>Ga0307479_10000166_pt1 | contig 61434 bp, 57 predicted proteins | sample atmos_gasesECM4C_FD_203743 | JGI IMG/M metagenome (GOLD analysis project Ga0307479, IMG submission 203743) | Hardwood forest soil microbial communities from Morgan-Monroe State Forest, Indiana, United States - atmos_gasesECM4C_515 | ecosystem: Environmental > Terrestrial > Soil > Temperate... | reverse complement strand
ACGGCGGTCGCCTCGCGCGCCACATAATAGGTCCTTTCGTTCGCGTCGGCCGCCGACCGACTGTCGAAAGAGAGTCGTGTGCATGTTGACATAGCTATCCCCGCCAGGCCCCAGTCAATGAAACAAAAAAAGGTTCGTTCCACGAACAATCCGGGTTTGCGCGATACTTGTTGATAATTCGGAAAAGACTCTTGCTTGATTCCGTTCAATGCCGCGGTTCCCTGAGGCATTTCCGGCGTTCAACTCATGCGATAGACCGTCGCTGAGCCAGCCCGGTCTGTGCCGGACCAGATCGTGATCCGATCGAATCGGATCACGATTCGACCTCCTTGTTTGAGCATGACCTCCGGCAAACGCGTTTCCGCGTTGGTTAGCTAAGGAAACCGGTTAGCCACCGATCGAGCCATGGCCCGAGGGTATGCTTTTCCGAATCATGCCCCAGGCTCCTGTGTCCACACGCGCATCATCGCGTCCCGCGCGGCACTTTCGCCACCGCCGCAAGCCATACTCGAATACTCCGCCAGCACCTTTCGAAACGGGACTTGACGCGCTGAAATCGAGCTGCTGCTATGCAGCGATTGCAGTGCAGCGTGGGGGTTTTTGATGCGGCAAATTGTCGATCAAGCGTTGGAAACTTACGAACTGATTGGGAAAATGAATGCGGCACAGGTCGCTCAATCGCGCGCAAGGATCGAGCAGTACATCGACAAGCTCGTAGCGGCCGGGCAGAACGATCCGGACCAGTTGACCGAATACGCGAGCGCGTATCTCAAGGAGTTGCACGAGGGACCGGACCCTCGGTTCACCGGCTGCTGATCACGCCGGTTGCTGCTCCGCCATCGCAAGTGGGATCACTTCGTCCTGAGGTATCACCTCGCGTTCGACGATGATGTCTTCGAGAGACGGCACGATCGAAGGAGCGAGCTCGACTTCGGCTCTGGCGAGTTGTTGCATCAGATCGTTCAGGCGTGGCGGGAGCACAGGGCCGGTCTCGCGTCGCAATATTTCGCGGAGGCGGTCCCCCATTTCATCGCAGATCGCACGTAAATGTACGGCGTCCACCTGAATGCTTGCGTCAGTTCTCGCCGACATGTGCTGCTCAAGGCTTTCAATTGAACTTGGGCCATTTGGCTCTCCGCCTCGTTCAAGGGCGGTAAACGGGTGGGATGGAATCGTCGTCTGGTAAAGGCGAGGTAAAGAGAGCCGTGCGAGTCTCGCGCATGATCCGGGGAAGCGTGCACCCGATGTCTCAGAGAATCCGAACGAACTCTCGACGCGCCGGGGCAGAAAACGACCGCCACGCGAAAAATGCCATTTTTGAGCGTTCGATTGCACCAGTGACGCTGTCGGCATCTGCGTCGCTGATAGTGATCGCGCTGAACGCCAACGTGCCGCGAGTGTCGGTGCTGCTGCGAAATCCGCTTGAGATATCAGCCCGAGCGTTATCCCGGAGCGATGTTCCATTGGGCTGCAATGGTCTCGCCCTCTGACGGACGGGGTAGTGTTAAGAGCCGCGCGTCGAAATCAATAGTCAAATAATATGACTAGTTGTTGCCACTCTTCCGTGAAATAGTGGCGTCTGCATGCCCACAACGGGCGGCCGGAAGGTGCCATAGCACCGCAACTCAGGTGCGGGCATCCCGATGAAACATCTTGGGAGAACGCGCCTCATGACCTTAAAAGCCCTATTTGCGGCCACCGCAACGGCCGCCTTGCTGCTGTCGCAACCCGCCAGCGCCGCTCAACTCACCATCGGTTTTTCCCAGATCGGATCGGAATCCGGCTGGCGCGCCGCCGAGACTTCGGTCTCGAAGCAGGAGGCGGCCAAACGACAGGTCAATCTCAAGATCGCCGATGCCCAGCAGAAGCAGGAGAACCAGATCAAGGCGATCCGCTCCTTCATTGCGCAAGGGGTCGACGCGATCTTCTTGGCCCCCGTCGTTTCGAGCGGCTGGGACGCCGTGCTGAAGGAGGCCAAGGAAGCCAAGATCCCTGTCGTGCTGCTCGACCGCGATATCGATCCTTCGGGCAAGGAGCTTTATCTCACCGCCGTGACCTCGGACAGCGTCCATGAGGGCGAGGTCGCCGGCGATTGGCTGGCGAAGACGATTGGCGACAAGTCGTGCAACGTCGTCGAACTGCAGGGAACGGTCGGCGCGAGCGTTGCCACCAACCGCAAGAAGGGTTTTGATAGCGTGGTTGCCAAGCACGCGAACCTCAAGGTCGTGCGCAGCCAGACCGGAGACTTCACTCGCGCCAAGGGCAAGGAAGTGATGGAGAGCTTCATCAAGGCTGAAGGCGGCGGTAAGTCGATCTGTGCGGTGTATGCCCACAATGACGACATGATGGTGGGCGCGATCCAGGCGATGAAGGAAGCCGGCCTCAAGCCCGGCAAGGATATCCTGACCGTCTCGATCGACGCCGTGCCCGATATCTTCAAGGCCATGGCCGCGGGCGAAGCGAACGCTACCGTCGAGCTCACGCCGAACATGGCCGGTCCGGCGCTGGATGCGATCGCTGCCTACAAGGACAAGGGGGCCGTGCCGCCGAAATGGATCCAGACCGAATCGAAGCTCTATACCGCGGCCGACGATCCGCAGAAGATCTACGAGAGCAAGAAGGGTCTGGGCTACTGACCCGGGTGGCGCCGCCGCGCCGCCATCGATCAGGCCCGCCGGCGCCATCCATTTCAATCAAACTGCCTCGCCGCTCAACGTGCCGAGCGCCCGCATCCGTTGCGGACGCCGGCGGGAGTAACGACGCCATGGACAATGGCCCCAATCCGGATCGGGCTCTTCTTGAGGTGCGCGGGCTCAGCAAGAGTTTTGGCGCGTTGCGGGCGCTGGACGATGTTGATTTCACCCTCCGCGCCGGCGAGATTCACGCGTTGCTCGGGGAGAACGGCGCCGGCAAATCCACCTTGATCAAGGCGGTCACCGGCGTATTCGCACGCGATGGCGGAGTTGTTCGCCTCGACGGCGTCGATATCGCCCCGCGCACGGCCAAGGCCGCGCTCGATGCAGGTATCGCCACCGTCTATCAAGAGGTAAATCTGCTGCCGAATCTTTCGGTGACCCAGAATCTGTATCTCGGCCGACAGCCGACGCGCTTCGGCGTGGTTCAGGAGCGCGAGATGCGCCGGCGCGCCAAGCTGCTCTTGGCGGAGTTCGGCCTTCACGTCGATGTTGCCAGGCTCCTCGGGGAATATTCCGTCGCGGTCCAGCATGTCATCGCGATCGCCCGCGCCGTCGATCTGTCGGCACGCGTGCTGATTCTCGACGAACCCACCTCGAGCCTCGACCGTCACGAAGTCGAGATACTGTTCCGCGTGATGAGGCAGCTTGCCGGGCGCGGCATCGGTATCGTCTTTGTCAGCCATTTTCTCGATCAGGTCTACGAGATATCCGATCGCATCACCGTGCTGCGCAACGGACGCCTGATTGGCGAGCGCGAGACTGCATCTCTGCCACGCCTCGAGCTGATCCGCATGATGCTGGGCCGGGAATTGGCGGAGACCACCAGCGAGCGCGCCGCCGCCCGGATCCATCAAGCGCGCGACGTCTGCGTCAGCTTCGAAGGCTACGGCAAGGCCGGCTACCTCGCACCTTTCCGTTTGGAGCTGCGCCACGGCGAAGTCGTCGGCCTCGCCGGGCTGCTCGGCTCGGGCCGGACCGAGACGGCGCGCCTGGTGTTCGGCGTCGAACGCGCCGATACCGGGCTGGTTAAGGTCGAGGGCACGACGGTGCGGTTGCAGTCGCCGCGCGACGCTGTGCGGCACGGCTTCGGCTATTGCCCCGAGGAGCGCAAGACCGAGGGCATTGTCGCCGATCTCACCGTGCGCGAGAATATCGTGCTGGCGCTCCAGGCCAAGCGCGGCATGCATCGGCCGCTCTCGCGCGCCGAGCAGGACGAGATCGCCACGCGTTTCATCAAGCTCTTGGACATTCGGCCGCCGGAGCCGGAACGGCCGATCGGGCTATTGTCCGGAGGTAACCAGCAGAAGGTGCTGCTGGCGCGCTGGCTTGCCACCGAGCCGCGTCTCCTGGTGCTCGACGAGCCGACGCGAGGCATCGATGTCGGAGCGCACGCCGAGATCATCCGCCTGATACGCGAGCTGTGTGAGAAGGGACTGGCGTTGTTGGTGATTTCCTCCGAGCTTGACGAGATCGTCACTTATTCGGACCGGGTGATCGTGCTGCGCGATCGCGTCCATGTCGATGAGTTGCACGGGGACGCAATTGACGTGTCCAACATCCTCGCCGCCATAGCCGCCGATGGTAGTGCGGGCGCGCATGAGAGCCGGCCATGATGTTTCGTCTGCCACGGCGCCGCGTTGCCCAGGTTATTGCGCTCGTCGTCATTCTGCTGCTCGATCGCGCGGTCTCGCCGCAATTCTTTGACCTGCGCCTGCAGGATGGCCGGTTTTTCGGCAGTCTGATCGACGTGCTAAACCGGGGCGCGCCGGTGGCGCTGTTGTCGCTCGGGATGGTGCTGGTCATCGCCACGCGCGGCATCGACCTGTCGGTCGGGGCCGTGATGGCGATCGCCGGCGCCATCGCCGCGAGCCTCGCCGACAGCCATGGACTGCCGCTGGTCCTGACCGCCGCACTCGGCGCAGGCCTGGTCTGCGGCCTGTGGAACGGCATTCTCGTCGCCGTATTCGGAATTCAGCCGATCATCGCTACGCTGATCCTGATGGTCGCGGGCAGGGGAATTGCCCAGCTCATCACGGAAGGGCGCATCGTCACCTTTGCCTCGCCCGATCTAGTCTGGCTCGGCGATGGTAGCCTGTTTGGCCTGCCGGTGCCGGTTGCCATCGTTGCCGGCATGCTGATCCTCACCGGCGCGGTCGTGCGCGGGTCGGCACTCGGGCTTCTCATCGAGGCGACTGGCGGCAATGCGCGTGCCAGCGAACTCGCCGGCATCGGAACGCGCGCGATGATCCTGGCCGTCTATTCCTGGTGCGGCCTGTGTGCGGCGCTCGCAGGCGTCATCGCCGCCGCCGATATCATGGGCGCGGACGCCAACAATTCCGGCCTGTGGCTCGAGCTCGATGCGATCCTTGCCGTGGTGATCGGCGGTACCTCGCTGTTCGGCGGGCGCTTCAGCCTGCTGCTCGCGGTGACGGGTGCGCTGATCATCCAGGCGATGAACACCGGAATCCTGCTGTCCGGCTATCCTCCCGAACTCAATCTGCTCTTGAAGGCGGTGGTGGTGCTTGCGGTGCTGCTGTTGCAGTCGCCGCGGCTTGCGGGTCTCTTCGGCTTTGCCGCACGTTTGCGCGGAGCGAAAGCATGAGACGCCTGCCGCCCGCCATCATCACCGCCATCGTTTTCGTCGCAGGCTTTGCGATCTGCGCGATGCAGTTTCCCCACATGGCGTCAACCCGCGTCGTCGCCAATCTGCTCACTGACAACGCTTTTCTCGGCATTGTCGCGACCGGCATGACGTTCGTGATCGTTTCCGGCGGCATCGATCTGTCGGTCGGTTCGGTGATCGGCTTCGCCACCGTTTTCGTCGCGCTCGCGATCGAACGGGCGGGCATTCCACCATGGCTCGCCTTCGTCGCGATCCTTGCGATCTCCGCCGCTTTCGGTGCCGCGATGGGCGGCGTCATTCATGTCTTCGACCTGCCGCCCTTCATCGTGACGCTTGCCGGCATGTTCCTTGCCCGCGGCGCCAGCTTTCTGTTGTCGACGGAATCGATCCCCATCACCGCTCCGGTCTATTCGGCGGTCTCGGATTTCGCGCTCCCGCTGCCCGGCGGCGGACGATTGACGGCGATCGCGCTGATCATGGTCGCGGTGGTGGCTGCCGGCGCGCTGCTGCTGCGGTTCACACGCTTCGGAGCCAATGTCTATGCACTCGGAGGCAGCCGGGTTACCACGGAGCTGATGGGAATCCCGGTCGGCTCGATGACGGTGCGGATCTACGTGCTATCGAGCGTGCTGTCGGGGCTCGCCGGCATCGTCTTCTCGTTCTATACCGCCGCCGGCTACTCGCTTTCGGCGGTCGGAGTCGAGCTCGACACCATCGCCGCCGTGGTGATCGGGGGCACGCTGCTCACCGGCGGTCAGGGCTCGGTGATCGGCACGTTCCTCGGTGTCCTGATCCAGGGCCTGATCCAGACCTATATCACGTTTGACGGAACGCTTTCGAGCTGGTGGACGAAGATCGTGACCGGCATCCTGCTTTTCGCCTTCATCGCCCTACAGCAGGCGATGATCGCCATTGCGCGCCGCTCGGCGGTCAGCAAGCGAGGAGCAAAGCCATGACCTCTCGCATTGTCGTCATCCCCACGCGACGCGCCCATTCCAACCATGCGGAAGTGGCGCGCAGCATCGGCATCGACATCATCGCCGGCCGCTATGCCGAAGGGATGCGGCTGCCCGGCGACGCCGAGCTTACCTCGATGTTCGGGGTGTCGCGACCGGTGCTGCGGGAAAGCGTGAAGACGCTGGTTGCCAAAGGACTGCTCACCACCAAGGCGCGCGTCGGTACCGTGGTGCGGGAGCGCGGCTCCTGGAATATGTTCGACGCCGACGTGCTGGCCTGGCATCTCGATGCGGGCATCGACAAACGCTTCCTCGGCGATCTCGCGGAGATTCGTCTCGCCGTCGAACCTCGGGCGGCGGCGCTCGCTGCGGTGCGACGTTGGGACGCAGATATCGCAGAGCTCAAGCGCAGCATGGATCGGATGCGGCGCGAGGCCTCCGACTCGGTCGGATTCGCCGACGCCGACCTCGCTTTGCACATCGCCGTCGCCAATGCTTCGGGCAACCTGTTCATGCGCTCGATCGGAAACGTGATCGAGGCGGCGTTGCGTGCATCGTTTCTGCTCAGTGCACCGGTAGAGCCGCAGGATCGCGAGACGGTGCTGCTGTGGCACCAGCGCATCGTTGATGCGATCGCGGCGGGCGATGCCGAAATGGCGGCGACCGCCATGATCGAGGTGATCCACAACGGCATGCGCCGGCACGACGGGCCGCCAGCCGCGCAAGCAGCCGGAGCCGCCATGAAAGCCGAACCGGGAGACCAGCCATGACAACGCTGCGCGTCGCCATTGTAGGCTTCGGCAAGATCGCGCGCGATCAGCATGTTCCCGCCATCGCCGCGACCGATGGCGTGATGCTCGCCGCGATCGCCAGCCGCCACGCCTCGCTGCCGGATTTGCCGCATTTCGGCACGCTTGAGGAATTGCTGCGCGAGGGTCCGCCGATCGACGCGGTGGCACTGTGCACGCCGCCGCAGGTTCGGCGCGCCCAGACGGCCGCGGCGCTTGCGGCCGGCAAGCACGTGATGCTGGAAAAGCCGCCGGGTGCGAGCGTCAGCGAACTCGATCCCTTGATCGCGTTGGCCGCGCGTGCCGGGCGAACGCTGTTCGCGACCTGGCATTCGCGCTTCGCACCCGCGGTCGAGCCGGCACGGAACTGGCTTGCGCCGCGCCGCATCTATTCCGTGAGCATCAGCTGGAAGGAAGACGTCCGGGTTTGGCATCCGGGACAGAACTGGATCTGGGAACCGGGCGGTCTCGGCGTCTTCGATCCCGGCATCAACGCGCTCTCGATCCTCACCCGCATCCTGCCGCAGCCGCTGTTCGTGACGGCGGCGGAGCTTTGTTTCCCCGCCAATCGCGCGGCGCCGATTGCAGCGCGGCTTTCGCTTGCGGATGCCGCGGGTCTGCCGATCGCAGCCGAATTCGATTTCCGGCAAACCGGCCCACAAAGCTGGGACATCGTCGTCGAAACCGATGGCGGGCCGTTGCAGCTCTCCGGTGGGGGCGCTCGGCTGGTCGCGGGCGGCGAGGTGCTGGTCGAAGCGGCAGAAGCCGAATATCGTGGGCTCTACCGCCGCTTCGTGGAATTGACGGGGACCGGAGCCAGCGATGTCGACCTGACACCACTGCGCCTCGTCGCCGACGCTTTCATGCTTGGCCGGCGCCAGATCGTCGAACCGTTCGAAGAGTGATCATGTTGGGCAGAGACTCAAGTGTTGCGAGGGATGTGTTCGGCTTGTTGCCGGACGGCCGTGTGGTCGAGCGCGTGACGCTCCGTGCACGGAACGGCTTCGAAGCGCGCATCATAACGTACGGCGCGATGCTTCAGGCGCTCATGGTGCCCGACGCGGTGGGCTTCTGCGATGACGTCGTGCTTGGGCATGACAATCTCGAAGCCTATCTCGGCAATCGGCGGTTCTTCGGCGCGACCGTCGGCCGCTATGCCAATCGTATCGCCAATGCGCGCTTCGTGCTCGATGGCGAAGCGGTGCAGCTCGCCGCCAATAACGGTCCGAATGCGCTTCATGGCGGGCTCGACGGCTTTGACCGGAAGCTCTGGCATGTCGCCGAAATCGTGGCGGGCGCGCAACCTCGGGTGACGCTTCGCTATGTCAGTGCCCACGGCGAGGAGGGCTACCCCGGCAGACTGGATGTTCGCGTGACGTATCGCCTGACGGGGCCAACCGAACTGTCACTCACCTTCGAGGCGCGCACGGACCGTCCCACCATCGTCAACCTGACCAATCACAGCTTCTTCAATCTCGAGGGCGGCGCCGCGGGTACGGACATTCTCGACCACGGGCTGACTGTCGCCGCCGACCGCTTTCTTGCAATTACTCCGGACGCCATTCCGCTCGCCGAGCTGCCGCGGTCCGTTGCCGGCACCCCCTTCGATTTCCGCTCCGCGTCGATCATTGGTGCGCGGATCCGCGACGCCGACGTGCAGCTGCGGCACGGCAGAGGGTATGACCACAATTTCTGCCTGGACAATGGTCGCCAACTTCGGTTTGCGACGCGGCTCGAAGCGCCGCAATCGGGGCGAATCCTCGAACTTCTGACCGATCAGCCCGGCTTGCAGGTCTATTCGGGCAATTATCTCGATGGTTCGATACAGGGCAAGCGGGGGCGGCCGTACCGGCAGTCGGATGGCATCTGCCTTGAACCGCAGATCTGGCCCGACGCGCCCAACCGGGCGGATTTCCCGTCTGCGCGGCTTGCGCCGGACGCCGTCTATCAGCACCAGAGCCTCTATCGCTTTTCCGTGGGCATGAAGCGATGATGATGGAGCGGTTGCCCACTTCCGTTCTGTGCGACGAGCGCTGTCATCTGGGCGAAGGACCGACTTACGACGCGGCCACCGATACCGCCTGGTGGTTCGACATCCTCGAGGGACGGCTGTTCGAGGCCCGCCTCGGGAGCGGGCAGGTGCGCACCCATCAACTGGGCAGGATGGCGAGCGCTTTGGCGCGCATCGATGCCGAGCGTCAGCTGATCGCCGCGGAAGACGGCCTTTACATCCGCTGCATCATCGACGGCTCGATGGCACTTTATCGTCCGCTCGAGGCGGACAATCCGGCCACGCGATCGAACGATGCGCGGGTGCATCCCTGTGGAACCTTCTGGATCGGCACCATGGGACGCAAGGCCGAGGCGGGGGCCGGCGCGATCTACGCGCTCCATCGTGGCGAAATCTCGCGGCTGTTCGCGGCCGTCACCATTCCGAACGCGATCTGCTTCTCGCCCGACGGTGCGCTCGGCTATTTTGCCGACACGGCCACAAACGTGCTCCATCGCGTTCTCGTCGATCCCCTGACCGGGTTGCCGCGCGGCGCGCCGGAAGTGCTGCTGCGGCACCGCGGCGTCGGCGGTCTCGACGGCGCGGTGGTCGACGCCAGTGGCCTGATCTGGAATGCGCGCTGGGGCGGTGGCTGTGTCGACGTCTACAGCCCGCAAGGCGAGCGCCTGCGCTGCTTGCACGTACCCGCGCGCCAGGCGAGTTGCCCGGCGTTTGTCGGGCCGGATCTGTCGCGTCTTTTGGTCACGTCGGCCTGGCAAGGCATGGACGAGGCGGCGCGCGCTGAGGATCCCGAGCATGGGCGCACGTTCCTGATCGAAGCAGGCGCGCGCGGACGCGCAGAGCCTGATGTCAAGCTCGCAAACTCATAGGAGGCCTTGCAACCCAGACTAGAGCCGAAAATTCGTGATATGCCGTCCGCATAAAATTGAGTTCCAACAAAATAAAGGGAGTGAAGCATGCCCAAACTGAAGACCACATTGTTTGCGCTCGCGCTGGCGGGCCTTGGCGCCACCGCATGGGGGAGCGGCGCGTTTGCGCAAAGCAAGCCGACCATCGGCATTGCAATGCCGACCAAGTCCTCCGCGCGCTGGATCGACGACGGCAACAACATCGTCAAGGTGCTGAAGGAACGCGGCTACGGCACCGATCTGCAATATGCCGAGGACGATATTCCGAACCAGCTCTCCCAGGTCGAGAACATGGTGACCAAGGGGGCCAAGGTGCTGGTGATCGCGGCAATCGACGGCACCACGCTCTCGGAGGTGCTGAAGCAGGCCAAGGCCAACGGCATCACTGTCATTGCCTATGATCGCCTGATCCGCGACACGCCGAATGTCGATTACTACGCGACCTTCGACAACTTCCAGGTCGGCGTGTTGCAGGCGCAGTCGATCGAGCAGGGGCTTGGACTGAAGGAAGGCAAGGGGCCGTTCAATATCGAGCTGTTCGGCGGCTCGCCCGACGACAACAACGCGTACTTCTTCTACAATGGCGCAATGTCGGTGCTTAAGCCCTACATTGACAGCGGCAAGCTAGTCGTTGCCAGCGGGCAGATGGGGATGGACAAGGTTGCGACCTTGCGTTGGGACGGCGCGACCGCCCAAGCCCGCATGGACAACCTGCTCAGCGCGTTCTATGGCAAGAAACGTGTCGATGCGGTGCTGTCGCCCTATGACGGCCTCTCGATCGGAATCATATCCTCGCTGAAGGGCGTCGGCTATGGCAGCGCCGATCAGCCGATGCCGGTCGTCAGCGGACAGGACGCCGAAGTGCCTTCGATCAAGGCGATGTTGCGCGGCGAGCAATACTCGACCATCTTCAAGGATACCCGGGACCTTGCGAAAGTGACCGTGGACATGGTCGACGCGGCGCTGAGCGGCAAGCAGGTTCCCGTCAACGACAGCAAGACCTACAACAACGGCGTCAAGGTGGTGCCGTCCTATCTGCTCAAGCCGGTGGTGGTGTACAAGAGCAATTGGGAGAAGTCGCTGATCGACAGCGGCTACTACAAGAAGTCGCAGTTCGAGTGAGTGACACCGTCCGGCGGGCGCGGTGTTCCGCGCCGCCGGACTAGAGCCTGCGTTCCGATCGAATCGGAACGCAGGCTTCAGCTTCTTTTTTTGACGCGTTTTCTCGCGCAGCGAACCGGTGTCCACTTCGCTAGAAAACGCTGTAAATTCGCCGAGGCGACTCGGCGCTGCAGGATACGATCCAATGGCGGCAATGCTTGAAATGCGCGGCGTCAGCAAGAGCTTTGCAGGCGTGCAGGCGCTGCGCGACGTCAATTTCATCGTCGAGGCCGGCCAGATTCACGCCCTCGTCGGCGAGAACGGCGCCGGCAAGTCGACGCTGATGAAGGTGCTCAGCGGCGTCTATCCGCACGGCAGCTATGAGGGGACGATCGTCTTCGACGGCGAGGAGCGCCGCTTTCGCGACATCAACGATTCCGAGGCACTCGGCATCATCATCATCCACCAGGAGCTGGCGCTGATCCCGCTGATGTCGATTTCCGAGAACATCTTCCTGTCGCATCCGCCCGCTCGGTTCGGCGTCATCGACCGCGGCGAGGCGTATCGGCGGACCCGGCAACTTTTGGCCCAGGTCGGCTTGCGAGAGTCGCCGGACGCGCTGATCACCGATCTGGGTGTCGGCAAGCAGCAACTGGTCGAAATCGCCAAGGCGCTCTCCAAGCAAGTGCGGATGCTGATCCTCGACGAACCAACTGCCAGCCTCAACGAGACCGATAGCGCGGCGCTGCTCGATCGTCTCGTCGCGTTCCGGGAGCAGGGCATCGCCTCGATCCTGATTTCGCACAAACTGAACGAGGTTGCCCGGGTTGCCGACCGCATCACGGTTTTGCGCGACGGACGCACCGTCGACGACATCGATTGCCGAACCGAGCAGGTCGCGGAGGACCGGATCATCCGCAGCATGGTCGACCGCGACCTCGCGCACCGCTTTCCGGAGCGCGATGCCAAAATCGGGAATCCTGTCTTGGTGGTGGAGGACTGGTCGGTCCACCATCCGCTCCATCCCGAGCGGCAGGTCATCAAGAACGTCGACTTTCACGTGCGCCGTGGCGAGGTCGTGGGCATTGCCGGCCTGATGGGCGCGGGCCGCACCGAGTTCGCCATGAGCCTGTTCGGGCGGGCGTGGGGCCGCGGGATCAGCGGCCGGATGCGGCTCGATGACCGCAAGGTCGATCTTTCCAGCGTCGCGGCGGCGATCGACGCGGGCCTCGCTTACGTTACCGAGGACCGCAAGCAGCTCGGGCTGATCCTTGCCGACGACGTGCGCAAGAACATTACCCTGGCAAGCCTTGACCAGGTGGCCCCGCGGTGGGTGATCGACGACATCCGCGAGTTGAAAACGGCCAGCGATTACCGAAATCGGATGCGGATCCGTTGCTCCGACGTCTTTCAGGAAGCCGGCCATCTTTCCGGCGGTAACCAGCAGAAGGTCGTGCTGTCGAAATGGCTGATGACCAACCCCAAGGTGCTCATCCTTGACGAGCCGACCCGCGGTATCGACGTCGGTGCGAAATACGAGATTTATTGTATCATCAACGAGCTGGCGGAGGCCGGCAAAGGCGTCGTGGTGATCTCGTCGGAAATGCCGGAGCTGCTCGGCATCTGCGATCGCATCTGCGTGATGAACGACGGCGCCTTTGTCGGCGAATTTGCCGGCGCGGACGCGACGCAGGAAAGCATCATGCGTGCCATCATGCGTAATCAAAAGATATTCGGGAAAGGCGTGCGCAACAACGACATGCCAGCGGGAGAAATGCGGCCATGACCGGCAAGACGGTTTCGCTCCCTGAGGAACGCCGGCACGCCGGGTTCATCAAGAACAATCTGCGCAGCTATGGCATGCTGCTGTCACTGCTCGCGATCATGCTGTTCTTTCAGGTCGTGACCGACGGCACGTTGCTGCAGCCCGTCAATCTCACGAATCTCGTGCTGCAGAACAGCTACATCGTGATCATGGCGCTTGGCATGCTGCTGGTGATCGTCACCGGCCATATCGATCTCTCGGTGGGCTCGGTCGCAGGCTTCATCGGCGCGGTCGCCGCCGTGCTGATGGTCCGCTATCACGTCGCCTATCCCGTCGCCTTCATCGCCTGCCTCGTGGTGGGCGCGGCGATCGGCGCGGCCCAGGGCTATTGGATTGCCTATTTCGGAATTCCCTCCTTCATCGTGACGCTCGCCGGCATGCTGGTCTTCAAGGGCCTTGCGCTTGCGTTCCTGCAGGGGCAGTCGGTAGGGCCATTTCCGCCAACCTTTCAGAAATTGTCCTCGGGCTTCATCCCGGAGTTGATTCCCAGTATCTCGGAGCTGCTTCCCAGCGCTGACGCATTGCACCCCACTTCGCTATTGATCGGCACCGCATTGGCGCTGGCGCTGGTCTATGCGAGCGCCAAGAGCCGCGCGCGCGAACAGTCGCACGGGATCGAGGTCGAGCCTTATGCGTTCTTTGTCGGCAAGAGCGCCGCGCTGGCGGGCGTCGTGCTCTATTTCACCTATCTGATCGCCTCGTATCACGGGCTGCCGAACGTCCTCGTAATCATGATGGCGCTGATCGCCCTTTACGGCTTCGTCACGCGGCGAACCGCAACCGGTCGGCAGATCTACGCCGTCGGCGGCAACGCGAAAGCTGCTAAATTGTCCGGCGTCAAGACCGAGCGATTGACCTTCCTGACCTTCGTCAACATGGGGGTTCTGGCCGCTCTGGCCGGGCTTGTCTTCGCCGCGCGCCTCAATACGGCGACGCCAAAGGCCGGCGCCGGTTTCGAGCTCGACGTCATCGCCGCCTGCTTCATCGGCGGCGCATCCGCCTATGGCGGCGTCGGCCGAGTCGGCGGCGCGGTGGTCGGCGCCATGATCATGGGCGTGATGAACAACGGAATGTCGATCCTCGGCATCGGCATCGACTACCAGCAGGTGATCAAAGGTCTGGTGCTGCTCGGAGCCGTCTGCATCGACGTGTACAACCAGCGCAGGTAGGACGCATCATGATCCCAACCGCTTCAAGACCTTATCGCGGCGTCTTTCCCGTCGCGCCGACCATCTTCGATGATCGTGGCGAGCTCGATCTCGACGGTCAGCGGCGCTGTACCGACTTCATGATCGACGCCGGCTCCAATGGCATCTGCATTCTGGCCAACTTCTCCGAGCAGTTCGTGCTGACCGATGCCGAGCGGGAACGGGTGATGGATGCTGTGCTGAAGCATGTCGCCGGCCGGGTGCCCGTGATCGTGACGACGACCCATTTCAGCTCGTCGATCTGTGCGGCGCGCAGCCGTCAGGCCCAAGAGGCCGGCGCCGCCATGGTGATGATCATGCCGCCCTATCACGGCGCGACCTTCCGTGTCGGCGAAAAAGGCATTTTCGATTTCTATCGCGTCGTCTCCGAGGCCATCGATATCCCGATCATGATACAGGATGCTCCGGTTGCGGGAACGCCGCTCTCGGTCGATTTCTTGGCCCGGATGGCGAGGGAGATTCCGCACATCAGCTACTTCAAGATCGAGGTGCCGATGGCCGCGGCCAAACTCCGCGATCTGATCGCCGCGGGCGGCGACAGCATCGAGGGGCCCTGGGACGGCGAGGAAGCCATCACCCTGATGGCCGATCTCGATGCAGGAGCGACGGGCGCCATGACCGGTGGCGGTTATCCCGACGGCATCCGGCAGATCGTGGATCCCTATCTCGCCGGGCGGAGGGGGGAGGCGGCTGCCGCTTACGCACGCTGGCTGCCGCTGATCAACTACGAGAACCGGCAATGCGGATTGCAGGCCTGCAAGATCCTGATGAAGGAAGGCGGCGTGATCGGTTCGGAAGCGGTTCGCCACCCCTTGCAAAAGGTTCACCCAGCGACGCGCGCGGGCCTGATCGACATCGCCCGTCCGCTCGACCCCGTCGTGCTGCGCTGGGGCCGCTAGTACATCGGGGATTCGCGCTCAAAAATTTGCGCGGATATCAGCTTCCATTTCCTTGCGCACTGGATGTCGTGGCCAACGCGTTTTCAAGATGCAGGCGCATTTTGGCGGAGGCCTCGCTGAAATCTCCCGCTGCGATCGCCTCGATGATCGCGACGTGCTCGCGGCACCAGTCCTGGACGCGGCGACTGTTGAAATAGCTGCCGAATTCCAATAGCCGCCTCAGCCGGTTCTGGTGTTGAATCGCCTGAACGAAGAAGGCGTTGCCGCAGAATTCGGCGCACATTTCGTGAAACGCCGCGTCGGTCTCGAACAGTTGCGCGCCGCTGACGGTGGCGATGTCGGGATGGGCGATCAGATACAAATGCTGCAGGCGCATCCGCTCGATGGCGGCGAGATCCGGCTTGAAGGTCGGCAGCAGGAAGCAGGCGGGCTCAAGCGTGAGACGAAATTCATAGCTGCCTTTGAGCGAGACCAGGGAATCGAAGGTCGGAAGGAAGGTCCATCCGTGACCCCTGTTCTTCGCGATCAATCCGTCCTCGGCGAGCCGTGACAGGGTGCGCGTCAGTGCGACCCGGTCGACACCGTAGCGGCGCGCTATCTCACTCTGGGTCATGGAATTCGGAACGACGTTGTCGAGGCGGTCGCGAACCAGCCGCTGGTAGAGCTTCTCGTCGGCGGTCGACGGAACCTCGATCTCGATGCGATGCAATGAATCGAATGGCTTGCGCAGGAAGTAGCCGTGGTTCTTCCGCGTCGCCACGATGCCGCGCTTGGCAAGAAGGTTCAGCGCCGAGCGGATCGGCGTGCGCGAGACACCGACGAGATCGGCGAGTTGCTGCTCGCGCAGATGATGGCCCGGCTCCAGCTTGGCGTCGCGGATGACGTCCAGAAGCTGGTTGGCCAAGTGAAAACTGCTCTGGGAGGAACGCGCCATGGATTAGCGGAGGTGCCGAGGGATCATCACTAAAAAGTACAACAAGCTGTCATTCGTACAACATCGGCCTTGCCCGATTCATCAAAAACAGAGCTGCTGAAGCCTTGAGCAACAACTGCCTGGCAATAATGCTTGACGAAACGGGCGTCAATAATTGTACATTAAGATACAATCAAGACAATAAGGGGCACGAAATCGCATCATGTCACGATCACGCATCGCTTGCGGAACGCGGTCGCTCGGCCTGTCCGGATTCCTACATTCGGAAGGACAGGGATCATGAGAGATATTGCGGAGTGTGATGCGCGATTGCGCGGCATCTTCAACATCACGGTGACGCCGTTCACGGCTGACGGCGCGTTCGACCATGCGGGCCTGGCCCGCAATATCGAGCGGGTGATCGGTCTCGGCTTCGACGGCATCCTGATCGGTGGCACCTACGGTGAATTTCCGGCGATGTCGACCGACGAGCGGGCTGATCTGTTCCGGCGTGTCATGGACATCGTTGGAGACCGGGTTCCGGTCATGCTGTGCAGTGCCGATTCTGACGTCCGCGTCGTCCGCGAACTGACGACGCTTGCCGGTGAACTCGGCGGCCTGCCGATGGTGACCCCGCCCTTCGTCTCGGAAGTGACGGACGGGCAGATCGTGGCGTTCTTTGGCGACATGGTCCGGCTCTCGCGCACCGGCGTGCTGGTCTACAACGCGCCCGGCATCGGCATCACGCTGTCACCGCCGGCGCTCGAGCAAATAGCGGCTATTCCCGGCATCGTCGGCGTCAAGCAGGGAGATCTGTCTCCAACGGCGATCGATCAGATTGCCAACCGGCTCGGTGGACGTATCCGTCTGTTCTGCGCCTCTGACCTCGCTTTCCTCGGTCCTATGATGTGCGGCTTTGACGGCATCAGCTCGACCAACAGCTGTGCGCTGCCGGAGCTCATTCTTGCCGCCTATCGAGCACTGGAAGCCGGAGAGGCGAAAGCTGCGCGCGACCTGCACCGGCTCTGGTATCCGTTGCGGGCGCTCGCGCGGGAGTTCGGGCAGCCGCGGACGACCAAGGCCGCCATGAACCTGCGTGGCTTCGACGGTGGTTCGGTGCGCTTGCCGCTGCGCAATCTCGAGGCCAACAACATCAAGGACGTTGCCAAGGTATTGCGCGAACTGGCAGCCGATCGGCGATCCAGCGTTGCGCTCGCCGCCTGAAAGCTTCGAACATGAAACCGGCGGGCTAAAACTCACACGGAGGAACAATCACATGAATCGCAGACAATTGCTGATGAGCGGCGCGTCCCTTCTGCCCTTCGCGGCCTTGCCGGGTCTCGCTGGACCTGCCGTTGCCCAAACGAGCGAGGACATTGTCATTGGGGTGTTGTTCCCGATGTCGGGCGCGAACGCGCAGGTCGGGATTGACGCGCGCCACGCGGTGGAAACGGCGGCCGATATCGTCAACAGTTCCTACGATCTCGATTTGCCGACGGCGAAAAATGCCGGTCTTGCCGGGCTCGGCAATGCCAAGATCAGGCTCGTGTTCGCCGACCATCAGTCCGATCCACAAAAGGGACGGGCGGAGGCCGAACGCCTGATCACTCAGGAGAAGGTGTGCGCACTGATCGGGTGCTATCTGTCGTCGGTTTCCTCGACCGTGAGCGCCGTCGCCGAACGCTATGGCCTGCCGTTCCTGTGCGCCGATTCATCGTCGCCGAGCCTGGCGCGCCGCGGCTTCAAGTTCTTCTTCCGTCCGGCTGCGCAGGACGAAATGTTCTCGGCCGCGATGTTCGATTTTCTCGATGCCCAGAAGGCGAAGGGCAAGAAGATCGAAACCGTCGGCCTGTTTTTCGAGGATACGATCTTCGGGACCGACTCATCGAACGTTCAGCGCAAGCTTGCGGCCGAGCGTGGCTACAAGCTGGTCGCAGACATCAAGTACAAATCGAACACGCCGTCGCTGAGCGTCGAAGTACAGCAGCTCAAATCCGCCGATCCGGATGTGTTGCTGCCGTCGAGCTACATCACCGATGCGATCCTGTTGATGAGGACCATGGCCGAACTCGGCTACAAGCCCAAAAATATCGTCGCCCAGGCGAGTGGTTTTGCCGACAAGTCGTTCTATGACGCGCTGGGCGACAAGGCGGCCGGCGTCATCTCGCGCGCGAGCTTCTCCATCGACATGGCCGCGAAAAGGCCGAGCGTTCTCAAGGTCAATGACATGTACAAGGCGCGCTCCAACCGCGACCTCAATGACAGCACCTCGCGCGAGCTGATGGGTCTGCTCGTGCTTGCCGACGCGATCGACCGCGCCAAATCGACCGACGGCGAGAAGATAAGGCAGGCGCTGGCGGCGACCGAGATCCCCGGCGAGCGCACCATCATGCCCTGGAAACGCGTCAAGTTCGAAGCCGATGGCCAGAACGTCGACGCCGATCCGGTGTTGGTCCAGTATATCGGTGGCAATTTCGTCACGATCTTTCCCGCAGCAGTGGCGCTTGCCGAAGCGCTCTGGCCGATGAACGGCTGAGCGACAGAGGCAGGTTAAGGAGGTCGCCATGCCATCCGTCGATCTCAATTCCGATCTTGGCGAAGGTTTTGGGGCTTATCGCTGCGGCGACGATGACGCGATGCTCTCCATCGTTACATCAGCCAATGTGGCCTGCGGGCTTCACGCCGGCGATCCCGAGGTGATGGCGCGGACTTTTGCCATCGCCCGTGAGCGTGGCGTCGCGGTCGGCGCCCATCCGGGGTTCCCCGACCTGTGGGGTTTTGGTCGGCGCCGCCTTCCATTCTCGAATGGCGAGATCGAAAGGCTCGTTGCCTATCAGATCGGTGCCGCCACCGCGCTTGCCGCTTACGCCGGGCATCGCATTACCTATGTGAAGACGCACGGCGCGCTCGGCAACGTCGCTTGCGAGGAGCGCTGCGTCGCGGACGCGGTGGCGCGGGCGGTGCGTGCGGTGGACCCCGGCCTGGCATTGTTGGCCAACGCATTGACGGAGCTGGTCGCGGCCGGTGAAGCCGCGGGGCTTGAAATCCATCAGGAGATCTATGCCGATCGCGGCTACACCGAAACCGGGCAGTTGATCCCGCGCAGCCAGCCCGGCGCGATGATCGAAGGCGCGGAAGAAGCCGCCGCGCGCGTGCTCGCGATGGTGCAGGCCGGAGCGGTGATTACCGCAAGCGGCAAGCATTTGCCGACCCCGATCCGTTCGATTTGCGTCCATGGCGATTCCGATCATGCGGTTGCGACCGCAAGCCGCGTGCGCGCGCGATTGGAGCAGGCGGGTATCGTTCTGAAGCCGTTCAGGCCAATGGCGGCATGACACCCAAGGTCGATCCCGGTCCCGCCACGGCGTCGTCGGCACCGCGCTTTCTCGATGCGGGGGAAGCCGCGCTCGTCGTCGAATTCGGCGAGGTGGTCGATCCCGCGATCAATGACAGGGTGCTGGCCCTCGATGCGGTCTTGCGCGCTGATCCTCCCGCGGGAACACGCGAGTTCGTGCCGACCTATCGCTCCCTGATGATCCATTACGATCCGCTGCAGATCGACAGGGATATGCTGGTCGCCGTTGTGCGCCGGGCAATGGCGGCCATGACCAAAGGGCGGTCGAAGGCCACGACATGGACGCTACCCTGTTGCTATGACCCGGCACTGGCCGAGGATCTCGACGAGGCGGCGCGGATTCTGAAGCTGTGCCGGCACGAAGCTGTCGCGTTGCACGCGAAGGCTGCGTATCGCGTCTACATGTGCGGCTTCACGCCGGGCCAAGTTTACCTCGGCGGCGTGCCGAAGGCGCTCGCCATCTCGCGCCGTCCGGCGCCGAGGCCGCCGCATCCGGCGGGCGCGGTGCTGATCGGCGGCGGACTCTGCGTTGTTGCGCCGTTCGTCATGCCGACCGGCTGGTATGTCATCGGCCGGACGCCGGAGCGTCTCTACGCGGCGGAGCGCAAGGATGCCTTTCTGATTCAGGCCGGCGACAACTTGCGTTTCGATCCGATCGATGTGGCGACCTTTCGGGATCTTGAGCAGCGGGCCGCAAGCGGCGAGATCGTGGCCCGCAAGAGCGCTGCATGACGGCTGGCGCTTCGGAAGCGATCCTTGGCATCCTGTCAGCCGGGCCGGGTTCGACGCTGCAGGATTCCGGTCGTCATGGCTATCTGCGTTACGGCGTCACCGCCGCTGGCCCGATGGACCCGCTGGCGCACGCAACGGCAAACCTTGCGGTCGGCAATCCCGCAGGCTCGACGGCGCTAGAAGTTTCCCCGGGCGGTATCGAAGTGACCGCCGAATTCGCATCCCTCAGTGTCGCCGTCGCTGGCGGTGAGTTCGAGGTCAATCTCGACGGCAGGCCGCTGCCGCCTGCGGTGGGCCTCAATCTGGATGAAGGCGCCGTGCTGAAAATTCGCGCCGGGCGCAGCGGCTCGTGGTGCTATCTGGCCGTGGCGGGTCGCTTCGTCGTGCCAAGAGTGCTCGGCTCTCACGCCACCCACACGCGCACCGGCTTCGGCGGCGTGAACGGCCGCGCGATCGTCGCGGGCGATCGTCTCCGCATCGAACAATCCGGATGGTCGAAGCCGTCGCCGGGCGCCATGGTGGCGCCGTGGCTCGACCGCCCCGTCAACACCGTCCGGGTGGTCCTTGGTCCGCAGCACGACTACTTCGCCGACGAAGAGATCGCCGCCTTTCTCGCCGGGCCCTGGTCCGTCTCCGCCAAGCGCGATCGCATGGCGTATTTTCTCGATGGACCCCGCCTGACGCACGCGCGCGGCTACAACATCGTGTCCGATGGCATCGCCATGGGTGCGATCCAGGTGCCGGGGGATGGCCGTCCGATCGTTCTGATGGCCGATCGTCAATCGACCGGCGGTTATCCGAAGATTGCCACCGTCATCGGTCCCGATCTCGGCAGGCTCGCCCAGGCGCGGCCGGGAACCGCGTTCAGCTTCGAGGCGGTATCGATCGCCGAGGCGGTTGCGGCACGCCGCGAGGAAGCGGCCTGGCTTTCGCGCGGCATTGTCGCCGAGCCGCTGCTGCGCACTCACCTCAGCTCCGAATTCCTGCTTGGCCTCAATCTGATCGATGGTGTCGTCGGCCTCGATACCGTCGGATGATCTTTCGATGCCCAACACAACGCAAAGCCACTCCCGTGGAGCATCACACATGAACACGCGCCACCCGCGCGCCGGCGATGAAAAAGCTGATCTAGACTGGCGCGCGATAACGATTCATCTTCTACTCATCGCGCTCCCACCGCTTCCTCCACTTTCACCTTCGGAGATGACAATGCCTTTCGATTTGGTCCTGCGCGGCGGTCGGGTGATCGACCCCTCGCAAAAGCTTGACGCCGTGACGGATGTCGCCTTCGCCGGCGGCAAGGTGGCGATGGTCGGAAACGCGCTCAAGACCGAACCGGGAACCGATGTGCGCGACGTATCGGGTTACATCGTCACTCCGGGGCTTATCGATCTGCACACCCACGTCTATTGGGGAGGCACCTCGCTCGGCATCGACGCCGAGGAGTTTTGTCGCACCTCCGGCGTCACCACGGCGGTCGACACCGGGAGCGCCGGTCCGGGTAATTTCGCAGGTTTTCGAAAACACGTGATTGAGCCGAGTGAGGTGCGCATTCTTGCCTATCTGCATGTCTCGCACGCCGGCATCTTCGGCTTCTCGCATCGGATCATGGTCGGTGAGAGCGAGGAGCTTCGGCTGATGAATCCGGTCGACGCCGTCAAGGTGGCTGAGAACAATCGCGACCTCATCGTCGGCTTCAAGGTGCGGGTCGGCCAGCACTCCTCCGGCACCTCGGGGATCGTGCCGCTCGACATCGCGCTCGAGGTCGCCGAACAGGTCGGCATGCCGCTGATGGCGCATATCGACCATCCGCCGCCGAGCTACGAAGAAGTGGTCGCGCGCCTGCGTCCGGGCGACGTTCTGACCCACGCATTCCGGCCGTTTCCCAACACGCCCGCGACCGCGCAGGGCACGGTGAAACGGGTGGTGCTGGAGGCGCGCGAACGCGGCGTGCTGTTCGACATCGGCCACGGTAAAGGCTCATTCGCCTTCAAGACTGCGCGGGCGATGCTCGCCAACGGCTTCTATCCGGACACCATCTCTTCCGACGTGCATGCCCTGTGCATCGACGGCCCGGCCTTCGATCAAGTGACGACCATGTCCAAGTTCCTGTGCATGGGCATGCCGCTTCCTGAAGTGGTCGCGGCCTCGACGGTCAATGCGGCGATGGCGCTGCGGCGGCCAGAACTCGGCAGCCTCAAGCCGGGGAGCGTCGGCGACGCCACCCTGATCTCGATCAAGCAAGGCCAGTTTGACTATGTTGACGTCGTCGGCGAGCATCTGATCGGCGACCGCAAGATCGCCTCCGAAGGCGTCGTCATCGGCGGTCGCTGGTGGCATCCGAAGCAACCGGAGAAATTCGGGCAGCTCCCGGGCTAGGCTAGGCCGAAAGTATATGCGATCGCGCGAAAAATGCCCTTTCCGACCGCATCTTGGAGATGGAGTGGGCGACCGCGGTGGCATACCATTTGCACGCAAATGGAGCCGGTCGCCATCATCTGACTGGCCCGTTTCAACTGATTTGGCGTCGAATCCTCGGGCCGTTGAAACGGCGGAGCAGCAATCGCAACGCAAGACCGGGAGAGTTTTATGGATCGCAGGACCCTGTTGAAAGGATTTGCCGGGGTGGGCAGCCTGGCGGCGACGGGCGGCCTTTCGATGCCGGCCCTTTCCCAAGGCGCAGCCGCCCGCACCTTACGCTTTGTGCCACAAGCCAACCTCGCGAACTTCGATCCCATTTGGGGCACCCAATATGTCGTGCGCAATGCCGCCGCGCTGGTGTGGGACACCCTCTATGGCGTTGACGACAAACTGCAGCCGCAGCGCCAGATGGTCGAACAGGAGGAAGTGTCCGATGACGGTCTGGTCTGGACCTTTCGCCTCCGACCGGGGCTGAAATTCCATGACGGCGAGCCGGTGCGCAGCAAAGACGCGGTCGCGAGCCTGACGCGTTGGTCGGCCCGCGATCCCATGGGGCTGATGCTCAAGGGGATCCAGAACGAGCTCACCGCGGTTGACGACAGGACCTTCAAATGGTCGCTCAAGCAGCCTTACCCCAAGATGATGTTGGCATTGGGCAAGAACAATTCGCCCTGCGCCTTCATCATGCCGGAGCGCATCGCCCAGACCGACCCGTTCAAGCAGATCGCCGACTATGTCGGCTCGGGCCCGATGAAGTTTGCGAAAGCCGAGTGGGTGCCCGGCGCCAAGGCGGTGTTCGAGAAGTTTGCCGACTACGTGCCGCGGCAGGAGAAGTCATCCTGGCTCGCCGGCGGCAAGCAGATTCTGGTCGACCGCGTCGAATGGGTGGTGATGCCTGACCCTGCCACCGCGTCGGCCGCGCTGCAGAATGGGGAGGTCGATTGGTGGGAAAATCCGATCACCGATCTGGTGCCGGTGCTCAAGAGCAACCGCAACATCTCCGTCGACATCGCAGATCCGCTCGGCAACATCGGTTCGTTCCGGATGAATCATCTGTACCCGCCCTTCAACAATGTGAAGGCACGGCGTGCGGTGCTGATGGCGCTGAGCCAGGAAGACTACATGCGTGCGCTGGTCGGCGACGACAACTCGCTCTGGAAACCGCTGCCGAGTTTCTTCACCCCCGATACGGCGCTCTACACCGAGGAAGGTGGCGATGTCCTGAAGGGCAAGCGCGATTTGGCAGCCGCCAAGAAATTGTTGGCCGAGAGCGGTTATTCGGGCGAGCCCGTCACATGCGTGGTGGCACAGGATCAGCCGATCACCAAAGCGCAGGGCGATGTCACCGCGGATCTGTTGAAGCATCTCGGCATGAACGTCGACTTCGTCGCGACCGATTGGGGCACGGTCGGCACACGCCGCGCCCTGAAGACGCCTCCGGGCCAGGGGGGCTGGCAGATGTTCCACACCTGGCATGCCGGCGCGGATTGCCTCAATCCCGCCGCCTATCCCGCCATTCGCGCCAATGGCGACAAGGCGTGGTTTGGCTGGCCCACCAGCGAGCCCGCGGAAAAGGAAATCACGGCATGGTTCGAAGCCAAGAGCGTCGAAGAGGAGAAGGCTGCGATCAAACGCCTCAACAGGGCGGCGTTCGAGGACGTCATCTATGCGCCGACCGGCTTCTTCCTGGGCTACACGGCGTGGCGCAAGAACGTCTCCGGCATCGCGAAGGGGCCGCTGCCGTTCTTCTGGGGTGTGTCGAAGGCCGCATGACGCTGCTATAAACCCACATGCTCTCGTATATCCTGCGGCGCCTTCTTTCGACCGTGCCAGTGATGGCGATCGTCGCGCTGTTCGTCTTCAGTCTGCTCTACATCGCGCCGGGGGATCCGGCCGTGGTGATTGCGGGTGACCAGGCGAGCCCTGCTGACGTTGAACGGATTCGCCAGAGCCTCGGCCTCGACCAGCCGTTTCTGGTTCAGTTCGGGAAGTGGCTCTGGCACATCCTGCACTTCGATCTCGGCACCTCGATTTTCACCAACCTGCCGGTCGCCTCGATGATCGCTCAGCGCATCGAGCCGACGCTTTCGCTGATGGCGATTTCCCTCGTCCTGACCCTTGTTGTCGCAGTGCCGCTCGGCGTGGTGGCGGCATGGAAGGCGGGAAGCTGGGTGGACCGCACCATCATGGCATTCGCCGTGCTCGCGTTCTCGCTTCCGGTCTTTGTGGTCGGATATGTTCTCGCTTACGTGTTCGCGCTGCGGTTGGAATGGCTTCCCGTGCAGGGCTATACGCCGCTCTCCGAGGGTTTCTGGCCTTGGCTTTCCAACCTGATCCTTCCAGCCGTCGCGCTCGGCGACGTCTACATCGCACTGATTGCGCGCATTACACGCGCCTCCATGCTCGAGGTGCTGCAGCAGGATTATATTCGCACCGCCCGCGCCAAGGGCCTGGGGCAGCGAGGAATCCTGTTTGTTCACGCGTTGAAAAACGCGGCCGTTCCGATCGTGACCGTCATTGGTCTTGGCGTTGCCCTGCTCATCGGCGGCGCGGTGGTGACCGAAAGTGTGTTCGCGATCCCGGGCCTTGGCCGACTGACCATCGACGCGATCCTGCGCCGCGATTATCCGGTGATCCAGGGCATCGTGCTTTTGTTCAGCTTCCTCTATGTACTGGTCAATCTGATGGTTGACGTCGCCTACACCCTGGTCGACCCGAGGATCCGCTATTGAGCGTCTTGACCACCAACGATGTGCCAGTGCCGCCGGGCCTTGTCATCGCTCCGCAACTGCCGGATCTCCTGCCTGCGATCAAGGTCCGGCGCGGCGTAATCGGCTTCCTGCGCAATCATCCAACTGTCGCGATCGGCGGCGCGCTGCTGCTCTGTCTCGTTTTGATCGGGATCTTCGCGCCGTATCTTTGGACCGTCGACCCGACCGCGATCGCGCCCGCCAAGCGCACACGTGCGCCGTCGGCCGATTTCTGGTTCGGCACCGACCTGCTCGGCCGTGACATCTATTCGCGCGTGCTCTACGGGACCCGGGTCTCGCTCACCGTGGGTCTTTCCGTGGCGCTGCTCGCCTCGTTCGCCGGTCTCGCTATCGGTCTGGTCTCCGGTTTCGTCCGATGGGCGGACGGTGTCGTCATGCGGTTCATGGACGGACTGATGTCGATACCGCCGATCCTGCTTGCCGTCGCGCTGATGGCGTTGACGCGCGGCAGCGTCGGCAATGTCATCCTGGCCATCACGGTTGCCGAAATCCCGCGCGTCTCGCGGCTGGTGCGCAGCGTCGTGCTGTCGCTGCGCGAGCAGCCCTATGTCGACGCTGCCACCGCCTCGGGCACGCGAACGCCAATGATCATCCTGCGCCATATCCTGCCCAACACGGTGGGGCCGATGCTGGTCCAGGCAACCTATATCTGCGCCAGCGCCATGATCGTGGAGTCCATCCTCTCCTTCATCGGCGCCGGCACGCCACCGACCATTCCGTCCTGGGGCAACATCATGGCCGAGGGCAGGGCGCTGTGGCAGGTAAAGCCCTTTATCGTGTTCTTTCCCGCGGCCTTCCTCTCTGTCACCGTGCTCGCCGTCAACCTGCTCGGCGACGGCCTGCGCGATGCGCTCGATCCGCGCATGGCCAAGGGGATTTAACAAGAGCTTATAGGATATTCTCGGGCGACGGCTCCGGGAACGAGGTTCTGACCAATGGCATTGCTCGAAGTCCGGAATCTGCAGACCCATTTCCGCACGCCTGAGGGCATCAACCGCGCCGTCGACGGTGTTTCCTTCGATGTCGACGAAGGCGAGACGCTGGCCATCGTCGGCGAATCCGGCTGCGGAAAATCGGTCACCTCAATGTCGCTGATGCGGCTGATCCCCGAGTCCCCGGGCAAGATCGCGGGCTCCGTCCGGTTCCAGGGCAAGGACCTGCTGCAACTCTCCGAGCGCGAGATGCGCGCCATCCGCGGCAACGACATTTCGATGATTTTTCAGGAGCCGATGACGAGCCTCAATCCGGTACTGACGGTTGGCCGCCAGATCGGCGAGACGTTGCGCATCCATCAGGGACTGGACAAGCAGGCCGCAGAGGCGCGCGCCATCGAGATGCTGACACTGGTCGGCATCCCGGAGCCTGCGCGGCGCGTGCGCGAATATCCGCATCAGCTCTCCGGCGGCATGCGCCAGCGCGTGATGATCGCGATCGCGCTCGCCTGTAGCCCAAAACTCCTGATCGCCGACGAGCCGACCACGGCGCTTGATGTCACGATCCAGGCGCAGATCCTGCAGTTGATGCTGGACCTCAAGCGCCGCGTCGGTGCCGCGATCGTTCTGATCACCCACGACCTCGGCGTGGTCGCCGAAATCGCCGAGCGCGTTATGGTCATGTATGCCGGCCGCAAGGTGGAGGAGGCGCCCGTGGCGGAATTGTTCCGCTCGCCGCGTCATCCCTATACCCAGGGCCTGCTCGGCGCGGTACCAAAACTCGGCTCCTCGCTCACCGGCGCGGCGCGGCGTCTCGCCGAGATTCCGGGGCAAGTGCCGAGCCTGAAGCAGCGGATCGAGGGTTGCGTCTTTGCCGGGCGGTGTTCGCTGGCGACCGATCTCTGTCGCGAGGTCGCGCCGGGCCTCGAACAGAAGAGTCCGCGCCACATCGTCGCCTGCCACTACGCGCCCAAGGAGGCGGCAGCGGCATGAGTGTCCCGCTGCTCCAGGTCAACGACCTCAAGAAGCATTTTCCGGTCCGTGGCGGCCTGTTCAACCGCAAGTCCAAGTGGGTCTATGCCGTGGACGGCGTGTCCTTCGAGGTCGAGCGCGGCGAGACGCTGTCTCTCGTCGGCGAGTCCGGCTGCGGCAAGTCGACCGTCGGCCGGGCCATTTTGCGACTGTTCGACATCACCGCCGGCCAGGTAATATTGGATGGCCAGCGCATCGACGATCTTTCGCATGAGGCGCTGCGCGGCATGCGCCGCCGTGTCCAGGTGGTGTTCCAGGATCCGTTCTCCAGCCTCAATCCGCGCATGCGCGTGCGTGATATCCTGGCCGAACCGATCCGTAATTTCGGCCTCGCAAAATCTTCTGCCGAACTCGAGGCGCGGGTTGCGGCGCTGATGGACACCGTCCGCCTTCCGCGCGATGCGTTGAACCGTCGGCCGCACGAATTCTCGGGCGGCCAGCGCCAGCGCATCGGCATCGCCCGGGCTCTCGCGGCCGAACCCGAACTGATCGTCTGCGACGAGGCGGTCTCGGCGCTCGACGTCTCGGTCAAGGCGCAGATCGTCAACCTGCTGCAGGATTTGCAGCAACAGTTCGGCCTCGCGCTGCTTTTCATCAGCCATGATCTTGCGATCGTCGAGCACATGACACACCGTGTCGCCGTGATGTACCTCGGCAAGATCGTCGAGATGGCGACCAGGCAGCAGATATTCACCGCGCCGAGGCATCCCTACACCAGGGCGCTGCTCTCGGCCGTGCCGGTGGCGGAGCCAGGCGCCATCCGCAACCCGATGATCCTCAAGGGCGACGTGCCGAGCCCGATCGATCCGCCCAGCGGATGCCGCTTTCACACCAGGTGTCCATTCGTGTTCGATCGCTGCCGGACCGAGGAGCCGGAGCTTCGGTCGACCGGAGCCGGTCAGCGCGTGGCGTGTCATCTTGAAGCACTGCCCGAATGGCCGGGACCGGCTCGGTGATCCACATGCGGCGCCGCCGATATCACACCGATCGAATCAAGATTGAGAAGGCACGACAGGATAACCGGCAGGGCGATGCTCGTGCCTCAAGGAGAAGATATGCGTTCCTGGGTTGACCGGGCGATATGGTGGCAGGTCTACCCGCTCGGCTTCGTCGGAGCCGAGCGCGAGGCCAGCGCGTGCGCTGGTGTCGCGCATCGCCTCGGCCATGTCAGCGCTTGGTTGGATTACGTCGTGGATCTGGGCGCGTCCGGGATGGTGCTCGGGCCGATCTTCGCCTCATCCAGCCATGGATACGACACGATCGACCATTTTCAAGTCGACAAACGGCTTGGGGACGGCGTGGATTTCGATGAATTCATCGCCGCCGCGCATCGCCGCGGCTTGCGCGTCGTTCTTGACGGCGTGTTCAATCATGTCGGCCGCGAATGCCCGATTTTCCGGCGTGCCATCGCAGGCGGGCCGTCTTCACCGGAAGCCTCCTGGTTTCGCCTGACCTGGCCGGCGGAAAGAGCTTTGGGCGAAGAGCCCGATTATGCGACATTCGAAGGCCATCGTCAGCTTGTCGCTCTCAATCATGACGAGCCCGCTGTCGCGGATTATGTCACTCATGTGATGACCCATTGGCTCGCGCGCGGCGCCGATGGCTGGCGGCTTGATGCGGCCTATGCCGTTCCAAGGCGATTCTGGATGCACGTCTTGCCTGCGGTTCGAGCGCGGTATCCGGACGCCTATGTCTTCGGCGAGGTGATCCACGGTGATTACGCCGGTTTCGTCGGCGAAACCGGCGTCGACGCGGTCACCCAGTACGAACTTTGGAAGGCGATCTGGAGCGCGCTGAACGATCGCAATTTCTTCGAGCTCGCCTGGTCGCTGGAGCGGCACAATGCGATGCTCGACACGTTCGCGCCACAGACGTTCATAGGCAATCACGACGTCACGCGTATCGCGAGCCAGCTTTCCGATCAGCGGCACCTGGCCCACGCGCTTGTCATTCTGATGACTTGCGGCGGTGTGCCATCGATCTACGCCGGCGACGAGCAGGCTTTCCGGGGAATCAAGGAGCACCGTGCCGGAGGAGACGACGCGATCCGTCCGACATTTCCGGCAACGCCCGCGGAGCTGGCGCCGTTCGGCTGGCCAACCTATTGGCTTCATCAGGAACTGATCGGATTGCGGCGACGCTATCCGTGGCTTCACAGGGCGCGTAGCCGTGTGACGGAGCTTCGCAACACCGATCTCATGTTCGAGGCATTCCACGAGCAGGATCGGTTGTGGGTCGCACTGAATCTGGCCGACGCGCCGGTTGTGCATGCAATACCAGCTGCTGTCGACAAACAGGCCGGGGACCTCACGGTCCGCCGAACGGGGGCAACGACGGAGATTACGCTGCCGCCCCATGGCTGGGGGGTCCTTGCGAAGTCGTTAGAATCAGAGTCCCTCTGAATCGTTCGCGTATGGGAAATCAGCCCTTCACGCGCCGCATCGTCATCGCATGACGGAAGCGGGATGCGGGATGCGTATTGATCGCGACTTGCGCGATCTTGCCGGCCGCCATTTTGTAGGTGCGCTGGACCTCCAGCGCCATAGCCCCTGGCTTGACCTTGAGTCCGCGCGCCAGCGTCGGGGAAATCAGCGCGGCGGCGATTTCCTGGTGAACCTCGACAATGCTCTGGCCGAACAGGTCCTCGATGAGATGGAAGATCGGCCCGGTGTGGCGTTGCAGCAGCCGGCCGACGGCGGCGAAATCCCGGTTGATGTAGACTTCGGTCCAGCAGACCGGAAGTTCGCTGCCTTCAGTATGCCGGAAGCCGCGGACGGAGAGCCAGTTGTCGCCGCTCGCAACCCCGATCCGGGACGCGAGCTTGTCGTCGACTTCGATCATTTCGATGGCCTCGATCGCAAACCGGACGCCGGTCGCGAAGGCGACGAGGTCGTTGATCGACATCACCTCGTGAACGAAGGCGTCGGCAGGACGCGGTGGCACGACGGTCGTGCCCGCGCCCTGTCGCGAGGAGACGAGATTGTCCTCGCGCAGCCGCCTCAACGCTTCGCGGACGGTATAACGGCTGACGGAAAAACGTTCGCACAGCTCTTCCTCGGTCGGAAGCTGCGTTCCCACGGGATGCACGCCGCTCACGATCTCGTCCTTCAGGGCGCGCACGACCTGGAGATAGAGCGGATCGTCTGTGTTGACGCTGACCGGCGCACGCGATTGCGGCGTGCCTTTCGGCCGGCCGGCGCGAGGTGCCCTCGTTTCAGTCTTCGATCCCATGGCCTCTCTTGGCGATCAACGCGGTGCGCTCGAAGCTCATGAACTGTGTACCGTCAGCCTTCTTGCCAAGTGTACGCACGGTGACGAGGCCCTGACCCGGCCGAGAAGCCGACTCGCGCTTCGCCAGGACTTCCGATTCGGCGTAGATAGTGTCCCCGACGAAAACCGGGGCGGTCAGCCTGATGTCGTTCCAGCCGAGATTGCCGATCGCCTTCTGGCTGATGTCGCTCACGCTCATCCCGACCACCATCGACAGCGTCAGGCAGCTATTGACGAGCGGACGCTTGAATTCCGACTTCGCCGCGTAGACCTTGTCGAAGTGCAGGGGGTGGGTGTTCATCGTGATCAACGTGAACCAGGTGTTGTCGCTTTCGGTGATGGTGCGGCCCGGGCGGTGTTCGTAGACGTCACCGACGGTGAAGTCATCGTAGTACCTGCCAAAACTTTCGCGGTAGCGCTGGGGACCGATCGGTTCGTGGTTTTGCATCACGTCTCTCCGGAGTTGAAACGTTTGTCGAGGACCGACGCCGTGTGTTCGCCCAAGCCGGGCTCACGCAGCAGCGGCTGCGCCGGCTCGTGGCGGAAACGGATGGGGGGCCCGACATGACGCCGGTTGATCTCGTCACGACGGATCATGCCGCGGGCCAGCAGATTGGAATGCGCTACGGCCTCCGGGAGCGTGTTGACGCGTCCGTAACAGACGTCGAGCGTCGCAAGATAAGTCTGCCACTCCGCGAGCGGCTTCTTGCGGAACTCGGCGGCGAGGAAGTCCATCACCGGTTGCTGGTGCGGCCCGGGTCCGCGCAGGCACAATTCGGCGAGTTCGGGCCGGCCGAACGCGCCCAGCAGATTATGGATGAATTTCGGCTCCTGTCCGGCGAGAACGAGATAGCGCCCGTCCGCCGTTTCATAGGGACGATAGAATGCCGCGCCTCCGGTGGTGCGTTCGTGCGCGGGGACCGGCTGGCGGTCTTCGGCGAAGGTCGGGCCCAAAATGTTGAGCATGCCGCCGATGGTGACGTCGTGCATGCTGATGTCGATGTAGTCGCCGACGCCGGTCTGGCTGCGGCGCAGCAGCGCCATCAGGACGCCCGACAGGCCCTGAAGCCCGGCGAGCACGTCGGCGACCGGAATCCCGGGCATCGCAGGTCTGCAATCGTTTCCCAGCGTCATGCTGAGCAGTCCGCTCTCGGCTTCCAAAGCGAGATCATGCGCCGGTCGGCCGCGCCAGTCGCTGTCCTGCCCGAACGCGCTGATCGAGCAATAGACGATGCCCGGATTGCGTGCGCGCACGGCCTCGTATCCGACGCCGAGGCGATCGACTGCGCCCGGACGAAAGGATTCGACGAACACGTCTGCCGTCTCGCAGAGCGACAGAAGCGCGTCCCGTTGCGCGGGGTCCTTCAGATCGAGCACCACGCTCTTCTTGCCGCGATTGAGATTGCGGAAGAACACCGTGCTCGGCCCATCCGAGAGGCCGATGTGACGGCCCGGATCGCCTTCGCCCGGCGGCTCGACCTTGATCACCTCGGCGCCGTGATCGGCCATCGCCAGCGTCAAATACGGTCCCGGCAGGAATACCGAGAGATCGATAACGCGTATGCCCGCGAGTTTCAATGCGAACCGGCGCGTTCGGCGGTGCGCGGCTCGCCGACATAGGTTGCGTTGTCGGCGCCGTATGGCGAGCAAGGCGCCTGGTCGAGCCGCCGACCGTCGATCTTGATTGGGTTAGCAAGCACGCGCATGGCCGGCTTCGCCGGATGCGCGATGACATGGATCATGTCCGTGGTCTGCAGGAACGGACTATCGAGCGCCTGCGCCAGATCGAGCACCGGCGCCACCGGCAGCACGCCATTCAACTTGCCGAGCCAGTAAGCGGTGGATTCGCGGCTGAGCTCAGCGTCGATGATTCCGGTCAGGGCATCGCGGTTGGCCTGACGCAAGGTTTGCGAGGCGAAACGCGGATCGGAAGCGAGTTCGGGCCTGCCGATGGCAGCGATCAATTCACCCCAAAATTTGTCCGTCATGCACATGATGAACAGCCAGCCGTCCGATGCCGGAAACGTCTGCACCGGGGCGACCGAGTAGTGGGCGCTGCGCGGCTGCCGCGTCGAAACGTGACCCTCGTTGAGATACCAGGTGGCGACATAGCCGAGCTGGTGCAGCGCCACGTCGAGCAGGCAGGTGTCGACGTCGCAACCCTTGCCCGTCGTCCTTGCCTGGATGATCGCGGAAAGCAGTCCGACGGCCGCGGTCAGTCCGGTCGTATGGTCGATGATCGAGGGTGCGCCCAGGCGGGAAGGGGGTCCATCGGGTTCGCCGGTCAGGTGCATGAGACCGGATTCGGCCTGCATCAAATAGTCGTAACCCGGCCAAGACGCGCGCGCGTTGTCGCGGCCATAGGCCGACACATGCACGCAGACCAGCGCGGGGTTCACCGCCGCGAGCGTTTTGTAGTCCAGACCCATTTTCGCTGGCAGGTCGCCGCGCAGATTGTTGACGAGCGCGTCCGCTCCCGATGCGAGTTCCTTCAGCGCAGCCTTGCCCTCGTCGGTGCGCAGGTCCACCGAGACGCTCTTCTTGTTGACATTGAACGCCTGAAAATACTCGCTGTCGTTGGTCCCCAGCATATAGGGCCCGGTCTTGCGCGATGGATCGCCGCCGATCGCCGCATTCTCGATCTTGATGACCTCGGCGCCCAGATCGGCGAGCAGCATGGTACCGTAGGGTGCGGCACCGAACTGCTCGACCGAAACGATGCGCACGCCCTGAAGTGGCTTCATGCCGCAGGATTCCTCTTGATCAACTGCTTGGAGATGATGATGCGCTGCATTTCGTTGGTGCCCTCGCCGATGCAGGTCAGCGGAGCGTCGCGGTAAAGGCGTTCGATGTCGAACTCCCTGGAGTAGCCGTAGGCGCCGTGGATCCGCATCCCTTCGATCGCGTTCTCGAGCGCAGCCTCGCTTGCGAAATACTTGGCCATGCCGGCTTCCATGTCGCAGCGCTCGCCCCTGTCGAAGGCCTGCGCGGCGTCGAGCGTGAGCAGCCGCGCCGCGCGCGCGCGGGTGGCCATTTCGCCGAGCTTGAGCTGTATCGCCTGATGTTCGCAGATCGGCTTGCCGAACGTCTTTCGAACCTGGGCATAGTCGGCAGCAAGCTTCAGCGCGCCTTCGGCGATGCCGACGCCCCGCGAGGCAACGTTGATGCGTCCGAGCTCCAATCCGCCGGTGGTCTGGAAGAAGCCCTGACCCTCGACGCCGCCGATCAGGTGGTCGGCAGGCAGACGGTAATTGTCGAACACCAGTTCTGCGGTATCGATCGACTTGTAACCGAGCTTCGGCAATTTGCGCCCGACCGAAAAACCTTCCTGCTTTGGCGCGATGAACAAGCTCATTCCGGTGTAGCGCGGCTGGGCATTCGGATTGGTCTTGACCAGCATCGCGAAGCAGGAACCTTCCGCGCCATTGGTGATCCAGGTCTTGGTGCCGTTGATGACATAGTGATCGCCGTCGCGTTTCGCGGTCATCCGGATGCCCTGCAGATCGGTGCCGGCATCGGGCTCGGTCAAGGCAAGCCCGCCGCGAATCTCGCCCGATGCGATCTTGGGAAGCCATTGTGCCTTCTGCTGCTGGGTGCCGAATTTCTCGATCGCCAGCGCCAGCATCAGATGCGAATTGATGATCCCTGTGATCGACATCCACACCGCGGAGATGCTCATCACGATCTTGGCGTAGGTCGCCGACGACAGGCCGAGGCCGCCATATTCGGCAGACACCGTCGCGCCGAACAGGCCGAGTTCTTTCATCTGGTCGACAATGTGATGCGGATAGCGATCCTCGTGATCGTATTCGCGCACGATCGGCTTCAGCTCGCGCGCGACCCAACGCTCGATCGTATTCAGAATTTGTGTGTCGTCGTTCGCGTCGAGCGGCGTGTTGCGCAGCACCTGCGTCATCGCGAGAATCTCCAAAGTTGTACGGACAAATTTGAGTTATCATCCGGAGATGTCTATAACTCGAGCCTTGACGCCAAGTAAAGTCCTCAGTAGTTGTCTGGACAAAATCGAGCCACTCCCGGGAGGAGTCATGTTGGGCGCGCGCCTGAAGCTTTTTGCATCGTCCCACTCACCCTGCGGCGCTTCGTCGTCCGAGGTCGCGGTCGTTCGATGCCGGTAGCCGAATTGCTGATCGGCGGAATCCTGCTCGGCGGCGTCTACGCGCTGATGGCGTGCGGGTTGAACCTGATCTTCGGCGTGATGCGCGTGATCAATTTTGCGCATGGCGACATTCTCGCGATCGCCGCGCTCTCGACGGTGTCGATCGCGGTCGGCTTCAAACTGCCGTTCTGGGTCGCGGTCGTCGTCGTGCCGATTGGCTGCGCGGCATTCGGCGCGCTCATCCACGTTCTGGTGCTGCGGCGCATCGAGGGCGCGCCGCTGATCATGTCGCTGCTTGCGACCTATGCACTGTCGACGATTCTCGTGAACGTGGCGATCCTGATCTGGGGCGGCGGCTATAGCGGCCTGCCGGGCGTGCTCAGCGGTTCGGTGCGTCTCTTCGGCATCAACGTTTCGACTTCGCGGCTGGTCTCGTTCGCCTGCGCGCTCGGCGTCAGCCTTGCGGTCTGGTGGCTGCTCGAGTTCACCCGGTTCGGGCGGGCGGTGCGATCGGTGTCGCGGGCGCCGGAGCTTGCGAGCATCTCCGGCATCGCGATCGAGCGGGTCCGCCTTGCTGTCTTCGCACTGGGAACGGCGATGGCCGGATTGGCAGGGGTTCTGGTCGCTCCGGCGTTCGCGATCGATCCGCAGCTCGGCTCGCGTTTTATCATCAAGGCGTTCGCCGTCATCATCGTCGGCGGAATGGGCAGCTATCCCGGCGCCATTCTCGCCGCGCTGCTGCTCGGGGTCATCGAAGTCGTGGGCAGCTATTTCGCGGGCGCCGTAATCGGCTCGGCGTTCCTGTTCCTGTTGATGCTTGCGGTGTTGCTGATCCGTCCGCGCGGGCTGCTCGGCGCGGGAATACGCGCATGAGAAAAATCAACCCGCTCGGCATCGCAGGCGCAGCCGGCATCGTCGCGCTCTTCCTGCCGTCGGTCGGATCGGACTACGCGGTGTCCTTTTCCATTCAGCTTCTGATCTTCCTGGTGCTTGCCTATTCCTGGAACCTGATCGGCGGCTATACCGGCTATACCCATTTTGGGCAGGTCAGCTTTTTCGGGATCGGAGCCTATGTCGGATCGCTATTGATCTTTCATTGGGACGTTCCCTGGTATCTCGCCGCCGTTGTCGCGGCGTTCGCAGGCGCAGTCACCGCGATCCCGCTCGGTGGTGCCATGCTGCGGCTCAAGGGGCCGTTCTTTGCCGTCGGCATGTTCGGCCTCGCCCGCGTGCTCGAGGCGTTTGCGCTGGGCTTCGATTCCATCACCCAAGGCGGGACCGGCATCTACCTGAAGCCGGTCAGCGATCTTCGGCCGCTTTACTATTTTGCGGCCGCGGTGGCCGCGATCATGCTGCTACTGACCTGGAAGCTCGACAACTCCCGCCTCGGTCTCAAGTTGCTGGCCATCCGCGAGGATGAGGACGCCGCGGAGTCCCTGGGTATCCCGACCACGCGTTTGAAGATCGGCGCGTTCGTCGCGTCCGCGATCGCGCCGGCGGCGATGGGATCGCTGTATGCGGTCTATCTCGGCTTCATCGATCCGCCGACCGCGTTTGCGTCGAACATCGAGCTCACCACCATTGCGATGGTGCTGCTCGGCGGAATGGGAACCGTGCTCGGTCCGCTCTGCGGCGCCGTCGTCCTTTCCGTCGTCAACGAGGTGCTGTGGGCCAACTATCCGCAGATCTATCTCGCTTCCGTCGGGGGCATTCTCCTTCTTGCGGTGCTGTTCATGCCGCGCGGTATCGTCAATCTCGGCACGAAGAGCGGGTGGCTGGCCGTCGGACGACCGCTATTCCGCCGGCTCGCCGCCCGCCACGGGCAGGCGTCATGAGCGAGACCATCCTTGCCGTCGAAAACGTTTCCAAGCGCTTCGCCGGACGCATCGCGCTGGACCAGGTCAGCATCGACGTCGCGCGCGGCTCGGTCACGGGCGTGATCGGTCCCAACGGGTCCGGCAAATCGACGCTGTTCAACATCATTGCCGGTACGCTGCGGCCGGACGAGGGCCGCGTCCTGGTCGAAGGGCGGAATATCACCTCGGCGTCGGCCGCGGAGATCTGCGGTTTGGGCGTGGCGCGAACGTTCCAGATCAGTCGGTTGTTCGCGGAAATGACGGTGCTGGAGAACCTGGTCGCGGTCGCGCGCGGCAGGGACGATCGCGCCGCGATCGCGTTGGCGCAGGAATTGCTCGATTTCCTCGAAATCTCTGATATCGCCGATCGTTGGGGTGCCGAGCTTTCCTACGGGCAGCGCAAGCTGGTCGAGATCGCGCGCGCGTTGATGCTGCAGCCAAAGATCATGCTGCTCGACGAGCCGTTCGCCGGCATCAATCCGCGCCTGCAGAACCGCATTGTCGATCACCTCAAGGCGCTCTGCGCCAAGGGGATCACCGTTTTCTTCATCGATCATGAAATGCGCATCGTGCTGAAGGAGTGCGATCTCGTCTATGTCCTCGCCGAAGGCCGCCTGATCGCGTGCGGCGACACCCAGGCTGTTCGCAACGACGCCAAGGTGCTGCAGGCCTATTTCTGAACGAGGATCCGGATCCATTAGGGAGGCAAAACATGATAAGAAAATTCGCTTTGGCCGCGGCGACGGCGGTAGCCGCGCTGGTGCTGTCGGCTTCCGCGAACGCGGCCGATCCGGTCAGGATCGGCGTGGCGCTCTCGCAAACCGGCAATCTCGCCGATTCGGCGGCGCCTTATTTCAAGGGGCTCGACCTCTGGCGCGAGCAGGCGAATGCGCGCGGCGGACTGGCAGGACGCCCGATCGAGTTCGTCGTGTATGATGATCGTTCCGATCCCGCGACCGCCGCCCGGCTCTACGAGCGGTTGACCACCAACGACAAGGTCGACTTCGTGATTTCCTCGCTGGGTTCGGCGACCGCCGCCACCGGCTCGGCGGTCGCCGAAAAGCACAAGGTCCTGATGATCAATGGCGGCGGCGCGGCCGAGGCCATTCAGCAGCGCGGCTTCCAATATGTCTTCCAGACCGCGGCGCGCATTTCCTCCTATGCGGACGGCGTCATCCCGATGATCGAGAAATACCACATCAAGACGGTCGCGCTGGTTTCCCGCGATTATGCCGCCGCGCGCGACATCAGCAAGGCGATCAAGGAGCAGCTGAGCGGGCGCGACGTCAAGGTCGTGATGGACGAATACTTCCCGGCGGGCACCGCGGACTTCTCCTCGCAGATCGCGAAGGGCCAGCAACTGCAGCCGGACCTGTGGATCGGCTTGCTCTATCCCGGCGAGGCGATCGAAACGGTTCGGCAGTTTCATTCGATGAACTACATGCCGAAATTCTTTATCGCCAATGGCGTATCGCAGGATGATTTCATTACTTCGGCCGGCAAGGATGCCGAATACGCGCTCGGCATGTCGCTGTACGAGCCCTCGCTGCCGAGCGAAGGCAACAAGGAGTTCGTGAGGAGCTATCACGAAAAATATAGCTCCGATCCTGGTTACTACGCGGCCTTTGGATTCGTCGCCGGCACCGTGCTCGAGGCAGCGGTCAAGAAAGCCGGCTCGATCGACGCCGAAAAAGTCCGCGAGGTCCTGACCACGCTCAAAATAGGCAGCGTCATGGGCAAGCATGAGGTCGATCCCGCGACCTATATGCAGATCGGCGTTCGCGGACTGGTCGTCCAGGTCCAGAATGGCAAGCGCGAGGTGGTCTGGCCGGAAGAATACAAGACCGCGGAGCCGAAATTGCCGATCCCTTCCTGGGACAAGCGCTGAGGCCGGCATGACAGGCGACGCAGCGCCGCTCGAGCTTCGGGACATCACGTCGGGCTACGGCGACGTTGCCGTAATTCGCGGCGCCGGCATGATTTTTCCAAAAGGCGTCATTACCACCATTGTCGGCTCCAACGGAGCCGGCAAGTCGACCGTGGTCAAGGTCGCGGCCGGATTGCTGCGGGCCTGGAAGGGAAGCATCTTCGTGCACGGCACCGACATCACCCGCGAACCCGCCGACCGGCGGGTTCGTCGCGGCATCGCCTATGTGCCGCAGGGCCGCATCGTCGTTCCGGAAATGACGGTGCGCGATAATCTCATGATCGGCGCGCACATTCTCGGCAACAAGCGCGTCGCGATCGAGGCCGCCACCGAACGCGTCCTTCAGCTCTTTCCGGCACTGAAACCGCGGATGAAGCAGCAGGCCGACACCATGAGCGGTGGCGAGCAGCAGATGCTGGCAATCGGGCGCGCGCTGATGACCACGCCGGAGATCATCATGCTGGACGAACCCTCGCTCGGCCTGTCGCCGAAATTCGTCGAGATCGTGTTCGAGAAGCTGCTGTCGCTGCGAAACGAAGGAATGACGGTGGTGATGGTCGAGCAGAAGGCCTCGCATGCGCTCGGCATCTCCGATCGTGGCTATGTGATGCATCTGGGCCAGGTCGCCTGTGAAGGCAGAGCCGCGGACCTGCTCGGGAACGACGACGTTAAGCGGTTGTTTCTTGGCGAGATACCGGAGAGCATGAAAGCGCTGAGTTTGACCGATGCATGAAAAGTCTGACCCGCCCGCGGCGGTGGCTGCTGTCGATGAAGCCATCCGCACCCGAAAATCGGTGCGGTCCTTCCTGCCGACGCCGGTCGATCGCGCGACGGTCGAGGAGCTTCTGGCGCTGGCGAGCCGCAGCCCGAGCGGCAGCAACATCCAGCCTTGGCGCGTCAGGGTCATCTCGGGCGACGCCAAGGATCGGCTGACCAAAACGATCCTCGATGCCGTCGCGCGCGACGGTTTCGAGCCCTATCAGCGCGAATGGAATTACTACCCCGTGAACTGGCGCGAGCCGTTTCTTAGCCGGCGCCGCAAGATCGCTGGGACATGTATAGCCTGCTCGGCGTCGGCAAGGGCGACTTCGAGGGCACCGAGCGCGCACGGCTGCGCAATTACGAATTCTTCGGCGCTGCGGTCGGAATGATCTTCACGCTCGACGAAGACCTGGAAATCGGAAGCTGGCTCGATCTTGGGATTTTTCTCGGCGCCATCATGGTCGCGGCGCGCGGGCGCGGACTGGATACCTGCCCGCAGGCCGCGTTTGCCGACTTTCACCGCATCATCCGGCCACTCCTGAACATTCCCGACAACGAAATCATCATTTGCGGAATGGCCCTCGGTCACATCGATCCGGATGCCCCGGTCAATGCGCTGGCGACCGAGCGTGCGCCGGTCTCCGACTTTGCGACTTTCGACGGCCTGTGAGGTGGACGCAATGACGCTCAGCCTCTCGAAGCAGATCACGGTCGCTGCCGACAGCCCTCACACGAGATATTCATGACATCCACAATCACATCGCTGCGTTCGCTGCTTGCCGTTCCCGCCACATCGCCTCGCTTCCTGGAGAAGGCCGCCCAGGGGCCGGCCGACGCAATCTTCATCGACCTCGAGGACGCCGTTGTCGTCTCGCTGAAGCCGAAGGCGCGAGCGGATGCCATCGCCGCGCTCAATCGGCTCGATTGGGGAGGGCGCGGCGTTGCCGTTCGCGTCAACGGCCTCGGTACGCCATGGGGCTGCCGCGACATCCTCGACGTCGTCGAGGCCTGTCCACGGCTGGACTACATCCTGCTGCCGAAATGCGAATCCGCTGCCGACGTGCATGCCGTCGAGGTCATGATCCGGTCCGCCGAGCAGGCGGCGCCGCGCGAGCGCAAGGTCGGCATCATGGGCTTGATCGAGACCGCGCGCGGCGTCGCGCAGGTCGAAGCGATCGCGCAAGCCGGCGGCCGGCTGCGAGCATTGGTGTTCGGCGGTGGCGACTATCAGCTCGACCTCGGAAGCTTTCAGGGCGCGGTCGGCGCGCCCTCGCCGGATTATGTCGTGCTGACCGATGACGAGGGAAGGGGCGTGCGGGAGCGGCACTGGAACGATCTCTGGCATTTCTCGACGGCACGGATCGCCAATGCCTGCCGCGCCTTCGGCCTGCTGCCGATCGACGGGCCGTTCTCGGTGATTGGCGATATGGAAGGTTTGCGCGCCGCGACGAAGCGCGCAGGCGCGCTCGGGTTCGAAGGCAAGATGGCGATCCATCCGTCGCAGATCGAGACCATCCACGAGGTGCTGACGCCGAGCACCGAGCAGATCGCCTGGGCCAACGAAGTGATCGAAGCCATGTCGGCGGCGGAACGCGAAGGGCGCGGCGCGGTCAAGGACAAGAACGGCGACATGATCGACCTCATGCATATCAAGCTGGCCAACAAGCTATTGGAACGGGTGGCAAACATCGGGGGAAAATCATGAGCGCACTCGGCGGAATCCGCGTCCTCGACCTCGGCACGTTCATCGCCGGGCCGCATTGCGCCACCATCCTCGGCGAGTTCGGCGCCGAGGTCATCAAGGTCGAGCCGCCGAGGACGGGCGATTCGCTCAGGCGTCTCGGTACCGACACCGAATGCGGCGACACGCTGGTGTGGCTCTCGGAAGCCCGCAACAAGAAATGCGTGACGCTGGATCTCGCGAGCGAGCGTGGCCGCGAACTGCTGCGGAAGCTCGCCGCGAAATGCGACATCGTGGTCGAGAACTTCCGGCCGGGTACGCTGGAGAAATGGGGCCTCGGCTATGAGGAACTGAAGAAGCTCAATCGAGGTGCCATCCTGGTCCGCATCTCGGCGTATGGCCAGGATGGGCCGATGCGTTCGCAGCCCGGCTTCGCCCGCATCGCGCACGCCTTTTCCGGCCTGACGTTTCTTGCCGGCGAGCCCGGCCAGGTGCCGGTGGTGCCCGGCTCGACCTCGCTGGCCGACTACATGTCGGGCATGTACGGCGCCATCGGGGCCCTCGTCGCGCTGCAGGCGCGCAACACAACCGGCGAGGGCCAGTGCATCGATCTTGCGCTTTATGAATCGGTGTTTCGCGTGCTCGACGAAATCGCGCCGGCCTACCAGAAGTTCGGCTATGTGCGCGAGCGGATGGGCGCGGACACCGTCAATGTCTGCCCGCACAGCCACTACGGGACCAAGGACGGCAAGTGGATCGCCATCGCCTGCACCAGCGACCAGATGTTCGAACGGCTGGCCGCAACGATGGAGCAGCCGGAGCTCGCTTCATCGGAGCGCTACGGCCCGAAGGAACTCCGGCTCGCAGCCCGTGACGAGGTCAACAAGATCGTCGCGCAGTGGGTCGCCTCGCTCGATTGTGAAACCATTCTTGCACGTTGCGCCTCAAGCGGCGTCCCGGCCAGCCTGATCTTCAGCATCGCCGATATTTTCGAGGATCCGCAATACCGCGCGCGCGGCAATATCGAGATGACGCAATCGCGGGCCGGAGAGATTGCAGTGCCCGGGGTGGTGCCGCGTCTTTCGCAGACGCCGGGCGAGATACGCTGGCTCGGCGAAGGCGTGGGCGCCCAGAACGAGGAAATCTTCAAGGGACTTCTCGGCCTGAACGACGATGATCTTGCGCAGATGCGGGACGAGGGAGTGATTTAGGGTTCGTGCCCGCAAGTCGCGCTGATGACTCGCTAGACCGCGTCCAGCGTGTGAACCCAGGCCTCCGGAAAAAGCACGTAGGCGTCGCCTCGCCGTGCCAGCCGCGAGAATGCCGGGAAATGCAGGTGCATCCCGGCGATCAGCATGCCGTCGGCGCTGACGCGATCGAACATGCGCTTGCGCGATGCCGCGGCAGCGGCGAGATCGGTATCGAAGGCCATGCCGGCTTCGGGAAACGCGGTCTGCACTTCCGGCACGTGCACCGTGTCGCCCCAGATCATCAGCTGATCCTTGCCCGATGCGATGAGGTAGGCGGTGTGACCCGGCGTGTGCCCGAGGCTCGGCACGGCGGTCACGCACGGAAACACCTCGCCCTGTCTGAATAGCCGCGTGCGATTCTTGTAGGGCGCGACCTGCTCGCGGCCGGCCAGGAAATAGAGCTTCCGCGACCGCTCATCGGCTTTCGCCATCGCGCTATCGTCAAACCAGTGCGCCGGTTCGTTCTCGTGCATGACCAGTTCCGCATTCGGAAACAGGAGCTGGCCGTTCGACATATCGGTCAGGCCGGCGGAATGATCCGGGTGCATGTGAGTGAGCAGCACGGTATCGATCGACTTCGGATCGATGCCGGCTGCGGCGAGGTTGTGTTGAACGAAGCCTGCGGTCGGCAGGAGATAATTGCCTGAGCCGGTGTCGACGATCGCGATGCGGCCCTTTGAATGGATCAGGAAGGCATTGACGCTGGTTTGCCGCGCCGGTCGGAACGCGTCCCGCAGGATTTGGTGCGCCTTCTCGAGATCGACGTTGCGCATCACGTCAAGGCTGCCGTCGAGATAGCCGTCGCTGATTGCTGTGACGACGATATCTCCGATCTTGCGATGATAGACGCCGGGAATCTGCTGCCTGGGTTGCGAAGTCATGTGGAAGCCTTGGATTTGAGGGGAGGGTGAAGCTCGATCAGGCGCCAATTTCGCTCAGAAAGGCGTCGACGCAATCGAAGATGAGGTCGGGCGTCTGCACTGACATATAGTGGCCGGTGCGGACCTCGATGTAGCGTGCGCCGGGGATGGCGCTGGCCACCGCCTCGGCAAGCTTCGGCGGGCGCACGCGATCAAGACTGCCGCCGATCACGAGCACGGGACAGCGCAGCCGGGCCAGTTCGTCCTGCATGTCGGTGCCGGCCAGCATTCGCCAGACCGTCGCATAGCTTAAGGGATCGTTGCCGATCCATCGCGCCCGGTAGCGCTCGAAGCGTTTGAGATCGCCGCGAAGCTCCGGGGCATAGCCGTTGTGCATCGAATCCTCGACCGCGAATGCCATGCCGGCGGCCTCGATCTTCGCGACGCGTTCGAGGGCGGCGGCGCGGCGATCCGGCGCGACGCCGGTTGCCGGGCTGCCGACCGCGACAGCGCTTGTGCGCTCAGGGTAGCGGGCGGCGAAATGAAGGGCGATCGCACCGCCCACGGCAATACCCGCCAGCGCCACCTTGCCGGCGATCCCGATGTTATCGAGCAGCGCGGCGATATCGTCGGCCATGGTATCGATGCCAAGCTCGCCGCGCACCTTCTGCGACAAACCCGCCCCGCGGGTATCATAGCGCAATACGCGGCGAGATTCCGCGAACCGTGGTGCGACATCGTCCCAGCTTTCGAGCGAGCCGCCCATTTCGTGCACGAGCACCAACGTGCGGTCACCCCTGCCGCTCAGCTCGTAGCGCAGCGCAACGCCGTCCAATTCAATGAAGTCCATTCTGCGTTCCCACCGTTCTTCCGCCCGATCCTTGTTGCGGACGATTTGCCGGTCAACTTCGGGATCCGATGCCTGACCATATTGGCACGGTATCGATCCAATGTTCCCGGAACATGGTGAATAGCGTTCTGCCGTGGGGTGCGCAATATTATCTTGGTTGTCTCACGCCTTTGCCGTCCTCTCGTGAGGTCATCGATCACATCTATTTTTATTTCTGGAGCGAAATCGACATGAATGAGACGCGCTACAAGCTCATAGGGTCGACGGCTTCTCCTTACGCCATCAAGCTGCGCGCGCTGTTGCGCTATCGGAGAATTCCGTTCGATTGGGTCATCATGACCAAGGCGCTGCGGAAACAGACCGAACATCTTCGTCCCAACCTGATCCCGGTTTTGCAATATCCTGACGGGACATTCGGCGGGGAAACCACCACGCTGGCCTATGATCTGGAGGCACGGCACCGGGAGCGATCGGTCATTCCCGAGGACAAGGCGATTGCGTTTGTCTGCGATCTCCTGGAAGACGTCGCCGACGAATGGGCCGTGAAGCCGTTGTTTCTTTACCGTTGGTGGGACCCGGAGGATCAAGCCTACGTTTCGCGATGGGCGGCCGAGGAGTGGTCGACTTCGGATGCGGAGACCAGCAGCCTTGAAGAAATCGAGCAATTCCGTCAGCGGCAGATTTCGCGCATGCCCATTCTTGGCGCGACGGCCGAGAACAGGCCGCTGCTCGAGGAAAGCTACCGTCGGATTCTTGCCGCGTTCGAGCCGCACGTCGGGACGACCCGATATCTGTTTGGCAGCCGGCCATCGTTGGCCGATTTCGCCTGGTTTGGCCAGCTCAGCGAAATGGCGACCGATCCGACGCCGATGCGGATCATGCGGGAGACGGCGCCCTTCACCGATCACTGGGTTCGGCGTCTCGACGATGCTTCCGGCGTGGAGGGCGAATGGTATCCGCGCGAGCGGGCGATCGGCGGATGGGCCGAGGCGCTGCTCAGGATTGCCGGCGAGCTCTATCTGCCGTTCCTCGTCGCCAATGCCGAAGCCTTCGCTGGGGGTGTCGAGCGGCTGGAGATCAATGTCTGGGGATTGCCGTACGCGCTGGCGCAGTTCAAATACCAGGTCAAATGCCTGCAACTGCTCCGCAGCAAGTTCGCTGCGCTGGACATCGAAAACCGGAACGCGCTGCGGCCGGTGCTCGATCGGACCGGGTGCTGGAAGCCGCTCACGGCATCCTAGGCTTCCGTCAGGCGATATTGGCCGAGATCGGGATCATGGGTCATCGCCCAGTAATCCACGAACCGCCAGGGCATTGCGGAAAATACCCGGCCCTGCTTGTTGCGGTAATAGGTCGTCATTCCCGGATGGGTCCAGATCATCTGCTCGTGCTCGGCATCGACCTTGCGGACATAGTCGTCGTGAATGGGCTGCCTGACGTCGATCGCGGCGATGCCACGTTCGATCATGTCGACAAGGCAGGCGGAGATGTATCTGCTCTGGCATTCGGACTGGAAAATCACGCTGCCGCCATGTGCAGGTCCCGAATTGGGGCCGAGCATGCAGAAGAAATTCGGGAAATCCGGCACGGTCAAGCCGAGATGGGCGGTCGGATTGTCATTGGTCCACTTGTCCCGCAGGTTCTTGCTGCCCCGGCCGGTGATGTTGAGGCGCGCCGCCATCTCCGTGACCTTGAAGCCGGTCGCGATCACGATGATGTCTGCAGGCCGCGATTTTCCGTCCGCCGTCATGATGCCGTCGCGGCTGAAATGATCGATGTTGTCGGTGACCAGCTCGACATTCGGCTTGGTGAGTGTCCTGAACCAGCCATTGTCGAGCAGGATGCGCTTGCCGTAGGGCGGATAGCTCGGGACGCATTTTTCGACCAGGTCGGGACGATCCTTTAGTTCGGACAGGATGAAATCGGTCAGCTCTTGACGATGCCGGTCATTGCCCTTGTTGACGGCGCGATCAGGGTAGGGCCAGTCGGGATCCTTGCGCAGGAACGGCAATAGGCCGTCGCCATAGCGCCAGAACATGTTGAAGCGATACCACGGCACATAAAATGGCAGATGCGCGAGCAGCCATTGCGCGCCATCGGTGATCGGGTCGGAATAGCCCTTCACCGGCCGCGCCCATTGCGCGCTTCGCTGGTAGACGGTGACCGAGGCCACGCGGTCGGCGATCGACGGCACGAGCTGCATCGCCGTTGCGCCAGTGCCGATCACGGCGACGCGCTTGCCTTCGAGCTTGATGTCCTCCGACCAAAGCGCGGAATGCAGGATCAGGCCCTGAAAATCCGCCTCGCCCTTGAAATGCGCGCGCGAGGGATCGTTGAGCTGACCGATCGCGCTGACCAGTGTTGTCGATTCGAATGTCTCCTCGCCGTTCTCTGTCTTCAGCGTGGAGATCCAGCGCCGTTTGCTCTCGTCCCAGCGTGACGACGTCAGCTCGGTGCTGAGCCGGAGATGCTTACGGATGTCGTACTCGGTTGCGACTTTCTTCAGATAGTCGAGAAGTTCCTCGCGCTGGCAAAAATAGCGCGTCCAGGGATTTAGCGGACCGAAGGAATAGGAATAGGAGTGGTTCGGCGTATCGACGCCGCAGCCGGGATAGCGGTTGATGTACCACGTGCCTCCGAGCTCGTCGTTCTTCTCGACGATGGTATAGGGAATGCCCAGCCGACCGAGCGCGACCCCAAGTGCAATGGCGCAGACCCCGGCGCCGACGATCAAGACATGATGTTGCGCCACAGTTCGCTCCGGTGGACGCTGGGTCCAACGGGCATCGCGCGGGACAAAGCCCATCTCCTCCCGCATCAGCGGCGCATATTCCGGGGCGACGTTCTCGCCCAGGCAGGCGCGCATCATCTTGAGCATCAGCTCATTTCCGGGGTCGGCGACGACCGGATTCGGATTGCCATGCGCGAACAGTTTCAGGACGGCGGCGCGAATCTCATCCTGGATTTCCGCGGGCACACCGGCGTCGGGATCGGGGATCAGGCGCACGTCGCGCTTGGGCTTGTATGGCGGCTCCAGCCAGCGCTCGTCGCCGGTCATGTGCACCAATACCATCAGCAAAACGCGGATGTCGCCTTCGGCGATGGCTGAGGACAGATCAAGTGTCTTGCGCGGCGTCTCGATGTTCATATCTGTCGCCTCCACTACGCGCCCGGTGATTCCGGCAACCCACCATAGGCATCCCAGGTCGAGCCCGCGATGAAACCCGCATCGACGGGAACGTTGATGCCGGTGACGCCGCTGCTTGCAGGCGAAAGCAGCCATGCAATGGCTTGTGCCACCTCGATCGGTTCGACCAGGCGGTTCATTGCCGTGTTGCGGGCCAGTCGCTCCTTGTTCAGCGCGCCAGAAGCGATCCCGGCTTCCAGCGCGGCCGTGCGGGTAAATCCGGGCGAGACGGCATTGACCCGGACCCCGCGGCGGCCCCATTCGGCGGCGAGCGTCTGGGTGATCTGAATGACGCCGGCTTTTGCTGCGGTATAAGCGTGGATCGGGCCGGACGTCATGCCCGCGACCGAGGCGACGTTGACGATGGCGCCGTGCCGCCGTTTGGCCATGCGCTCGCCGACGCTGCGCGCCACAACGAACGTTCCGCGCAGATCGATGTTGATCTCGCGATCCCAGTTCTCCATGCGTACTCGCTCGACGGGGTGCATCTTGCCGAAGATGCCGGCGGCGTTGACGAGTCCGGTAATCGGACCATGCCGCGTCTCGATATCGGTGATGCCGCTTGCGACGGCGGCTTCATTGGCGACATCGAACGGTGCGGGCCACAGGATCGTCTGACTTCCCACAAGAGGCTCCGGCGCGATATCGACGATCACCACCGTGTTGCCTTGCTCCGCAAGCAGGGTCGCGGTCGCTGCGCCAATGCCGCGGCTGCCGCCGGTGACGAGGATGGTGCCGTCAGCGTTCATCGTCGGGCTTTCCAGTCGATTTGAATAGTCCGCGCGTCATCAGTTTCCTGTATGCGGAGATGACGTGGTCGGGTACTGCGGTGACTCCGTTCGGCGAGTAGGAATAGCGACGACTGAGATAGCCGCGCGCGCCCATCAACATGTGGACGATGGCTTCGAATTCCTCGTCGTTGTAATCGTCGATGGCACCTGCAAGCCGTGCGCGACGCAGGATACGGACATAGGCGATCGAAATATTGTCGAGATGCTTCTGATAGCCGGCCGCCGCAAAAAACTCGGCCTCGTTCAGGATGCGCAGGAATTCCGGAACTTCGCGGATGAAGTCGAAGAAGGCGCTGAAGCGCTCGATCTCTTGCCGGGCCGCCTGCGCGGTGCTCGTCCGCGCCCGTATGAATTGCACCATGTCGATGCCGATCTTTGGCAGCAGTTGGTCGAGCAGTTCCTGGCGATTTTCGAAATGGTTGTAGAAGGTGCCCTGCGCCACGCCGGCCTGTTCGGTGATGCGGGCAACGGAAGCTTCCGCATAGCCGTATTTGCCGACGATTTTGGTTGCGGCGTCGAATATCTTCTGTTTCGTCCATGCATTGCGTTCGACCCGGTTGAGTTTGGTCACCTTTCCGGATGCGGCTTCCGGTGCCTGCGTCATGCGTCGGTCTCCAGTTCGGCGCGCAGCACGCGCTTGAGCACCTTGCCCGACGGATTTCGTGGTAAGCTATCGCGGATGATGAGTTGTTTCGGTACTTTGAAGCCCGCAAGCCTTCCGCGGCAGTGATCCGCGACCTCGGACAGCTGCAGCGCAGCGCCATCCGCCAGCACCACGATCGCGACCGGCTTCTCGCCCCAGTGCTCGTCGGACATGCCGACGACGGCGACCTCGCGAACTTGCGGCAGTTCGTAGATCACGCGCTCGACCTCGGAGGACGCGATATTCTCGCCGCCGGAGATGATCATGTCCTTCTTGCGATCAGTGAGATAGAGGAAGCCGTCCTGGTCGAGATAACCGACATCGCCGCTGCGAAACCAGTCGCCGAAGAAAGCGGAAGCGGTCTTCTCGGGGTCCTTCCAGTACCCTTTCGTGACCTTGGGGCCGCGCAGGCAGATTTCGCCGTTCTCGCCGGGCGGAACGCGATTGCCGTGCTCGTCGCGGATCTCGAGTTCGACATGGGCAATGGCGCGTCCGGTCGATCCGATTTTCTCGATCTCGCGGCCGGCTTCCATGAAGGTGTCGCCGCTGCAGGTCTCAGTCAGGCCATAGGCATCGATATAGCGCGCGTTCTCGAAGAATTCGGAGAAGGCGCGGATACGCAGCTCCGGCGTCCTCTCACCGCCGCCGATCGCCCATTTCAAGCTCGAGACGTCGTAGCGGTGACGGTTGGGGCAGGTGAGGATGGCCGTGGTCATGACCGGCGCGAGCCATGCGGCGTTGAGTTTCTCGCCCTCGATCATGGCGAGCGCCTGTTCGGCATCGAAGTTGCGCAGGATGGAGACGAGGCCGCCATGCCAGAGCGCGGCAATGCCCGGCAGATCAAGCGCGCCGACGTGGTAGAGCGGGCCGACGACCAGGAGCCGCGTGTCGGCGTTCAATCCAAGCGCCACCGTCTGATCGGCTGATTTCCAGTAGAAGTTCTCGTAGGTGAGCATCACCCCCTTGGGCCGATCTGTCGTGCCTGACGTATACATCAGCCGCATCAGGTCGCCGGGACTTCGATGATGCATCGGCGCGGGCGCCAGGTCCCGCGCAAGCCGCGTTACGCTCGACTGCGCAGCTTCATTGAGCAGGACCAACGGCACGGCGTCGGCCGCAGTCAGCGCTAACTCCTCATCCGCAATCACGATACGCGCCCCGGCATTGCCGACGATGTAGCCGACCTCGTCGCGCGAGAGGCGGTAGTTGATGGGCAGAAACACCGCGCCGATGTGACTCGTCGCAAAGGTGAGCTCGAGGAACGCCGCACTGTTCTTCATGAGGACCGCGACGACATCGCCTTCGCCAATTCCCTGCGACCTCAGCCACCCGCCCACCTTGCGGATGCGTTCATCGAAGCTTGCATAGGAAATTTCCTCGCCGCGGTATCTCAACGCCGGTTGGCCTGGAGTCCGCCTGGCGTGAAAGGCGATGAAGCTCGACAAATTGATCATTCGCGGTTCAAGGGCCGGTTTTCGGTCCCGTTTCCTCCCTGATGAATTCTGACTCGTAATTCATGTTTGGCTTGACGTCACCCCCTTTGTTCTGAAATCCTCTGGGTATGGAGACGGCACGATCTCCGACAAGGGATTTGGGGAACGCCAACCCGACAGGGAGAAAAAATGAAGAGAACCCGCAAACCGGGCATCAGCCGCCGGTCGACTTTGGCGCTGATGGGCGCCGGGGCAGTGTCGTTCGCGGCGCCGTGGGCGGTGCGTGCGCAAGCCAAGACCATCAAGATCGGCATGCCGACCATTCTGTCAGGTCGGGTCGCGCAGCTCGGCACCTCATCGCGCAACGCGGTCACGCTCGAGGTCGACAAGGTCAATGCCGCCGGCGGTCTCGCGGGTCGGCAGATCGAAATGGTGATCCGCGATTCCAAGGGGCAGCCGCAGGAAGCCGCCCGCGTCGCGCGCGAACTGGTCAACACCGACGGTTGCGAACTCTTGATCGATGCCGAGGCATCCTCCGGCGCGTTCGCGGTCCATGAGGTCGCCCGCGACCTCGGCGTGTTCTGCATTCACACCAATTCGGAAACCTCGGCGCTGACTGCCGATCCCAAGCAGCACATTCCGAATGCCTTCCGCGCCGCGCGACAGGGCGTGCACGATTCGATCGTCGGTGGCAGCTATGCGGCGGCGATCGCAAAGACCAAGGGCCTGAAGAAATGGGCGACCTGCTCGCCGGACTACGCCTATGGCCGCGACACCACGGGCGAGTTCACATCGTATCTGAAGCGCTTTGCGCCTGACGTCGAGATCATCAGCGAGTCCTGGCCAAAACTCTTCCAGCCCGATTACACCGAAGTGGTGACAAAAATCCTGCAGGCCAAACCGCAGGCGCTGTATTCCTGCCTGTGGGGCGGCGATCTCACCTCCTATATCGATCAGGCCAACATCTATGCGATGTTCGGGCAGATGGAGGTCTTTGCCGTCAACATGGCTGACTATACGGCGCTGACGGTGGTGAAGAATCTGCCGAAGGGAATCCACTCCGGCAATCGCTATATCAAGACATTTCCTGCGACCCCGGAGAACGCCGCCTGGGGCGATGCCTACAAGGCGAGATACAATGAATATCCGACCAACTGGTCGTGGGAGAATGCGACTGCGATCATGCTGCTCGCCGAGGCCTCGAGGAAGGCGAATTCTGCCGATGGCAGCAAGATCGCCGATGCGATGCGCGGACTGACGATCAAATGCCCGTTCGGCGCCGACGGCACCGTGACCATGCGGGCTGAGGATCAGACCCTGATCGGCTACGCGATCGGGTGGGGCACCACGATTGCCCAAGAGCCCTATGTGCCGGAAGTTGCGGCCGGCGACTGGAAGACCATTCTCGAACTCGAAGCCGAGTGGAAGAAGAACAAGGGCTACACTTGAAACGTGCCTGAACGTAGCCGCCGCGGGCCGCCTCCGTTCGCCGCCGAGTGGCATCGCGCGCGCCGATCATTTCATCGCACCGCAATGGAAATGTTGCCTTGGATATCGACGCGCTCACAGGATGTCTCGCCAGTGCCTCTTGCTTGGTGACGCAGACCACCAGCGGCCTCATCATTGGAATGTTGCTGTTCCTGGTCGCGGTCGGGCTGACGCTGATCTTCGGCGTTCTCAAGGTCGTCAATTTCACCCACGGCGCCTTCTATATGTTTGGCGCCTATTTTGCGATGACAGCTTATCAGCTCACGGGCAGCTTTGCGCTGGCGATGCTGTGCGGGGCGGCCGGCACGGCGGTGCTGGGGCTGGTCTTCGAGCGCGTCTTCATGAGCCGGGTTTATGGCGCCAACGTCCTGATGCAGCTTCTGGTCTGCTATGCCTTCGTCCTGATCTTCGATGACATCGTGCGCTTCATATGGGGGCCGGAATTCAAGTCGATGGGAATGCCGGCCGCCTTTCAGGTGGCGCCGTTGTTTATCGCAGGCGGCGTCGTGCCGCCTTATTATCTTCTATTGATCGGCGTCGCGCTGGCAGCAGCCGTCGTGCTCGGCATAGGCCTGGCGCAGACCAGGATCGGCAAGGTGGTCCGCGCGGCGGCGCAAAATCCGGGCATGGTATCGGCGCTGGGGATCAACACCGGGCTGATCTATGGCGGCGTGTTCGCGCTTGGCGGCATGCTGGCCGGTCTTGCCGGCGCGCTTGCCGCGCCGGTGCGCTCGTTGACGCCGGGCATGGGTTTTTCGGTTCTGATCGAATCCTTCATCGTCACGGTGATCGGCGGAATGGGCTCGATCCTCGGCGCGCTGGTCGGCGCGCTCTTGATCGGCCTGATCCGCTCGTTCGGCTCGCTCGGCTTTCCGCTGTTCACAGAAGGGCTGATGTATCTGTTCATGGTGATCGTGCTGGTACTGCGGCCGGCTGGCCTGTTCGGCAGGGAAGTCGCATGACGGAAGTGCAGGCCGAGCCCGCAGCCGACGCGTTGAGGACGCCTCGCGTCGAGACGAAATCACGGCATTGGCCCTATCTGGACATCCTGATTGCGCTCGCTGTGTTTTTGGCATTGGCGGTGCTGCCGCTGCTCTCGGGCAGCAAGGCGCTGCTCGATTTCGTGATCCGCTGCGCGGCAATGGGGCTTTTTGCCACGTCGCTCAACTTGCTGGTCGGATACACCGGCATGATCTCGTTCGGGCATGGCATGTTCTTCGGCCTCGGGGCCTACGGTTTCGGTCTTATCATGCAGCGCACCGGAATGCCTGTCCCGCTGGCCATGGTGGTGACGCTTGCGATCACCGCAGTCGTCGCGACGATCATCGGCGCAATTTGCGTGCGCCTGAAGGAGATTTATTTCGCCTTCGTGACGCTGGCCTTCCAGATGCTGATCCATTCGACCATCCTGTCCTGGTCCTCCTTTACCGGCGGCGACCAGGGCTTGCGCGGCGGCATTCCGCGTCCGGTGTTCCTCGGCATCGATCTGTCGAATCATGTGCATCTCTATCTTGCGAGCTGCTCGCTGCTGGTGAGCGGACTCCTGGCCATGCGCCAGATCGCGCAATCGCCGTTCGGCTACACCATGCGCATGATCCGCGACAACGAGATGCGCGCCCGCTTCATCGGCATCGACGTCTGGCGTGCCAAGCTGGCGATCTTCGTGCTGGCGGCCCTATTTGCAGCGATCGGTGGGATCATCATGGCATTGTTCGTATCGGGTGCCTATCCCGAATTCGCCTATTGGACGATCTCGGGCGAAGGCATCTTCATCAACATGCTCGGCGGCGTGACGACCTTCCTGGGGCCCATGGTCGGCACCGTGCTCTTGCTGACCCTCAACGATACCGTCACGCGCCTGACCGAATACCACGGCATCGTGCTCGGCATCGTGATCCTGTTCTTCGCGATCGGCTTGCGGAAGGGTCTGATGGACTTCGTGGTCGAATGGTACGCGCACCGCCGCGACGGGGAAGGAGGGCGGAGCTAGCCATGCTGGAGATCCGTGGTCTTTCAAAATCGTTCGGCGGCGTCAAGGCGACCGATAATGTCACGCTCGACTTTGCCGACGGCTCGCTTACCGCCGTTATTGGCCCGAACGGGGCAGGGAAGAGCACCTTCTTCAACCTGATCACCGGTGCGCTGCGGCCGGACTCAGGACAGATCCTGCTCAACGGCGTTGATCTGGTCGGTCGTTCACCACCCGAGATCGCGCGTCACGGCGTCGGGCGGTCGTTCCAGGTGGCAAGTATCTTCCCCTCGCTCACGGTGCAGGAGACCATGCTGGCGGCGGTGTGTTCCGATCAGCGTCGCGCCGGCGTGCTGCACCGGCGCTTTCCGCTGGCCGAAACGCGCGAGCGCGCCGAGCATGCGATGGAATTGCTCGGTCTCGCCGGCAAGCGCGACAGCATTGCCGCCACGTTGTCGCATGGCGACCAGAAGCTGCTCGATATTGCGCTCGCGTTGGTGCTCGATCCCAAGGTGCTGCTGCTCGATGAGCCGACCGCGGGCATGGGTCCCGAGGAGCGCTGGCGGATGATCGACAAGGTTCGCGAGCTCTGGGAAACGCAGAAGATCACGGTCGTCTTTATCGAGCACGACATGGACATCGTCTTCAAGATCGCGCCGGTGATCGTCGTCTTGTGCTACGGTGAGATACTTGCAACCGGTACGCCCGACGCAATCCGGAATAACACGGCCGTCATCGAAGCCTATCTTGGCACCGAACATGCCGGGGTTCCTGCATGAGCGTGCAACCGATCATCCAGGTCGAGGATCTCGACGTCTATTACGGGACGAGCCAGATCCTGTTTGGCGTCGGCCTTTCGGTGCGGCCGGGCGAGACCATGGCGCTGCTCGGCCGTAACGGCGCGGGCAAGTCGACGACCATGAAAGCGATCATGGGCCTTGCGCCGCCGCGGCGCGGAACGGTCAGCCTGCGCGGCGCGGTGATATCCGGGCGGAAGCCGCATCACATCGCGCGGGCAGGCCTTGGCTTCGTGCCGGAGGACCGACAGATCTTTCCGGAACACACGGTGGAGGACAACCTCCTCATCGGCCGGAAGCAAGGCCCGGACGGCCAGGACGAATGGCCGATGACGCGCATCTACCAGGTCTTCCCATTGCTGGAACCATTGCGGCACCGGATTGCCGGGCGTCTGTCGGGCGGTGAACAGCAGATGCTGGCCATTGCCCGGACGCTGATGGGCAACCCCGCGCTCCTGCTGCTGGACGAACCCAGCGAAGGGCTCGCGCCGATCATCGTGCAGCGCATCGGCACGCTGCTGCGGCAGCTCCGCAGCATCGGCGCCACGATCCTGATCGCCGAGCAAAACATGCATTTCTGCCTGGGACTTGCGAGTCACGCCACGGTCATCGACAAGGGCCAGATCGTCTACACCGGTACGATCGAACAGCTCAAGGCCAACGACAATATTCGCCGCCGTTATCTTGCTTTGTAGCTAAGCTCGGTGTTCGGCGCGTCGGTGCTTGCGGCGCAGCATCGAACAATGGCATGCGAGCCGCTCCGCCGGCTCTGCGCATTTTTTGTCTGGGCTGACGCTCGGGACGTGCACAGCCGCCCCTATTTGTGGTAAGTGTGAGCGGCTCGCTAAAAAAATTACATCAAAACAGGGAGGACGACATGCGGGTGAGTTGCTCGAAAGTCCTTGGCTCGCTGGCCGCAGGGCTGTTTTTTGTATCTGCTGGCGCGATCGCGGCGGAGCCCCCGAAGGAAATGAAGCTGTATGTATTTAGCTCGGGCGCGCTGAATCTCGACAAGTCCATTATTCAGAACGGCGCTAGCGGCAAGGTCCAGATTCCTGTCGGCTTCTTCCTGATTCGGCATCCCAAGGGGGACGTGCTGTTCGATTGCGGCAACAACGACAAGATCATCACCGACCCCGGCTACTGGGGACCGTTCGTCGCCGCGCTTGATCCGGGTCGCTCGCCGGATATCGCCATCGACGCGCAGCTCAGCAAGATCAACGTCAAGCCGTCCGATATCAAATATGTTGTGCTTGGACATTTCCACGTCGATCATGCCGGCAATATCGGCAAGTTCCTCGAGTCGACGTTCGTATTCCAGCGCGACGAGATCAAGAACGCGTTCTGGCCGGCGCCGGGATATGCGACATTCTTCATCAGTGACGATTTCGCCATGCTGCGCAACAGCGTCGGCGGCGGCATGCCGAGCAAGTACAAGAGCATCGAACTTGACGGCGACCTCGATTTGTTCGGCGACAACAGCATCTACATCCATCGAACCGTGTCGCACACCCCGGGAAGCCAGATCATGGTGGTGCGCCTGCCCAAGACCGGCACGGTCGTGCTCACCAGCGACGCCGTCTATCTCCAGGAGAATCTCGAGAAGAACATCCTGCCCAGCGTCGGCAGCGTCTATGACCCGGTCGGGATGCTCGACGCGTACGCCTGGGTGCGGCGAGTTCGCGACGTCGAAGGAGGCGACATCATCTACGCGCACGACCCGGACACGTTCAAGGCGCACAAGCACTCGCCCGAATTTTACGAGTGATTGCGCGGCAGCGGCGATGTGGGAAGGGACGGGGATTCCGGGCTTCGCACCCGGGATCGTGTTCGGATACCGGTCCTGCACGCTTGCTTCCGGCGTTTGGGTGTTGTGAGTTCTGATGTCTCCAGTCGTGCTGGCGCAGCATGTAACGAAGTGGTACGGGCCGCGCCGCGCGGTAACGGACGTTTCGTTTGCCATCGAGCAAGGCGAGATCGTTGGCCTGCTTGGCCCCAACGGCTCGGGCAAGAGCACGATCTTTCGCATGCTCACGGGTTATCTCGTGCCTACTTCCGGGCGGGTCGAGGTCGCCGGCCATGACGTCGTTGCCGATTCTCTCGCCGTCCGCCGCGCCATCAGCTACGTGCCCGAGGACGCGCCGCTCTACGACCACATGAGGGTCGGCGAATTTCTGCACTTCATGGCCGGCATCAAGGGCTTGCGCGGCTCGGCAGCGAGACGTGCCGTGGACGTGGCCGCCGAGCAGCTCGATCTGACGCGGGTGATGACGCTTCTGACCGGCAAACTATCCCGCGGATTCCGCCAGCGTGTGTCGATCGCGCAGGCCCTGCTGGGCGACCCCAAAGTTCTGGTGCTGGACGAGCCGACCAGCGGGCTCGACCCGCATCAGGTGATCGCGGTTCGCGATCTTGTCCGGTCGCTGGCCGGGCGCCATACCGTGTTGCTCGCATCGCATGTTCTTCCCGAGATCGAAAAGATCGCGTCGCGGGTGATGATCCTTCTCGACGGCGCGCTCCTGACCGCTGACGCGCTGAAGGAGACGTCGGGAGGTGTGATGCTGCGGCTTTCCGCGGCCGCTTCGAAGGATGCTGTCCGCCGCGCCGTGACCGCCGTCGCCGGTATACGCAGCATCGCTGCCGATCCTGACTGCGACGCGGGATCGTCGTGCTACCTGATTGAGGCCGAGCGGCGAGCGTCAATTGCTGCCGATATCGTGGCGGCGCTCGTCGCCGCCGGAATAGCTGTTTCCGAGCTGACCGAGCGCCATCTGGCTCTCGAACACGTGTTCCTGGAGCTCACGCGGGGACCTGCGAGGGCCGCAGCATGAGAAGCTTCGCGGTTTTGCTGCTCAAGGAGGAGACGGCGCTGTTTTCCTCGCCCATCGCCTATGTGGTGATGACGGTCTTCCTTTTGATCATGAGCTACAGCTTCACGCTGACCTTGTTTCTCAGCCATCAGCCTAGCATGGTGCACGTCTTCTTCCAGATGTTCGTGCTGTTCATGCTGACCGTACCGCTGATCACCATGCGGCTGTTGGCCGAAGAGCGAAAGCTGCGCACGCTTGAGCTGCTGCTCACCTCGCCGGTGTCCGAGATCGCGATCGTGCTCGCGAAATTCACGGCCAGCATGAGCCTGATCGTGGTGATGCTGCTGTTGTCGGGCTCATATGCGGCGGCGCTGGCATGGTTCGGCGATCCCGATTTTGGCCCGATCTACAGCGGCTATTTCGGTCTGCTTCTGTTCGGTTCGGCGCTGGTCGGCACGGGGCTGTTGGCTTCTGCGCTCACGGCCAACCAGGTGATCGCCGCGCTGATCTCACTCAGTGTGTTCCTGCTGCTGTGGATCATCGATAATTTCGGCTGGCTGTTGCCGAGCCCGGCAGACACGCTGGTGGTCAATCTTTCGCTTTCGGTGCATTTCCGGCCCTTCGCGATCGGTTCGATCTACCTTTCGGACGTGGGCTTCTTCCTCAGCGTCACGCTGCTGACGCTGCTTTTGACCGTGCGGGCGCTGGCGCGGCGGTAGGGGAGTAACAGATGCCCCGGTTCGCCCAATCCGATATCGCTGTCGCAGCCCTCGTTGTCGCTGCATTCGTATTCGGAGTGCTCGGCTTCGCGGGCTTCGGCGACGAAGTCTCGAACAGTTTTTTGTTCCTGGCCTGGTCGCTGACGCTGCTGGCGCTGTTCCTGCTCGCGATCCGCATGCCGCCGCGCGGCAGCGGATCGGGAGCCTCGGCCTGGATGGTAAATGGCTTCATCGCGTTCGTCGCGATCATTGTCGTGACGGCCGCCAACGTGGCGTTGTATCGTCACGACCGGCATTTTGATGTGACCCGCGAAGGACGAAACACGCCACCGCGACAGCTCATTGACGTTGTCGATCATCTCGCTGCGCCGCTATCGCTGACGTATTTCTATAATACGGGCGATCCGAGCGCTCTTGCCGTCAGGGACGTGATCGAGATCGCGGCGCGAAGCCATCCGCTCTTGACGTTCCGTGCCATCGATATCGACAAGGAACCGGGGCTTGCGCGCGACATCGGCGTGCATTCGTACAACACCGCAGTGTTGCAGGCGGGCGACCGCAAGGTGCTGGTCGAAAACGTCACCGATGCCGCTCGTCTCAGCTATGCGGCACTGCGCGTGCTTCGGGAGCGCTCCGAGACGATCTGCTTCGTCACCGGGCACGGGGAAACATTTCATCCGACGCCGGCCCATTTCCATTACAGCCATGTCGAAACGCTTCAGGGGCAAGACACGGCAGGCGCCGGCGACGTGCTCGTCGCCGCTCCGGAACAACTCGATCGGCTCCAGCTCGCGCTGAACGAGATCGGCTTTGACATGCGCGGGATCGTCACCGCTGCGACGAGCTCGATTCCGTCCGATTGCGCGGTTGTCGCCGAGATAGGTCCACGTACCGCATTTGCGCCGGGCGAAGCGGAGCTGCTGGCCGCGTATCTGAAAGGCGGCGGTCGATTGCTGTTGTTGATCGATCCGCTGTTCGCCGTCGATGCCGATCTCGAAAGCCGCGTGCTTGGCACGGTCGGATTGTCGACCGAGCAGGCTATCGTCATCGATCCGTTGAATCACTTCCGCACCGATCCCGACAAGGTTGCGGTTCCCTACTACCCACCGCACCCGATCACCAAGCGACTGGCGCTCACCGTGTTTCCGCAGGCGAGACCGATCCACGTCGTCCAGCCTCCGGCCGGCGTGAACACCAGCGTGCTCGCTGCGAGCAGCCAGGATAGCTATCCAAGGCCGCCAGCGGCCGCGGGCGGGATGACGGTAGCGGCAAATGGAGACGTGGCGCCGAATGTCGACCGTGGTCCCCACGCTCTCGTGGCCGCGCTCGAAGGAGTCTGGCCGGGAGCTTCGTCAGAGAAGCATTTTCGCCTGGTGGTCGCGGGCACCAGCAAATTCGCGACCAATGAATATTTCCCTTACGTATCCAATGGCGAGCTGTCGGTAGCGATGGTCCGCTGGCTGGCCGATGACGACGCCACGGCAAACGTTACACCGCAAACCTACGACCTGCCGCAGATCGTGCTCACCAATCGGCAGATGCGCGATACGTTCATCGCGCTGGAGGTGTTACTGCCGCTGACCACGGCCTTGTGTGGCGTGCTGACGTGGTGGAGGCGCCGTTGACAGGGCTAGCCGCCAGGCATGGTGTCGCGCGATGGATGACATCACTCGCGGCTGCACTGTTGTTGGCCCTTCTCGTAGCGCTCACGGCGACCGGGCAATGGCCCGAACTGCGCAGCAAGGTGTCGTTTTCGTCCAAGGGGCTCCTGACAATTGCGCCGACCACAATCCATCGCGTTGAGATTCGCTCTGGTGTAGACAGTGTCACGCTGGATCGCCAGCCAGGCGCATGGTCGATCGATGCAACACAGAACGCCGTGCCGGCGGAGCTGGCCTCGCATCTCGATACGGCGCTTCGGCTGATGAATGTCAGCGAGCCGGCGCGCGAAATCCCGGCGGGCGAACTCGCCGCCGGGAGTTTTGCTGAATTCGGGCTGGATCCGCCGGCCAACGTTGCCGTACTCGAGACTCGGGACGGCGTGGTGGCGACGGTGAACTTCGGCACGCTGAATCCGGCCGGCACGTCGCACTATGTCAGGCTGGGCGGCGCTCCAACGGTCTATCTGATGCCCCGCCATGTGGGCGTGGAATGGCGGGTGGTCTTCGACATGGCCCGCCGGCTGCGGGCGCAGGCTGAATCTGCGGTCGCCAGCCGCGGAGCCAGCCTCTTGCTTCCGGTTTCGATGGCACAGGTGTGGGCCATCGAGATCGTGTTTGGCGGAAAACTCACTCGTTTTGAACGAGACGCCGCCTGGAATTGGTTCAAGCATATCGGCCAGCATGCTCACGCCGCCGGCAGTGATGCCCATGTCGCCGATCCCGCGCAGGCGCGCATCATCGAAGCCGCGTTCAGTGCATTCGACGCCGCTGCCATCGAGGCGCGCATCGGGCCAGCCGATCCGGCGCAGTTGGCACGATATGGCCTCACATTGCCCACGTTGATCGTCCTGTTCTATGCGCGTGACAGCTCGACGCCCCTGGCGCGGCTTGAATTCGGCGCGGCCGCCGACGGCCTGGATCGCTATGCCCGTCTCGCGCCCGACGGCGCGGTCGTGACGGTTGCGGAATTCGAGGTCCGGCGCCTGACCGAGCTTCTCAGAGCTGTCGGGGCGGGCTCGTGAGGTTCCCGCGCCTGGCTCTGCTCGCCGGGATCACCCTCTGCATCGGAGTGTCGGCGCATGCTCATCAAGTCAATCTCTCGACGGCGCGCGTGACGTTGGGTGGGAATCGCACCGTCGCCGTCGAAGTGGCGCTCAAGGGCAGCGACGCGGATCGGCTTGCCGGGACGAGCGTTTTCGATGCGCAGCGGGACTCAGTTGACCCCAGGCTGGTTGCGGCGTCCGCGGCACGGATTATCGGCTATGTAACTGCGCATGTCGGCGTGACCGGTCTCGACGGCTCGCCTTGCGAACCGGGCGCCGCTGTGCTGGTGCCCGATGGCGACGGCGTCATTTTCCGCAACACCTTTTCGTGCGGCAACGTCACGGGCGATATCGTTTACCGGTCGACGGTGCTGACTGCGTCAGACCCAGGCGCGCGCCAGGTCGTATTGATCGGCGAGGGGGCGAACGCACCGCAAGCCCTGCTCGACGCCAGCAACACGACGGTAACACTTTCTGCACCCGCGCCGTCGCTGTTCGCGACTATGCAGCGCTATCTCGTCACCGGAATCGAGCATATCTTCCTGGGCTACGACCACATCGCTTTTCTGGTCGGCGTCGTGTTGTGGGCGCGACGGATCGTTCCGGTGATCAAGATCGTGACCGCATTTACGATTGCTCACTCGATCACGCTCTCGCTTGCGGCGCTGAACATCGTCGTCATTCCCAGCATCGTGGTCGAGCCTGCGATCGCGGCGTCGATCGTTTTCGTTGCGATGGAGAACTTCTTCTCAAGGGATATCGATGGCCGCTGGCGGGTGACCTTTGTATTCGGACTTATTCATGGCTTCGGCTTTGCCGGCGCCCTTCGGGAAGTCGGGCTGCCGGCGAACGCCATCGTTACCGCACTTGCAGCCTTCAACGTCGGGGTAGAGATCGGCCAGGTGGCAATCGTCTCATTGGTGGTTCCTGGGCTCATGGCGCTCGACCGGCTCATGGCCACCGACCAGGCCAAGCCGGTGAGAGCCACGTCGCTGGTCTACGGACTTTCGGTGCTGATCAGCCTGCTCGGCAGCTATTGGCTTGTCACGCGCATGTTCGAAGCATAGCGGGATCAGGTCGCGAGGTCTGCATTCGACAGCAGATCCTTTACTGTGGCTCGATGCCAGCCGCCTTGATGATGGGCCCCCA
>Ga0307479_10000165_pt1 | contig 61579 bp, 58 predicted proteins | sample atmos_gasesECM4C_FD_203743 | JGI IMG/M metagenome (GOLD analysis project Ga0307479, IMG submission 203743) | Hardwood forest soil microbial communities from Morgan-Monroe State Forest, Indiana, United States - atmos_gasesECM4C_515 | ecosystem: Environmental > Terrestrial > Soil > Temperate... | reverse complement strand
GCACCGGAAAGTCCGTCGGATGGAGTGAATACATCTGTCTTGCCTTGATGGAAATGCACAAGGCCTTCTGTTCGTGTGCCAATCCACAGCCCACCATCGCGGTCTCGCAGAATGCACGTGGCAGTGAATTGCCCAACGCCGTGGAGTGGATACGTTTCGATTTTTCCGTTATTGAACCTGCGGATTCCCCCTTTCCAGCCGACGAGGAGTGCACCCTCGTTGTCTTCCCCCAGGGCTTCTACGCCGAACATTTCGCCCGTCAACGGGTACAATCTTGGAGGACCGGGTTTCCACAGCCACAGCCCGCTGACCGCGCCCGCCCAGACTTTACCCTGACTATCTTCATAAAGGCCGAATGCTCCAGAGCCAAGCCCTGCATTCTCTCCCCAGCAAGTGACCGTGCCACTGTGCAGCCAGCAGACCTTACCGTTCAGAGGGTCGGCTCCGCTCATCCATATCGCAGCTTCGCGATCCTCTAGGATTCTGACGACGTAAAAACCCGCCAGTTCTGGATACTCCTTTAGTCTGCCGTCCTTCCAACTGGCAGGCCCTTTCAACGTACCAATCCATAGAGTGCCGTCGCGGGAGGTGTAAAGACTAGAGACGCTGTTAGACGGTAGCTGCTGACCGGCAGGTGGCCGCCATTGAACGGCGCGCACGCCATCGAACCGAAACAAGCCGAAATCTGTGCCCAGCCACAGATAACCATCCGGCGTCTGAGCGATCGCATTGATCTTGCCCGTTGTAAGACCGGCGCCTGCCGTCCATTCCGTATGCGCGTACTGACTCACGTCCAGCGCCGGATCTAACGCGTACGCCCCCGGCCCCCACGCCAGCACCACGCCCGCCAGGACAATGCCGAGCGCGATAACGCCTCGCCTTTCTTTGCGGACGCTCCCCACGTGTTATGCCCGCATCTTACTCTCACTCACCAGCTGTAGCACAGGCACTTCTGCCTGTGCTCTTCGACCTCGCAATTTGTCGGCACGGCGCACAGTCATCCCCCACAGTAAGTGGCTTTGCGAAAGCAATACTCTCAAATTGGGCCATTGATAGCGTCTTCAACGCCCGATCAGCCACCCCCGTGAACGTTGTTGCGGGAACGGCGATCTTCGGCGTATCAAACGTATTCCGCCCCAATCTGACTCCAGGCATTCCACTGTATCTAAGCAACCCCTTGGCGGCAGGGGGGAAAACGTTCAACAACACGGTTGATCCGACCCGACCGGGGTGCAAGGGTCCGTTTTGCCCGCCACCTGGTCAGCAAGGCTCGCTCGAGCGTAATGCGCTTCGAGGATTCTCCGCGAATCAGTTGGATTTTACGCTCCGCCGCGAGTTTGGTCTCACCGAACGAGTAAAACTGCAACCGAGGGTCGATCTTTTCAATATCTTCAATCACCCAAACTTTGGCGATCCGAATCCTGTCCTGAATCAGGGAACTTTCGGAGAATCGACCCAGACACTGGCCCAAAGCTTGGGGACAGGAGGCCTTAACGGCGGCTTCAACCCCCTCTACCAAATCGGCGGCCCGCGTTCGATCCAGCTGGCGCTCAAGCTTCAATTCTAAGCAACGAACCGAGCCCGAAGAGCCGTGCTTAGAGAACCTTTCTCTCGCTCACTGTGGTCTCATTGCCTCATTTTCTACAACGCCTGAGGAAGAGTAACTACTAATGCGGTTCGTGAGCCCACTCGGACCAAGATAAATCTAGATTTTGCCAGAGAAAGAGAAGCCCCGTGCCCCTACAAAGAGAGGGGATCTCCCAGGCGGAGGAGGTTGCCGGTTTCGGCGGAGGGCACTCGGGTGTTGGTGGCGAGACGATAGTAATGGTCGAAGCGCGATTCGGGGGACCAGGACGGAAGCGTGGCGCGGCGACGTTCGGAGAAGCGCCTGGTGAAGTCCGGGATAATTTCTCCGATGCGCGAATCGCGGGAGGGAACCGCGCATCGCGCGCAGGGGTTGCTGCCCTCGAAGGCCACGTCGCCGATGCGGAAGCGCACCACGCTGCGCTCGTCTTCGGCAAAGAGGCGGTCTTCCCAGAAAGCCGCGAGTTCATTGTGCGCGACCCCGACCTGATCGGGGTCAGCTGCGATTTCGAGCGTGGCCCGGAAGCGCAGGCGCGCTTCCTCGAGCGTTAGCTCCGGGAACCATTCGCAGACGGCCTGCAGCGAAGCGGTGGAAATAATCGTGGGGCCGGGGGCGAGGCCGTCGTCGGGAAATCCTTCGCGGGCGTAGCGCACCATGATCTGCTGCTCAAAGTAGGCGCTGAACCATTCCCCGGCTCGCTCCGTATCGCCGGGAAAGGCGAGTTTGGCCGTAAACATTTTGCGGGTGTCGCCGGGCGCGGAAAGCGTGACGCTGTTGAGGTCGGGCGGATAAGCCGCGCGGACGCGATGTATCGCGGGAGCGCGCTTGCCGTTAACCCAGCGTCCGTCAACAGTATAGAGCGCCCAGGCGCGGTCGAATTCGAGGCCGCCATTGGGGCCGATGCGGGCTTCGGGCACCTCGATGGGGTCGAGCGATTTGATGGGGTACAAACGGATGCGCGCGAGGCGCGGTGAAATCGCCGGACAGTTCACCCACTGATTTTAGCAGAAGGGAATCCCGATGCAGCGAGCGCGACGAATGCGGGCGCGTTTTATCCCGAGAAGCGGACCTGGCCGAGCAGGAGCTTAGCAAGAAAGGCGCCGGCCACGAGCGCGATGGAAATGCTCAGAAGCGTACCGATGAGAAAGTATTCGGCAAAACGCTCGGATTTGAACTCGGGATAGCGGGCGATGGATTTTGCAGTCAATATCAGCCCCACCGTCGCCGGGGACTGCAGGAGCAGCGCGGTGAGAACCAGGAATCGTTCGAGCCAGCCGATGTAAAGCCCCGCGTTTTGCAATTGCTCCGCGCCTTTCTCCGGCGAATTGCTTTTCAGTCCTTCGGCCATGGAGCGAGTGAGAAAGCGAATCAGGTATCCGCCGCCGAACATAACTCCCACGTAGACCACCGGGACGGCAAGAAACTTGTTCTGGATAATTCGGGAGCTTTGCAACAGGGCAGTGAGTTCGCTCGACGGCACGGCCGGCGACAGCAGCCATGCCGCGAGAACCACGGTGAGGAAATGAAGGAACTGGTCGGAGACGAAGGCCGGCGATCCATCGTGGATCAGGCGCTTCCCGATCAGCAGCATTTTGGCGAGATCCATAAGCAGATGAGCCAGCGTGAGCCCGGCAATCACAACATGCGTTCTAAGGGAAAGGAAGGAGCCGGGGACAAAAAACCCCGTGAGAATGACGGCGCACAGATAGTGAATCAACCCGTGCAGCAAATAAGCGCCAGGCTGCCTGCGGCGTTTTTGCTCGACGAGGCGGTGCGTCTGAAAAACAAAATCGGTCAAGAGATGCGCCAGGTAGACGGCAAGGAGCGTTCTGAAGAGTATTTGCATAGTTTCGTGCAGTTCCCCGGATTTGTATGTTTTCGTGCAGCTAGCGCCGTCAGCTAAAAGTGTGGCCGATAAACGATCCTGCCACCTTCGCCGTTTCAGCCAACTGCGAATAATACCCTCGCTTGAGGTTTCTGAAAACCGTGGAAGGATTCAGGTTAAGTCGCCTGGCGGCTTGCTCAAGCGACGGACGATCGAGAAACTCTCGGATGGTCTCCCACTGTTTTGTCGTGATCTTGAGCACCAGCGTGTCGTGCAAGCCGTAAATCAGATTGATGGTGCTGTTGAGGGATTCGTCGCGAGACGCAAAGGCGGTCAGAACCTCAAATTTGAAAAGGCCGTTGGTCTTGATGTTTTCGATGGCCCTGCGCGCGAATTGAAAGGCCTCGCCGCTGAGCCGGTTCACGGGCGGCTGAATGCGGTCGGAAATGCGGCCGATGCCGATTCCGATCCGGAGAGACAAAGGCCGGAGCATCGAGCGCAGGTCCAGAATAACGGCGGGGATGGACGGCAAGTTTCCGGTAACGGTTTGAAATTCGTCCCCGGCCGTGACGGAATAGGGCAAGTTGACGAGTTTCCGCTGCAAATGCCTCTTGGATACGGCAGCGAGCTTTTTCCCCAGCAGGGTGCGCATGCCCTGCCGGGAGCTCGATTCCAAGACGTCGGCAATCAATACGGCGTAGATTCGCGAAGCCATAGGACGATCCTGCCCCAACAATACCAGCTTGTACACAAATGTGCAAGAGCATTGTTTTTGCACGACAACGTACAATTTCTAATAATTTGCACAAATATGTGCAAGTAAAAAAGGCGCCCAGGGCCTCGGTATTGATCCTGAAGTTTGGTGAGCGTCCATATTGGTCTGTACCATCGCGGTTTGGGGTTGCGGGAACTTTCTCGCTCGGCTATACGTTCTTCAAGTCTAGACGGACAATCCCGCCACGGAGGGCGAATGCTGAACCGAGCCTGGCGCAACCTCGTGCTGTTTGCCTGCCTGCTGCCGCTTTCTCTTCGTGGCTTGGCGCAAGGCCAGCAAAAGCCAGGGCCCGCCTATAAGGTAGGCATTTCCTTTCGTAGCTTTTTGCCCAAGGAGCCCTACAACTGGCGCGGCGCAAAGACGCACGCGTTGCTAACCACAGTGTGGTACCCGGCGGCATCATCCGCTGTCGAGAAGCCAGTTCAGATCCCCGGCATGAGCCAGGTTTTCGTCACGGGGAGCGCCGCTCAGGACGCCAGCCTCGCCGCTTCGCCTGCGAAATCCCCGCTCATCGTGCTTTCACATGGCACGGGAGGATCTGCGCTGCAGATGGCCTGGCTTGGCCCTGAGCTCGCTGCCCACGGCTACATCGCTGCGGCTGTCAACCACCCGGGTAACAACGCCACCGAAGCCTATACCGCGCTGGGATTCTCGACCTGGTGGGAACGCGCTCGAGACCTGAGCACCGTGATCGACATGATGCTCGCTGACTCCACCTTCGGCAGCCGCGTTGACGCCAGCCGCATCGCCGCTGCCGGCTTTTCTCTGGGCGGCTACACCATGATTGAAATCGCCGGCGGCATTACCGAGCCCGCCGCTTTGACGGAATTCTGCGCTTCTCCTCGCGCCGATGGCACCTGCAAGAGTCCGCCGGAATTCCCCACGCTTTTAGAGGACTTTGACAGGCTGTCCAAGACCGACGCGGACTTTCAAGCCGCCCTTCGCCACGCGAGCGATTCGTATCGCGACCCGCGCGTTCGCGCCGTCTTCGCGATTGCTCCGGCGCTCGGCCCCGCCTTTCGATCTGCGAGCCTCGAGAAAATTTCGATCCCGGTAGCTATTGTTGCTGGAGAGTCAGACACGAGTGTGCCGGTTGCCTCCGGCGCAAAATATTTTGCCGCCAACATTCCCGGTGCCAAGCTCACCATCTTCCCCGGCGATGTAGGTCATTACGTGTTTCTCGACTCCTGCACCGACGCCGGCCGGAAGACTCTGGCGGTCTTATGCACCGACGGCAAGGGAGTGGACCGCGACGCGATCCACGCGAAGACTGCTGCCCTGGCTGAAGAGTTTTTCGGCGCGGCCCTGAAATAATCATGGTCTGGCAAAGGATGCAACCATTTTGCCCCGCTAGGTCCGCCCAAGGCTTCAAGCGTGAGGATGGGATTTGTCGTACACCTCCATCAGCTGGCGAATGGAGACATGAGTGTACCTCTGAGTTGTGGAAAGCGATGCATGGCCAAGCAGTTCCTGTATCGCTCGGAGGTCGGCTCCGTCGGCAAGCAGGTGCGTGGCAAAGGCATGCCGTAGAGAATGGGGGTGCATGTCCCAATTCATGTTCACAAGGCGCACGTATTTTTTTACAATCCGACCAACTGATCGCTGCGTCAGACGACGACCCTCGTAATTAAGAAAAACCGCTTCGGCATGTGCTGGTTCCCTGCCCACCTGTTGCAACAGATGTTCCCGAGCCGGCCAGTAGGCCTCGAGCGCTTCCTGTGCCTTCGAGCCATATGGCACGATGCGCTCTTTGCCGCCCTTACCGCGCACATGCAGGACGCGCTCTTTCTGCTCCACGGACTCAAGGTTGAGCCCCGTGAGCTCGCTGACACGGAGTCCCGCGGCATATAGCAGCTCGAGCAGCGCGCGATCGCGGCGCAGGAGCAAGATAGCATCGTCCCGTTTAACCCGCCTGCCTCGGGCGGAGGGGGCAAGTGATCGAGTCCGCTTCCGGGCCAAAGGAGTTTCGTGCGCTTGGGTCTTTTCCATTTCTGCGAGCTCGTTCAAGAACTGATTCATTTCTTCCGCTGAAAGCACCGAGGGAATGCGTTTCGGGAGCTTTGGCGTGGCCACAAGTCGTGCTGGATCTTGCTTCAGCAGTTGTTGCTGCACGCAGTATTTGAACAAGGAGCGTATTGCGGCTAGCTTTCGCGCAATCGAGCTTTTCTGGAGGCCGAGGTCATGTAGATGAGATACAAATTCCCGGATTTCCGAGTGGGTGACGTTCTGAAGAACAGGCGACTCCGCACCGGGCGGCATCAGGTAAATGAGGAATTGGTCAAGGTCTGTTCCGTAGTTGGCGATCGTGCGCAGTGAATAATGCCGAACCGACCGCAAGTACTCTAGAAACTCCTGAACTGGTATTTTCATTCTGAGTGCTGGGTTAATGGTTAGCATACGCCTGACCATTCTCCTATCAAAGGCCACTACGCAGCTTTCAATGTAGCGTTTTTTGGACGGTCAAAGAAAGGGCCCGCGCCACGTCCCGGACGGAAGTCTAATGCGTCCTCGCGCGATTCATCAGAGAGAAGCCAAGAAGTACGACAGAAGTGCGAAACTACCTCAGCATGGAAACACTCGCAGAAGGTGGTCCTCGTTGAGATAGCTTGACCGTTCCTTGGCGGTGCTCACAAGTTCTGAGAAGCAATTCCCCACGCTATTTTGCCTGTTCGGAAAGCTCCCGGATGATGCCCTTGAGAATTTGGCACATGCGGGAATAGCAACGCGGGCAGTACCCGTTGCCAGCGTGAATAAGATCTGCACTCTTGCACTGCTGGCATCCATGCCGCTCGTAGTACACACTCCACTTTTTCTGCTCCGGGACAGACTGGAGGCGTCGGAGTTCGTAAGCTACCTGGCGACTTCGGAAGAACGGTTCAAACACGGCGGCGTCGCGCTGAGCCAACGCTTCGGCTACCTGCTGTTGTACGAGTTTCTGGAGCGTGCTGGCGTCTACCTGGGTCCGCCGAATCATCCCCGGAGAGAAGATAATTTCCGCGTTCGGCTGCCGTCGTCTATTCTCTTTCTTTTGGGGCATTGTTGAACCTCGGGTGGAATCTTTCAAGCTGCTTCCGCAGAAAGACCGGGGACAGATGCGTGTAGATTTGAGTCGTCAGTATCGATACGTGTCCAAGAAGCTCCTGAACGACACGGAGGTTTGCACCATTCTCCAACAAATGCGTCGCAAAACTGTGTCGCAGCATGTGGGGATGGACATGTCCCAGGCCTGCACGATGCGCGGCTCCATCAACGATACGCCTGATGTGGCGCGATGAGAGCGGTCGGGCCGATTCAGCACTGCAAAGTCGCAGCCGCGCCTGTGGAATCTTAGCGAGATGCTCGGCGAGAGCCGCTTGAGCAGCGGCGTAATCCAGCAAGAAAGGAAGTCTATAGTTAATTTTGCCCAGATGCTTGGGCGGGGCGCCGTAGCCAACTACTTTGCACTTGTCACGCCGTTTTATAGATCCGTCCGGCTGTTTCTCGTTCTCTCGCCAGTAACCCCTCCAAGAGCTCCCCTCCAGAAACACCGAGCCCGTCGGCTCTTGTCTGGTGAAAACCGGACCGCTTTCGCGACCTTTCAGATAAACCCTAAGTGTTTCTGTTGCTGGCTTAGTTAGTGGCACCAGTCGCTCCTTTGATCCTTTGCCAAAAACGAGAATTGTCCGCTCAGTCCAGTTGATGTCACTCACGTACATCCCGCGGATTTCACTAATACGACAGCCGGTAGCCCACATTATCTCGACGACCGCCCGATCACGAATGGTTCTACAACCTCGAATTAACCTGCGGCAATGTTCCACACTAAGGACCTTGGGGATCTTTCGGTGAGTCCTCGGATTCGGAATCAGGCGAACCGGTGATGATTTGATTGCATTTATCCGCAACAAGAAATCATAGAAACTAGAAAGGGCGTACTTCTTCACGATCACCGTTTGGGCACTGGAGCCCTGCGCATAGAGCCAATGGAGGAATTCTCTTACCTCGCGATGAGCTACCTTCAGTAAGTCCAAATGCATGACGAAGTCTTCAAAATCTTCCAGAGCATCGCCGTAAGCTTGGATTGTTTTCTCACTGCGACCACCAAGACGCAGTTCCTCGAGAAAATCCTCCATTAATTGGTAATTGTCCGCGGTGCTATCTAGCGAGCGCAATTCGTGGAGTCGACCAATGACCGGCGGTCCTGTCTTTGCCATATAGGTTTCCTTCGGCACGTCTCGGTAGGCTATATAAACCTTTACGAAATACTTAGTGAACTAAATGGCGAGTCCGATCACGGAATCGACGCCCGCCATTGACCGAGCCGAGATCGTAGTCCAAGAGAAATGAGTGAGTACTTATATCATCGACATGGGCTGTGACGTGGACTCTGTCATTACCAGTGGTGCAAACCGGGTTTGGTCAGCATGATCTGGTGCGCCAGACCACATGCAAAGAGATAAAGAAAGACAATTCGTGTTGGTTGAGACGGCGTTATGCATTTGGCTTGTCGTTGCGCAAGTCTGGCACTACGGTCATTTCAGGGAGCTCTTCCAAAGGATCGTGATCCCGATGTGGCATAGACCATGGCACTGATTAGCTCACTTGCCACAATGCATGGAAGAAAGATGTGGCTCCGCAACTGTCGCCGGCAACGGTCAGGCAGCGGGAAAGCTACCTCCGAATCCATATTTTGCCTGCCTTCGCAAAATCAGCTACGCACGCTTTGGACGTTCGAGCCTTGCAGCAATTCGCTACCAGTCTGCAAATCAACTTGTCTCCGAAGACCATCGTCAATGTCTTGGAGACAGTCTTTGCAGTATTGCGTTACGCGAAGAAATCCGGAATGAGAATCAGTGAAGTTTCATTTTCGGATTTAACGCTGCGGGCAGCCGAAACGCCCGAACGTCCGTACTTTACGAGTGCGCAGGTTAGCCAGATTGTCCGGGCCGCAAAAGAGCCTTACAGAACGATGTTTGCTCTTGCCTCGTTGATGGGGGCAAGAGCAGGCGAACTGCTGGCCTTGACAGTCCCTGATTTGGATTTCGAGCGAAAGACGATTCGGGTGAACAAATCGGCGGACGACCGAACCAGAGTTGTTCGTCAGCCAAAAACGAAGAAGTCTGTGGCCTTGCTTCCGATGCCATCGAGTCTGGAGGCATTGCTGCGGAATTATCTCAAGCACCACTGGAAAGAGAACCCGGGCAAATTGCTCTTCCCTGCCCCGCGCAAGGAGGGCTTCGCCTATTCGAGAAACAACGTAGTGCGGTCCGGACTAAAGCCAATCCTCCGCAAGCTAGGAATCCCTGACGAAAACGTAGGTCTACACGCTTTTCGGCACGGCCTGGCAACGGAGTTGGCGGAGAGCGAACCAATCACCGTTTTGCAGGCCCAGATGCGGCATGCAGATGTGAGAACGACGCTTAAAGTCTACGCACACGTCATCCCGCAGTCGCAGCGTGATTCGATGGAGCGCATTGCCAACCGTTCAATTGGAACAAAACTCGCGAATGGAACAGGGTCAATCGCTTAACATATTGATATGAAAGAAGATTGGTAGGGGCGGTGGGGATCGAACCCACGACCTTCGGCTTAAAAGGCCGCTGCTCTACCACTGAGCTACGCCCCTGTGACGTGAATTTTTTATTGTAGCATGCTCCAAGCCGCCAACCGCGACATCGGCGGGCCTGCTGCATAAAGTAATGTCAAATACGTCGCGGAGCAAAATCGTTTTCCGCCGATCGGCGAGAATCAGATAGCTGCTTCGTTGCGCAGATGGGGGCGTTTGCGCTTCCACTCGTAATCTTTGCGCAGACGCGACTGATGTCTCTTCACCTGCGCTACCAGCTCGGTAAACGCTTTCTTGCAGCAGGTGCGCACGCTTGTACTGGCAGCAGTGGCGTGCAGCGTGCCCGTAGGCAAAGACAAATTCAGAATGCAAGACTGCTCTGCCTTATGGGAATTTTTGGCAAACACACCGTGCAATTGCACCAGGTCAGGAGCATAGGACTGCAGCAATTTATTGAGCTTCCTGACATGCCGTTCGACCTCGGCCTCGGCCGGTTTTTGCCACTCGACGTGCTTGTAGCTGATGGAAAGTTTCATGGATGCACCTATGCGGGGGTGTACGGTCGGGAGCCGCGACGCAGATCTGTTTTCTGCACCGCATCATGAGCAGAGCATAGCAGCCCGCGCCGTTCGCAGCAAACGCCCTTCCTTATGATGCTATCCCCGCGTTGACAGGTGCGCCCGTGGCACTCTACCCTCGCTTCGGCGCGCTCCGAGCGTCCGCACGCCATGTCGCCATCTCGATCCGTTTCTTCCCGCCAGCCTCGCGCCGCAAAGCGCGGCGCGGATGCCGCGCCTGTTGCGATTATTCGTGTCGGCCCTGCGGGATGGTCTTATCCGGATTGGGCCGGCTATGTGTATCCCTCGCGCCGGTCCAAGGGTTTTCACGAAGCGTCCTTCCTCGCGGAGTTCTTTGACACCATCGAGATCAACACCTCGTTCTACCAGCCGCTTCGCCCCGATCACGCCAAGCAATGGATTGACCGCGTCGCCGCGAATCCGCGCTTCGTTTTCACCGCCAAGCTCTGGCAACGATTCACGCACGACACATTTTCCACCGCGCCGAGTGCGACCGCGGATGACGAACGCGCGGTTCGCGCCGGATTCGATCCCCTGCGTAACGCCGGCAAACTCGGCGCTGTCCTCCTGCAGTTCCCTTTTTCGTTTCACCGCACGCCGGAGACAACTTCTTATCTCGCTGGCCTCTTGAAGCGCTTTGCCGATTATCCGCTGGTCGTCGAAGTCCGCCACGCTTCCTGGAATACTTCCGCGACGTTCGCGCTTCTGCGCGAACACAACGCGGGCTTCTGCAATCTCGACCAACCCATCATTGGCCGCTCGATCGGGCCCTCGGAAGCCGCCACGTCCCCAGTTGGCTACATTCGTCTCCACGGCCGCCGCTACGACACCTGGTTCACCGACGACGCCACCGTACCCACGCACGAACGCTACAACTACCTTTATTCTGCGGAAGAGCTGGCCCCCTGGACCTCGCGCATCCGCAAAGTCGCGGAAAAGGCTCGCGACGTTTTCGTCGTCACCAACAATCACTATCAGGGCAAATCCGTCGTGAACGCCTTGCAGCTCATCAGCATCCTGAAGCGCTCGAAAGTGAAGGTGCCGGAGCCTCTGCGGCAGCACTATCCCGAACTGGAAGAGATTGCCGCCAATCCCGCCGAGAGCCCGACACTCTTCCCCCTCGGGAATGAAGCCCGCCACGGCGGGCAGACAAAGAGGTAAGGAAGCAACGAGAATTCGATCACCCCTCTCCCCCCTGTTTTTTGGAAGTGCGGATTCTAAAGGAGTTGCGGGAGGATTTTTTGTAAGTGCGGATTCCAAAGGGGTTATAACCCCTGTGTTTCCCACACTTCCGAGGGGGGTTCGTAAGTGTTGATTATAAAAGAGTTGGAGGCGCTGTTCTGTCAATATAAGTCTTTTAGAATCCACACTTAGGAGGTGTTCTTGGAAGTGTAGATTCCAAGGGGGTTGCAAACAAGGGTTCTCCGAGGTGCCGATTCTATAGGGCTTAGCTGGGGACGGTTTGAAAGTGGGATAGGAGAAAACTACCGCAGCGAACCCAGGAGGGGTGAAACGACGCGCATGGAGGCTGAATATCAAGGCTGATGTTACCAGATTAGTACAGTACTTGTCAAGGAAAATTTGGAAGTGATTGAAGGGGAAGAAGATACTGCCGGGGCGGTGGCCGCGCGCGCCGAGAATCAAGCACCTCACGACTCACGCGAGATCGAGAAGTGAGCAGAGTACTTCACTCGCAATCTTAACAATCAATGACAACATCCTCGCGTGGTCTCGAGCAGCAGATGAGCACATTGCCGGGAGCAGGCGTGTCGAGCGGTTCGGGCCGATAGCTGACTGATCCGCTGATCAGGCCACTCTCGCATGTGTGGCAGACTCCGGTCCGGCACGACCATCTCACGGAGATATCGCCTATCGCCATCGATATTGAGCTTGCGGACCATTCGCCGCCCGCTGACTGGGAATTTCCAGACCGCGGTTCGGACAGTCTTGCTATTCCACATCACCTCATGAGGAAGTCCAACATTGAGCGACAGGAGCCGTGCCACGAGTGCCTCCTTAAGGCCGGGTCACGGATTATAAAGGGGGCTTAGACAACCTTGGAACCGAACCGGAATTCGTTCACGACCTTATCTTCCGCATCGGTTAGTTCTCGGGGCGTGTTTCCGTCAACCGCGAACACATACCATCCAGCACCATGGCCCAGCCAAACTCTTTCTAATGCGATGAGGCTGGGCCGTCAGTGCTCGACGAATTCGCGCAGGCGGCCCAGAGCGTCGTCCCACTGCCTGGAGATCAAATCAAGGTAGCGGCGGACATCCTGGAGGCGCTGCTTATCCAATTGCCAGACGCTCTCCCGACCGTGCCGAGTGCTACGCACGAGACCCGACTTCTTCATGACGCGCAGGTGTTTGGTGATTGCTTGACGCGTAATGTCGAAGCCAGTGGTAAGCCTCGTAATGGACGCCGGTCCGTCATCACAGAGGCGGGAGATCAGCCGCAAGCGGGTTTCGTCTCCCAACACTGCGAAGAGCGGCGCGGAATCGAGCAGCTTCGGCGCCGCCCTCGGACTACGCCGCCTGGGCAAGGTACTTCTCGATCAGCTTCACGACCATACCCCAGCCTTGCTCGTTTGCCTTGAATGCCTTCGCCCGGCGCGCCAGCGGGATTTGATCGAAGCCGGATTCGGTGACGGTTAACATGACGCCGTTGGCCACTTCCTCAAGAGCGAAGACGATGAGCGTCGTGGGCTCGTGGGAATAATCAACACCGCGCTCGACCGCGCCGGGATGCCACCGGAAGGAGAACAGTCGCTCCGGTTCGATGCGGTCGACAGTGATCTCGAACGGCATACCCTCGTGCTCCTTCTGGGCCTTCGCAACATCGGCGTCAACCGTGGTCCCCACGATTGTTCCGCGCAAGCGTGCCCCGGGCGTGAACGGGCCGTCGAATTTCATGCCGAACCAGGTGCCGAATTCTGTCGAGTCCGACAACGCACGCCAGACGCGCTTCCGCGGCGCGCGCAGAAGGATCTTTTTCTCAATGCGGTCTGTGCTCATACGCAACCTCCTGGTTGCAGATTAGCACGGCCAACGATCAATTGCAACCGTTAGGTTGCGTGATATGCAGGGCCCTCAGCGACTTGTCCCCGGTCTTTCCCCGTAGAAAGTCGCTTTCCCGTTCACTACGTTTGCTACGTAGCGGCCCTCGCTCAGGAACTGCATTACTTTCTTGCCAGAGCGTGCCATTTGTGCCCAGCGGGATTTTGTATCAGGGTTCTGCTCTAGCCCACGAATCTCTTTCCCATCGAAAACGAAGTCCACTTGCCGCAAACCTCGTTTGGGAGTCCGCCGGACAGGGTAACGTTCTGTGCCTAGCGCGACGACCTTCGCGTCCTCGACGAGGGCTTGCCGCCAGACCTCGATTAGAGTTTGCTCGAAGGAACGTTCGGCGCTGGATGCGGCAGCGCCAATGCGAATGTCAGCCATAGCCGGTAGATTTTAAGCATCTTGTGCCCACGCCGCGCAAGCAGTGGCAGTCTCCACTACTTGATCGTCTCTGATTTTGATTCGGTGATCGAGGAAGTTCCGTACGCCCTGTTGAACTGGGCGTTCGCCGTATTCTTGAACTGACGCCCGTCTGGACTGGCGTAGAGGACGTGAACTCGCACGATGAGGAGTTTTTGCCCGCCCATGACTGCGCTACGGTTTGCGATACCGTCCGTTCCCTCCCATGGGTAGTTTAATATCTTGGTAAGAGGATCTGACTGCGGGAAAACTTCCGCACCTTTGGCCCCGCTGTCAGTCAGAAGTATTTTCTCATCCAAACGCATCTCTACACTCGACTCGACCTGACTTGCCGGAAGAGTGCCAAAGTTCTTGATGCTCCACTCGATACTCCACACAGGCCGGTTTTGCGTGTTCGGATCAGGGCTTAGTTTTACGTGATCCAGGCCCATGTATGGCCGGTGCAGAGCGACTGCGGCTTCAGCTGATTTCTTCGCGGCCAGGGCAGCCTCGGTCGCCGCGTCTGCGGACTTCTTAGCCGCCTCGGCTTGGGTTCGAGCGACTTGCAACTGTGCGGCGGTTTCTTCGTGCTGTTCCCGCCGTTCCTGCCGGCTTTCTTTTCCCTCTTTCCAAATCAGAAAAAAGATCGCTATGAGGGCAATTGCGCCGATGGTTTCCAACATGGATGGCAGTGTAGCGTCCCGCCCGACTGAAATCCAGCGTTGGGGAGGCGAGTCTAGGAAAAGTGGTTCAGGAGCAGCTCCTGAACCACGCGCCCTTAAGCAGGAAGGGTGCTGCGCCGGGCTACTCTTGCCGCATACGCAGATCCTGAGGCCGCAAGTGTGCGATGATGGACCGAGAGCAAACATGCAAGGATTGCGGGTGCGCCTTCATGGTCCCACGTTTACAGATTAGAGGGTTTGCGAGCGTTCTGTTTTGCCTCACCTGCGGGTTGCTTCCCGCCCCCGTTTCCGCGCAGGATCCCGCTGGCAAAGACGAAATTCCTATTGAGCGCTGCGATCGCCTCCCGGTCGTAAAGGTCCACGTCGCGGGAAAAGATATGCATTTCCTCGTGGATACGGCCGCAACTACGCTGCTGAATTTGAAATCGTTTGCAGGCGGCCGCTCAAAGGAGGTCCACATCGCTTCATGGACCGGCACGGCGGCAACCAGCGCGCGCGAAGTTTCGTTGCCTGAGCTGACGCTGGGGAAACGCACTCTGCGCGACCTGAAATTGCCGGCGATTGACCTGAGCCCCATCGGTGCCGCTTGCGGCGGATCGATTGACGGCATCCTCGGCGTGGACCTGCTCGACAAGATGGGCGTCACCATTGACCTGAAGCATCGCGTGGCGTCTATGAGCGCTGAGGTTGAGGACGAGCGCGCAACGTACGATGCGATGCAAGCTTCCATGGCGCCCTGCATGGACGACTTCGTTCAAGGACATGCAGACGAGTTCGAGAAGTGTCTCGACCCGGAAGTGGTGATGTACACGCCGCACGGCGAATTCGTCGGACGGCAGCAGGTGATCGGCTACTTGCAGAACCGTTTCTTCCGGTACGCGCCTAACGTGCATCACAGCATGAAGCTGAACGAGGTACAAATGATCGGCGATGCACTGTGGTACTCCTACGAATACGTCATTGATACGCCCGCCGAGCACCGCACCGGCCACGGCATGTCCATTTGCCGCAAAGGCGATGGCCGGTGGCGCATCCTCAACGTGCACAATTCCTAAGTCAAGGCAGATGAGAAATGAAGAGCTCTACAGGTCCCCAGCGGTCCGGGACAGGCGGGACAAGTTCCGCGGTGCCCTGACAATAAGCGGATTCCTCGAAACAAATGGCGTTTTTGACCGTCCTATTCGTTAGGCGAGGTTGCGACCATGGCTGGAAACTTCCAACAGGATCTGCGGGGCGGCCTACGGACTCTCAAGAAGAGCCCTGGTTTTACGTTCGTGGCGGTACTGTCTCTGGCGCTGGGCATCGGCGCGAACACCGCCATCTTCACTATTATCAACGCGGTCTTCCTGCACCCGCTGCCCGTCGAAGAACCATCGCGGCTGGCGGAAATGTTTACGCGCGACACGCAAACGATCGACGCGAATACCAACTTTCAGCTCACCCCCACGTCGATCCCCAATTATGAGGACTACCGCGACCAAAACAGCGTTTTCACCGGCCTCGCTGCAGTCACTTTCCTCATTCCCCTGAATTGGGGCGGGCAAGCCGAGCCGCAACAATTGAATGCCTCGCTGGTGAGCGGGAACTTCTTCGACGTGCTGGGCGTGAGGCCCTATCGCGGGCGCACGTTTATCGCTGACGGGGATAAGAAGCTCGGAGCCAACGCAGAAGTGGTACTGAGTTACAGCTTGTGGGCCCGCCAATTCGGTTCCGACGACAAGGTGGTCGGCCAGACAATCACCCTGAACGCTACACCCTACACGGTGGTGGGCGTCGCGCCACCGAGTTTCAAAGGAATCGTGTCGCTCGGGCGTCCCGACGTGCTCTGGATCCCCATCAGCATGCGCGACTATGTACTTACCGGGCAGCTTAAGGCTCTCGAAAACCACCGGCGGTTCCGCTGGCTCTCGATTGTCGGCCGATTGAAACCGCAGGTCAGCGTTGCGGAAGCGCAGGCGGCGATGAAAACCATCGCGGCCGGCCTCGAGAAGGAGTATCCCCGCGACAACAAGGGGCGCACAGTGGAACTCTTTCCCCTGAACGAGTCAGCGCTGGGGATCAATCAGCGGCAGCAGTTTTCTCTTGCCGGCGGCGTGCTGATGGGCGTCGTCGGCTTGGTGCTGCTGATCGCTTGCGTCAACCTGGCAAATCTGGTGCTCGCGCAGGCCGCCAAGCGCGAGAAAGAATTGAGCATTCGCGCGGCAATGGGCGCGGGGCGCTTGCGCCTGGTCCGCCAGCTTCTGACGGAAAGCACCATGCTTTCGCTGATGGGCGGCCTGGCCGGCCTGCTGGTGGCGTACTGGGGACGCAATGTGTTGTGGTCCTTCCGGCCTCCCTTCCTTCTCGATGGCTCGATCGATCTTTCGTTCGATGCCCGCGTGATGGGATTTACTTTGGTCATTTCTCTGCTGACTGGTTTGGTCTTCGGGATCATTCCCGCGATCAAGGCTTCCAGAACCGATATCAACGAGGTTTTGAAGGTCGGTGGCCGCGGCGGAGCGCTTGGCTGGACGCACAATCGTTTGCGCGGCTTGCTGGTGATCTCGGAGATCGCGCTGGCGCTGGTGGCGCTTGTCGGATCGGGCCTGTTTCTTCGAAGCATGCAGAACGCGCAGCAATTCAATCCTGGATTCGAGTCGCAGAATCTGTTTCAATTTGTTTTCGACCTCGGCGCCCTGCGTTATGACGAGGATCATGGGCAGCAGTTCTTCCGCGATGTTACCGAGCGCGCCAAATCGGTTCCAGGAGTCGTTGATGCCTCAGTGTCCACGAATGGCGTGTTCGGAGGCGGTCTATTGGGCACCATCTTTCGCGAAGGAGAACAGGTCGACCCCAATAACCGGGGAACTCTTGTAAATCTTGACGATGTGACGCCCAGCCATTTCGAGACCATGCGCATTCCCCTGTTGCGCGGCCGCGATTTCACGGAGTTCGACCGCGAAAGCACCACGCCCGTGGTCGTCGTCAACGAAGCCATGGCCAAGATGATGTGGCCTGGCCAGGAAGCGCTCGGAAAGCGCTTTTACATTGTGATCGATCCAAGGTTGTACCAGGTTGTGGGAGTCGTAGGGACCGCCGTCGTGGGCCGGATCGGGGAAGATCCGCAGCCTGTGGCGTATTTCCCCATGCGCCAGCAATACTCTCCCTTGGCGACGCTGGTCGTGCGCACCACGGGCAACCCCGAAGCTCTTCTCGGGACCGTTCGCACGCAGGTGCAGCAAATCGACAAAAATCTGGCGTTCACCAACGGGCAGACCGTGCAGCAGATTCTGGGACAGGGGCTGTGGGCCGCGCGCATGGGCGCCGCATTGCTCGGCCTGTTCGGCGCGCTCGCGCTCATCCTCGCGTCGATCGGAATTTATGGCGTGCTGGCGTATTCCGTGTCGCAGCGAACGAGTGAAATCGGGCTGCGCATGGCGCTCGGCGCGCAGCCGCGTCAAGTGCTGGGGCTCGTGCTCAAACAGGGTATGCTCCTGGCACTTATTGGTGCGGCCGTGGGGGTGCTGGCGGCATTGCCGGTCGCTCGCTTGGCGGCGGGCCTGCTGTACGGCGTGAGCGCAACCGATCCTCTCACCTATGGGGGCATCACGCTGCTGCTGATGGGCGTCGCCCTGCTGGCTTGCTACCTTCCCGCGCGGCGCGCCACGCGCATTGATCCGCTCGTCGCGCTGCGTGTGGATTAGCGGCCGTTTCTTTCCACCGCGCGTGAAAGAAGTTTTTTTAGGCGTGCGCACCCGCATTCTGGCTTTTCCCATTACACTCTTAGCGAACAGTCGGGAGGTGAATGACCATGGCGCGTATACGCGGGGCTGACCCAAGCCAGCTGGGACCACTAAGCGGCCTATTTACGCGAGTCGTGTACTGGCTGACGAAACGCAAATTGGGCCGGGTCGTCATGCCTGTGCAAATCGTTGCGCATCACTCCAGGCTCCTCTGGGGCTACGTCCAGATGGAGCAATCATTTGTTTCCAGTCATCTCGTGGAGGCCAGCCTGAAGGACCTGGCGCAACTGCGCGTGGCCACGCTCGTCGGGTGCCCTTTTTGAATTGACATCGGTTCTGCGGTCAGCAGAAAAAGCGGCGTCTCAATACAGAAGATCGAAGCATTGTCCAGCTACCGAAACAGCGCGCTGTTTTCGGAGACGGAGAGGCTGGTCCTGGAGTATGCGGACGCCATGACGCAAACTCCCGTGGAGGTTGCCATGGCGCTGTTTATTAAGCTGCGGCAGAAATTCAGCGACGCCCAGCTCGTGGAACTTACGGCAACGCTTGCATGGGAAAACTACCGGGCGCGGTTTAACCATGCAGTGGGTGTGGAGGCGGAGGGCTTTACGAAGGGCAGCTACTGCGCGTTGCCGGTGCGCGTGGCAAATCAGGCGTGAATTCGTACGAGACAATCTTCCACCGATGGTTAGAGTGCGAGGTTTGGACAGGGACGGAGGGGAGAACGCCTACTTCTTGAACAGATCCTCGAACGCTTGCCGCGCGTCATTCGAGCGCGGTGCAGGGACGGCAGCCGCGATCTGCGATTGCTGGGCATAAGACGTTGGCGCCGTGTCCTTTTCAATGGTCATCCGAAATTCATAGAATTTGCAGTTGTTTTTTGCATCCTTGGGAGTGATGCGCTCGGGGATCGGCTGGGTGCACTCAAACTGCGCGCCGCTATCGAAGAAGCGGCATTGTTTGCAGGAATGCAGCTCGAACTGGCACTTGGGGCATTGGCCGTTGGGGTCGAAGCCCGGCGTCAAAACCGCGCCGCAATTTGCGCAGCGCCCCCGAGTGACCGTGCCGACCATGCGCGGCGTGCGTGGGCCAAACTGATCCTGCCGCGGCCCTCCCGACGGCGGTTTGCGCTCGTGCTGCTTATCCTTTTTCTCGTTTTTTTCCGCGTCGCGGTACCCGCGGTGGCTATATTTTCGACTCACAAACACCTCCGTCCGCCAGTCCCGCCGGACTGTGACTCACAAAACCAAAATTCCGCGCTGAAGCGTACTCTGCGTTGGCATGTATCCAATCGGATTGCTACACTCGGCCCGGCAGCGCAATCTTTCCCCAGAATTTACGAACAGGTTTGCCGGCGCCGATAGCAGGAGATGGGACATCTATGTTTTTAGTCCTCTGGGAGTACGATGTCAAGCCGGGTCTTGAAAGCCGGTTTCAAAAAGTCTACGGCCCGGATGGGCACTGGGCGCAATTCTTCCGCCGAGACCCGCACTACCGCGAGACTCGCCTGCTGCGCGAACTTTCCCGCCCCAATGTCTATGTGACGCTCGACTTCTGGGATTCCCGGGAACCGTACGAGAATTTTCGGCAACAAAATCGAAGGGCTTACCTGGCGCTCGACCGCTCTTGCGAGGCGTTGACCCTGCGCGAGAAGCATCTTGGTTCCTTCGATCAAATTTCATAAGCTCAGTCTAAAAACTGCGTGGGTCGCACTAGCTGCTAAGAGAACAGGCCGACCAGACCGTCAGGCGCCAGGTCCGGTTGGAGAAACCGCTGGGGCGTTCCTGCAACGCGGAGGACCGCCTCCGCGGCCAGATATCCGCTGCGGACCGCGCCCTCCATCGTGGCGGGCCAGCCGGTGTCGGTCCAATCCCCCGCGAGAAACAATCCGCGAACGCTGGTTTCCTGCTTCGGCCGCCAACGGTCGCAGCCAGGTTCCGGCGAAAAAGTCGCAGCGGCTTCCTTGATCACCGTGGCCTTGACCAACTGCGCTTCGCGCGCCGCCGGCAGAGCGTGGCGCACTTCTTTCAAACAAAGATCGATGATTTCCTGGCGCGATTTCTGCAGCAGATCATACGAAGCGCTGATGACCAGTTGGAGATACTGCCCGCCGCGGGCGCCCGCGCCGGCTCCGTTCGCGGAGCCGTACAGCGCCGTCTTGTTGAAGATCCACTGTGTGGTGGTATCCAGCAACGTCAGGAAAGGCTCCGTCATCACGATGCGATCGAACCACAGGTGCACGCCGGTAATGGGAGAATCTTTCAAATTGCTCAACTTCGAAAACACCGCGTCGCCGCGCTTCACATCTTCCGGCAATAATTCCGCGAAGACGCTATGCGGCACAGCGATCACATACGCATCAGCAGTTTCCTCGCGGCCGCCATCGAGGAGAATTCCGGCCAGCGCGCCATTCTCGATGCGCAAGCCCCGCACGGGCGCGCGCAACGTCACTTCCCCGCCCTTTCTTTTAATGGCTGCATGGCAACCTTCATAAAGGTCCGCGAGTGGGATGGCCGGAACGCCCATCCGGTAGCCAGTCCGATTCGATAAAACGGTCTTCCAAAAAACATCGACACCATAACGAGCATCGATCTTGTCGAGCTCCTCGCTGAGCGCGCTGACGAGAACCGCACGCCAGAAACGCTCGATCGCGCCCTTGGTTTGACGGCGGCGCTTCAGCCATTCCAGCATGGAAATCTCAGCGCCTTGCTGGAGGTCGCTGGGTTTTCCTTTGTGCAAGAGAATGTCCAGCATCGCGCGCGCGACAGAAAGCTTGTCCGCGAACGACAGAGGCCTGAATGAAACAAAAGAACCGAGAATGTGCAGCGGCGCCGGGAGAAAACCCGCCTGAAAGTGGCCGATCCGACCTTGCGGGTCGAGCAATAGCAGCCGATCGAAAAACTTGATCTTCTCGGCGCAGCCGACGCGGCGATAGAAATCCTCGAGATTGGTGCAGCACCCGAAAGTCACGTGCTGACAATTGTCCACGTGCTCGCCGTCCGGCAACACATAGGACGTTGCGCGGCCTCCAAGGAACGGACGCTGCTCGAACAGACGTACGCGCAAGCCCGCTTCAGCCAGCGCGACGCCGGCCGCCAGTCCCGCCAGCCCGCCGCCGATCACGATCACGCTTTTCGAGGACATTATGTTCCGTCAGGCGCCCGAATCTCGCCTTGGCCATGAATATCATTTTCTCCGCGCGCGACAGCCGCACGCGCCCGCGCAGCACGGCGAAATCCAGCGCCTCCATCCGCGCCAGCAGCGCACTGTAGGTGTGCACGAGAAGCCATAGCGCGGCGCGGCTCTCCGGCTCGATCAAGCTGAATAATGCCGCGCCCTCTTCGTAAAATTGCCAGGCGCGGTCGGCTTCAAAGCGCAGCAACTCGCGGATGCCCAGCGTCGCTTCGCTGCGGCCAAGATCTTCCGCCGAAACCCCGTAGCGCTCCAGGTCTTCTTCCGGCAAGTAGATGCGGCCCGTATCGTAGTCTTCGCGGACGTCGCGAATAATGTTCGTCAGTTGAAACGCCAGTCCGAGTTTTTCCGCCAGATCCAACGCTCGCGGATCGCGAAAACCAAACACGTGCGTGCAGGTCAGCCCCACTGTCCCCGCCACTCGGTAGCAATACTCCCGCAGCCGGTCAAAAGTCGGATACGTTCGCATGGTCAAATCCATCTCCGCACCGGAAACGAGGTCGTGCAAATAGCGCGCGGGCATTTTGTAGCGCTGCATCGTGTCCACCAGTGCAGGCAAGATTGCGGCCGAGCCTTCCAAGGCTATCGCCTGCGAGGCGATTGCGGCCGTGCCGTCAAAGACTTGGGCCCGCCTGGTGATGGCTTGATCTAGAGCGGCGCGCCATCTTGCCAGTCCACGCTGCTTTGCGGCCAGATCACCGGCTTCGTCAGCGACATCATCCACGAGCCGCATGAAGGCGTAGAGCGCCACGAGCGCGTCTTGCTTGGCCTTCGGCAGCAGGAAGAACGCATAATAAAAATTGCTGCGTGCGGCATGGGCAACGCGATGACATTCTGCATACGATTCAGGAATCGTAACGCTTGCCTGGAGTGCGGCCTGCTGCGCCCCCGCAAGTGCGGATGTTCGGGCCGTCTCGTCGTCAGGCTTCGAACTTCCACCGATTAGATGCATCACCAGCGCGCGCCCAAGCAACCGCGCCTGCTTGGACTTGCTGATCGCCGGCCGATGATGAAGAGTGTCGTAGCCCATCGCTTCAATGGCGTCGAGAACCGCGAGCCCGCCCCTGCTGAACATTTCCAAATCAACGCTGAGCCGGCCGTTAACCATCCTTGCGAGCGGCATGCCCTCGGCAAAGAGCGTCCGAGTCTGCGCGATCAAATCCTTCATCAAGCGAACGTACCGCTCATCGAAGCGCCGCTCGACAATGTCGTTTTCATCCAACCCATGGGACGCAACGGCATCGAGCGGAATGTAGATTCGCCCCTTCTCCAGGTCGCGAGAAACGTCCTGCCAGAAATTCGCAAGTTGCAGCGCCGTGCAAGTTGCGTCGGAAAGGCGCTGTCTCTCTTCGTCCCGGTAGCCGGAGACATACAACACGAGACGGCCCACAGGATTCGCTGAATGCACGCAGTACCCCAGTATCGCTTCCCAGTTCGGATACCGCTTCACCATTTGGTCCTGGCGAAAGGCCTTCAGCAAATCCGCGAATGGCTGCTTCGGAATGTCTTTTGCGACGATTGTTTCGCGGAGCGCCACGAAGACAGGATGTGAAGGCCACGCGTCATAGCAGGCGTCGAGTTCGCGTTCCCACCAATCGAGGAGTTCCAGCGCACGCATCGTTTCCGGCACTTCATCGCCGAGATCGTCCGCCCAGCGGCAGTACGCATAGACGTTGTAGAAATGTTGGTGCAGCTCCTTCGGCAGGAGCCAGGAGACGACATTGAAATTTTCGTAGTGATGCGTGGCGAGCCAGCGCGTGTAGCGCTGCGCGGCTTCCGGTGAGCAGCCGGGCGGGGGGGCCTGCTGCGCGATTTCGAGTTCACCGGGACGCAACATTTTAAAAGAGCAACGCTCGTAAAATGTTCACGATCAATCTTACACCCTACACAGCGCGCACGTAGTTCCCGTTGAGATTCTTCGCCCGTCCTCATCGGATGGGCTCAGAATGACACTGCCAAATTAAGCGCGTGCAAAACGATGAGAAAAACGAATCAAGCGCCCCGACTTAAGGGCGCACGGCGAGCTTGACTTCGCCGCTACGCGTCTTCATTCGCTCAAAGGCCTGCGGCAAGTCCGCCAGGCGGACCTCCTGCGTAACGAAATCGCGCGCGGAGATGTCCCCGCGCCGGATGGCTTCGAGCGCTTCCCGGATGAAACGCGGCGTGTGGTGAAAAGGTGAAATCAGCTTGATTTCGGCATAGTGAATGCCCGCGGGTTCAATTTCCACATGCGTACCCGACGACAATCCGCTGAAGAAATTGACCACACCGCCGCGCCGCACCATTTGAAGCGCCTGCTTCCACGTCGCCGGATTCCCAGCCGCCTCGACCACCGAATCCGGCCCGCGCTCGTCTTCCGTCAGTGCCTTCACAGCGGCGACTACATCGGCGGTTCCCGTCACATTGATCGCTGCCACCGCCCCCAGCCGCCTGGCGATATCGAGCGGCGCCGCGCGCCGCGCCAGCGCGATGACGCGCACTCCGCGCCGCGACAACATGCGCACGAATTTCAATCCAATCGGCCCGCAACCGATCACTGCCGCCGTGTCGCCCGCGCACACGTCCATCTCATGGATTCCGCGCAATACGCACGCCAACGGCTCGACCAGCGCCGCGCTCATGTCATCCACGGAATGCGGCACTTCCAGCATGTTCTCCACCACGATGCGCCCGGGAATCCGCATGTACTCTGCGTACGCGCCGTTATTGAAAAGCAAATCCTCACAAAGATTTTCCTGCCCGCGCCGGCAGTGGTAGCAACGCAGGCACGGCGCGGAATTCGCCGCAATCACGCGAACCCCGATGCGCCACCGCGGGTCCACTCTCTTCCCGATGGCCGCAATTTCTCCAACCACTTCGTGGCCGAATACCGCCGGCGGCTGGATCATTTTTGCGTGGTAGCCGCGCTTCCATACCTTCAGGTCGGTGCCGTCGGTAAGCGCCAGCCGCACCCGCAACAACACCTCGTCCGCAGCCAGGGCCGGCACGTCGACTTGCTCGACGCGCAGGTCTTCGCTTCCATATAGCACCGCGGCTGTCATCTGCGAAGGCACGACCGCGTGCGGGATGGTAGGCATCTCTTCCGTCGGAACGTCCGTCTTCTTCGTCGTCGTAGCTCTCATGCGTGAGTGATCAAAATCTTCAAGGATTCGGCCGTCGGCCGCGCGGCCAGCTCCAAACCCTCTTGAATCTTATCCAAAGGGAACCGGTGCGTCACAATATCCATCACAGGCAGTTTCTTCTTCAGCACCAAGCTGGCCGCTGCTTCTTGGATGTCAACTGCGGCGCTATAGCTGCCCACGATTTCTTTTTCGTCAATCCCCACCGCGGCCGCGGGAAATTCGATCTTCGTCACCGGATCGTTGGCCGCAAAGAGGAGAACCCGTCCACCGGGCCTGGCCGCCGCAAGAGCTTCCACCACAACCCCCGGGTGCGCCACCGCGACCAATACCGCGTCGGCGCCTCGGCCGGCCGTCCGGGCCTTAACCTCTGTTACCAGCTTACCACTGCTGGGGTCAAACGACTCGATCGCGCCAAGCGAAAGGCTCTTTGCCCGGCGCTCCGCTATCGGATCGCTGGTGTACAGCCTGGCGCCTTCGAGCTTCGCTACCATCAGGAGTTGCAGGCCAATCGGGCCGCAGCCGGTTACCAATACGGTCTCGCCCGCGACTACGCGAGCTTTTTGCACGGCTTTCACAATGGTGTTGATTGGCTCGATGAAGGTGGCCTCTTCAAAGCTCACGTTGTCAGGCAGAGCGACAATGCCGCGCTCGGCGACCCAGGTCATCGCTTTGACATATTCACCGAAGCCGCCGCCGTTGGGCGTGAAGCCTCCCGTCAATCCCGTCGTCTTGTATTGCTTGCACTGGGAGAAAAGCCGCCGCTCGCAATAGAAGCACGTGCCACAAGGAATGTGGTGAAAACTCATGACACGGTCGCCGGGCTTCCATTTTGTGACACCGCGTCCGGCGGCCACGACCGTGCCCGCGAGTTCATGGCCAAGAATTTGCGGTGGCTCCACGTAGCCATGAAAAATCTTCTTGATGTCCGTGCCGCAGATTCCGCAGGCCGCTACTTTGATGAGAACTTCGCCATCCGCTACTTCGGGGACGGGCACTTCTTCGACGCGCACAATTCCCTTTGCGCGGTAAATGCCCGCGCGCATGGTCTTGGGGACCGGTCTAGGCATTCGGAGCGCCTCGACAATTGTGCCTGTCCTGCTCACGTTGCAGAAACCTCTTCAAGGTCCCGGCTGGGCACTCTATTCCATTTTGCCGCGATGGCGGAGATGAATCGATCCAGGAAATCTGCCAGCGATCCTGCTGCGGCGCGGCTCTGCCCGGCGAATTTCAAAAGGGGAGCCAGGCGATAAGGGTGAAGCCCTACCTCCTTGAGCAGCCCGGCATATTTCAGATGGCCATGCGAATCCATTATGCTTCCGAAATCCACCGGCAAGTCCTCGTCAGCGGCGTCACTGATCGCACGAACGGCTACTGCCGGCACATAATGCTTCTGAGCAGCCGTCAGGACATGGCTGGATTCCATCTCAACAACGCTTCCACTTGTGCTCAGCTCCTGCTTCTCGTCGGCAGTCGCAACGATTTTCTCCGAGGTAAGCGAAACGTTGACCGCCCGCGCGCCACAAGCAACGGCAAAATCCACAAGAGCGGAGTCGCTCTCCATTCTCAATTTTTGATCGAGTGTCTCCGCGGTTCTAGCCACAACAATGTCCCCCGGCTTTAAGTTGGCCTGGAGTGCTCCAGCGAGTCCTGTGGAGATGCATACATCGTGTATCTCGATCGGAATCGTCCGCATGGCCTTGTCCGCATTCTCGCCGCCAATGCCGGTCAGCAGCACGGTTACTTCGTTCGAACCGAAGTTCGCTTTAAACAGATCAAAATCCCGCCTCTTCTCCCAATTCTCAAATTCGTAGGGCACAAAGGCGTGACGGGAGCGCCACTGCGAGAACTCTGCTCTGACCGCGAAGGTGATGAGGATTCGCATCATTCAAGGAATCTAGGATGCCGCCCCTGAGGGCTGCGTCACATGTCCTTTCCTTATGCCGCCGCGCGCACGATGCGTCTGGCCCGACGCGGCGATACATAACCGTTGGCTTCGTACCAGCGCACGGCGCGTTCGAGTGCAGCGGCGACCGGCGCCGCATGAAACCCCAGCTCTCTCCCCGCGCGCGTGCAATCGACAAACATCCTGTGTTGCGCGATCTTGACGCCCTCGACCGGGATCTGCGGTTCTTTACCGATCAAACGCGAAAAAGCTGTCTCTGCATAGGCTACACCCAGCGCCAGTGCGTGTGGAATCTTCAGTTTGGGTGCAGGCAGGCCGGTAATTCCCGCCAGCGCGTCCAGCACTTGCTTCAAGGTCAGGTTTTCTCCGCCCAGCAAATACCTTTCTCCCAATTTTCCTTTTTCCGCCACCAGCAAATGGCCAGCCGCGCACTCCTCCACGCCCACAAAATTCAGCCCCGTCTCCACGTATCCCGGCATCTTGCCGTTCAAGAAATCGAGAATAATCTTTCCCGTCGGCGTGGGCTTCCAATCACCCGGGCCCACGGGCGTTGTCGGCATCGCCACGATGGCAGGAAACCCGTTCTTCGCAGCGCCCAGGACTTCTTTTTCGGCCAGCCATTTCGAACGCTTGTAATGCCCGACCATTTCGTTGAGCTTCGAATCCGTGGCTTCATTCGGCAGCGCGGGCCGATCCACCGCGATCGTCGCCACCGTGCTGGTGTAGATGAATTGTTCGACGCCGGCGCGTTTCGCAGCATCCAGCATGTTTTTTGTGCCGCCCACGTTCGAATCGTAAATATCCTTCGAACGCCTGGCCCATAGCCGGTAGTCCGCTGCAACGTGAAAAACGCGCTTCACGCCGGCCATGGCGCGATCGAGCGACGCTGCGTCGCGCAGATCACCGGTCACATATTCGAGCGAAAGATCGGAGATGGCGCGATTCGTACTGGTGGGCCGCAGCAGCACGCGAACTACTTCTCCGCGCGCCACCAGTTGCCGCGCCACATGGCTCCCCAGAAAGCCGGCCGCTCCTGTCACCAGCGTGGTCATGGCACGTGCACGCCCTCTTCGCGGGCAACCGCCGCCGCGGCTTCCACGCTTCCGAGCGCATCGTCGGTTCGTGCTGTCGCCAGCGCCACAGGCAGAGAAGAATCGAGGAGCCGTGAAAATAGCTGCCAGCGGCGGCTCCGTATTTGATCGCGTGCCGCCCGGAGTTTGCGTTGCAGGGCCGGACTCTCCGTCTCTCCAGCCATTGCCTTGGAAAAACTATTCGCCAGGGTAACTACGAAACCATCCACATCGCGCGCTTCGAGAAAAACTCGCAATTGGTCGAATTCGCTGAGCTCCATATCCGCGTGCAAGACGACTTGCGTGCAAACCAGAAACCCGGAGAGTTTTGCCGCGCGAATTCCTTCGACGGCATCGCGATATCCGCCTTCACGCCGCGCGCGGCGGTCATGCCGCTGTTCGAATCCCTCGAATGGCACGGTGAGGAAAAGCCGCGAGACCGGACGAAACTCATGAAGGCAGCGCCGGAGAAGCGCGCCGTTGGTCTGAACAAAGACGTGCCGGTTTGTGTCTACGATTCTGCGCGCAAGCCGGCCGATCTCCGGGTGCAAGAGAGGCTCAGCGCCGCCAATCCATACGACCGGAGCGGAGCTGCGCCGCACGGCGTCCAAACAATCGTCGGAGGACAGCAACTGCAAACCCGAGACGTTCGATTGCGAGGAATCATCGCCGCTTCGCTCCGGCGAAGTGGAACCGGGGACAAGGGAAAGGTGCAGAATCAGGTGATGGCGAGGCGCGCCTCGCAAACTCCTGGTGGCGAGGCCGAGCGCCAAATCCGCGGTGAGCCGCAGAGGAAACCTCATCAGGCGCTCAAAAGCCGCTGCGCGGCCGGAATTCAGCCGGCTGAAACTTTATCGCGCAGTATTCTTTCGCTTGCTGTGTTAGGTTGCGGAAGCGCGCTAGCGCGTACAATGGGAACGAATTCCGGTACAAGTGGTATTTCAAGTAGAACACGCACGGAAAGCCGGTGCCGGTGAATTCGTTTTCACTCCAGGAGCCGTCGTCGTTTTGCTGTTGCACGAGGTAGGTCACCGCCTTGGCAATCGCCGGGTCGGCGGGTTCCGCGGCGGCCAGCAATCCGATTAATCCCCAGGCGGTCTGCGAAGCCGTGCTATTCCCCTGGCCCTTTGTGGAAGGATCGTCATAGCTGTGCAGGGATTCGCCGAAGCTGCCGTCGGCTTTTTGCACCGCGCGTAGCCAGCTTACCGCGCGTTGGCAATATTCTTTGGCGGTCAGCGAAACGGTTTCGAGGGAACGCAGCACCCCGCTCGTGCCATAAACATAGTTGACGCCCCAACGCCCGAACCACGAGCCGTCTTCGCACTGATCCTTCAACAAGAATTTCACTCCGCGCTGAACGGCGGGATGTTCAGCCGGCCAGCCAAACCTGCCCAGGCACTCCAGGACGCGCGCGGTGACGTCAGCCGTAGAAGGATCGATCATCGCGTTGTGGTCGGCGAACGGGATTGTGCACAAAAACTTTTTGTTATTGTCGCGGTCGAACGCGGCCCATCCGCCGTCGCGGTTCTGCATGCTGAGCAGCCACTGGATCCCCCGCCGCACCGCTGCTTCCATGCGAGCCGGCTTCGGAAAGTTCACGCGCTGCAGCGCCATCAGCACAAACGCAGTGTCGTCCACGTCGGGATAGAAATCGTTGCGGAACTCGAAGGCCCAGCCGCCCGGCTCCGCTTCCTTGTTTTTCACCTGCCAGTCACCCGGGCCGAGAATTTGCTTTGAGAGCATCCAGTCCGCCGCTTTGACCAGCGCCGGATGATCGGGAGGTAACCCCGCTTCCGCGAGCGCCACCATGGCGATGCAGGTGTCCCACACCGGCGGGACGCACGGCTGCATGCGCATGGTGTCGCCTTCTTCAATCTCGAATCGCGAAAACTCGCGGAGCTCGCGCGCCGTCAACGGGTCTTCCGGCCCGTGCCCCAGCGCCACGAGCGCAAGAATTGCATTCATCATCGCCGGGTAGATGGCAGCCAGCCCGTCTGTTCGCTCCAGGTGCTCGAGGAGCCACATCTTGGCTTCGCGCAGCGCGCGCTGGCGCAGCGGTTTCCAAGGCAGCTTTTCATAGAGCTTTAACGCGCGGTCCAGCGCCAGGAAAAAATTCCGCCAGGAAATCAGCTGCTCGCTCCAGTCGAACGCAGCTTTCTTCCGCGAAGGATCGTTGAATAGCTCCTCGACGCGGGCGCGTTCCGGCAAACGCCAATTCGGCCGGATACCCGACAGAATCGCCATGGGAATCACGATTCCACGCGTCCACGAAGACATTTCATAGATGTTGATGTAAAACCAGCTCGGAAGAAGCATCAGCTCCGGGGGAATCGCCGGCACGAGTTCCCAGCCTAGCGCACCCACCAGCGCCAGGTAAAACCGCACGTAAGAATTCGAGTGCTCCAGGCCGCCAAGCCGATGAATTGTTTCCCGCGCGTGCACCATGTGCGGGACATCGGGGGAATCACCCGCCAGCTTCAACGCGAAATAGGCTTTGCAAGTGGCATTCAGCTCCGAAGGCCCGCCGGGATAGATGCTCCAGCCGCCGTCAGCCAATTGCCGCCGCCGGACATAATTCGCCAGCTTGGCAATGCGCGCGGGATCCGCTTTCCCAAGAATATGGAGAAAATAAATGTAATCCGATTCGAGTGTAGTGTCGGCTTCCAGCTCGCCCTGCCAGAAACCCTGTTCATCCTGAATCGAGAGCAGGTGATTTGCGCCGCGCTCGATGGCTTGCTCGAGACGCGCGGCCCAATCCTGCTCGCGCCACAGCGCGGGCGGTGCCGGAGCAGGGCTGTCCAATCCAATGCGCGTTACCGTCGCCAAAACGGTTCCCCCAGATCGAAAGATAAGACGTGGCACGCCCGGCTGGCTTCCCGAGCTGCTACTCTTGTCAAACTAAATGCCGTCTTCCTTATAATTATAATTTCGTACGAGAAGACAGCATAGGTCTAACCGCAGATAACAATCGTACTAGTAAATTATCGCCGTCTTCGCGTGAGGGGTCAACGGCTAAGATGCTGTGAAAGTTCCATGCAGTTGCTAGAGAAAGACATTTGCGGGGGCTTCGAGCGCCCTTTGCACCAGGACGTGCAAGGGTTCCGGCAAAGGTTCTCCTTCGCGCTGAGAGACGGATGGCTTCTCCCTAAGCAGGCGGACGGGAAGTTTTAACCACGCCGGCCCCTCCCGTGCAGTGCTTTCGAACGAGCCGCGAAGAACCAAGGCATCCGCGCGGTCCAGTGCCACGCGAGCCGTGTCCTTGAAATCTTCCTTTGCCGGATCCAGCACCGCAAAATAGAGGGATGGCTTCAAGAATTGCAGCAGCGAATTGCTTTCCATAATCAGCGGCGGCAGTTCCCCGCTTGCTTCCGGCGCGGATTCGCGCAACGCCTCCCTCAGCAGCGGCAGGCCCTCGGCGAGAAATCCTTGCTTGGTTCGCAGCCAGAAGGATCGCCGCGCACCCGCGGCCAGAAAGCGCGCACTATCCGTCCCGGTGTCCGCACGAAGCTCCCAATCGATCGCGCAAGTGTGATTGTCTGGCGCGCAATCACAATTCTCTCCGTTCTGGGCACAAACCCCATGTCCGAATTGCGTAATCTTGCCGGCAATCCAATTCGCATGGGGAAACGCGCCGATGAGGTCGCACACCAACTGCGTTTTCCCGATGCTCCGCGTGTGTCCGCCCACGACAATCACGCGCCATAGTCTTGCGTCTTTCATCTCTGCTCTACCTGGCCGCTTTCCCCTCGAGTTTCTTGATGCGTTCCGCCAATTCCGGAAGCCTGGCATACCAAACATATACCTCTTTGAATTTACCAATCTCCCGCGCTGGTGTCCCCCAGACGGTTTGCCCGGTACGAATGGTCTTGCCTGTTGGAATGCCCGCTTGCGCTCCGGCGATTGCGCCATCTTCCAAGGTACAATGCTCTGCAATTCCCACTTGTCCGCCCACGACCACGTGACGCCCCAAGACGCTCGAGCCGGAAATGCCAGTTTGGGCGGCGATCACCGTGTGCGAGCCGATCTGTACGTTATGTCCGACGTGTACCAGATTGTCCAGCTTCACGCCCTCCGCAATTCGCGTATCGTCCAACGAACCTCGATCAATTGTCGTGTTCGCGCCGATGTCGACATCGTCGCCAATTTCCACAATCCCTGCCTGCGGAAATTTCCAGTATCTCCCTTCGCCATGCGCGTAGCCAAATCCGTCCGCGCCGATCACCGCCCCGGAATGAATCTCCACGCGATGCCCGATGCGCACCCCGGCGTACAGCGTCACCCGCGGGTGAATCCTGCAGTTTTCTCCGATCCAGCACCCCGCTCCAATCACTGTGTGCGCGCCAATTTGAGTGCCGCTTCCCACATGCACATCTTCGCCGATGACCGCGTACGGCCCGACGCTCACACCGAGGCTTAGGCGGGTCAGAGGCGCCACAATGGCCGTCTGGTGGACGCCCGACGCGATGGGCGCTCGTTCCAGCAGGAGCGCCGCAGCCTTCGCGAACGCGAATTTCGGCTGCTTGTGCCGCAGAATCGTTTTGCCCGCAAGCGCCGCACCTTCATCTGCAATGACACACAAGGCCGCGGAGGCCGCCGCGCGTTCAGCGTGCTTTGCTGCTTCCACATAAATCAAATCATGCAAGCCCGCGCGCTCTGGTGCGGCCACGCCGCGGATTTCCGCCGCGGCATCTCCTTCGAGTCTTGCGCCAATTGCCTCTGCCAATTCCTTTGCGGTTCGTGTCATGTCCATCCTCGCTCAAAATCCGTACAGCTCAGCCTCGCCCTGGGGCCGCGTCTTCCATCGCGCGTGGACCCACACCCATTGCTCGGGATACTGCCGGATGATGCCCTCAATTACTTTTGCGAATTGTTGCGTGTTTTCCAGGACGTCGCGGTCAAAATCCCCGGTTCGAATCAGTTTCACCGGCCGCTCGAACCGCAGCCGGTATTTTTCGATGCGCTCGTCCCAGACCGCGTAACCCGGAACCACCGCCGCTTCCGTGTGCAAGGCCACGCGCGCAATTCCTGTCGTGGTGCACGCGGTCGTCCCGAAGAAATCCACGAACACGCCTTCTTCCGGCATGGTGTTTTGGTCCGCAAGGATGCCGATCGTTCCGGATTCCTGCAGCATCTTCAATAGTGTGCGCGCCGACTCATTCTTGAAAATTGGCCGATTGCCCGATAAACATCGATATTCGTTTACCAGCGCATTGACTCGGGCGTTGTCCAGCGGCCGCGCCATGTAGTGGAGCGGGAACCCGTATAACGCGTGCGCGAATGACGACAGCTCCCACGCGCCGATGTGTCCCGTCAAATATAGAACGCCCTTCCCTCGTCGCTGCCCTTCCAGAAAATTTTCGTGACCATCAAGCACTACGAGCTGCTCGATGTTTTCCTTCGTATTGTGAGGCAGCCGCGCAAACTCCGCCGCCATCCATCCCAGATTGCGCACCATTTCGCGGAGGACTGCCTTGCGTTGCTCCTCGCTCCACTCCGGAAAGGCCAGCTGCAAATTGAATTCTGCGGTCTTCCGCAACTTTGGCTGCATGGCGTACAACGCCTGCGCCACGCCATACGCCAAAGCGCGCGCCGTGGCCCGAGGCAGGGTACCCAACGTCTTCAGAATCAGCCATACCGCCGCGTATTCGAGCCACTCTTTCATCATCTTCAGGTCAGGCCAAACGACCGACGAGCGACAGTATGCAAGAGGTCCGCGGTCGGAAGATAGGGGTTCAATGCTAGTGCCGTTCCAACTGATTCAGGCAATAGATTACAATGAGGCTTGCTTAAGCAGTTCGGACGCGGCCCAAAAAGTTGGAACGGCACTAGACTCACATTTCTGTGACGGAATCAACCGACCAAGTTGCTAGAACAAACTGGGACAAACCCGCCGCAAGAATCGGCTGGACCATTCTCATCGTAGCGACTCTTTACGTCTGCTACTTCAGCCATCTCGGCGCGATCGGCTTCGTCGGCCCTGACGAGCCCCGCTACGCCTGGGTCGCTCGCGACATGGTCGAGACAGGCGACTGGATCACGCCCCACCTTTACGGCAAACCGTGGTTCGAGAAGCCGCCTCTCTTTTACTGGGGCGCGGCGCTGTGCTTCAAACTCTTTGGCGTCGGCGAAGCCGCAGCTCGCCTGCCGAGCGCGATCTCCGCGCTCCTTGCCACGCTCGCGATGGCCTGGCTCGCAATGCGCCTCTACGGCGCTGAGACCGCGCGCTGGCTCTTGCTCCTTCTTCCCACCACGGTCGGCATGATCGGCTTCTCTCACGCCGCCGCCACGGACATGCCCTTCAGCGGCATGCTCACCATCGCCATGGTCGCCGCTGCCGTCGCCATTGGCCTCACGCGAAACGAAAACACTCCTATCATCCCTCGAACGCCCTGGCTCGCGCTCGTCCTCTTCGGATTTTTCCTCGGCCTGGCGGTTCTTGCCAAAGGTCCCGCCGCCATCGTTCTCTGCGGCGGTGCCGTCTTCTTCTGGGCGCTTTTTACCAAACGCTGGCGCGACGCGTTCAGTCTTCTTCACCCAGTTGCCATCGCCACCTTCTGCCTTACTGCTCTTCCCTGGTACATCCTCTGCGCCCGCCGCAATCCCGATTTCCTCCGCGTCTTCCTCATCGAGCACAATTTCAAGCGCTACCTCACTCCCGAATTCCAGCACATCCAGCCCTTCTGGTTTTACGGTCCAATTGTTCTCCTGGGCTGCCTTCCCTGGACGCTGCTTTTGCTCCCGGCGGCGATCGAACTTAAGCAGTCCTTCAAAAATAGATTGAACTCGGGAGCGACTGGCATCTTCCTATTGAGTTGGTCTCTCTTCCCTTGCATCTTTTTCACTTTTTCCAAATCAAAGCTACCCGGTTACATTCTTCCGGCTATTCCTGTGTTGGCCTTGTTTTGCGTCCGCGGAGTGATAAAGCTTTTGAGCCAGACCGACGCCCTCAGCCGCACGATTCTGTTCGCGACGTCAGTTGTTCCGCCCACCCTGATCGCAGCCGTCGTAAGATACAGCCATAGGTTCTTCTGCCTTCCACGCTTCAATTCATTCCTAAGTGGAATTGGCTATCAATTAGAAATAGCCTTCATTACGTTTGGCGTCGCTGTGTATCTCATGATCCTGGCGGCGCCGGTTCTCACCTTATTACGTCGCACGCGGATCGGGGTGTTCTGCGCCTTTGCGGGCTTGGTGGCATTTCTCTGGATGGCGGGCTTGACGACTGCGCCCCGCTTCGATTGTGCTCTGTCGCCCCGTGCGGAGAGCCGAGCCCTCGCAGAGTTGGGGAGTAAAGATGCGGAGGTTTTGCTTTGTGGTATGCCGCGGTCCTATTCTTACGGTTACGCGTATTATCTTCACCGCGAAATTCCCGAGTGGGATCGCCAGAGTCCTCAGAGGCGAGCGCTGGTGGTATTAGGACCTGGATGCTGGAACGAAATCAAGAAACCGAACCATCATCTCCAACTGGGGTTCGGCGAGCTTCAACCTTGGCCCGTTATAAGAGTAGACCCGCTTTCACCGGACAGCCCGCCCCGTAGCGGGCAGCCTCAGTAGGAAGAAACTCACCACGCGGTTCTCGTACTTGCGTTTGTCGTCGTCATTCAAATTCACAAAATTCCCGTGCGGGATCATGGCCATTTCGCGCGGCTCCGGCGCCTTCGAAAACATCTCCCGCGTAAGATCCGCCAATTCAGGATCATCAATGGCTGCGATAAAAAGCTTGGGCACGCCGGCTAGGGCGCTAAAACTATTCGAAAGCGGCGGATCGCCGCGGTACTTGTAGTTCAACCACCTGAAGCTGAACTGCGCCGCCCGCACCATGAAGGGAAACCCGCCCAGGCCTGATTTTTCCACGCCGACCTTCACCATCTCTTCGGGAAAATCGTAGACCGAATCCAGCACAATCGCGCGCACCCGGCGATCTTTCTCCGCTTCCCGCAGCGCGGCGTACGCGCCCAGGTTGTACCCCCACAAGCCGAAGCTGCTGGCATTCACGTCCGTTCGTGCGGCTAGCGTGTCAATTGCCGCGCGCACCTCATCCGCCTCGCCGTATCCAAACGTGGTCACCCCGGCGTTCCCGCCATGTCCCGTAAAGTCGAATACAAACGTGTTGTATTGGTGGTCCTGCAGCGTGGAAACCAGTGTCAGCAGCTCGCCCCGGCTCGATTCATATCCGTGGCAGAGCACGATCGTCGGCGCGCCCTTCAGCCCGGGGAAGAACCACCCTTCGCGCTTCCCAGGGCCTGGCACGATAAATTCCACCGCGTCCGGCCGCCCGGGAAAGCTCAGCATGCTGATTTCGCTGGTGGTCCTCTGGGGTTTCACGATGCGGTAGAGCAGCAAACCCGCAATCGCCCCGATCGCCAGCAGGCCAAAAAACGCCAGCGCCACCACGACCGTCAAGAGCTTCATGTACCAGCGCGTTGGGTAGCGGAGTTGGTAAAGGATCGACATGCAGTGTCTGCGCGAAATGCTCCGGCGGCCTGCGGCTCCGTTCTATCCCTCACAAGGCAAACGTGTTGATTTGCATCCTAGCACATCTCTATTCGCGCCCATTGGAGAGCACCGCGTCTTTGTGCCCGAATTGTATCGTCTTTACCTCGCCCGCGTCGCGGTCCTGGCTCTGAATCGGCTATGATAGTCTCCATGGCCGGGGGTCGCGCAGTTTTCCACTCATCCATGAACATCGTCGATCTGCGCCAGACCACGGTTCGTCAGTTGGAACCCCTGCTCGATGAAGAGGCGCGCCACTGGCGCGAAGAGCTCCACTGGGATTATCGCGGCGCCCTGGAGCTCATCAAGCGCTTCCTGGAAGCTCGTGCGCTTGCGGGTTGCGTGGCGTTCGATAGCGGCGTCGCCGCGGGATATTGCTTCTACGTTCTCGAAGAGCAAAAAGGCCTCATCGGCGGCCTGTACGTCTCGCCGCACTACGACCAGGCTGCCATTGGCCGCCGCGTGCTTGAAGAGATGCTTTTCGGCATGCGCGCCCTTCCGCACCTCACTCGCATCGAAGCGCAGCTCATGCCCTTCGGCGGCCCCTTGGACGCCCCGCTTAAGGAGAACGGCTTCCGCCTCTACACCCGCCAATTCATGTTGCTCGATTTGCAGCCTTCGGCAGAGCCGAGCCCGGGCCCCTCGGCCGGAATGCGGCTGGACCGCTGGCACGACCGCTACTTCGAACCTTGCGCCAAGCTCATCTATCTTTCCTACGCCAATCACGTGGATGGCGAGATCAACGACCAGTATCGCAGCCGCTCCGGCGCGCTGCGCTTTTTGAAAAACATCATCCTGCTTCCGGGTTGCGGCCAGTTTCTGCCCAGCGCCTCGTTCCTCCTGCGCCAGGCCGGCGGCGACGAGCTCATCGGCGCGGTCTTGACCAGCGAAGTCTCCCCCGGCGTGGGCCACACTACGCAGATTTGCGTCCTCCCCGGGTACCAGGGCCACGGCCTCGGCCGCATGCTTATGAACACCGCCATCGACACGCTGCGTTCCATGAAATTCAAGGAACTGACGCTCACCGTCACCGCCGACAACAGAACCGCCGTCCAGCTCTACGAGAAACTCGGCTTCCGCACCATCAAATCCTTCACCGCCGGCGTCTGGCCCCGCTGAAAACTCTCTTAACTGTCATTCCGAGCGGAGCGGCCGGCTTTTTCCTCCGTTCGCGTCGCGCGAATGCCGGCCGCGCAGCCGAGGAATCTCAGCTTGATTGCTCCTTCAGAATCCTCCTTTGATATCTTCGGTTAATTCCAGCAGTGGTATCCTCCGACTGTTCGTTCCGGTCGAGAAACAAAGAGACCGAAAATCTACGGGTCACTCGCCCACAAACGGACTTCGGGATAGGGTCTTACTCGTTGCTTCAGCAATATTCGTCTGTGTGATCGGTGTAGGCGCGTTCTGGGTCGCCGAGGATTATCACGCAAACACTCTCTGGGTATTCTTCGGCTTGAACGCCATTGGGTTTAGTGTCGTGGTTGGAAGGAAATTCCCCAATCATTGGAAAACGCCTTCATTCATTCTCTTCTTTATGGCTTGGCTGGTCGTCCACGGAATAGTTTCAATACTGCTAGCAGCCTCGTTACCTGTGCTGTACTGGCTGCCGATCTTTGGAGTGGAATTATTTCTCGGTTTCTTAGCCGCGTACTTGCTTTTCGGATTGCCGCTAGATCGGCGGTAATACGTGGTCGTCCAACTAATCCTTGCCGAGCGGCCAGAGCCAGGCAGCCCCGCGGACGCCGCTGGAGTCGCCGTGTTTCGCGGGCAGGACAGGCGTGGTGGCTTCTCGGCCGAAAACGAACGGGGTGATGCGCCGTGGAAGGTTTGCGTACAGGCGCGGGACTTGCGAGACGCCTCCGCCCAGCACGATGACATCGGGGTCGAGCATATTGATGATTTGCGCGAGGCCGCGGGCGAGCCGGTCTTCGTAGCGCTCCAGGGCCGCAAGGGCAGCCGGTTCGTTGGCCGCGCGGGCAACAATCTCGGATGCGTCAAGAGCGAGATTCGTAGCGCGAGCGTAATCGGCGGACAGGCCGGTTCCGGAAATCCAGGTTTCGAGGCAGCCGCGTTGACCGCAGTAACACTCGGGGCCGGGATATTCGCTGGCGTTTGCCCAGGGGAGAGGATTGTGGCCCCATTCGCCGGCAACACCGTTCATCCCCGTGTGCACGCGGCCATCGAGCGCGATTCCGCCCCCGCACCCGGTGCCGAGGATGGCCGCAAAGACCACGCGCTTGCCGGCCCCCGCGCCGTCGGTCGCTTCAGAAACGGCCAGGCAGTTTGCGTCGTTCGCGCAACGCACTTCGCGCTTCAGTGCATTGCCGAGGTCGCGATCGAACGCCTTGCCGTTTAGCCAGGTGGAATTGGCGTTTTTCACCAAGCCGGTCAAGCGGGAAATCGTTCCAGGAATGCCCACGCCCACGGTGGCCTTGCAGCCGAGTTCCTTTTCGATCTCTTCGACGCCGTCAGACACGGCGCGTACGGTAGCGTCATAGTCAAACCGGGGCGTGGCCGCGCGGCGCCGGTGAAGCTCCCCTCCGCGGCCATCCATGGCAAGGAATTCAATCTTTGTCCCGCCGAGATCGACGCCGACTTGAACGCGGTAAAGATTTTCACCGGGAGTGGACATCGCCGGGCTGCTCCATGCGCGCAACGCTCGGTTGCCGTTGCCATCATCATTGGAGCATGAGGCGCCGCCTTTGGGAAAGAAGATGGGAAGGAGATGGAAGCACAGGGCCGCTCCGGCCTATCGGTGCGGCCCTCGCTTTCGTCATTCAGCTTTCGAGTGCGCGGGATCGCCTCACTGGCACGTCGGGAACTTGAACGAAGCGATGCGCGTGCTCCAGTTGAAGGTGCCGTTGTTCATCAAGTATTCGTTGGTGTACCAGAACGTGCAATCATTCACCGGGTCAACGCTGATGCTGCTGTAGTCTCCCCAGCGGTTGAGATTCGATAGTTGGGAACCCGCGCCGTTGAGAATCGTGTTCTCGGCCTCCAGCGTGCCCAGAGGATCGCTCGGTACCCGGCCCGTAAACCGGATCGCGGGAAACAGGCTGCTGCTCGACACGCTGTAACCCACCGCGATGTTCCCCACTTTATCCATGGCGATGCTCCCCATCCAGCGGGAATTGGAATCAGGCGAGAAGGTTCCCTGCTGAAAGATGGCCGGGGTGCCGTTGGGGCTTCGGATTTCGTACCAGCGCACCCCATCCACCTGGCTCTTCTTGTTCCCGCTCACAAAAACGGAATGATTCACCAGCAGCGATTCGGTTCCGCCGTGATTGCGATAGGCCAGGCGGTACATCAGCCGGTCCCCCAGCGAATCCAGCTTCTCACTTGTCGAAGGCTGATGAATGCAGGCCCCGCCGCCGCACGCTTCGGTGAAGGCCGCGACCGGAATATGGATCGGACCGGTAAACGTGGAATTGGCTGGAGTCGCGAAGTCCACGTGGAAACGGAAGAGGTTTAGCGAGTTGCTCCCGAAGTTGACAAAGAAATTAGGCGTTCCGGCGGGAGGCGCCGTCGTTCCATCCAGGTCCGAGGGCAGCAGGCTGGGCACGCCGGAGCCTTGCTGGAAGCAAACCATGCTCGCCGCGGCTCCGCTCAGCATCGCGCTGCGATTGAACGCGCAAGCCCTCGCTCCTACAAAGGAGTTGCCGCCGAACATGTTGAACGACGCGTAGTAGCCGTCCGGCCACACTCCCAGCTTTGGATAGTCCGGAAAATTCGGCATGGAGAACGCGTAACGGTTGTACGTTCCTGTCGCATCCGAAGTTGTCGAAACCGCGATGCAATACATGAACGGCGAAGTGAATACCGGCTGCGCCAGCACCCATCGCCCCGCGGCCTTGTCATATTGCGCGATCGGATCGCCATCATTAGTCGTTTCGCATGGGCCGCCAAATCCCGTCCACAGCGTGTTTCCGGCGGAGGGACCGAGCACTACATTTCCGTTCGTCTTGTCAAACACGGCGAAGGAGAGGTTCACCCACTGGACGTACTGCGTGGCTCCTGCAGCCCCGTTGGTGTCCGGCGGCGCGCAGCAGTCCGCAAAGTTGCCCAGGCCCACGCCCACCCCTTGAAAATTCTGGCCGGCAGTCGTGCCCACAAGCGGCCCCGCCGAGCTTTGCAGCGCTGGATCAGCCTCCGGAGCAAATTCGGGAGGCACATGCGTCATGCGAAGTGGTCTCACGTGCTTAGGCTCGCTCGAAGGCGCCATCTGAGGCATGTCTCGCAATGCCCCGGAAACATCGTGCTTCGTTTCCCTGAAGACTTCGGGCTGATTTTGAGACCACGCCCGCGCTGGAAAAAACACCAGACCAAGCCCGAACAAGAAAAGTATTTTCCGAATCACGTTGACCTCCATAGGAAAGCTTCAAAACACCGGGGACGTTAACCTGCCCGCGCGTGACGCAACCTGGCTGACAAGCTTTGAGCACACGGTTTTGAACGTAGGGGCAAGGCATCCGACCAACGTGCGCCACTCTTATCGAAAGCGCCAACCTTGTCAAGACCGAAAGGGAGGCCTCAGGTCATACTTTCTTTCTTGCTAGGAGTACTGGCCGAGGTTGCGGGCTGCCCTCGTCCAATCCGATGATAGAATTGCCACAATTTTGCGGAGGTCGCCATGAGAAATATCTCCCGCGCGGTCGCGCTGTTGCTCGTCTGTCTCCCGCTCTTTTTGTTGACGCAGAATCCAGCCAGCCAACTGCCCACCCACAATCAGAACTCTATTCTCAATATGTACGATGCCTTCGGCTACCAGAAGCGAGGCACGATTCTCGACTGGGGCTTTTCCGCTCTCGTCCATTACAACGGCAAGACGATTCTCTTTGACACCGGCAACAACGCCGATAAGTTCGAGCACAACGTTAAAGCCCTGGGCGTGGATCTCAACCAGGTGGATATCGCCGTGCTCTCCCACCGTCACTATGACCACATTTCCGGCTTCGACTACATGTTAAAAGTCAAGCCCGCGGTGAAAGCGTATCTGCCCGCCGATTACGTGTTGGGCGCGCCCTTCCACTACACGTTCTCCCATGACACGAAGGAATCCCTTGCCGGCCTACCACCCGAGCAGCTGTACTTCGGCGGAGCCATGAATTCGTTGGACGACTATAAGCCCGGCGACCGCTTTCACGGCGCCAACCAGGAGTTTGTGCCGGCCAGCCGGGAGATCGCTCCCGGCGCCTACCTCATCGTCACCCGCTCGGTCATGTTGGGAGATTTCAACGCCTATCCGCCGAACGAGCCCGGACATCCCGACCTCGCAGGCTTCCCGGAACTGTCGCTGGCCCTGAAGACTGAAAAAGGCGTGGTTCTGATCACCGGCTGCTCCCACAGCACAGTCGAAGCGATTATCCGTGCGACCAAACAGTATCTTGGCAGCAACATCGAACTGGTCGAAGGCGGATTCCACCTACTTCCCTACGACGCCGCCTACATCTCAAACATTGCCCACCTGATGAAAGATGATCTCGGCGTGCGGCGAGTGGCCCCAGCGCACTGCACGGGCAATCTGGCCTTCAAGATTTTCCGCGAGGTTTATGGAGACAACTACAACTACGCGGGCCTCGAATCCGAGGTGATGTTCCCGCACTGATGTGGCGTTTTTCGATGCCGCCGCGGCCGGATGGCACATCATCTCTAACGCGCTAGGTCGCCAACGCTGGACGCCACACTCTCATCGTCCGCCGCCGCTTAGGAGCTGCTCCTTCCCAGTATGTCATCCCGACCGTAGCGGAGGGATCTGCTTTTTCCCCGTAGGGGCACGGTACATCGTGCCCTCTCTTCGCCTTTCTTAAGGAACTGCCCCTCCCAACATGCCTTACCACGCGCCAGCACTGGCCGCCGCAGCCCACCAGACCTAACGGACAGGTTATCGTCGGGAAACATGGAACAGAGTGAGGCTTGTCAGATCACCTTCCACGAAGCAGCATAGTACTGGGCCTAAACTCCAACGAATGCAAGCTATAAGGAGGGTAATAATGCGTAAGTGCTTGATTCTGTTCGGACTCATCTTGCTGGCGTCGAGTTCCGCTATGGCGCAGGAAGACCGGGGATTCGAGGTATCTGGCAATTACCAGTATGTTCGTTTCAACCCAGGCAGCGGCGCCCCCGGCATAAACTGCCACGGTGGATCGGGCTCGGCCGCGGCCTATTTTAATGCCCGGTTTGGTGTGGTCGGCGAGTTCGGCGCTTGTAAGGTCACCGGTTTGCCTGCCGGCGCAAGCTCGCACGAGATGGATTACCTATTCGGTCCCAGGGTGTACTTCCGCGCTCAGGGCCGTATATATCCGTTCGTTCAGGCGCTCTTCGGCGGCGAACGCTTCTCAGCTGGTGTCACCGGCGTAGGCTCGGCGTCGACCAATGCCTTTGGGGCAGCCTTGGGCGGCGGAGCAGACGTAACCCTAACGCGCCACGTCTCCTTCCGAGCTCTTCAGGTCGACTACCTTTACACGCATTTCAGTGGCAAGTCACAGAACAACATAAGGTTGCAAAGCGGCATCGTGTGGCGCTTCGGCAGGTAATTCTCACCCGAAGCACCATCGCGGAGAATGGAGCAATAACGGCGGGCTTAAGCCCGCCGTTATTGTTTCACCGAAGTGACGCGGCGGCCTCACCGTCCGCCGCCGATTAGTGCCCGATAAGTCGTGCCGGCTCAGACGGTCGACGCAACACCGTCTAGCCAGTTGATCCGACAGCACTTCCTCATGGAGAATCGCTTTGTCCAGCTGTACTCAATCAGACCCTAGCAAGGATGGTGTTCCGCTCTGAATCAACGCTCGCGAACGACCCTTAGCTATTGAGTTCCCTGCAAGTGGGTTTCGGCATAGTGTTGCATCGACCCATTTGAGACCGCCCGGGTTCCCGGACAAGTGAAAACTACCTGTCCCGCTAGCGCGTTTACCAGGCGTTACCCTCCGGATGCGATCGGCGTTCACGAAAGTTGTGAGTCCCGTACAATGAACGAGATGGGGAAAGTGAAACTCATCCTCGGGCTAGCCGTTCTTGCATTGGCCATCATCGCAGGCTGGCAGATTGCTTCGTGCGAACTGGCCAACCTTGAGCTCCACGAGGACCTGCACGACCTTGCGGCACAAGCCGGCGTCCGAATCGGGTTGGTTTCCTCCAGTACGGATGACGAGCTCCGTGACGCCGTGATCCGCAAAGCCAAAAGCCATGAGATTCAGCTTGAACCTGAGCAGGTGACAGTGCAACGCACGGGCACCGTCACAGCGCCGGTCATATACCTTGTGGCGGACTACAAAGTGCGCGTGGCGCTACTCGGATGTTCGTTCACCCTCCACTTCAATCCGTCGAGTGCGAAGTGAACCATTACCTGGCCTCGCGACAGGCTCGGACTCCCTTTGCCAGGTTCTTTCCCTGATCATCGCCGAATGGCGGGTGGTAGCGCCTTAATTCCGAAAAACGCCTTTGGGTGGCCCATCCTTGCGGGTTTTGCAAGGTGGGGGTTTTTCCTTGTCCCTTTTCTAATTTCTATTTTCTAGTTAGGCGCGCGGCCTTTGCGGAGGAATGGATTACTCCCGAGTCGTCCGTCATTCGGACCGATTATCTAACGAAACGATCCTCTGAGGAAACGACAGCGATCAGGGCAGCTGAGCGAGGACGGCAACGTCGAACTTTGCATAGTACTTCTTCACGTCGCTGGCCCCGTACTTGGCTCGGAATTTCTTCACCACGGACGACACCTGTGTGGCGTCAGTGACAGGAACAGCCTTGACTTCAGCCTCTGCGCCCCGTGCATCGATCCGAATCATGGGGTTCTTCAGTACGTTCTTGTACCACTGTGTATCCGACCCCTGCACCGGCAGGAGGTAAAGCTTGTCGCCCTCCAATACGAACCAAACCGGGATGGAGATGGCGCGTCCTGATTTTCTGCCGGTCACCGTGATGTTTATTTCGCGAGATCGGGAAAGGCGGTCTTTTAGAGCATCGCTCCGCGTTGCCATGTGGACTCCTGCGCCTTACTATAGCCTAGAACTCCTGGCGTGTGAGCCGGTACAGGACCTCGTTTACGTCCACGTCTTCCCGTTGGCTCGCGTTGAATGCGGCTGCCCGCGCGAACGATTCGGAGGGTACGGTTGGCCCCGCGCCGCAAATGCGCACCAAATCCGGCAATCTGGCATTACTCTGCACAACTGTGGCAATTACTTGCAGTGTGTGCTTGTCCTGGTGTCGGCAAGTCGTTTCGATTCAGCACGGTGAGATTGGTAACGACCGTGCGAGTAAACTTGGGGCTCCCATCTGCGTTGCTGTCTTCACCCAAGGGGACGGCGAGGGAGGGTTGGAACATGCGAAATACCCTGTGGATCATTCCCGTACTATTACTGTCCGCCGCCATCGGCGCGCCCAACGTCCGCGCGGACACTCTCATCGCCACATTCACATGTAACCCTGGTTGTGTGTCATTTCCCTCTGCGCCCAACGTGACATTCCCAGCCCCCACGGTGATCAATGTGACATGGGACGCCCACCTCTTCACCTTACCACTGCCAAGTGCCGCCCTACCCACGGACACATACAGCTGGAACGGGCTGGTGGAGCCGGACGTGAACGGCAACGCCTTCTGGGTATTTGGTATCACCGACGTGACCCACTCGGCAGGATCGGTGGGGGAAGGGGAGTCCCCCGTCGTCCCCATTCCCTGTAACTCCCCCGGCATAAGCTGCACGATCAACGATTCGGGAACGCTCGCTTTCAGCTCGGCGGTTGTCACACCCGAGCCGAGTTCCCTAGCCCTCATGCTGGTCGGAGTCGGGTTAGTGTTGGTGATGCGAAAGCGTATTGCCCTGGGTCTCCCATAGGCCACTTGAACGCATCGTACGCCCAGGCTTCCCTTTCTAGAAACCGCCGGGGTTATTGGTATTTCCAACCAATTTCTTTCTCCGCCTTTGCATCGTTACATTGTTGCTTCCTTACTTCGTTACTTCCTGCCGGCTCTTTTTCCTCGCTGCCTCGAATTCGTCGCCGGGCTGCCAACCGGCAACTTCGGGGAGCGCCGCAGCGCGCTGGCCCAGCGCAAACCCGAATTGCGCCATCTTGGCCAGCCCCGTGAAATCCCAATCGGTGTGGTACTCGTCGCTTGGTTGGTGGTAGCGATGCTCCGTATAATCATCCGCCTGCGCCTTGCCCCACGCGGCGTCGTGGCCCTTGAATTTGATCCCTTCGCTGATCGAAAACGAAGGAATGCCCACGCGCGCCAGGCTGAAATGGTCCGACCGATAGTAATGCCCCGCCTCCGGGCGCGAATCCGGGCGAATCTGCAAGCCGAATTTCTTGGCGGTCTCCTCCACCAGCGGGTAGAAAGTCGTGCGCTCCGCGCCGCTGACTTCCACCTCTTCGGGGTCGGCAATAGGCGCCAAGGCGTCGTAATTGAGATCCACCGAAATTTTCACGGGCGGCACCGGCGAATGTTTTCCCAGATATTCCGAGCCGAGAAGCCCCTGCTCCTCGGCGGTTACCGAAGCGAACAGGATCGACCGCGCCGGCAACGCCGTTCTTTCCGCGGTCCATACGCGCGCCAGCTCCAGCAAGATGCCGCAGCCGGTGCCATTGTCCACCGCGCCGTTGTAAATGTTGTCGCCCTTCATGGTCGGGTCGATTCCCAAGTGATCGTAGTGCGCGGTGTACAGCACCGCTTCGTCCTTCCGCTTTGGGTCGGCGCCGGGCAGCTTTGCGATCACGTTTCGCGAAACGAACGGCCGCAATTTGCTCGCGACGTGCGCCTGCAAACGCACTGGCAGTTCGATCGGCTTCAAATCCCTGGACTGCGCTTGCTGAAACAATTTGTCCAAATCCAGCCCGGCCATCGCCACCAGTTTTTTCGCCACTTCGAGCTGAATCCACGACGCCGCTTGCAGTTTGGGCGTTCCGTCCCGCCGCAAATACGAGCGCTCGCCGCCCCACGAATTTCGCACCACTTCCCAGCTGTAACTCGCCAGGTCCGTACGGTGGATGATCAGCGTCGCCAGGGCCCCGCGCCGCGCGGTTTCCTCAAACTTGTAGGTCCACCGTCCGTAATAGGTCAGCGCCTTCCCCTTGAAAAATTTCGCGTCGTCGGAAATCGGCTCATTGACAAACAGCAGCGCGACTTTGCCTTTCAGGTCCGCGCCCTTGTAATCGTCCCAGTTATATTCCGGCGCCTTGATTCCGTAGCCCACGAACACGATCGGCGCATCAATGTCCGCCGTTTCTGTCTGGCTTTCGTTGTTGGTTACGAATTCATCGAGATTTTTCAGCGCGAGAGTTTCGCCGTTCGCCGGCGCGAGCTTGAACGTCGTTTCGGGGAGAGTTTTGACGCCGACCATCGGCACATCTTGAAAATAGGTTCCGTTGTCGCCCGCGGGCTGCAATCCGTCGACCGCAAACTGCGTCGCAATATATTCCGCGGCGATGTCGCCCCCTCGCTGGCCCGTTCCGCGGCCCTCGAGCAGATCGCTCGCCAGAAACTTCAAGTGGGCGCGAATATTTTCCGGCTTCACGTAAGGGATCGTCGAAGCCCCGCTACCAACTATTCCTTGCGCTGCCGTTCGCAGCGTCACGGAAAAAATACCCGCGACAGAAAGCAAAGCAAGCGCAAATATCACTACCGGTTTTTTCATGGATTCGCCTCGATGGGAATTTGCAATTATTTTTTCGCGCGGTCTTTCAGCAAATTTTTTAGCTCGGACATGAATTCCTGCACGTCTTTGAAATCCATGTACACGGACGCAAAGCGGACGTACGCGACTTTGTCCAATTTTTTCAGCCGGTGCATGATCATCTCTCCGATTTCCGCGGTGGTCAGTTCGCGCTCGGTGGCTTCATGCACCACGCCTTCAATCTCATCCACAATGGTTTCGAGCTTGGGAGTCGCGACGGGCCGTTTTTCGCAGGCTTTTAGCAGCCCTTGCAGAATTTTTTGCCGCTCGAAGCGTTCGCGCCGGCCGTCTTTCTTGATCACCATATAGGGAATTTCATCAATGCGCTCGTATGTCGTGAACCGCCGCCCGCACTTGATGCACTCGCGCCGCCGGCGAATGGTATCGCCGCCGCGGCCTTCGCGGGAATCGATCACTTTATCGTCCACATGCGCGCAGAAAGGACACTTCACTCGGGCTTTTCTCCTAGCCGTGCGGTGATTCCGGAGCCGGCGACCACTTCCTTTTCAAGAACTTCTTTCTCTTGTTCGGCCAGTTCCTTCAACTGCCCGAGCGAAAAACCTTCGCGAATCAAAATCGGCACACCCGCGAAGCTGCACGCCGCAAACGACATGAACCATATCACCATCGCCGCCGCCACCGCCGGCTCACTTTCTACCCCAAAAACCTTTGTGAATGCAAAGATTGCCAGGGCTTGCGAACCGCCCCCCACTGCGGGCAATTGCACGACCGATCCGGCCAGCGTGAACGCCAGCACCAGCATTATGTCGCCAAGACTCAACTGCTGGAGTTTTCCGCCAAAGCTTTGCGTCACCAGGAAATAGATTACGAGCACCAGACCCCAGTGAAGCGCCGAATAGATGGCAGCGGCCGCAAGATCACGAATCGTCCGGATGGTCTGCACTCCACGGATGAATCCCAAAATGATTTTCGCCACGGTGCTGCGCCATCCGTGAGCCGCGAGCCAACCCTTAAGCCGCCCCTCCAACATTGCCGAGCCGTGCAACCGGACGTACACCAAAATTATGGTAGCCCCGAGTACTCCCGCGGCCAGCAAAGATCCCCCGGTCTTCGCCGCTGTTTCCAGCGTGCCGGCCGCTTCTCCGTCGTGAGCATGCGCCGTGAATAGGAGCAGGCCAATCGCAGCGATCACCACCGTGCTTGCCGTATCAAACAACCGCTCCAAGACATAGATCCCAAACGTGTCCGCTACGGGCAGCTTCCCTTTGCGCGCCAGCAGCAAGGGCCGTACCGGTTCTCCCGCGCGTCCTAGCAAAAACACCGCGGCGAATCCCGCCAATGTCATTTTATAAATGTTCCAAAAATGAGCTTGCCCCACATGTTTTTGGAATTCTCTCCATCGCAGGGCCCGCAGAGCGTAACAACCGTAAATCGCAACGAAGGAGAGGAGCAGGTAGGATACGCGGGCGTTGCGAATCGCGTGAAGGAGCTTCGCCCCGCTGAAATCGGCCAGATGGATCATCCCGCTTGAGCGGTAAACGGCAAAACCCAGCACCACGAGACCCAGCAGTAGGACAACTAGCTTCCTTGACGAAACACGCATGAGGTTCCGAGCCTACTGGCCGCGGACACTATCGTCAAGTTTGCCAGTTGGGTCAGGGCATCCGCAGGAGTGCTGAAATTCGGTCCAGGACTTGATCGAGGATCGTTCGAGAAATCCGTGCCGCCTTTTCCGCTTGTCGCTGACGCCAGTCGAGGCTCTTCAAATGATCTGCCAGGACAACTCCGCTGATGCGTTGCGCGGCGGGCAAAGCGACTTCGAAAGGATATCCTTTTGCGCGGCTCGTTATGGGGCAGACGATTGCAAGGTTTGTTTTCTCGTTATATACGCGCGGAGTGAGGACGAGCGCAGGCCGGCGTCCCGCCTGCTCACGACCCGCTTGAGGTGTAAAATTCAACCAGATGATGTCGCCGGAGTCCGGCACGTAGCCGCGCGCTACCACAATTCACTTCCGACAGGCTCACCCCAATCTGTTTCCGAATGCATATTCTCGGCACGGATGCCCCGCAAGAGCTCCTTGAGCGTTGGTTTTTTCTTCGATTTCCGGATGCTGACCGAACCGGGGCCATCCACCGCCAATTCGAGTTCATCGCCTGGCCGCAGCTTCGCGGCATCCGCCACGGGTTTGGGTATCCGCAAAGCCATGCTGTTACCCCATTTTGCCAATTGAGTTCTAGCCATGGAAGCTCCTGCTGCGTATATACGAAGTATATACCGTTTCCCCCGGTGTGCAAAGTCTTGGTGAGGAAATTCCAAGCGATTCTTTCCTATTCCGCAATCCCGGAATTTCTGCCTGCTAACTCTTGTGTCCGCCCTCCAGCATGAGTAAGATGCCGCCACTACGGCCGGCCTGCTGGCGGGGCTCGCCAGGGAACTTTTCGCTAGCAGTTTTCGTTCCATAGTTGGCAGGCCGAGAGCGTAGCGGGATTCGAGGCAGATGATACCTTGGAGCAGGACGCTCAACTGGTCCAGCAATGCCTCCAGGGCAACGGTTCGGCCTGGGAGGAGCTTGTGCGTCGCCACACGCGCCGCATCTTCAATATTTGCTGTAGATTTACCGGCAATGGAACGGATGCGGAAGACCTTTCGCAGGAAGTCTTCCTGCGGGTGTACCGTACCCTTGGGAGCTATCGTTCAGCCCACGGCGGCTTTGCCACTTGGATGACTAGCGTGACGCGCAACCTGTTGATCGATCATTACCGCAGAACGAAACGGGATCGCATGACCGATTCGCTGGACGACGCGATGCCGGTGGTCGAAAACAAGGAATCCACGGGGCGGCGGCCGGACGAGCAGGCGCTGCTCGGCGAGCTCGGCGGACAGGTGCAAGCGGCGCTGACCAAGCTTTCGCCCGAGTTGCGCGAGGCGGTGATCTTGCGCGATTTGCAGCAATTGGAATATGGTGAAATTCAGCGAGTTTTGTCGGTGCCCGAAGGAACCGTAAAATCAAGAATCAATCGCGGCAGGATCGAACTGGCGCGCATTCTGCAGCAAATGGGAGTGCGGCCGTCATGAACTGCTTACAGAACTTCCGTCCCGGCGGAAATGGTCGCGCATGCGCTGAGTTGAGATCCTTCGGTTTTGCAAAAAGCGCGAAGCCTCAGAATGACAAATCACAACGTGGCACTCGTTCGACGGAGTTACGGAATATCGAATGACCTGGACGTGCGAACAAACCGAACTGCGGCTGAGCGATTACCTGGACGGCTCGCTTAACGAAGCCGAACATCGCGCTTTCGACGCTCATGCCAGCACCTGCGAGCGTTGTGCACCGCTTGTTGCGAGCGTTTCGCATCTCCTCACCAATCTTCACGGGATGGAAGAACTGGAAGCGCCACCGCGGCTGGTTTACTCGATTCTCGACAAGACTCTCGGACCGCGCGATTCCACCAAGGGCTGGCAAGCCGTGCTCGGCTGGGTGCGTGCCATCGTGTCTCCGCGCTTTGCCTATGGCGCGGTTTCCGTCACGGCAACGCTTATGGTTCTCTTGAGCGCTTCGGGCTTCTCCTGGCGCAAGCCCAAGATTGCGGATCTGTCACCCGTCAACCTTTACCGCAACGCCGATCGCCAGGCGCATCTCGTTTACGCGCGCGGCTCCAAGTTTATCAGCGACCTCCGCGTCGTTTATGAAATACAGTCTCGCCTGCATCAGGAGAATGAGATACCCACGACACCGGAAGACGCTCTTCCTGAATCCTCGCCGGACAAGCGGCCGGGGCACACCGATGGCACGCGGCCCGCATCCCCCAGGCAGCAGAACCGCGCCAACGGAATCGGCCGCGGAGCGGAAGTGCTGGCGGCCGAGTTACCTGTTCTTACTCTAAGGAGTAAGCAATGAAGTGTGCCGTTCACACGGAGGTTGACGCCACAGGTTATTGCCGCAACTGCGGCAAGGCCCTGTGCGCCGTTTGTGTGCGGCCCGTGCACGATGTTCTCTACTGCGAAGATTGCCTTGCCAGTGTTTTAGGCCATCCCGCGACGGCAGCCGCGGCGCCCCAGGCCCCCGCCTTCGCACCAGAGGCCACAACTGCACAGGCCGCTCACGCCTCCGTCAGCGACAGGAAAAAATACAACAGCCCCGGCGTCGCATTCGTCCTGGGCTTCGTTTTTCCAGGACTAGGAGCGGTCTACAACGGAGAGTACAACAAAGCGTTAATTCACATCGTCGTGTTCGTCACCTTCATACTTGGCCTTTCCAGTGACATGGATGACGGAATGAAGGCGGTGCTCGGAATTCTGCTGGCTGGATTCATCTTTTACATGGCCTTCGATGCCATGCGCACTGCCCAATCGAAACAGCGCGGCGAAACTCCCGCGGATCCGCTCGAATCCTGGAGCAAGAATCAGCCCGTAGGTCCCATCATCTTGATCGTACTGGGCGCGATTTTCCTTTTGCACAATTTCGACTGGTTTCCGTTTTACAGGCTGGGGCGCTTCTGGCCCCTGATTCTAATTATCGTGGGCGGCCTGATGTTCCGGAACAGACTTAGGGGGCGTTCGTAGAAGGCGTCTGGTTCGAGCCCTCCGACGGAGAATTTTGCTGGAGAAGAGATTCGATGAGTGATCGCATTCGTTGTTCCTGCCACCGCTGCACGATTCGCAGCTTGATGGGTCCCGCTGTCATCATCACCATCGGCATGCTCTTTTTACTCAACGAGACGCGCGGCGGCGTTTTCGACTTCTCGAACACTTATCCCGTGATCCTCATGGTGATTGGCGCTGTGAGCCTGGCCGCTGCACTGGCTCCGACGGATGGCCACGTTTCCTCGATGTCTTTCCCTCCGCCGCCGGGCCCCACGCCTCCGCAAAACCCCGGGCCGCCCGCGGGATTTGTCCCCGGGCAGGGACGCTAAACGCCCATGGCCAACGGTCGTACCCCACGCGGTTCAATCTTCAGTGGAGTGGTGCTGCTCTCCATCGGGACGCTGCTCCTGCTGCACAACTACGGCGGCCTGGAGATTGACAGCGTTCTCTATCATTGGTGGCCGCTGCTACTGATTTTCTGGGGCGCCATCAAACTCTACGAGCGTACCGCGGGCTCTCGCTCAGGAGATCCGGCAGCGGCACGGATCACCGGCCGGGAAGTTCTTCTGGTTTTGGGCCTGCTTGCTTTTCTGGGCATCGTGGTCGGCGCCGATTACGCCAAATCGAAATTTCCTGGCAAAGACGTCGGTGTCGGATTTAGCGGTGACGCACACGAGTTCGACCTCGACGTAGCGGCGAAAGCAGCGCCACCGAATGCGCGCATCAGCATCCGCAACGGACACGGCGACGTCAGCGTGCGCCCATCGGACGAGGGCGAGATTCGCGTATCCGGAAAGAAGATCGTGAATGCCTGGACGGATAGCGATGCGGAGCGAATCGCGCAGAAGGCAAAAGTACAAATTGTTCAAAATGGCGATGGCTATGAAATCGTCACGCCGGGCTTTGAGACTGCTTCGTCGCGCGCCGCTGTGAATCTCGATGTTGTGGTCCCGAAAAAAGCTGGCCTCACCGTGCGCGACGAAAAAGGCGATGTCACGGTGTCCAACATGGCCGCCAGCGTGTCGGTCGCCAGCCTGAACGGTGACGTCGAAGTGCGCGACACTGCCGGCGACGCCAATATTGACATGCGCCGGGGCGACGTAAAGGTCTCCGACACCAAAGGCGATGTGAAGATTTCCGGCAAGGGCGGCGAAGTCAACGTCGCCAGCGCCGGTGGAGGATTGACCCTGGAGGGGGAGTTCTACGGGCCCATCCGCGCGGACAAGATCAACAAAGGCGTGCGTTTCATCTCGCAGCGCACGGACCTTACCGTCACGCAACTTTCAGGCCACATGGAAGCCGGCTCGGGCAACCTGGAAATAGCCGATGCGCCGGGAAATCTCTCCCTGCGCACCAATTCTTACGATGTCAGCGTTGAAAATGCGGGCGGCAAGGTCAAAATCGACAATCGCGACGGAAACGTGACCATTCGGTTTTCTTCCCCGCCGAAGGAAGACATTGACATCACGAATTCCTCCGCGGGAATCGATGTGAGCTTGCCGGGCTCTTCCAGCTTCGAGATTCTGGCCGACAGCCGCTCGGGGGAGATCAATTCCGAATTCTCAAACGCCTCACTGAAGTTGAGCGGCGCAGACTCCCGCAACATGCATCTGGAAGGAAAATACGGCAGCGGCAGCGGCCCCAAGATCACTCTGAAAACCAGCTACGGCTCGATTTCTATCCACAAGACCAGCGGAATCACTCCGCCTCCACCGCCTACGCTCCCGAAACCTCCACAGGTTATTCCACCAGCCGAAGAACACTGAAGACCTTCGAAGCGGGGCGGCTTCTCAGCGCACGGGCGCGCTAATTCTTACGGGCACAGGCGCCTTGTCGGCCGGGGTTACCTGAAACATCGCGCGGGGCTTGAGGCCAAGAATTCCAGCCATGAGTGTGTCGGGCATCTGCGCGATGCGCGTATTAAAGAGATTGATGGCGTCGTTGTAAAACTCCCGTCGGTCCGCAATCTGGCTTTCCAGTTCACTAATCCTCTTTTGCAGCTCGAGGAACGAGGCATTCGCTTGCAACTCCGGATAATTTTCCGCAGTGGCAAACAGCCGCTGCACGGAGAGGCTCAAATTTCCGCTCGCCAGCGCTTTCTGGTCCATCGTGCTGGCCGCGGCGAACTTCATCCGGGCATCGGTGATGCTCTGCAGTGTTTCCCGTTCATATTGCATGTACCCTTTACAGACATCCACCAAACGCGGCAACTCATCGTGCCTCTGCTTCAAAAGCACGTCGATATTCGCCCACGCCTTGTCAATGTCGTTGCGCAGCGCCACGAGGCCGTTGTAAATCGTGCCCAGATAAATCAATACGCCCGCGAGCGCGAAGAGAATGACAAGTGAAGGGATAAGATCCATGCTCGCTCCTTTGTTCCTCTAAGAAATCAATCCCCAGTACGTCAAGAGAAAGTACACGCAGATCAAGGTGAGAACCGGACCGCCCCAAATGTAGAGAGTAGACTTCCATGCCAGCGCTCCCGCAACTTCTCGCTGGCTGTGCCAGGAAATGGTGAATGGCTCGTTGCGCTCGCCTTTGCCAATGGCCGCGCTGGCGCGGAGATTGAATTCCCCATCTGTCCCCTTGTTTGCCGGAGCGTTTGCGGGTTGAGCTGGAGCAGCCGGTTCAGGCGCGGCCGCGGAATCGAGCACAGGCGTGGAAATCACGGCACGGTTCGCTGCCGCGCCACGGTTTGCGCCGGATTGCAATTTCGCGATGTCCGCTTGAACTTCCGGCGGGAGCACGCTCAATACTTGATTGGAGGCTTTTCTGCCTGCAACCGCCGGCAGTCCGATGCGCGAGGTTCCGCCAAGCGTGATTTGTTCTGTTTTGACTCCGGGAAGCGTTCTGACAATCTGGTCCACGCGTGCGGTGTACTGCCCTGTACCGGAGCCGCCATACGTGAAGTCGAAGGAAAAGGGACTGTTGAAACGGAACTGAAGAGACGGACTGCCGCCGGAGATGTGCGGCTGGGGAAGCCACGATTCCATTGTGTGGTTCTCGCCGAGCGTTCCAAACACAAACAGCGGAAATTCCGGCTGGATGATGCACTCTTCCAATTTGATTTTGTTGTATGGCACGAGCCCGCGCTGCACAAGAAAATTGCGAATGTTGTCCGGAAGCAGGTTGCGGCTTCCGAAAAACGATGTGCCGATCTCGTCGGAGAAATTCTTGTGCACATCCATTTGCGCGCCCTGCGGATCGATCAGGACTTTCCCGGTGCCGTCTTCGAGGAAAAAAGGGACGTACATACTTTCATCCAGCACTTGCCGCCACTTGCTGTCTTTTCCTGATTCCTCCCACTGCCACGCCCGAGCGCGATAGTAGTAGCAGGGGTCTCCGGTGATGGGCGCGGAAAGCACCTTGGGACCCACCGGCGTGCCGGTCACCTCGACCAAGCCGATCGAAGCGCTGTGAATTTTGGAAAGAGGAGTGTTCAGGATGAGCCGCTTGAAACGCAGCATGCGGAAGCCTTGGAAAAAAAGGAAGACGCCAGCTACGGCTCCCACAAGAGGCGCGAGCACCAGCCAGACACTGCCAGAGACATCGAAAAGAAGAAATAGTAAGGCGCCGAGTTTCAACTGGATTGCCTCCAACACCGTGGTCAGCAGCGGCTATAAATAGTTTACGACATGGAAATCAGGCGCAGGACGCCAGCTGAATACAACTTTTCTAATCGCACACTGGCGTTCTTGTCTTGGATTCTGTTGCCTCGCGCTGTTTACTAACGCTCGGCCAAGCGATCGAGCTCTTCGTAGAAGGAGGGGAAGGACACGGCGGCGCAATCCGCGTCGCGGATCACGGTCGCTCCTTCCGCAGCTAACGCCGCCACCGCAAAAGCCATGGCGATGCGGTGATCACCGCGCGGGTCAATTTCCGCTCCGCGCAATTTTCCGGCCTTGCGTCCTTCGACGCGCAATCCGTCGGGCCGTTCCTCCACCTTCGCGCCCATGCGCCGCAAATTCTCCGCCAGCGCGGCGATGCGGTCGCTCTCTTTCACGCGCAACTCCGCCGCGTCGCGAATCTCGATTCCCTCTTCGGTGAACGGAGCCAGCGCGGCCAGCATCGGCAGCTCGTCAATCACCAGCGGTACTTGCCCGCCTTCGACGACCCCGCCCTTCAGACTCGCGCCTTTTACCGCGAGGTCGCCGACCACTTCGCCATGGGAACTCTGCAACGAAACCATGCTGATCGACGCGCCCATCCCCGCAAGCACATCCAGAATTGCCGTGCGGGTAGGATTCAGTCCCACGCTGTGAATTAAAATGTTCGACTCGGGCAGCAGCGAAGCGGCAGCGATGAAAAAGACCGCTGAAGACAAATCCCCCGGCACGTCCAGCGCCCGCGCCACCAGTTTTCCGCCGCCGTCCGTGCCTGTGAGCGGGTGAACGCGCACCGTGCGCCCATTCTTTTCCACCGCCGCGCCGAATTCTTCGAGTGCGAGCTCGGTGTGATCGCGCGTCCGGGTGGGCTCTGTCACGGACGTCACGCCGTCCGCAAACAATCCCGCCAGCAGCACCGCCGACTTCACCTGCGCGCTGGCCACGGGCATTTGGTAATCGATCGCGCGCAACCTCGTCCCGCGAATTTCCAGCGGCGCGAAATTATCATCTCTCGCGCGAATGTCTGCGCCCATCTCCCGCAGCGGCGCCACGACGCGCTTCATCGGCCGCTTCTGCAGCGAGGCATCGCCCGTGAGTTTCGAGATAAACTCCTGCCCCGCCAGAATTCCCGACAACAGACGCATGGTCGTTCCGGAATTTCCCGCGTCCAGGGCTCGCCGGCTCTCCTTCAGTCCGCGCGGCCCCTTCCCGGTAATCCGAACGGTGTCCTTTTCTATTTTTATTTGCGCCCCCAGCGCGCTCAAGCACCGCAGCGTGCTATGACAATCCGCGGCAGCGGAAAAATGCCGCAGCTCGCTCGAGCCTTCCGCCAGCGCCGCCAGCATGGCGTAGCGGTGCGAGATAGACTTATCCCCCGGCAGCCCAACGCCGCCCGTCAAGAACTTCGCAGGCCGGATCGTCTGTTTTTTCACGAAGCGATTTTAGCACGCGGCCAGTTTGTCCCCGGATCGGAGGGCTGGTCCTAGAACGCCTAGCTCAATTGGGCTAGCTTGCGCTTCTCTGCGGTTCGATTGCTTCCCCGTACCCTGCCGCGTATGATTGCCAATTCATGCTGCTGGTCCGGCCTCATCTATCGGTGTTGCGGTGTCTGTCCCGGGTCCTCCCCTTGGCGATCCTGGGGTTCGCGGTTGTCTTCTTTCTAGCGCCAAGCCTGTCAGCCGCCGATTCCAACGAGATTCTCCCCCTCGACCAGGTTCGCCCCGGAATGCAAGGCTATGCCTACACCATCTTTGCAGGCGACCATGTGGAAAAGTTCGACCTGGAAGTCATCGGAGTCATGCCCAATTTTCTCGGCCCGAAGCAATCCATCATCCTTGTCCAGCTCAAGGGGCCTAAGGTCGAACACACAGGCGTGGTCGCCGGCATGAGCGGCAGCCCGGTGTACCTGGAAGGAAAGCTCGCCGGGGCTCTTTCCTTGAAGCTCGGCATATTCACGAAAGAGGCCATCGCCGGGGTGACACCCATTGAAGATGTCCTGCACCCCCCTACTCAACCGGCTTCCGTGCAATCCGCATCGTCGCAGCAGTTGGCCATCCCGGTGGACGCGGCCTCGCGCACGGCCCTGCCAACCGGCTCCGTCCTCGAACCCATTGAAACGCCGCTCGTTTTCTCGGGCTTCCAGCCCGCGACTTTGCAGCAGTTCGCGCCTCAGATCCAGAACTACGGTTTTGTCGCCGCGCAGGGAGGCACCGCCGCGCCGCGCCCCGAAGACGCGCATCTCGTTCCCGGCGACATGGCCGGCATGGTGCTCGTTCAGGGAGACGCTTCCATTAGCTCCGCGTGTACGGTCACGGCTGTCCAGGCCGACCGAGTGTATCTCTGTGGCCACCCCTTTCTGAACCTAGGAGATGTGCAACTACCCATGGCGCGCACCCGCGTCCTAACCACGCTCTCTTCGGACCTTGCCTCCACAAAGATCGTTAACGTTGGCGGCCCCATCGGCACCATCACCAGCGATCACCTCACCGCGGTCACCGGCAAACTCGGCGCGCCGCCTGCGATGATTCCTCTCGACGTCACTCTCGCCGCGGGCGGCGCAGAGAAAAAGCTTCACTTCGAGCTGGTCAATCACCCCAAGCTCACGCCCCTCCTCGTCGCCATCACAACGTTTAGCGGCCTCACACAAAATTCGCTCTACGGCGAAGGCACCACGCTGCATCTCTCCGGGGAAATCCGGCTGCAGGGCCACGCGGCTGTTCAAATCGAAAATACTTTCGCGCCGGGTGACTCACTCAGCCCTGACGGACTGTCCATTGCGATTGCCATGCAGAATGTCTTCACCCGGCTCTTCACCAACCATTACGAGGCTACCGCGGTCGACCACATCAACCTCCGAGTCGAAAGCGTAGCGGGTCACCAGTCGTACAGCATCGAGAGCGCTTGGCTGGAAAAAGGCGAAGCCGCGCCCGGAGAGACTCTCCGCGTCCGTGTATTACTTCGCCCTTATCGGGGGGCGACTCGCGTGGAAGAGACCACGGTGCGCGTGCCCGACCAGGTTACTCGCGGCATGTCGCTTCGCGTCCTTGTCAGCGACGCCGACTGGCTCAACCGCGCGTCGCGAGGGTTCGTGTTCCCGGGAGCTGGCGGCCCCGGCGGGCCTACGGGTCTCGACCAGCTCATCGCGCTTCTCAATCGCGAGCGCCGTAATGACCGCCTCTATGTCGGCCTCTTCGTTCCGTCCCCCACGATGCTCTGGGACGACAAGGAACTGCCCAACGTACCGCTCTCGCAAATCAACATCGTCGATGGCCGCCCCACGCCGGGCAGCGTTCAGGTCTTGCGCGAATCGCTCGCAAGCGAAGCGTCGATCGCGCTGGGCGGCCCGGTTACCGGCGTGGTCTCCCTAAATCTGGCGGTACGGTGAAGATCGTGAATCGCATGCGCGCGCGCTTCTTGAGATTTGTCTCTCTGGGTCTGTCTTTCTTGCTTGCTGTCATCTGCGCCTCCACCGTTCAGGCCGAACATACTCGCCGTTGGCGACAATCCACTTACGAAGAATTCCTGAAGGGCACGGCGCACGGCGTGGCCGTGCGCAGCGATGGGCGCCTGGAACTCGCGCCAAGGTTCACTCTTCTCGCCGATGCCGACGCCTCTTACCTTTGGTCGCTCCGGCTGGACCCCAAAGGCATCCTCTACGCAGCAGGCGGCTCTCCTGCGAAGGTTTTCCGCTTCGATGCCAGTGGCAAGCCCGCCACGGTCTTTGAGTCCAGCGACCTCTCCGCGCAAGCCATCGCCTTCGACGCCAAAGGTGCGCTCTACGTGGGCACCTCTCCGGACGGCAAGGTCTATCGCATCACAGCTTCCGGTGAAAAAACGGTATTCTTCGATCCCAAGACGAAATATATCTGGGATCTCGCGTTCGCGGCTGACGGCACGCTTTATGTCGCCACGGGCGATAAGGGGCAGATCTTCGCCGTGACTCCCGACGGCAAGAGCGAACTTTTCTACGCCAGCGACGAAGCTCATATCCGTGTACTTGCCTTCGACGCCAAAGGCAACGTCATCGCCGGCACCGAACCCAGCGGCCGCATCCTGCGCGTCTCCCGGCTTGGCGCGAAGACTTCGCGCAAGGACACAAAAGACGCAAATGTTCCTTCCGCCGAAGGCTTCGTCTTGTATGAAACCTCCAAACGAGAAGTAACATCCTTGGCAGTCGCGCCGGATGGCGCCATTTACGCCGCAGCGATTGGCGATAAACCGCGCGGTGTTTCGACGCAAGCTCCCACGACCGTCATCACCAACGCGCAAGGCACGACTACAATCACGGGCGGGGGCACAATCAGCTCCATTCAAGGGCCGCAGCAAACGCCCTTCGTGGCTTTCCCGCCGCTCCTCTCCAGCAGCATCTATCGCATTGCGGCCGACGGCGCTCCGGAAGAGCTGTGGTCCTCGCGAGAGGATCTGGTTTACTCGCTAGGGCTCGGCCAGGATGGCCGGGTCCTCGCGGGCACGGGAAATAACGGCTCGCTCCTGGCCATTGACGGCCGCGGCGTTTACGCGCAGCTTGCCAAGGCCGGCTCCGCGCAGATCACGGGAATCGCGCGCAACGCAAGCGGGAGGGTTTTCTTGTGCACCGCGAATCCTGGCAAGGTTTTCTCTGTCGGCCCCGAATACGAATCCGAAGGCAGCTACGAATCCCGCTCCTTCGACGCGCAACTGTTTTCGCAGTGGGGCCGCATCGAATGGTGGGGACCTCCCGCCGCAACTTCGGCGAAGGCCGCAGCGCCTTCCAACGAGCCGCGCACCGAATTTTTCGTGCGCTCCGGCAACACGGAAGACACCGGGAAAGAATGGTCGCGCTGGTTTGGCCCTTATTCCAAGGCCGGCAGCACGGCTGAGGCGCCGCCCGCGCGTTTCGTCCAATGGAAGGCCGTGATACACGATGGCCGCCCCGGCGACGGCATCGATTGGGTCACCCTGGCCTATCTCCCGCACAACGTCGCGCCGGTAATTGACGCCATCGTCTTGCAGGACCCCGGCGTGCGCGCTCAGGGCGCCACCCTTATACAGTCCGGCCAGCAGCAGTCTGTCAACCTAAAGATGCCGCCGCCGCCCAGCATCCCGGGCGTCACCATCACGCAGAGCACGTCCCCGGCGAGATTCGAAAGCCCTCCGCAAGGATTTGCGCAAAAAGGCTATCAATCCGTTGTCTGGACCGCGCACGACGAAAACGACGACGAGTTGCGCTACAGCGTCTACTATCGAGGCGAATCGGAACGCGAGTGGAAATTGCTGAAGGATAATCTGGACCAGAAATTTTATTCCTGGGACACCGCCACGCTTCCCGACGGCGCCTACTATCTGAAAATCGCCGCAACGGACGCGCCTTCGAATCCCCCTGCCGCGGCGCTCAAGACCGAGCGCGAGAGCGAGCGCTTCGAGGTGGACAACACGCCGCCGTTGGTCGAGGGTTTGCAAGCAACTCCGTTTCTTGTGCAGCGGAGCGCCGTGGCCGCCTCCAGCTTGATGGTGAAGTTCACAGCGCGAGACACGTCGAGCAGCATCGAACGCGCGCAATATAGTCTGGATGGAGGCGAATGGACGCTCGTGTCGCCAAGCGGGGGAATCAGTGACGCCCCGGAAGAGCGCTACGAATTTTCATTGAACAATCTTGGACCCGGCGAGCACACCATCGCGGTGCGCGCGTATGACAAGTTTGAGAATGTTGGGAGCGCCAAGACAACCGTAAGTTTGCCCGCGCCAAAGACGTGAAGCTTCCTGGGCCTAAGCCCGAAGCAAAAATTCAGCTCATCCAGCGTTCTTCCGCAGCAGCGGTCTGAAACTTTTCAATTTCTGCGCCGAAACCGATACGGCCGTCGCCGTACGGTTCATTGCGCACGTGCACCACGCGCGCCGTGCAACGCGTCTCTTCCGTCTGGCCCCCGGTCACTTCACCGGGCATGCGCAGCGTCGCCTCAATCGACGTGCCCACCTGCAGGGGCGCCGAGGTAGCAAAGAAAAAACCGCCTCGGGAGACATTCAGAGCTTCGGTGAAATGTTCGGACTTGTCGGAAGCCAGACCAACAGCGCGAAAATGGAGCGGCGTGCGGACACTGTAGCGCGTCACCTGGCGTCTATCAGAGGCTGACATGATAGAACTCTCCTCCGCGCGAGGAAGGGGGGACGCAGTCCTTACAAGTTTGCGGAAGCTTTACCCTTAAGCGTAGCAGACCCACGGACAGGGTCAAGCACTAAATCCAGCAAAAACGTAGCCTTATCGTGCGCTTTCCTTCTCCTGAGTTTCGCCTTCGAACAAACTTTCGGTAGCGGGTCAGCCCTGAGATCACTCCCTACAAGCCGACTCATCGATACCTAACGAATCCGCATATCTCCAATGTGTGATTAACTTCCGAATTGCCGACGATTCGGCCCGAGCAGCTACGAGAAAACATCCGCAAGCCCACGGAGCTAATCCGCCGCCCGTGATACGAGGGCATCAAGTCGTGGGCATCGTGCCACCGTCGATAATGTAATCAGCCCCGCTGATAAACGCGCCTCGGTCTGAGGCCAGGAAGGCTACCAGCTCCGCCACTTCCTCGGGGCGGCCTGTCCGGCCGATGGGAATGCCTCCAAGCATGTCCATAATCCGTTGACGTGCAGCGTCCTCGCTGATGCCGCTGCCTCTTGAAATGTCGGCGATCATTCCCTTTGCGCCTGAAGTCTCGATGAAGCCGGGCGAAATCATCGTCACTCGCACACCTTTCGGAGCGACACCCTTGGCCAGCCCCTTGCTGTAAGTAGCCAAGGCTCCCTTGGCCGCCGCGTAGGCGAGCGTCGAATTGG
>Ga0307479_10000164_pt1 | contig 61919 bp, 38 predicted proteins | sample atmos_gasesECM4C_FD_203743 | JGI IMG/M metagenome (GOLD analysis project Ga0307479, IMG submission 203743) | Hardwood forest soil microbial communities from Morgan-Monroe State Forest, Indiana, United States - atmos_gasesECM4C_515 | ecosystem: Environmental > Terrestrial > Soil > Temperate... | reverse complement strand
GCCGGTGCTTCCGACGCCTCCCCATCGCCATCGCGCATCTCCTTGGAAACAAGAAGATAGTACGCCTTAAGGTCGCCTCGCTCAAGCCCGGCCGGCCGCTCGACTTTCACCACGGGCTGCTAGGCCAACCGCTACGGCCAGCTCGTAGCGCTCCCCTGGCTCGGGCTGGTGGCCGGCGGCGACCAGGCGCCAGCCCTCCCCTGGCAAGCGCGGCGGCCGGGCGTTGGGGTCGTGGTGGTCCACCGTTGCGCGTCGCCTATTCGTTCTTCCAGGCTTCGAGTCTGTCCTCGTCTGCCACGACCGCTCCCTGAGTAGTCGTCGGGTCTAGAAGATAGCGAATGTGGGCCGCGTCGCTCCTTACCTCGCTCACCTTCCAGAGTTTCCCTTGGTACTTCACGGCGTTTCCGGGCCTGAACCTGGGCCTGCGCTGGCTGTCTGTCATCTCATCCCTCCCCTCCTTCTCAGCCTACCACTTTCAGCTAAACTAGGCCGCAAGCGCGGCTAGGCTGATCCCCGAACACCGGCCCCCACAGCCGGCCCGCCGCGCCGTAGTTCCCTCCTGTGGGCGCCTGGTGGGGGGTGCGGATGCCGGACTGGCGGATGCCCGAGGACTACGCCTATTGCCGTGGCATCTCCTGGCATAGCTGGGCTTGGGAGTTCCTGAGGCGGAATCCGGCCTTCGTTCGCGCCTGGCAGGCTTACCAGGACGTAGAGGCCGCGCTGGCAGCGGCGCCGGATAGCGAGCGGCAGGCCGCGGTGGACGCCAGAGACCGCGCATGGAGAGCCTTGGGTGACACCTGGGGGCCTGCCCGGCCGCTCGATCCTGCGTTCTCTTCCCTTGAAGTCACCCCCCGCTGGTTGCGCGCGGCCGGCGTCGCGATCATCAGCGAGTTTCGCGCCACCCATGGCGAAGGCTGGCCCGGCTATCCTTCCCATGTCGGCCTACTCTTCGACTTCATGGAGCCCATAGAGCCGCAGATCCGCCATGCAACGCGGATCGTCCGGGAGTTTGCGCAGCAGTTGCAGGAGGATGGCGTCACGCTGCTGCCTACCGCGAAGCCCAAGATCCGGCCGAATGTGCGCCGGTTCATCCTCTACCTTCGGCTCCTGGATGCTGAGGCGGCAGGCGTTGGCCTGGGCGAGATGGGAAGGGTTCTCTTCAAGGGAAAGGCGGACAAGATTCGATCGGCCAAAGGCACACTGCGGCAGGCCCGGATGCTGACCGAGCATGGCTACCGCGAGTTGCTGATGATGGCAGCCCGCTGAATAAGCGGGGGGGGGAGAATAGCACCACCTTCTATTCTCCCCGGGGGGGATAGCGTGGGCGCCTACTCTCCCCGGGGAGGATAAGGCGCCGTCCAGCTCTCCCCATCGACTGCTCGCAAATGACTGAGCTATAAAAGAAATCGCCCCGCTTGCACGGGGCGACTTGAGAACCAGACGCGGGGCGTCGGGTATCTCGGCAAGGCAATTCTAGCACCACCCATCCGGCGCCCCCGTCGTAACCCGAAGGGGGGTGCGCCGATGCGCAGGCACCGGCCAACCGGGAGCGACGGACAGCGGGAGCTTTTGCGGCCTTGCTGGCCTCGCTCCCGTATACCGGACTGCGGCGGTCAGGGGGAGGGGCGCCGCTTGCCCTTCCCCTTGCCGCCGCTCTCCCCAAGCTCAGCTCTCGCGGCCTTCAACAGCCGGTCCCTGATCCAGTTGGACAGGGGCCGGCCGTCCTGCTCGGCCGCCCTCTGGAACAGCTCCTTGTCGCCATCGGCAAGGCGCAGCTCTAGGCGTGAGGTCTTGATGACTTTCTCCATACGTACAGGGTACGGCATTTGTCCGAAAGATTCAAGGCCGCACCCCTTGACACGCCCGTATATTGTCCGTACAATGCACGTAGATAGAGAGCAGCCATGGACGCCCCTACCCCCATCCCGACCGCTCCCGCCTGCCGCTCCTGCGGCGGCCGGACGATCCGTTGGGGGAAGGACCGCGCGGGCCATCCTCGGCACCGCTGCAAGGCGTGCGACGCTACCTTCTCCGTCATCCCGCCCCGGCCGCTCGGCACCATGCGGATTGGCACGGAGAGGGCGGCGCTGATCCTGTCCTTGTTGACCGAGGGCTGCTCGATCCGCAGCACAGAGCGCGTGAGCAACACCCATCGCGACACCATCACGCGGCTGCTGCTGTTCGCCGGCAAGAAGGCGGCGGCGCTCCTGGACACCCTGGTATCCGGCGTCGAAGTCAAGGATGTGCAAGCTGACGAAGTTTTCGCATTCGTGGAAATGAAGGAGAAGGCTAAGGTCAAGAAGGGCATCATCGATCCTCGCATCGGAGACGCCTACACCTTTGTTGCAATCGAACGGACTACTAAAATTGTCCTGGCACACCACCTGGGGCGTCGGTCGGGCGCCGATGCGTTCCGCTTCATGGAGAAGCTGGAAGGCGCGACGAAGGGCTGCCGCTTCCAGCTCAGCACTGACGGATTCGACCAGTACGAGGGTGCGGTCGAGGAGCACTTCGGCGCCGATGTGGATTACGGGCAAATCATCAAGACGTACGGCAACGATATGAGCGACGAACGGCGGTACTCCCCGCCGTCGATAATAGGCGCCGAGAAGCGGGCCATCTCGGGCGACCCGGACGAAGCGCGGATCTGCACCTCGCACGTCGAGCGCCAGAACCTTCACATGCGGATGCAGCTCCGGCGGCTGACGCGGCTGACGAATGGCTTCTCGAAGAAGTGGGAGAACCTACGGGCGGCGCTGGCGTTGCACTTCTGGAATTACAACTTCTGCTGGATGCACTCTTCGATCCGCTGCACGCCTGCGATGGCGGCCGGAGTGGCGCGGAAGCCGCTGCGGGTCGGGGACCTACTGGCCGCCTAGTTTTGTCGTGGCGGGAGACTAATTGGTGACGCCAACGCCAAGCTCAAAGGGCTGCAACAATGTCCCGAGAGCTTTCATCTTTATAATGTGCACTAAGCGTTCGCCAAGGGTAAGATTAAGAAGTCCACGCGCCAGCTTTTCTTGGCTAGCGCTTTCATAAAAGATGCTCTCTTCCAGAAAGTAACTCGTGGGAATGGGTGCGCCGTCAAGGTGAAACAGCATCCCGGTCGCACACAGCTTAGAATAGAGTTTATAGATAAATTGGGCCTTCTCGTCGTCGGGGAGACTTGATAGGCGTTCGTAATCAGCGTCACTGAAGCCGCGTTTGAGATGGAGCACGAAACGCCCGCGGTACCTGGACGGATGAGCAATGACAACGACGGTATCAAAGAAACTAGCCTGCATGGCCCAAAGCGTTTCTCCATGCTTCATTGGATCGACCTTCCACCCGAGCCCATAAAGCCATTCGGAGACCTTGTCGCGCATATTGTCGGATTCGGTTTTGCCGTTAGCGTGATCCGGCATTTTTTCGGACCTCCACAAACCCTGCACGTACATGTGGGCGCCCTTTCCGCCGCGGTCGTGATACACTGCGGCTAGGCGCCAGCTCCCCGGCTTCTGCGGTGCGCCAACACCGAGCCCGAGGGTGCTACGCTGTACGGACGCTGCCAGGCGCCCGCGTGTTGCCTGCCTGTTGAGTTTACGCCCCTGCTGGAATGATTGCGAGGTTCGCCCCCGAGGGGGGGCTACTCGCGCCCTGGCGGAATCAGCTCTTCGACCCGCCGCGCCTGTTCCTCCCCGATCTCCTCAAGCCAGGCCGAGACGGAGCGGCATCCCAGGTAGCGGGCCACCCGCGCCCACCGCCGCGCCTCGGCCTGAGAGGCGCGGACGGTGAACGAGACGACCTTCATTCTAGGCAAGGAACCACGCCAAGGGCTTGCCGTAGACGGCGGCGAACTGCGCCAGCTCGATGGGATCAAGCCGGCGCTCGCCGCTCTCGACCTTCGACACCCACGCCTGCCGCACCCCGAGGCGCCGGCCGACCTCGGCCTGGGTCATGCCGGCGTCCTGCCGCGCCTGGCGCAGCCGCTCAAGGAACCGCTGATAGGCCGCCGTGTGGGTGGACCTCATGACAGGCACCCCCACGGCCCCAGGTGCCGGCCGTACTCCTCGGCCGAGCAGGCGAGGACGCGGAGGAGCGCCGCCAGGGCGGCGACGCTGGGGCGCTGCCGGCCGCGCTCGTAGGCGGCCAACTCCCACCGGCTGATGCCGGCCGCCTCGGCTACCTGGTACTGCCGTCGCCGGCGCTGCACGCGGACTCGCCGGAGGGCGGCGCCGACCTGGCGGGAGACGCGATCCTCTGGCTTCATTTCCGCTCCCCCCTGGCGGCCGCCTGGGGCCATCCACCGGCCTGCACCTCCATGAAGGCGAGGCAGCAGTGGGCGACCGCCTTGCCAGCTTCCTGCGCCAGCTGTAGGGCCGCCTTGCGGGCTTCTTCCGGCGGCCAGCGGTCATCCGGCGGGAGCGTGCCGTCTCCCGAGGCGGAGCTAGGCTCTCGCGTCTCCACTCCCGCCAGCTCCCTTGCAAGCTCGTGGGCGTGCCAGAGATCGGCCATGGTGAAGCCCATCGCCGCCACCAGGCGCCGCACCGTGTCCACCCTGGGCTCCCGCTTCCCCGTCTCGTAGATGCTCAGGTTGCTCCTGGTGACGCCGGCCGCCTCGGCAAGCGCTCCGCAGCTCATGCCGCTCGCCCTGCGGAGCATCAGGATCGCCAGCCCGAGGGAGAGCGCTTCCCTGGGGTCCGGCCGGTTCATCCGGCGCCGGCTCACAGCGGGTTCCTCTTGAGCCATTCCCGGTAGTCGCGCTCAAGCTCGGCGGCCGTCACCTGGGCGCAGCGCCGCAGGGATTCGACCGCCGGTTGCAGGTTGTCAGCCATGACGCACTCGATCGTCGCCAGCACGTCGGTGGCCACGTCGTAGGGCTTCCGGCCTTCCTGCCGGTCTGCCAGGTCGGGCGGCGGCGGCAGGCGCTCGTAGACCTGCCTGAGTCGGTCCACGGCGGCGAGGAGTTGCAGGGCGACCACCCCGAGGGCGGCTTGCGCCTCGGCGGGAGTCAGCGGGGTAGACTTCGGGCAGCTCGGCATGGGGCAGTCTCCCGTGTCGGGTCAGGTCTGGCGAGGTGTCATCAGCACCTCGCCGGGCCGCTTCGTGATGTGACGGGAGGGTGCGTCCCCTCCCCTTCGGAGGGGACGCTACAGCAGGTCAGGGCGGCGGGAGCCGCCAACACACTCTTAGGACACTACCGCCGTCCCGGTGCTGCCTAGTTTGAAATATCCGGCCTAGCGGCCGCCCGGCCGCTCCTGACCTGCTGTAGCGTCCCCTCCGGGGAGGGGACGCACCCTCCCGTCACGTACGAAGCGGCCCCGAACGGAGCTGTGACCCTCCGCCCGGAGCCTGACCCGACAGGAGTTGCGCCAAGCGAAGCCCGAGGCGAGGGGATTGGCGTATTACATGAAACTCGCCAACGTTTCCCAGTGGGTGCGCGGCCCAGTATAACGGCCGGTAATCCCACCCGGTCAAAGCCCGCCGGCGGGCCGGTAGCGAATCCTGCGTGCGTCGGAGCAATCCGGGGTGCGGAGCCAGGAGGAGCGAGGAGATAGGCCGCGGCATTGAGCCCCGAAAACGGGAATCTGCACGGCGGGTTCTGCGTGGGGGAACGAGCACAAGATGCTATGCCGGCTCGGTGAGGGCACTGCGGCGAAAACCGCAGAACAACAGCGAGGCTCCGCAAAGGCTACAGGCATCAAGGCTCGTTCCTACCAGCCACAGCGTGGATCATGGAGTGCTGCGGGACATCCTGCGGCGGAGAGTCAGAGACGGCGGGATTCTACGCCTGATCGGCAAGTGGCTGAACGCCGGGGTCATGGACAGCGGTGAGTTGTTCCACCCGGAGACAGGCACCCCGCAAGGCGGCGTCATCTCGCCGCTGCTGGCTAACATCTATCTCCACGCGATACTGGATGAGTGGTTCGCCCAGGTGGTACAGCCTCGGCTCGGAGGACGGTCCTTTCTGATCCGTTTTGCCGATGACTTCGTCATCGTCTGCGCGTCGGAAAAGGACGCCCGACGGGTCCTGGATGTGCTGCCAAGGCGGCTGGCGAAGTATGGCCTGACCCTCAATCCAGAGAAGACCCGGCTGATTCGGTTCAGGCAGCCAGAGGCGACAAGCCAGAAGGCGGATGGGAACGGCACTCTCGATTTTCTCGGATTTACCCATCACTGGACCCGGTCGCGCCGGGGATACTGGGTCATCAAGCGGCGGACTGCCCGGAAGGCGCTGCATCGCTCCATGCGAGACATCACCGTCTGGTGCAGGAATCACCGACACTTCGCCCTAAAAGCTCAACATCACATGCTGTGCCTCAAGCTACGCGGGCACTATGGCTATTACGGGATCAAGGGCAACTACCGCCTCTTGGTGCAGCTGTACGAGCACACCAAGCAGGCATGGGTGAAGTGGCTCAACCGCCGCGGGGGCAAGAAGCACTTCGGCTGGAAAGCGTTTGCCCAGCTGGAAGAGGCTCTTCCACTGCCCCTGCCCAGAATCGCCCACGCCTCGGTCTAGCCGCCCGCTGGCGGGGCAGCAAAAGCTATGCGCCCAAGCGTGCCGAGACTTGGGTCACCGAGGAACCGTATGCGGGAATTCTGCACGTACGGGTCTGTGGGGGGGCCGGCGGGTAACCGCCGGCCCTACCCGGCGGCAAGCCTCATGCCGAGCTACGCCAATGGTACCGCGCCGCCCTGGAACGAATCGGACTCGTTCAGGGAAACCCTGCTTCAGCTCCTCGATCCCCCGGACAGGGAAGCCGTCCGCCGCCTGGGCCAGGTGCTCTACGACCTGGCCGTGTTTGCCGAACGCGAGCAGCCCGACGAGGAGCCCATGGCCCGCGTCGAGCTGCGCGCCGTCGCCGCCGATCTCCGCTACACCGGCGGCTACCTGCTCCGCGTCATCCGCCGCTCGGCCGACGAGTGCGACCTTGACCCCGCCGAGGACAGACTGGCCCGGTTCGCCGGCAAGCTCTCCCGGCAATTGGGCGCCCTGGTCGAGAAGATCGAGCGGAGGCTCGCATGAACCGGCACGACGGCAAGGAGCGCGTCCAGACCAGCGTGCGCCTCGAAAAGCGGCTGGTGAAGGTGCTCAAGGCGCTGGCGGAACTCTACGACCTGTCCCTCGGGGGAGTTCCTGGAAGACCTGGTGCGGGACGCCTTCGCCGGCCGCCAGCCGCTCTCAGATCCCGTCGAGCTGGCCCGGTTCGCTGCCCTCTACGGCAAACCCGTGGTGTGGTTCCTTGCCTAGATTGAAGACCACCACGTTCACCGTCCGGGCCAGTCAGGATCAGGCCCGGCGGTGGGCGCTGGTGGCGCGCTGGCTCAAGTGCCGATCGGTCGCCAGCTGGCTTGAGGAGACGGCCGACGAGGTGTCGAAGCGGCTGGAAGAGGCGGCGGCCGACGCCGCCCGCCGGGGTGGTAAGATATGACCATGCCGGCCCGCCCGCGAAGATCCCGAGATGCCGTTCAGGCGGCCCACCAGGTCTACATGGAGATCATTGGGGAAGCGCCCCGACAGATCCCGCCCGTTAGGGACGATAGCCCGGCCGGCATCGCCAAGCGGAGGGGTGCAAGCCAGGGCGGCGAAAAGCGGGCGCAGGGGCTGACGCCACAACGGCGGCAAGAGATCGCCCGGAAGGCGGCGATAGCGCGGTGGGGGCGAAGACCTCTGGAAGACTAGCTTTGCGGCTTTGCCAAGTCGGGATTGTAGAAGTGGTGGATCGGGATTTTGAACAGGCGATGAATCGCGTGAATCATCCGGCGACGAACCATGTCAGGGAGCTGGAAAGCCTTGAGCAGTCCGTCCTTTGCCAAGACGGTTATTTCAGGACTACCTGGACTACCTGACACAGAGATATCAACGCCGTGCGCCCGGAGGACCGTGAGCACCTGCTCTTTCGGTATACCGCCAGATCCTTCGTCAAGCGCAACAGTGGCCCTTGCCAGGTAGCTTCCTTGTCTTACGCCACGGCCTTCTCGTAGTACTCGATCCCAGAGAATTGTAGCGCCTCGTGAAACTCGTGAAGCGAGACCTGTGAATACAGGCTAGTTTGTGGCTTGGCAGCGAAGAACTCATCCCAAACCTCTTGCGGTGCAACCTGCAAGACGCCTTTGATGTCACCATACGTCTTCAGGTGCTCATGGATCGTCGCGCAAAGCCCATTCTCGAACCGTGTCTTCACGTCAGCGAGCGACGATCCTTGGGCACAGAGATCAATCTCTAGTCCCTGCGCAAACCAGGAACCATCGTCGTTGAAGAGCATGACCCGAAGATTTCCGATCCCTACGACGTGGCTCGAACCGTCATCGGCCGAGGCAACGACAGCAGTAGCAGGTTCACTCTTCTTGGTTGTCTTACGAGCTTTTGGCTCTTTCAAGTTATTTTTCTTCATGGCACTAATCCATCTGTTTCGGCTTAGGTTTCGGTTGCGATCTCGCAGTCCGAAAATCAGTAGCTCCGTCAGCTTACGCGCGATCGGATGACTTGTCAAGGCATCGTTGCACAATCAAAGTAGTGACCCGAAGCCCGATTGCCATTTAGAATCAGCGGCTTAGAGGTATAAGCCTGAGGCGGCAGTAAGGCGTAAGGCGAGGCGCGCCAGGTCCCGCCGACTCTGGACGACAGCCCGGCCGCCGTCGCCAAGCGCAAGGGGGCGAGCCAGGGCGGCGCGAAACGGGCAAGGAAGTTGACTCCGGCTCGACGGCGGGAAATCGCACAGAAGGCGGCTCGCGAGAGAGATGGCACCTCGGCGGCAAGACCTAGCTACGCCCGATTCTCGCCCAACTGCTCGACCCACCATCCTAGACACCCGTTCCGCGCTTGTGCTATAGCTTGTGTTCCCAACCAAGGGGGAGCACATGACAGAAGAAATCAAGGCCCTGAAGTCCCTGATCTCTACCTGGGAGAAGCGGGCGAAACGGGCAGAGAGAATGCTGGTGCACCTCCGCGCCGTGCTGGCAGGGATGACCGAGGAAGACGCGGCCGTGATTGCCACGCCGGCCAGGCGAAAGCCTGCGGCGCCGCCGGCGGGGGTGCCTTTCAGCTCCAAGTACGAGAAACGCTCCGAGGATTACATCCTTGAAGCCCTCAGCGCCCGAGCACTGAGTCTCCGGCAGTTGCAGGAAACGCTGGCCGCTGATGGCAAGGTGTACAGCGATCAGGCGGTAACCCACGCACTTAAGAAACTGATAAAGGCGGGCCGCGTCCGTCAGCAACCTGCACCGCCGGGATCGGCGGCAAGATCAGTCTTTGAGCTGAATCGACAGCCTGCGTTGGACTTTCCGCAGAGGAGGGTAGGATGACAGCCTCGTAGCCTTCCCCTTCCGGATCATCCCGCCGAAGGGGCGGGCGAGAACGATATACGAAGGGCCGGCCCCACCCAAGGTTCCTAGCCCGGTGATGGAGACGGCCCGTGGCGGGTTTAGCTGCTACCCGTGGCGACGTGCCTCAGTGGCCTACGGGACGGGTTTGGCAAACCCCGGTAGGCGGCTCCGTCCCTTAGAAGCCGGGTCCGCCTCGCGGGTTCGAATCCCGCCGTCGTCTCTTATCCCACGGGAACAGTCTGGTTAGTCAACAGTTTGTCAACAGGCCGCTTGGGTTTCTGGCCTAGACAAGCGGTTGACTTTTCCAGGCAAGGCAAGCATAATGGCTAGTATGGCGAATGTACTCAGCAGCGCGAAGCGAGTCCAGATCGTCGCCGCCCTCATCGAGGGCATGAGCGTGAGGGCGACGGCCCGCATGGTGGACGTGTCCAAGGACACCGTTGCCAAGCTCAACCTGGAGCTTGGCGAAGCCTGCATCCGGTACATGGACGAGACGCTGCGCGAGTTGCCCTGCCGCCGCTTGCAGGTCGATGAGGTGTGGGGCTTCTGCTACTCGAAGCAGAAGAACGTGCCGCCGGCCAAGGCGGGCCAGTTCGGCTACGGCGACGTGTGGGCCTTCACCGCCGTTGACGCCGAGACGAAGCTGATCCCGACCTTCCTGGTTGGCTCGCGGGACGCCGGCTGTGCGACCGAGTTCATGCAGGACCTGGCCGGCCGCTTGGCCAACCGGGTGCAGCTGACCACGGACGGCCACAAGATGTACCTCTCGGCCGTCGAGGAAGGCTTCCAGGGCGCCGTGGACTACGCCATGCTGGTCAAGATGTACGGCAAGGCCCCGGAAGGCCCCGAGGTCCGCTATAGCCCCGCCGAGTGCATCGGCTGCGAGCGCATCGGCATCACGGGACAGCCCGACCCCAAGCATGTGAGCACCAGCTACGTCGAGCGCCACAACCTGACGCTACGGATGGGCATGCGGCGCTACACGCGGCTGACCAACGCCCACAGCAAGAAGCTCCGGAACCACACCGCCGCCCTGGGGTTGTTCCTGTGCTTCTACAACTTCTGTCGGCTGCACCAGAGCATCCGCTGCACCCCCGCCATGGTGGCCGGCGTGACGGCGCGGGTGTGGTCGAACGCGGACTTGGTGGGGCTGCTGCCGCCGGCAGTCGCGGCGAAGCGGGGACCGTACAAGCAGCGGCCGACGGAGGGGGCGAATTCAAACTAGACAGTACCGCCGTCCCCGTCGTGCCCGCCGCCATACCCCGGACCCGCTTGGCTCGCCCGGGTGCTATGCTCGCTGGCGGTCCGCCGCGGGCGAGGAGCCCGGCCCTGCCGGAGAGGACCCGAAGACGACCGAAGGCGACCGAGGATGACTGAGGCCGGCTGAGGATGTCCGAGCTGATCCGCGTTGTCATCGGCGACGACAATGCCTTGGTGCTCGCGGGGCTGCGCAGCCTCATCGAGGCCGAGGCCGACCTGCAGGTGGTCGCGACGTCGATGGACGGCGAGCATCTGCGGCAGGCCGTCGAACGGTGCCGCCCCGACGTGGCGGTGATCGAGGTCAAGATGCCGGGCGTGGACGGCCTGGCGTGCCTGCGCCACATCCGCCGCGTCAGCCCCCATACCAAGGTCCTGATGCTCACTGCCCACGCGGACGGGCAGACCCTCCACACCGTCATCCGGGCTGGCGCCGACGGGCTGCTGCTCAAGACCGACCCGCCGGGCCAGACCATCCAGGGCGTGCGCGAGGTCATGGCCGGAGCGCTGGTCCTGCCGGCCGCCGCGCGACGATGGCTGGGGGGCAGCCCGCGGGCGAACCGGTTCGATCCGCTCTCGGACCGCGAGAGCGAGGTGCTGGCCCTGGTCGCACAGGGGCTTTCCAACCGCCAGGTCGCGGAGAAGCTCTTCGTCAGCGAGAACACGGTCAAATTCCACCTGCAGAACGTTTTCCAGCGCCTGGCGGTCGCCAACCGCACCGAGGCCAGCCGCTGGTTCATGCGCAACCAGGACGCGTCGGCGACCGGCGAACCGCCCGCCCGCCTGCGGGTGCTGGTGGTCGAGGACGAGGCGCTCGTCGCCTTGGAGCTGCGGGACCGCCTGCAGCGGCTGATGGTCGACGTGGTCGCGGTTGCCGACACCGGCGAGCAGGCGCTCCAGCTGATGGAGGAGGTGCGGCCGGACCTCGTCCTGATGGACATCCGGCTCAAGGGCGCCCTCGACGGCATCCAGGCCGCCGCGCTCGTCCGCGACCGCTTCGACGTGCCGGTGGTCTACCTGACCGCCCATTCCGACCCCTCCACGCTCGACCGCGCGATGCAGGGCGCGCCGTTCGGCTATGTCCTCAAGCCTTTCCAGGAGAAGGACCTGCGGATCGCGATCGCGTCGGCGATGAGCCGGGCGAGATCGGAGCAGGCGCTCAAGGAGAGGAACTCGCATTACGCCGCCCTGCTGGCGAGCATCGCGGACGCGGTCGTCGCCGTCGACACCGCCTGCCATGTCAGCTTCCTCAATGCCGCGGCGGAGACCGTCACCGGCTGGACACGCGGCGAGGCCATGGGCAGGCCGGTGCAGGACGTCCTGCGGCTGCTCGACGAGGGGACGCGGGAAGAGATGGAGCCGCCGCCGGTCCGGGCGCTGCGGCGGCGGGCGGTGGAACCGGCCACCCGCGACGCGCTGCTGATCGATCGGCAGGGAGCCGCGATCCCGGTGGCGAGCAGCGCCGCACCGGTCTTCGACGCCGGCGGGCGGTTGTCGGGCGCGGTGATGGTGATGCGGGACCTGCGCGAGGCGCGCCTCCAGCAGGAGGCGCCGCGCAGCGCCAAGGGACGGCCGCTCCGCACGGAGCGGCTGGATGCCGTCGGGCCGGTCCCTCCCCGCGGGAGCGCCTGATCCGATGGCGGCCCAGGCGTCGAGACGACACCCGGCCGCGGGCACCACGGGCGCCGCCAGCACCGCGAGCACTGCTGGGGAGCCGGCCGGCGAGATCGCCGTGCTTTGGATCACCGCCGGGCTCAGCTGCGACGGCGACACCATCGCCATGACCGCGGCGACCCAGCCCAGCATCGAGGACCTGGTGCGCGGGGCGATCCCGTGGGCACCGAAGGTCAAGCTCTACAACCCGCTGCTGGCGCCGGAAGTCGGCGACGAGTTCCTCGCCGCCTTCCGCCGTGCGGCGGCAGGCGAGCTTGCTCCCTTCATCCTGGTGGTCGAAGGCTCGGTCCCCGACGAGCACAACAAGCAGGAAGGTTACTGGGCCTCGTTCGGCACCGATCCGGCAACCGGCCAGCCGATCACCACCTGCGAGTGGATCGACCGGCTCGCGCCCCGGGCATGGGCCGTCGTCGCCGCCGGGACCTGCGCCGCCTATGGCGGCATCCATGCGATGGCGGGCAACTTCACCGGCTGCATGGGCCTGCCCGATTACCTGGGCCGCGAGTGGCGGTCGTCCGCCGGCGTCCCGCTGGTCTGCATCCCGGGGTGCCCGGTGCAGCCGGACAACCTGACGGAAACCCTGCTCTACCTGTGCCACCAGTTCGCCGGCCTGGCGGCGCCGATCCCGCTCGACGAGGCCCTCCGCCCGCGCTGGCTCTTCTCGCAGACGGTGCACGAGGGCTGCGACCGCGGCGGCTACTACGAGCAGGGCGAGTTCGGCGACGCCTACGGCTCGCCGCTCTGCATCGTCAAGCTGGGGTGCTGGGGACCGGTGGTGCAGTGCAACGTCGGCAAGCGGGGCTGGATCGGGGGGCTCGGCGGCTGCCCCAACGTCGGGGGTATCTGCATCGGCTGCACCATGCCGGGCTTTCCCGACAAGTTCCAACCCTTCATGGAAGAACCGCCCGGCTCGCTGCTGTCCTCGGCCGCGCTGATGACCTACGGCAAGGCCATCAAGGCGCTGCGCCAGTTCACCAAGGACTCGCTCAACAAGGTGCCGAGCTGGCGCGCGGCGCCACCTCGCCGCTCGACCTGATCCGCGATGCCGAAGCAGCCCCGCCAGCTGGTGGAGATGAGCTGGGACCCGATCACGCGCATCGTCGGGAGCCTCGGGATCTTCACCAAGATCGACTTCGCCAACCGGGAGGTGGCCGAATGCCACAGCACCTCCTCGATCTTCCGCGGCTTCAGCGGCTTCATGAAGGGGAAGGACCCGCGCGACGCGCACTTCATCACCAGCCGGATCTGCGGCATCTGCGGCGACAACCACGCTACCTGCGCCATGTACGCGCAGAACATGGCCTTCGGCGTGAAGCCGCCGGCGCTCGCCGAATGGATCGTCAATCTCGGCGAGGCCGCCGAGTACATGTTCGACCACAACATCTTCCAGGACAACCTGGTCGGGGTCGATTATTGCGAACAGCTGGTGCGGGCAACCAATCCCGGCGTCTGGGAGCAGGCCAGGCGGACCGAGGCCCCCAACGCCGGCCTGCACGGCTACCGCACGATCGCCGACATCATGACCGCCTTGAACCCGTTCACCGGCGAGCTCTACCTGGCGACGCTTGCGGCCAGCCGCTACACGCGGGAGATGTTCTGCCTGATGGAGGGGAGGCACGTGCATCCTTCGACCCTGTATCCGGGCGGGGTCGGCACCGTGGCGACGGTGCAGCTCTTCACCGACTACCTGGTCCGGCTCGCGCGCTACGCCGAGTTCATGAAGCGGTGCGTGCCGCTGCACGACGACCTCTTCGATTTCTTCTACGCGGCGCTGCCGGGGTACGAGAAGGTCGGTCTGCGGCGGACGCTGCTCGGCTGCTGGGGATCGTTCAACAACCCCGAGGCGTGCGATTACACCTACGCCAACATGCCGCGATGGGGCCAGTCGATGTTCGTCTCGCCGGGCATCGTGATCGACGGCAAGCTGGTGACGCAGGACCTGGTCGACATCAACCTCGGCATCAGGATCCTCCTCGGGCACTCCTTCTACGACGACTGGACCGCTGCTGAAACCTTCGTCGCTCACGATCCCCTCGGCAACCCGGTGGATCAGCGCCATCCCTGGAACCAGACGACGATTCCCCACCCGCAGAAGCGCGACTTCGACGGCAAGTACAGCTGGGTGATGGCGCCGCGCTGGTTCGACGGCAAGGAGCACCTCGCGCTCGACAGCGGCGGCGGCCCGCTGGCGCGTTTCTGGGCGACGGCCCTGGCCGGCCGGGTGGACATCGGCTACGTGCGATCGACCGGCGACGGGGTCGAGATCAATCTTCCCCGGACGGCGACGCTGCCCGCGACCACGCTCAATTGGAAGATCCCCAGGTGGAGCAACACGCTCGAGCGCAACCGCGCCCGCACCTACTTCCAGGCCTATGCGGCGGCCTGCGCCTATTACTTCGCCGAGCAGGCGCTGGCCGAGCTGCGCGCGGGACGCACCAGGACCTGGACCCAGTTCGCCGTCCCCGAGGAGGCCGTCGCCTGCGGTTTCCACGAAGCGGTGCGCGGCATGCTGTCGCACCACGTCGTCATCCGGGGCGGCAAGATCGCCAACTATCACCCCTACGCGCCGACGCCGTGGAACGGCAGCGTCCGCGACCTCTACGGCACGCCCGGCCCCTATGAGGATGCGGTGCAGAACACGCCGATCTTCGAGGAGAACGGCCCGGAGGCGTTCAAGGGGATCGACATCATGCGCACCGTGCGGAGCTTCGACCCCTGCCTGCCGTGTGGCGTTCACATGGTCCTTGGCCCGGGCAAGGTGCTGGAAACCCATTGCTCGCCGACGTTCGGCCGCTGAAACCACTCAGCTCTTGCGCATCCAGACGCCCCACGTGGCCGGCCCGGCTTCCCTGTCGGTCAGCGGACGGCCCGCCACCTTGAGGGCCAGCTTCATCTGGCCGTGATGGTAGCCCTCGTGCCAGAGCATGTGCTGGAGCAGGAGGATCGGATGGTCGTAGTGAAGGTCCATGTCCCGGCCTGCCGTGACCCTGCTCTCGACCGTGTCCCGCACCACCTTGGCGCTGCCGTTCAGCAGCCGCGCGATGCGATCAGGATCATGCTCGGCCACCCACTCTGCCGCGGGCAGGTCGCCGGCGAATTCCGGGGCGTCCTCGGAGACGAGGACCAGTCGCACATAGTGGATGTGCGTGAGCATCTCCGCGATGGATGGGCTGCCCGCCATCGCCCGGGCCTGCAGCCCGCCTGCCGGGAGGGCGCGGAGCAGGTTGAGCAGGATGATGTTGTTGCGGTCCCAGGAGTCCAGCAGAGCTTCAAGCAGGCTTCGGTCCGGTGCTGCCGGCATGTCCACCCTCCGTGTCCGGCGCCGCGTCCCCCGGGGCCTCGAAGGTCAGCCGGAACTCGGTGCCGGGATGTAAAGACACCACCTCGATGTGGCCGTCGAGCTGGCGCGCCAGGGTCCTGATCAGCCGCAGGCCGAGCGAGCCTGGCGTCGCGAGATCCAGCCCGGAGGGGATGCCGACGCCGTCGTCGGCGACGCTCAGCAGGCACGCCCCGCTCCGGCGGCGCAGCGTCAGGTGAATGGTGCCTTCCCGGCCGTTCGGAAACGCGTGTTTGATGGCGTTGCTCATGATCTCGTTGAGCACCAGGCCGCAGGGGATCGCCTGGTCGATGTCCAACCGGAACGGCTCCAAGCTCTTGGTCAGACGCACCAGGCCGGCCGGGTGACCGTAGGTCTGGATGAGCTGCTCGCACAGGTCCGAGGCGTACTTGCTGAAGTCGACGGCGGCGAGGCTCTCGGAGCCGTAGAGCAGCTCGTGGACCAGCGCCATCGACCGCACCCGGTCCTGGCTCTCCTGCAGGAGCTTGAGCGTCACCTGGTCGTCGGTGTAGGTCGATTGGAGATAGAACAGGCTCGAGATCACCGCCAGGTTGTTCTTCACCCGGTGATGGATCTCGCGCAGCAGCACGTCCTTCTCGTCGAGCGAATCGAGCAGCCGCTGCTCGGCCAGCTTGCGGCCGGAGATGTCGCGGATGGCGCTCGAGATCAACAGGCCCTCGTCGGCCTTGAGCGGGCTCAGGCTGATCTCGACGGGAAACTCGCTGCCGTCCTTGCGCCTGCCGAACAGCTCGAGCCCGACCCCCATCGGCCGCACCCGCGGGTTGTCGACGTAGGTGGCGCGGTGGCCGGCGTGCTGGGCATGGAAGCGCTCGGGGATCAGCGCCTCGATCGGCCGGTCCAGCAGCTCCTGCCGGGCGTAGCCGAACAGCCGTTCGGTCTGAGAGTTGACGAGCACGATCCGGCCCGCCTGGTTGACGATCACCATCGCATCGGGCGCGGAGTCCAGCAGGCCGCGGAGCTTCTCTTCCGACAGCTGGCGCTCGGTGATGTCGAAGGCCACGCCGTGCAGCAGCCACGGGTGGCCGGCCTTGTCGCGCACCAGCTTCGCTTCGCAATGGAACCAGATCACCCGGCCGTCGCGGGCGACGACCCGGTAGGCCGAGCGCAGCGGCTTGCCGGTGGTGAACATGCGGGCGGCTTCGACGCTCCACCGCTGCCGATCGTCGGGATGGATGCGGTCGTACCAGCGGATCGGGTCCTCGAGCCACTCCTCCTGCGAGTAGCCCAACGTTTCCTCGATCTGCGGGCTCACGTAGGCGTCGCTGATGCCGCGGTCCAGGTGCGCCATGAAGACGACCGCCGGGATCTGCTCCACCAGGGTGCGGTACATCTCGTGGACGTCCGGCAGCCCGCCGCCGCCATCGCCGCTCTTGCCGTGCGGCGACTCGGGCGCGGCGGCGTTGCCGAAGATGGAGGCCAGGTCCCGCAGCACCCGCTCGGCCGCGGCCTCGGGCCCGCCGTCCGGGGCCTCCACGTGAGGTGGGCCGCCCGCCGGCTCGTCGTCCTTGCCGCTCATCGCCGGCTCCCGACGCGGACCCGAGGTATCGACAAAGCTCACGAGCGCCGGCGGGAGCTCGGCATGTCGATCTCGAGCTTGATGGCTCCCAGCAGAGACTTCAGCTGCTCGATCCGGTGCCGGCGGATCAGTTCCTGAAGTGAGAAAACCACCGTGTCCGTCTTGGACTTGAGGCCCAGCAGATGACGAGCCTCGTCGATGAGAGCCTCGGGTATGTCAGGCGTGGTGCGCATGTCCTGAGGATAGTTTAGGTGCGCCAGGATGGTCTAGATCCACCCAATTCCAGCACCAAAGCGATCGTTAGCGGCACCTGCCCAAAAGGCCGCCGGCGCCGCCCGGGGTGGCGGCGCCGGCGGTGGTTGCCGCGGCGGCGCTGCAAGACTCTCCCGCGCCGGCATCGCTACCGTGCGGTCGCGATCTCGACGGCGAAGCGGGCTTTCCCGCCCTCCTCGCTGCCATCGACCCTGTCCTGGGGAACCTGCTGCACGCGAATGGCGCACTGCTGCGTGGTTTGGAAGCGGGTGGCCCACAACACCTTCTTGCCTACGGCGCAGGTGACGTCGCGACCGCCATCCTGGAGATGGATCGTGCGGGTGGTTGCATCATAGGTCAGCCCGGGGACCGACAAACGTTGCGAATGGACCTGGTCTTCGTCGCCGCCGTGCTCGAGGAAGTCGACGACGACCCAGGCCTGGCCGAGGTGAAGATCGGCGTCGAAGGTGGCGCCGCTCACCGACTCGCCGGCTGACAGCCCGCGGTCGACCACGATGGTCGCGGCGTGAGCGGCCAGGCCGGAAATGGCCAGCAGCAGCGTGCAGCAGAAAGCTCGTGCGGTGCGCATTTTTGGCTCCTTTCAAGGGCTCTGAGGCCAGGGGATCGGTTCCCGTTGCGGGTCTGTCGCCTACCAGATCGATCCCTGCCTGCATTGGAGACTCGCGGCAGCGCGAGATATTCCGCGGTCCACGATCAGCCCCCGGGGGGCCGGCACTCCATGCGACGCCCGGAACGCCGTATGGACGAACTGCTCGCGCGACGCCAGGAACGCCGTGTGGACGAACTGCTCGGATTCTTCGGCGAAGGGAAGATGGCCGCTACGGTCGATCGCGCCGCCGAGCGGCCCCGCGGATCAGTCGGACGGTGCGGCGGGTGGCGCCGCGGCCGTCTGCGGCGCGGAGAGTGCGCCGACGATGGCGACCACCGCCACGACCACGAGGGTCAGGGTTGCCGCAACAGCCGCTGCCGCCAGCAGGAGGTAGAGGAGGGCGAATAACACGACGCCGAGCAGCAGCAAGATGAGCGCCGCGACCGCGGCGCCGAAGACGCCGACGATGATCGAGGAAACCACTGCGCGATCGTAACACCACCCGGCGCGTCTCCATCTTGCGCCGTGCGGCCGTTCTCGTCGCGGCGGACAGCTGTACCTCGACCCCCGATGTGGCCTTAGGCTGCGATCATCGCGATCAGAAGTAGGACTCCAGCCCGCCGCGCCGCCTGACGTCGAGCGTCGCGCAGTGGAAGGCGCCGCCGAAGGGATTGAAGTTGCGGAAGGCAAGCGGGATCGGGTCGAAGCCCCAGTCCCGCAGCGCGCGCACCAGGGGCTCCTCTTCACGCTCGACGATGACCCGGCGCTCGTCGAGCATGAGGACGTTCATGCTCACCCAGTTGCTGCACATCAGGAAATCGGCGGCGTGCACCGGCGGCGGCGCCTCCAGCACGTCCCAGGACCGGAACACCGCCGGCACCTTGGGAACGCGCTCGCGGTTGACCAGCAGCTTGCCCGGCGCGAGCGGCATGAACGAGGCGTCGATGTGCATCGGGTGGCGATCGTGGACCTCCACGCGGTGGATACGGAATTCATCTCCCAGGTGGCGTTCCAGCCACTGGATGCCGAGGTCGTTGGTGACGTGGCTCTGCTGCGCGAAGAGATCGCGGCCGCAGCGGACGAAGTCGGCGGCGTCGAAAACCGGCTCGAGCTCCTGCACGAGGTAGCGCTGGTCCTGGCGCCGGGCCCCTTCCCGCAGCTGGTAGCCGGAGTCGTAAAGCTCGTCGGCAAGCTGCGGCCGCGGCGCCGCCGTCCAGCGTGCGCCGGCGCGGAAGTAGCTCCGCAACAGCGGGCGGAAGGCGTCCACCTCGTGGTAGCGGCAGCGCCAGGCCATCGGCGTCTCGATGATCTCGTCGCCGATGACCAGCAGCAGGTCGCGCGGCATGGCGCTGTAGAGTCCCGCCGGGGAGTGCCAGCCGGGTGTCGCGTAAGAACGCGAGTGGTCGACCGGGGCCGGGCGGACGACCGTGACGCCTTCGCTTTCGAGGACGTGGATCAGCTCCCCGAGCTCCCGGCTGGCGGCGGCGATCATCGCCGCTGGGAACGGCTTGCCGCCATGCTTCTTGAAGAAGCTCCATTCGCTCTCCGGCATGGTCGCTTCCAGGGCGACGCTCCACGACGGCACGCACGCGCTCTCGACCGAGCCGACGATGACCTCTTCGAGCGGGTCCCATTCGTTGTAGGAATTGACGACTGGCTGGTTCGCCGGCTGCAAGCTCAACATCAGCGCTGATCTCCCTCTCGCACCGCGGTTCAGGCTCCGCATATCTAGTGCTCATTGCCGCCGGGATGAGAGACAAGCGGCCCTGGCGGTATGGGTCGGGACGCCGCTTCGCGAATTGAAGAAAACAATCGCTTGACGCATCGGCAATGAAGAGTGACGCTTGATCGTTGAACGTTGACGCGTCCGGTCTTCGGCGCTGGCGATATACAGATCCTTCCTGGCAATCCGGGCGCCCCGGTGGGTCCACCACGCGGCACCATTAACATGGCGGAGCTGTGCCCCGGCCGGCGGTCAATGAACGATCAAATCAGCATTCGCGCCAGTATCGGGCAGGACCTCGAAGTCGCCGTCGAGCGCGGCACCATCGCCATTGGCAGCGAGGCTGACGGCGACTCGGGGCTGCCGGCGATCGCGGCGGCGATTTCTTCGGCCGCGGCGCCGGAGCGCGAAGCGCTGGTCCTGGCCTTCCTGCGCCAGGAGGCCGCGCGCTTCCTCGAGCTCGACCGCGCGCGGCTGCCGGCCGACCGCTCGCTCCTCGCCCTGGGGCTCGACTCGCTGTCGGCTGCCGAGCTGGCTGGCGCCGTCGAGGCGGGCCTGGGAGTGCAGCTGTCCATTGGCAGCCTGCTCGAGGGTCCCAGCCTGGCCGAGCTCGGCGAGCGGGTCCTGCAGCTGCTGGCCGGCGCGGCCGCGCCCGGTGCGGGCGCTCCGCCGGCCCCCCGCGCGGCCGCTAGGCCGGCAGCCGCCGCGGACGCCGGCCCGCGCCCGGAGGCCGCGCCGGCGGCCCGGATCCCCCTGTCCTGGGGCCAGCGGGCGATCTGGCTGCTCGATCGCCTGGCCCCCGGCAACCCGGCGTACGTCATCGCCGGCGCGGGACGCATCGCCGGCGAGCTCGCCGTGCCCGAGCTTCGCCGGGCGCTCGCGGCGCTGGTCGCGCGTCACCCCGCCCTGCGCACCACCTTCGAGCTGGACGGCGAGGAGACCGTGCAGGTGGTGCACCAGGACGGCTCGCTCGCCTTCAGCGAGGAGGATGCGGCGGCGTGGAGCGCGGCGCAGGTCGAGGAGCGCTTGATCGCCGAGGCGCACCGGCCCTTCGACCTCGCCAAGGGACCGCTGCTGCGCGTGGCCATCCTGCATCGCGGCGCCGAGCATTTCGTGGTGCTGGCGGTGCATCACATCGTGGCGGACTTCGGGTCGGTGGGAGTGCTGCTCCGCGACCTGGGCGCGATCTACGGCGGGCAGTCCCTGCCGCCGCCGTCAGGGTCCTACGCCGACTTCGTGCGCCTCGAGGCGGCACGCCTGGCGGGCGCGCGCGGGGATCGATTGCGCGCCTATTGGAGCGCCGCCCTGCCGCCGGGAAGGCCGGTGCTCGAGCTGCCGACCGACCGGCCGCGGCCGCCGCTGCAGACCTTCCGCGGCGGCGCGCAGACCTTGCGCCTGGACGATGCGCTGACGGCGAGCCTGCACGCCGCGGGCCGCGGCGCCGGAGCGACGCCGTTCATGACCCTGCTGGCCGTCTTCCAGGTGCTGCTGCACCGCCACAGCGGCCAGGAAGAGATCCTGGTGGGTACGCCGACCGCCGGGCGGGGCGCCAACGAGCTCGCCAACCTGGTCGGCTACCTCGTCAACCCGGTCGTGGTGCGCGGCGACCTGGCGGGAGACCCCAGTTTCCTCGAGCTGCTCGGCCGCGTGCGCGAAACGGCGATCGCGGCGTTTTCCCACCAGGACTATCCCTTCCCGCTGCTCGCCGAGCTGCTGGGCGGGGAGCGGGACGCCAGCCGTTCGCCGGTCTTCCAGGCGATGTTCACGCTCTACCGCGAGCGGCGGCAGGGCGAGCGCGGCCTGGGCGGCTTTGCCCTCGGCGAATCCGGATCGCGCCTCCGTCTCGGCGGGCTCGAGATCGAGTCGGTCCGCCTGCCGCGCCGCGCCGCCCAGCTCGACCTCACCCTGCTCATGGCGGAGATCGACGGCGGCCTCGCCGCCGCGCTGCAGTTCAACAGCGACCTGTTCGACGCCGCGACCGCCGCGCGCATGCTGGGGCAGCTGCGCAACGTTGCCGCGGCGATCGCCGGCGGCTCCCCGGGCCCCCCTTCGGCCAGCGGCGCCCTGGCGCAGCGCCGTGCGATCTCGGCGCTGCCCTTGCTCGCCGCCGCCGAGCGCCACCAGGTGCTGCTGGAATGGAACGACACGGCAGCGGCCTGGCGGCCGGAAGCGCCGCTGGCGCCGGCGCCGCCGCGGGCCGCCGCCGCGGTGCTGCTGCACGAGCTGTTCGAGCGGCAGGCGGCGCGCCGGCCGCAATCCCTGGCGGTGTCGGGCCAGGGCGTGAAGCTCACCTACGGCGAGCTCGAGAGGCGAGCGAATCAACTGGCCCGCTACCTGCGCCGGCTCGGCGTGCGAGCCGAGGTGCGGGTCGGCCTGTGCGTCGAGCGCACGCCGCAGATGGTGGTGGCGCTGCTCGCCATCCTCAAGGCCGGCGGCGCCTACGTGCCGCTCGATCCGAGCCACCCGGCGGAGCGCCTGGCGCTGGTGCTCGGCGACGGCGCGGTGCAGGTGCTGATCACCGAGGAGCGCTGGCTGGGGCGGTTGGGGGGCGCCGCCGGGCCTTACGTGGTCTGCCTGGACCGGGAAGGCGAATGGATCGCCGCCGAGGAGGGGTCGCAGCTGCCGGACGCGGCGGCAGCCGGGCGGGCGGAGGGCCTGGCCTACCTGATCTACACCTCCGGGTCGACGGGCCGGCCGAAGGGCGTCGGCGTGCCCCACCGGGCGGTGGTCAACTTCCTGCGCTCGATGGCGCGGCGGCCGGGTCTCGGCGTTTCCGACGTGATGACGGCGCTCACCACCCTGAGCTTCGACATCGCGGCGCTCGAGATCCACCTGCCGCTGGCGGTGGGGGCGCGCGTCGAGGTGGTGGGCAGCGAGGAGAGCGCCGACGGCCGCCGGCTGGCGGCGCGGCTGGCGGCCTCGGGAGCGACGGCCATGCAGGCCACGCCGGCGACCTGGCGCCTGCTGCTCGATGCCGGCTGGACCGGCGCGGCGACCGCGGCGCAGGATGCCGCCGCCGGCCGGCCGGCTTTCAAAGCCCTCTGCGGCGGCGAGGCCCTGCCGTGGGAGCTGGCGTCGGCGCTGCTGGCCCGCGGCGTGGAGCTGTGGAACCTCTATGGCCCGACCGAAACCGCGGTCTGGTCGGCAACCCGGCGGGTCACGGCGCGGCCGGTCAGCACGCCGGGGGAGGCGGACGGCGGCGGGGTGGTGGGGCTGGGCCAGCCGATCGCCAATACGCGGTTCCGCGTCGTGGACCCGCGATTCGCGCTGGCGCCGATCGGGGCCGGCGGCGAGCTGCTGATCGGCGGGGCCGGCGTGGCGCGCGGCTACCTGGGGCGGCCGGAGCTCACCGCGGAACGTTTCGTGCCGGACCCGTGGAGCGCGCACGCCGGCGCCCGGCTGTACCGCACCGGCGACCTGGTGCGGCACCGCGCCGGCGGCGATCTCGAGTTCCTCGGCCGCATCGATCACCAGGTGAAGGTGCGCGGCTTCCGCATCGAGCTGGGCGAGATCGAGTCCGCGCTGCTGCGCCACGCCGGGGTGAGCCAGGCGGTGGTGACCGTGCGCGGCGAGGGGACGGACCGGCGGCTGGTGGCGTACCTGGTGCCGCGCCCGGCGGGCAACGCGGGCGAAGCCAGCCGCGCGGAGACCGCGGCAGTCCTGGGGTTCGCCGAGCTGCGCGACGCGCTGCGCCGGTCGCTGCCGGACTACATGGTGCCCGCCGATTTCGTGGTCCTCGACCGCCTGCCGCTCGGCCCCAGCGGCAAGGTCGACCGCAAGGCGCTGCCGGCGCCGCCGGGTTCCGCCCCAGGGGACCGCGGCGAGCCCACGGGGGCGGCCGACCCGGCGGGCCGCTCCGGCGCGGTGCCGGGGGCGGCCGGCAGCGCCCGCCGCACCGGTCCCCGCACGCCCACCGAGGAGCTGGTGGCCGGCCTGTGGGCCGAGGTGCTCGGCATTGCGCCGGCCGACGCCGGCGCCGCCGGAGCCGGCGAGGCCGGCATCGCGGCGGACGACGACTTCTTCCGCCTCGGCGGGCACTCCCTGCTGGCGGTGCGGGTGGCGGCGCGGCTGCGCGACGTCCTCGGCGTCGAGCTGCCGCTGGCCAGGCTGCTGCAGCTTTCCCGCCTGGAAGACCTGGCGCGCGAGGTGGAGGGCCTTGGGCGCGCCGGCCGCCCGCTGCCGGCGCCCATCGCCCGCCTGCCGCGTCCGCCGCTTGCCGTGTCCTCGCCCGCGAGCTGGGCGGCGGCGCTCTCGTTCGCCCAGGAGCGGCTCTGGTTCCTCGACCAGCTCGAGCCGGGAAGCCCCACCTACAACGAGCCGCGCGCCCTGCGCCTCGCCGGGCCGCTGGTGGTGGCGGCCCTCGCCGCGAGCCTCGGCGAGATCCGCCGCCGCCACGAAGTGCTGCGGACGCGCTTCGTCGCCGAGCCCGGCGCCGGACTGGTGAAGGCAGTTGCCGCCGCCGCCCCGGCCGCGGCGGAGCTGGCGCTGCCGGTCGTCGACCTCTCGGCCCTTCCCGCCGAGCCTGCCGCCGCGGTGGCGGAGCGCCTGGTGACGGCGGATGCCCGCCGCCCCTTCGACCTGGCCGCCGGACCGCTGATGCGCACGGCCCTCCTGCGTCTCGCGGCGCGCCACAACGTCCTGCTGTTGAATCTCCATCACATCGTGAGCGACGGCGGGTCGCTCGAGGTCCTGGCGCGCGAGCTCGCCGCGCTGTATGCGGCGGGCGCGAGCGGCATGCCGCTGCCACCCGGCGCCCTCCCAGCGCTGCCCATCCAGTACGCCGACTTCGCCCGGTGGCAGCGCGACTGGCTCTCGGGCGAAACCTTGACGGCCGAGATCGACTGGTGGCGCCAGCAGCTCGCCGGCAGCCGCGGCGAGCCGCCGCCCCTCGAGCTGCCACTCGACCGGCCGCGGCCGGCGGTGGCCAGCCGCCGCGGCGGGCGCCGCGCCATGACGCTGCCGGGCAGCCTGGCCGGCGAGCTCGCCGCGGTGGCGCGGCGCCATGGCGTCACGGTCTTCATGACCCTGCTGGCGGCGTTCGACACCCTGCTCTGCCGCTACAGCGGACAGACCGACGTGACGATCGGCACGCCGGTCGCCAACCGTGACCGGCCGGAAACCGCAAACCTCATCGGCCTGTTCGTCAACACGCTGGTGCTGCGCCTCGACCTTGCGGGCGACCCGGGCTTCGGCGAGCTGCTGCGCCGCACCCGGCAGGCGGCGCTGGCCGCCTACGCCCACCAAGACGTGCCCTTCGGCCAGCTGGTCGGCGAGCTGGCGCCGCATCGCGACCTGGCGGAAACGCCGTTCTTCCAGGTGGTGCTCGCCCTGCAACCGGCCCCGCCGGCGCTCTCGCTGCCCGCCCTCGAGGTCGAGTACCTGGACCCCGACAGCGGCACCGCCAAGTTCGATCTGTCGCTCGCCCTCCACCCCACGGCGGCTGGCGCCCTGACCGGCAACTGGACCTATCGCACCGACCTGTTCGAGGCGACCACCCTCGAGCGGCTCGGCGGACAGTGGCGCAACCTCCTCGCGGGCGTCGTCGCGGCAGCCGACCGCCGTCTCTCGGAGCTGCCGCTGCTCGCCGCGGCCGAGCGCCACCAGCTGCTCGTCGAATGGACCTGCACGTCCTGGCCGCGGCAGGACTCGCGTGACCTCCTCCATACTCCCTTCGAACGGCAGGCGGCCCTCGACCCCGCGGCAGTCGCCCTGGTCGCCGCCGGCGGGCACCCGGGCTCCCCCGCGGATCTCGGCGGGCCCGGGGCATCCGGCGTGGCGACGTTGACCTATGGTGCGCTCGAGCGGCGCGCCAACCGCCTGGCGCGGGCGCTGCGAGCGCTGCAGCTCGGCGCCGAGCCGGTGGTCGCCATCTGCACCGAGCCGTCGTTCGACCTGCTGGCAGGGCTCCTCGCCATCCTCAAGGCTGGCGGGGCCTACCTGCCGCTCGACCCGGCCCATCCGCCGGACCGCCTGGCGCGGCTGGTGGCGGACGCGGGCGCGCGGGTGGCGCTCGCCGATCGGCACGCGGCCGCCAAGCTGCCGGCGGCGGTGCGCATCGTGCTTCTCGACGACCGCCAGCCGGAGATCCCGGAGAGCTTGGAGAGCGCGCCGGTGGCGGCGGCCGCCGCAGCCGTGGATGGCGCGGGCGGCGTGGATGCCGCCGCGGTCGATCCGGACCATGCCGCCTACGTCATCTACACCTCCGGGTCCACGGGGGCCCCCAAGGGAGTCGTGGTCTCGCATCGCGCGGTGGCCAATCGCCTGCGCTTTCAGCTGCAGGCCGATCTCCGGCCCGGGGCGCGGGTGCTGCAGCGCACCCGGCTCGGCTTCGACGTTTCGGTGCTCGAGCTGTTCGCCCCGCTGTGGGCGGGAGCGACCGTGGTGCTGACGCCACCGGCGGTGCAGCAGGATGCCTCCCGGCTGGCGCGGATCATGGTCGATCACCAGGTCACCAACCTCACCGCGCCGCCGACTCTGATCCCGGCGTTGCTCGCGGAGGAGAGCTTCCGCGGCTGCCGCTCGCTGCGGCTGCTGGTCACCGGCGCCGACCGGGTGCCGGGCGACCTGCCGCAGCGCTTCTTCGCCGCCTTCACCGCCGGCGCCGGCGGGCGGGGCGAGGCGCCGCCTCTCTTTTCGCGCTACGGTCCGACGGAGGCGACGATCTCGGTCTCCGAGTTCGCCTGCCGGCCCGATCCCGCGTCGCCTGAGGCAGCGCCGGACACGGCGGCGCCGGCCCCGCCGGTGGTGCCGCTCGGGCGGTCGATCGCGGGCGCCCGCCTGCACGTGCTCGACCGCGGTTACCTGGCCGGCCTCGCGGCGGGCCCAGGGCTGCTGGCCAGCGAGCTGCCGACGGGAGCCCCGGGCGAGCTCTGCATCGGCGGCATCTGCCTCGCCCGCTGTTACCTGGGAAGGCCGGACCTGACGGCCGCGGCCTTCATCCCCGACCCCTTCGCGCGGCATCCGGAGGAGGCCGGAGGGCGGCTCTACCGCACCGGTGACCTGGTGCGCTACCGTGCCGACGGCAACCTGGAGTTCCTGGGCCGCATCGACCACCAGGTGAAGATCCGCGGTTTCCGCGTCGAGCTGGGAGAGGTCGAGGCGGCGCTGGAATCGCATCCGGCGGTGGCACGCGGGGTGGCGGTCGCGGACGGCGCGCGGGGCGGCCGGCTGGTGGCCTACCTGGTGGCGCGCCAGGAGCTGGACGTCGTCTCGCTGCGCGCGCACCTGGCGCAGCGGCTGCCCGACTACATGATGCCTACCGTCTGGGTGGAGATCGCCGCCGTGCCGCTGACTCCCAGCGGCAAGGTGGACCGGCGGTCGCTGCCGGACCCCGACGCCGCGGGCAGCGATGCGCGGCTCGCGGCCAGGATCAGGCAGAGCGCCCGGCCCGCGGACCGCGGCGCCGTCCGCACCCAGGCCGAGGAGCTGCTGGCGGGGATCTGGTCCGAGCTGCTGGGCGTCGACGAGATCGCGGCGGACGACGATTTCTTCGGCCTCGGCGGGCATTCCCTGCTCGCCACGCAGCTGGTGTCGAGGGTACGCCCGCTGTTCGGCGTCGAGCTGCCCCTGCGCCGCATCTTCGAGTGCCCGACGCTGGCGGGGCTGGCCGCCGAGATCGTCTCGCTGTCCGCCGGCCAGCCGGCGGCTGCGGGCCCGTCGCCGATTCTGCCCGCGATCACGCCGGAGCACGCGATGTCCCCCATCGCGGCGCCGGCGGGCACGGCCGCCGCCGCCGCGGCGGCGGCGCCGCCGATCCCGCGGGCGCCGCGTGCCGGTGGCGGCCTGCGGCTGTCGTTCGCGCAGGAACGGCTCTGGTTCCTCGATCAGCTCGAGCCGGGCAGCCCGGCGTACAACCTGCCCTCCGCCTACCGGGCCGACGGTCCCCTCGACGTGGCGGCCCTGGCGTTCGGCCTTGGCGAGCTGGTCCGCCGCCACGAGATCCTGCGCACCGTCTTCGCGAAGACCGCGGACGGGCCCTTGCAGGTGATCCGCGCGCACGGGGAGCTGCGCCTGCCGCTCGTCGATCTCCGCGGTCTCGGCGCGGCGCGGCGGGCCGCCGAGGTGCCGCGGCGGCTCGCCGAGGAGGCCCGGCGGCCCTTCGACCTGGCGCGGGGACCCGTGCTGCGCGCGACGCTCCTCGTCCTCGCGCGCGACGAGCACGTGGTGCTGTTGACGCTCCACCAGATCGCCGGCGATGCCGCCTCGGCGGCAGTGGTCATGGACGAGCTGGCGGCGCTCTACGAAGGCCGCCGCGCGCGCCGGCCGCCGCGCCTTCCCGAGCTGCCGATCCAGTACGCGGACTATGCGGCCTGGCAGCGCCGGCAGCTCTCGGGCGCCGTCCTCGACGCCGAGACCGCCTTCTGGCGCGGACGGCTGGCCGGTGCCCCGCCGCTGCTTCTGCTGCCGACCGACCGGCCGCTGCCGCCGCGGCAGAGCTTCCGCGGCAGCAGCCTGCAATGGTCGCTCGACGAGCCGCTCTCGCAGCGGTTGCGCGCCCTCGGCCGGCGCCAGGGCGCGACGCCGTTCATGATCCTGCTCGGCGGGCTGGCGGCCGTGCTGTCGCGCCACACCGGGCAGTCCGACTTCTGCGTCGGCACGCCGACCGCGGGGCGCGACCGCCCGGAGACCCTGGGGCTGATCGGTTGCTTCACCAACCTGCTGGTGCTGCGCTGCGACCTGGCGGGCGATCCCGGCTTCGCCGCACTGCTCGGGCGGATGCGGCAGCGGGCCCTGGAGGCGCAGGCCCACGACCAGCTGCCTTTCGAGCTCCTGATCGAGGCGCTGCAGCCCAAGCGCAGCCTGAGCCGCGAGCCGCTGGTCCAGGTGATCGTCGATGATCGGCACGACGGCCGGCACGACCCGCCGCGTGACGGCCGGCACGACGACCAGCGCCCGCGGCGCCAGCCGCTCGCCATGGCGGAGCTGGCATGGCGCTCGATGCCTCTGCGCCAGGAGCTGATCCGCTGCGACCTCCTCTTCGCCGGCTTTGGCGCCGGCGGCCCCGGTGGCTCCGGCAGCGGCATGGGCGGCCGGCTCGGTTACCGCACCGACCTGTTCGACGGCCCGACCGTCGCGCGCCTGCTCGGGCACCTGGAGACCCTGCTTGCCGCGGCCGCCGCGGCCCCCGAGACGGCGCTCTCGGAGCTGCCGCTGCTGACGCGCGCCGAGCGGCAGCAGCTGCACGAGTGGAACGACACGGCGGTGGAGCGCGATCCCGATCTTTGCCTGCACGAGCTGATCGCGCGCCAGGTCGCCCGCCGGCCGCAGGCGGTGGCGGTGATCCACGAGGACGAGGCGCTGAGCTATGGCGAGCTCGACCGCCGGGCGCGGGAGCTGGCGGGCCGGCTCGCCGAGATGGGGGTCGGTCCGGAGGTGCGGGTGGGGCTCGCGGTCGAGCGCTCCCTCGAGATGATGGTGGGGCTGCTGGCGATCCTCGGAGCGGGCGGCGCCTACGTGCCGCTCGATCCAGCCTACCCGGCGGAGCGCATGGCCTTCATGATCGACGATTCGCAAGGCGGGTGCCGCGGCACCGCCGGCGGCCCGAGCCCGGTGCTGCTCAGCCAGCGGCGCCTGGCAGCCAAGCTGCACGAAGTCAGCGCACAGCTGCCTTCAGCGGGCGCGCACGTGGTGTACCTCGACGAACCGGCGCCCGCGGCGCCGTCTTCCAGACCGGAGCGCGGCGAGCGCGCCGCGGGCGGCAGGCGCGCCGCCGGCAGCCCCCGGACCCTGCCCGAGAACCTCCTCTACGTGATCTACACCTCCGGCTCGACCGGCCGGCCGAAGGGGGCGATGAACAGCCACCGGGCGGTGGTCAACCGGCTCCTCTGGATGCAGGAGGCCTACCGGCTGACGCCTGCCGACCGGGTGCTGCAGAAGACCCCGATCAGCTTCGACGTGTCCGTCTGGGAGCTGTTCTGGCCGCTGCTCGCCGGCGCCGCGCTGGTCGTGGCGCGCCCGGGCGGCCACCAGGACCGCGCGTACCTGGTGCGGTCGATCGCCGAGCAGGCGATCACCACCCTGCACTTCGTGCCTTCGATGCTGCAGGTCTTCCTCGAAGCGCCGGGGGTCGAGTCCCTGCCGTCGCTCGCGCGGGTGTTCGCGAGCGGCGAGGCGCTGCCGGCCGAGCTGGAACGGCGCTTCCAGGCGCGTCTCGCCAGGCCGGCGCTCCACAACCTCTACGGGCCGACGGAGGCGGCGGTGGACGTCACCGCCTGGCGGTGCGAGCGCGGCTCGCGGCGCTCGGCGGTGCCGATCGGGCGGCCGGTGGCGAACACCGCCATTCACCTGTTCGATCGCGCGCTGCGGCCGGTCGGGGCAGGAGTCGCGGCCGAGCTCTACATCGGTGGCGTGCAGCCGGCGCGCGGCTACCTCGACCGTCCCGACCTGACCGCCGAACGCTTCCTGCCCGACCCGGCCGCGGCGGCGGCCGGCGCGCGCATGTACCGCACCGGCGACCTGGCGCGCCGCCTGGCCGACGGCAGCGTGGACTTCCTCGGCCGCGTCGACCACCAGGTCAAGATCCGCGGCTTCCGCATCGAGCTCGGCGAGATCGAAGCCGCGCTCGCCGTCCTGCCGGGGGTGCGGGACGCGGCGGTCATGGTGCGCGAGACCGGGGCGGGCGATCGGCGCCTGGTGGCCTATGTGGCCGGCGGGCCGGAGGGGACGCCCGAGGCCTCCGCGATGCGCGAGGCGCTGCTGCGCACGCTGCCCGAGCACATGGTCCCCGCCGCCTTCTGCCGCCTCGACGCGCTGCCGCTGACGGTCAACGGCAAGGTGGACCGCGCGGCGCTCTCGGGCATCGAGGAGGTGCTGGAGCCGGCCGCGGCCCACGTGGCGCCGCGCGGCCCGGTCGAGCGCGGCCTGACCGGGGTCTGGGAAGAGGTGCTGGGACGCCAGGGCATCGGTGTGCACGAGGACTTCTTCGTTCTCGGCGGTCACTCGCTGCTGGCGATGCAGGTGGTGTCGCGGGTGCACGCCGCCTTCGGGGTGGAGCTGCCGGTCCGCCGCCTGTTCGAAGCGCGGACCGTGGATGCTCTCGCCCGGGTGGTCGAAGAGGCGCGGGCGGCGGCCCGCGGCGCGCCGCCCGCGCCGACCCTGGCGGCGCGAGACTCGACGCCGCCGCCTGGCGCCCGGGCACCGCTGTCGTTTGCCCAGCAGCGGCTCTGGTTCCTCGACCAGCTGGAGCCGAACAGCGCGGCCTACAACATGCCCGGCGGCCTCGAGCTCCACGGCGACCTCGGCGCGCCCGAGGTCGGGCTCCTGCGGCGCACCTTTGCCGAGGTGGTGCGCCGCCACGAAGCGCTGCGCACCAGCTTCGCCGCGACGGTGCACGGCCCGGTCCAGGTGATCGCGGACCGCGCCGAGGTGGCGCTGCCGGTGGTCTCCCTGGCCGGGACACCTGGTGAAGGCGTGCCGCTCCGCGAGGCGTGGCGCCTGGCGCGCGAGGAGGCGAGGCGTCCGTTCACCCTGTCGGCCCCGCCGCTGCTGCGCGTCGTGCTCCTGCGCCTGTCGCCGCGGCACCACATGCTGCTGGCGACGATGCACCACATCATCTCCGACGGCTGGTCGATCGGCGTCCTGCTGCGCGAGATCGCCGTCATCTACGGCGCGTTCCAGCGCGGCCACGCCTCGCCGCTGCCGGAGCTGCCGATCCAGTACCGCGAGTTCGCCCGCTGGCAGCGCGACTGGCTGCAAGGAGAGGTGCTGGACGCCCAGCTTGCCTACTGGCGCAACCAGCTCGCCGGCGCGCCGCGCCGGCTCGATCTGCCGGCCGACCGCCCGCGGCCGGCGGTGTCGAGCCGCCGCGGCGGCGCCGTGCGGATGCAGCTGTCCGCCGCGCTCTCGCAGCAGCTCGCCGCCCTCAGCCGGCGCGAGGCGGTGACCCCCTTCATGACCCTCGCCGCCGGCTTCGTGATCCTCCTCGGCCGGTCGGCCAACCAGCACGACGTGCTGGTGGGCACGCCGATCGCCAACCGCAACCGCCGGGAGATCGAAGGGCTGATCGGATTCTTCGTCAACACCCTGGTGCTGCGGGTGGACCTTGGCGGGGCGCCGACCGTGAGGCAGCTGTTGCGGCGCGTGCACGACGTGGCGCTCGGCGCGTACGCGCACCAGGACCTGCCGTTCGAGCGCCTGGTCGAGGAGGCCGCGGCGGATCGGGACCTGGGGGCGGCGCCGCTCTTCCGCGCGATGTTCGTGCTCCAGAACGCGCCGCTCGAGAGCCTGGAGCTGCCGGGCCTCGCCTGCCGCATCCTCATCGTTCCCAACAGCACCCCCAAGTTCGATCTGACCCTGACCCTGTCGCTGCGCGACGGTCAGCTCGGCGGCGCCCTCGAGTACGACCGCGACCTGTTCGACGCCGCCACGGCGCGCCGCCAGGTGGCCCAGCTCGAGAACCTGTTCGCGGCGATCGCGCGCCAGCCGGCGAGCCTGGTGGCGGAGCTGCCGCTGCTCTCCCCGGCCGAGCGCCACCAGCTGCTCAGGGAGTGGGGTGACGCCGGGCAGCGGCTGCCGGCAGGCGCCGGCCTGGCGGCGCTCTTCGCGGCGCGCGTCCGCAGCGCCCCGCACGCCCCGGCGGTCACCTGCGAGGGCGCCCAGCTGACCTATGCCGAGCTCGACCGGCGGGCCAACCGGCTCGGCCATCGCCTGCGCGAGCTGGGGGTCGGGCCCGAGGAGCGGGTCGGCCTCTGCCTCGAGCGCTCGCTCGACCTCGTCGTCTCGGTGCTCGCCATCGTCAAGGCGGGAGGCGCCTACGTCCCGCTCGATCCGAGCTATCCCCGCGAGCGCCGCGACTTCATGCTGGAAGACTCCGGCGCGCGGGTGGTGGTGGGCACGGCGGCGACGCTGGCCGAGCTGCCGGGCGGCGCGGTGGCGGTCCGGCTCGACGCCGAGGCGGACGACCTCGCCCGCCGGCCCGCGGGCGATCTGCCGCCTCCGCCCGCGGACGGCAGCAGCGCCGCCTACGTCATCTACACCTCGGGTTCGACGGGCAAGCCCAAGGGGGTGGTGGTCAGCCACGCCAACGTCGTGCGGCTCTTCCAGGCCACCTGGCCATGGTTCCGCTTCGACGCCGCGGATGTCTGGACTCTCTTTCACTCCTATGCCTTCGACTTCTCCGTCTGGGAGCTGTGGGGGGCGCTGGTCCATGGCGGCCGGCTGGTGGTGGTGCCCTACCTGGTGAGCCGCACGCCGGAAGCGTTCCGTCAGCTGCTCGCCGCCGAGCGGGTGACGGTGCTCAACCAGACGCCCTCTGCCTTCGCCCAGCTGATGCATGCCGACGAGGCCGCGGCCCCCGGCGCGGCCCTCGCCGACCTCCGCCTGGTGATCTTCGGCGGCGAGGCGCTGGAGCCGTTCCGGCTCGCGCCCTGGTTCCGGCGCCACGGCGACGAGCGGCCGCGGCTGGTCAACATGTACGGCATCACCGAAACCACCGTCCACGTCACCTACCGCCCCTTGCGCGGGGCGGATGCCCGGGCGGGGAGGGGAAGCGTGATCGGCGGGCCGATACCCGATCTCGCCGCCTACGTCCTGGATGCCGCCTTCCAGCCGGCGCCGATCGGCGTCGCCGGCGAGCTCTGCATCGGCGGCGCCGGTCTCGCCCGCGGCTATCTCGGCCGGCCCGAGCTGACGGCCGCGCGCTTCGTTCCGGATCCCTGCTGCGGGCCGCGCGGCGAGCCGGGGGCCCGGCTCTATCGCTCCGGCGACCTCGGGCGCCTGCTGCCGGCCGGCGAGCTCGAATATCTCGGACGCATCGACCACCAGGTCAAGATCCGCGGCTTCCGCATCGAGCTGGAGGAGATCCAGGTCGCCCTTCAGGCACATCCGCAGGTGCGCGAGGCCATTGTCCTGGCCAAGGAGGATGAAGGCGGCGACCGGCGCCTGGTCGCCTACGTCGTGCCGAAGGCGGGGCCGGCGCCTGCCGCCGCCGAGCTGCGCGACCTGCTTGCCGGCCAGCTGCCGGACTACATGGTCCCCGCGGCGTTCGTGCTGCTCGAGAACCTGCCGCTCACCGAGAACCTGAAGGTGGACAGGAAGGCGCTGCTCGGCCTCTCCATCGCTCGGCGCGAGGAAGCGCACGACTACCAACCGCCGAGCAACGACACCGAGGCGGCGCTGGCCGAGATCTGGGAGCAGGTCCTGGGACTCGACCGGGTGGGCATCGACGACCGCTTCTTCAGCCTTGGCGGCGACTCCATCCTCAGTCTTCGCGTGCGCGCCCGGGCCGCGGAGCGGGGTCTCCATTTCACCCTGCCGCAGCTCTTCGAGCACCAGACCGTCCGCCAGCTGGCCGCTCATCTCGAGACCAGCGAGGCGGAGCTCGCCGCCGCCACGGCCCCCTTTGCGCTGCTGGCGCCGGGCGATCGCGAGGCCCTGCCCGCCGGCCTGGAAGACGCGTACCCGCTGACCGTCCTGCAGACCGGCATGCTGTTCCACAGCGAATTCTCGGCGGAGTCGACGCTCTACCACAACGTCAGCAGCGTGAAGCTCACCGGCGCCTTCGACGCGGAGGCGTTGCGCGGCGCCCTCGACCTGCTCGTGGAACGGCATCCAATCGTGCGCACCGCTTTCGATCTGAGCCGCTTCGGCGAGCCGCTCCAGCTCGTGTACGCGCGGGCTTCGGCGCCGCTGGTCGTCGAAGACCTGCGCGGCGTGGCCGCGGCCGAGCAGGAGCGCCTGCTCAAGGCGGCCCTTGCCGCCGAGCGGCGCCAGAAGTTCGACATCTCGATCGCGCCCCTGCTGCGTTTTCGCGTCCATCAGCTTGGCGACGAGGTCTTGCAGCTCACCTGGACGGAGCATCACGCCATCATGGACGGCTGGAGCGTCGCCAGCATGATCGCCGAGCTGTTCCAGCTCTACCGTCACCTGCGCGGGCGGAGCTCGGCCGCCCTGCCGCCGCCGCCGGCTGCTACCTTCCGCGACTTCGTCGCCCTCGAACGCCGCGTCGTCGCCGCCTTGGAGGGCCGGCAATTCTTCTTGCGCCAGCTCGCCGGCGCTCCCCGGCTGCGCTTGCCGGGCCGGCCCGCCGAGCCGGGAGCCGCGGCCGGTTCGCCGCGCGTGCGGGACTTCTCGGCGAGCCTGGGGCCGGACCGCACCGTCGGGTTGAAGCGCCTGGCCGGCTCCCTGGGGGTGCCGATCAAGAGCATCCTGCTGGCGGCCTATTTCCGCGTCCTCGGCGCGATCACGGGACAGACGGACCTGGTGAGCGGCCTGGTGGTCAACGGCCGCCCCGAGGTGCGGGACGGCGAGCGCATCCTCGGCCTCTTCGTCAACACCGTGCCGCTGCGCCTGCGGCTCGCGCCCGGCAGCTGGTCGGACCTCATCCGCCAGGTGTCGGCCGCCGAGCAGGAGATCGTGCCTCACCGCCGCTACCCCATGGCCCTGGTGCAGCAGGCGGCCGGCCGCGGCGCCCTGTTCGACACCTCGTTCAACTTCACTCACTTCCACGTCCTGCGGGGCGTGGAGGACGGCGAGATGCGGCTGCTCGGCGACTACTACGTGGCCGACGTCGAGCTGCCGCTCTCCGCCTCCATCGCGCTCGACACCGAGAGCCAGCGGATTGGCCTCCACCTGCAGTTCGACGAGCGGCAGCTCGACCGCTGGCAGGTGGAGAAGGTCGCCGCCGCGTTCCTGATCGTCTTCGACGCCATGCTGGCGAGCCCGGAGGGGCGCCACGACGAACACCTGCTGCTCTCGGCAGCGGAGCGGCAGCAGCAGCTGCGCGAGTGGAACGACACCGCCGCGCCCCGGCAGGACCGCCTCCTGCACCAGCTCTTCGACCTCCAGGCGCAGGCGCGGCCGGACGCGGTGGCGGTGGTCGCCCGGGACGAGGTGGTGACCTATGGGGAGCTTCGGCATCGGGCCCGGCGCCTGGCGCATCGCCTGCGGTCGCTCGGCGCCGGGCCCGAGGTGAGGGTCGGGCTGCTGCTCGAGCGCTCGCCGGACCTCGTCGCCGGCCTGCTCGCCATCCTCGAGGCGGGCGCGGCCTACGTGCCGATGGACCCGGAGTATCCGCCAGGGCGGCTCGCCTACATCCTTCAGGACTCGGGGTCGCGCATCCTGCTGACGCGCTCCGGGCTGGCGGGAAGCGTGGGAGCGCCGGACGTGCCGGGACTGGTGGTCGTTCATCTCGACGGCGAGGATCGCGGCCCTGGCGGCGAGGATCGCGTCCCTGGCGGCGAGGATCGCGGACCTGGCGGCGAGGAGGATCGCGGCATCGCCGCCGGTGCGGTCGCCGGCGCGGACAACCTGGCCTACGTCATCTACACCTCGGGCTCGACCGGCCAGCCGAAGGGGGTGCTCGTCAGTCACGCCTCGGCGGTCAACTACGTCGTCGACAGCGCGCGCTTCTATGGCCTCACCGGCGCGGACCGCGGCCTGCTGTTCAGCTCGATCAACTTCGACGCCAGCGTCGAGGAGGTCTTCTGCCCCCTGTTCGTCGGGGCCGCCCTGGTGCTGCGGGACGAGGCGATGATGGGCTCGCCGCGCCACTTCTTGGCCGCGGCCGGAGAGCAGCAGATATCCCGTCTGAGCCTGCCGACCGCCTACTGGCACGAGCTGGCGGCGGCGCTGGACGACCCGGAGGTAGAGCTTCCCCAAAGCCTGCGGCTCGTCGATATCGGCGGCGAGAAAGCCCGGCCCGAGCACCTGGCGCGGTGGCTGGCCAGGGACTTCGGCGGCGTCACGCTGATCAACACCTACGGTCCGACAGAGGCCACCGTCGCCTGCTCACGCACCCGGCTCGAGCGGCTTGCCGGCCGGGAAGTGTCGATCGGCCGCCCGGTGGCCAACGCCGGCGTCTACCTGCTCGGTCCCGATCTGCTGCCGCTGCCGGCGGGCGCCGTCGGCATGCTCTTCATCGGCGGCGCCGGCGTGGCCCGCGGCTACCTCGGCCGGCCCGAGCTCACCGCGGAGAGCTTCGTGCCCGATCCATGGAGCGCCGCGGCAGGGGCGCGGATGTACCGCACCGGCGATCTCGCCGCCTACCAACCGGACGGCACTCTCGAGTTCCGCGGCCGCGGCGACGAGCAGGTGAAGATCCGCGGCTTCCGCGTCGAGCCGGGAGAGATCGAGATCGTGCTGTCACGCCATCCGGCGGTGCTGCAGGCCGTGGTGATGGTGCGGGAGGACGCGCACGGGGAGAGCTTCCTGGCCGCCTACGTGGTGGCCGGCGGCGAGCCCCGTCCGGCCGCCGCCGAGCTGAAGCGCTTCCTGCGCGAGCAGCTGCCTGCCCACATGGTGCCGGCGGCCTTCGTCTTCCTCGACCGGCTGCCCCTGAACGCCAATGGCAAGATCGACCGTCCGGCGCTGCCGGCTCCCGAGAGGCGGCCTGACGAGCTGGCCCGCGGCTATCTCGCGCCCCGCGACGCCCTGGAGCTGCAGCTCGCCGGCATGTGGGAGGAGCTCCTGGGGAGCCACCCGATCGGGGTGCGCGACGATTTCTTCGAGCTCGGCGGCCACTCGCTGCTCGCGGTCCAGTTGATGGCGCGCATCCAGGCGAGCTTCGGCCGCAGCCTGGCCACGGCGACGCTGCTGCGCCACCCGACCGTCGAGCGCCTCGCCGCGGTCCTCCGCGACGTCGCCCGGCCGGCGCGCCGCGCCGCGCTGGTGGCGATGACGCCCCAGGCGCAACCGGCGGAGGTGGGCCCGCCGCGGCCCTTCTTCTGCGTCCATCCGATCGGCGGCGAGGTCCTCTGCTACGTCCACCTGGCTCGCCATCTTGCCGCCGAGCGCCCGCTTTTCGGCATCCAGGTGCCGGACCGCGACGGCGGCGCGCCCTGGACGGCCCTCGAAGAGATGGCGGCCTACTACGTGCGGTGCCTGCGCGAGGTGCAGCCGGCCGGGCCCTACCGGCTGGGCGGCTGGTCGCTGGGAGGCGTGGTGGCCTTCGAGATGGCCCGGCAGCTCGAGGGCGCCGGCGAGAGCGTGGAGCTCCTCGCCCTGATCGACGCGGCGGCGCCGGCCCCAGGCGGTCGGCGCGAGGGCATCCAGGGCGGCGCCCTGGTGGCCCTCTTCGTCTGGGATCTGGCTCGCCTCTTCGGCATCGATCTCCCCACCCTCTCGACGCCGGTGGACGTCGGGCAGCTCACCGCCGAGGAAGCGCTGGCCTGCTTGCGGGTCGAGGCCGAGAGGTCGGGCGTCCTGCCGCTGGGGCTCGAGCACTCGGAGCTCGTCCGCCGCTTCGCGACCTTCGAGGCCAACTACCGCCTGGCCGAGAGCTACTCGGGGGGCGTCTGTGCGGCGCCGCTCACCCTGCTGAAGGCCGGGAACGCCGTCCCGGGCGCCGCGGTTCGCCCCGCGCCGGACCTGGGTTGGGGCCGCCTGGCGCGCGGCCCGATCGAGGTGCTCGAGGTGCCGGGCGATCACTACACCCTGCTCCACGAGCCCGGGGTGCAGGTCCTCGCCGCCCTGCTGCGCGAGCGCTTCGCCGCGAGCGGCTGAGACGGTTTACGATGTCCGCCCATGGCGGGCCGATCTCACCAGCATCGAAAGCATCGTCGAGCGCCCGCGGCTCCCGGACTGCCGGGAGGACCCGGGGCGCATCCGCCGAAGGCGCCTGCCGGCCGCACCCGTCCGGCCGCGGGCGCCGGCCCGTGGGTCTGGCTGCTCGCCGCGCTCGCGACCCTGGCGATCTACTGGTCCACCACGAGCTACCAGTTCCTGCTCGACGACGTCGCCCTCTTCAAGACCAGCCCGTCGCTGCGGACCCTGAGCAGCATCCCGCGCGGCTTCGTCACCGACATCGGCGCGGTGCGCAAGGGCTCGGCGACGGCGCAGGGAAGCTTCTATCGCCCGCTGTTCCTCGCCCTGTCCACGCTCTATTTCCAGCTGGTTGGACCGAGCACCTTCGGCTGGCACCTGGCGTCGGCGCTGCTGGCGGCGGTGGTCGCCGCGCTCGCGGCCCTGTTCTTCCTGCGCCTCCGCTTCCCGCCCCTGCCCTCGCTGCTTGCCGCCATGCTGTTCGCGCTGCATCCCGCCCACGTCAGCTCGGTCGCCTGGGCTTCGGGCATCCAGGAGCAGCTGGCGGCGCTGTTCGTGCTCGCCGCGTTGCTGGCCCTGCTCTCACCCGGGGCGGAGGAGCATCCGCGGCGGGCGCTGGCGGCGAGTGTCGCCGCCTTCGCGCTGGCGTTGCTCTGCAAGGAGGTGTCGATCGCGCTCTTTCCCATGGCTGCCGTATGGGCCTGGGCGCGGCGGCACAGCGAGCCCGCGGAGTCGCGGCGGTTTGCGCGCGCGGCGGTCCTCTTCGCGGGCGTGAGCGTCGTCTACCTGGCGGTGCGCCTGGCGGTGCTGGGGGCGCTCGCAAGGCCGTGGGCGGAGGCTCCGGGTTTCGTCAGGGCGGCGCCTTCGCTGCCGCTTGCCTTCGTCACCTACGTTCACATGCTGGTATGGCCGACCGCGTTCTCGATCCTCCGGCCCGAGAGGCCGGTCTGGGGTCCGTTCGACCTCCCGATCCTCGTCTCCACCGGGGTGCTGGCGGTTCTCGCGGCGCTGGCGTACGCCGGGATCAAGAGAGAGCGCGAGCTTCTCCTCCCGGTCGCCTGGTTCGTCGTCTGGTTGATCCCGGTGATGAACTTCTGGGCGATGTTCCCGGAGTGGATGGTCACCGACCGCTACCTCTACCTGCCGTCCCTGGCGCTGCCCTGGGCGCTCCTCGTCCTCCTGCCGCGCAGGGCCTGGATGCCGGCGCTCGCGGCGCTGGTGGCGGCGTTCGCCATCCTGACGCTGCGCTACTCGGCGATCTTCGCCGATCCCAAGACGTTCACCACGGCGATGGAGGAGGCCGAACCCGGAAGCTCCCACGTCATCGAGGAGAAAGCCCGCCTCCTGCTCGTTGCTGGGAAGCCCGCTGCCGCGGAAGCCGCCTTCCGGCGGGCCCTCGAGCTGGACCCGTGGGATGCGTTCTCGCTCTGGCACCTCGGCAACCTCGAACGGGCGCGCGGGGACTTCGATGCCGCCAGGTCGCATTATCGCCGCGCCCTGGTCGAGGAGCCGAACAACAGCGAGCCGTTCACGGCACTGGCGGTTTCGCTCGCCAAGGCCGGCCAGCAGGGGAAGGCGCTGGCCTTGCTGCACGAGACCGTCTGGCGCTGGCCCGACGACTTCGAGCCCCGGCTGCTGCAGGCGGTGCTCCTCGCCCAGGCCGGCGATCGCCTGCAGGCCGAGGCGGCATTCGCCGCGGCGCGCCGTGCCCGCCCGCAGGATCCAAGGGTGGCGGGCGGTCTCGACAAGGCCGTCGCCGAGCTCGCTCCAAGCCTCGGCGCCGGCTCCCCTTGACGGCGGCGCGGCGGCAGGCGGCGCGCTGGCCTTTCCGCGGCGGCAGCACCCCGAAAGCGACTTCAGAGGATGGGAGCCGCCGCCGGCGCCGCCAGCGCCGCGCGGTAGATCGCCAGCAGCGCGCCTTCGTCCAGCGACGCCGGAGTGTTCTCGAGCACGGGCCGGAAGCGGCTCGCCTCGACCGCCAGGCGCGGCAGGTCGGCCTGACCCACCGCCCAGTCGGCGAGGCGGTCCTGCACGCCCACCGCCGCGAGCAGCCGCCCCACCAGCTGCCCCAGGCTGGCCGCCTCGGCCACCTCCCTTCCCGCGGCCGCCGCCGTCTCCACGGGCGCCGCCGTCTCCGCGGGCGCCGCGCCGCCGCCCAGCAGGCGCGCCAGCTCGGCGTAGCGCTCGGGCCGCCCGCGCCAGGTGCTCTCCAGGGCGGCGACGCCCACCAGGGCGTTCGCCAGGCCGTGCGGGATGCCGAAGCGGCCGGTCAGCGGGTAGCCGAGCGCATGGATGACGCCGGCATTGGCGTTGGCCATCGCGAGGTTGGCATACAGGCAGCCCAGCGCCAGCGACTCGCGCGCCGCTGCGGCGTCCCGGCCGCTCACCTCCGGCCCGTCCGCTTCGGGCCCGGTCGCCCCGATCACCCGCGGCAGGGCGGTGGCGATCTGGGGCACGGCAAGCCGCGCGAAGGCGTCCGAGAGCGGCGTCGCGCGGCGGGCGACGAAAGCCTCGATGGCGTGGAAGAGGCTGTCGAGCGCCGAGCAGACGGTCTCGCGGCGGGGCAGGGTGGCGGCCAGCTCGGGATCGATCAGGGCGGCGGATGCCAGGAGGTGGACCCCCGCCACGACCTCCTTGGTGCGCCGCGGCTCACGCCGCACCAGCACGGCATGGCTCGACACCTCGCTGCCGCTCCCCGGGGTGGTGGGCACGGCGACCACGGGCAGGCCGCGGCGCGGCACGCGATCGAAGCCGAAGTAGTCACGCGTGCGGCCGCCATTGGTGGCCAGCACGGCGCCGACCTTGGCGGCGTCGATGACGCTGCCGCCGCCCAGGGCGACGATGCCGTCGCAGCCCGCCATCGCGGCCTGGCTGCAGCAGAGCTCGGCCTGCCCTTCGTCCGGGTCGGAGACCACGCCGTCCCAGCAATGCGCGGTGATGCCCATGACGGCGAGCTGGCGCCCGACCCGCGCCGGCAGCCCCACCGCGGCGACGCCGGCGTCGGTGACGATCAGCGGCCGCGCCACGCCGAGCTCCGCGAGCACCCGCGGCAGCTCGCCCAGGCTGCCGGCGCCGAACACCACGGTGGGCGGCAGGCGCAGCCTCACGGCTCGCTCCCCTCCGCGTCGAACCAGCTGCCGGCGCGCCCGCGGTCCCGGCCGCGGCGCGCCGCGAGCTCGAGGGCGCGGAGCGCCGCCGCCGCGATGGCCGGTGCGTCGAGCCCGTAGTAGGGAACCATCTCCTCGTAAGGCCCGACGATCTCGCAGAACTGGTCGTTCACGCCCAGCCGTATCAGCGGCACCGGCCGCTCCTGGGCCAGCAGCTCGGCCACCGCGCCGCCCAGGCCGCCGAGCACGCTGTGATCCTCGATCGTGACCACCGCGCCCGTGGCCGCCGCCGCCAGCACCGCCTCGCGGTCGAGCGGCTTGACCGTGTGCAGGTCGAGCACGCGGGCGCCGATTCCCGCCTTGCCCAGGCGCGCCGCCGCCGCCACGGCCTCGGCGACCATCTGGTTGCCGGTGGCGAGCAGCGCCACGTCGTCGCCCGGCACCAGCTCGACCGCCCTGCCGATCTCGAAATCGTAGTCGCCGAAATAGACCTGCGGCGTCTCGGCCCTGCCCACCCGCAGGTAGACCGGCCCGTCGTGGGCCGCCGCCGCCCACGTGGCCTTGTAGGTCTCCACGGCGTCGGCGGGCGACAGCACGACCATGTTGGGCAGCGCGCGCATGATGGCCAGGTCCTCGAGCGCGGAATGGGTGCAGGCGGCGGCGCCGCCCGACAACCCGGCGTAGTATCCCACGAGCTTGACGTTGGCGCGGTGATAGGCGACGTCCAGGCGCACCTGCTCGCAAGCCCGGAACGACAGGAACGCGGCGAAGGAGTTGACGAACGGGATCTTGCCGCGCCGCGCCAGGCCCACCGCCGTGCCGACCAGGTCGGCCTCGGCGATGCCGAGCTGCAGGAAGCGGTCGGGGATCTCGCTGTGGAACGGGACGCTGTACTGTCCGAGGTCCCCCTCGAGCGAGAACAGCCGCTCCTCGACCCGCGCCAGGTCGAGCTGCGCCATGCGGCAGGCCGTGCGGCTCGACAGGGTGTAGGTGGCCACCCACTCCGGCGACCCGATGGCCGGCCCTCCCGCCACGGCGGCGGCGGGCGCGCCCGCGGCGGTGGCGGCGGTCATCTCCTCGACGCGGCTCGGCTGGCTTGGCTCCATGACGGTCATCGCGGGCTCCCCTGTCAGGCCGCCAGCGTGGTGCGCAGGATCCGCTCGGCGTCGCCGGCGGCGATCGGCACCGGGTTGAGGCCTAAGTGGAAGGTGTCCTGCATCACGTAGTCGACGAGCCGGGTGACGTGGCTCTCGGCCACCCCCACGTCGCGCAGGCGCGGCGTGCCGGCGGCGGCCACCAGGGCGCGCACCGCGGCGATGCCGGCCCGGGCCTGCTCCTCCTCGTCGCGGCTGCCGCGCTCGATGCCCATGGCCTGGGCGATGCGCGCGTAGCGCGGCACCATCCCGGGCAGGTTGTAGTCCATGACGTCGGCGAGGAAGATGGCGCAACCCTGGCCGTGGTGGACCCGGTGCTGGACGTTGATGCCGTGGGCGAAGGCGTGCTCGCCGCTGCCGCCGCCTTTCATCGCGATGCCGGCGGTGAGGCTGGCGACCATCATCCAGGCGCGCGCCTCCTGGTCGGAGCCGTGGGCGATCGCCCGCAGCAGCCAGCGCGAGACGAGCTCGATGGCATAGAGCGCGTAGGCGTCGGCGAGGGGCTGGCGCTCGACCGAGACGTAGGCGCCGATGGCATGGGAGAGCGCGTCGAGGCCGGTCGCCGCGGTGACCCAGGGCGGCAGCGAGACGGTGAGCAGCGGATCGCAGAGCGCCGCGTGGCCGGGCACCGCGACGACGTGCATCTTGAACATGCGCGAGGTGTCGACGATGATCGTGCCGCCGACCGCCTCGCTGCCGGTGCCGGCGGTGGTGGGAATGAACACCAGCGGCGGATGCGGGGCGGTGGCGGCGCGGCGGCCGTCCTCGTAGTCGCGGATGTGGCCGCCGCTGCTCACCACCACCGCCGCCGACTTGGCCACGTCCATGGCGCTGCCGCCCCCGAGGCCGACCAGGCCATCGGCGTCCGCGCGCGCGTAGGCCGCCGCGGCGGCCATCACCTGGAGGTCGGTGGGGTTGGTCTCGACCCCCGAGAAGACCTCCCAGGCGACGCCGGCCGCGGCCAGCGCGGCAAGCACCGGGTCGGCCACGCCGGCCGCCAGGACACCGGGGTCGGTGACCACCAGCGCCCGGCGGACGCCCAGGCGCGCGAGCTCGCTGCCCGCCGCCGCCGCGGCGCCGCAGCCGTAGTGGATCCGCGGATAGAGCTGAAAGGTGAAGAGGTTCATGCGCGGCCTCCCTTGCCGATGAGGTCCGCCTCGAAGCCGGCGGCGGCGGGCCGGAAGCTGCCGGCCATGGCCAGGTCGAGGAGGGTCAGGATGTCGTAGACCGGCAGCGGCACCGCCTGGCGCACCGCGTCGAGGCAGGCGGGCAGCATGGTGCATTCGGAGACCAGGGCGCCGACGTCGGGATGGCTCGCGAGCAGGCGCTCGACCTCGGTGACGAGGTCCGCCTCGAGGCGCCGGCGCAAGCTGCCCGGGATCTCCTTGGTGCGCAGGAACTCGCGCCAGGATTCGTGCTCGCCCACCCCGGCCAGGGCCACCGGCACCTCCGTCTCGCTCCATCCGGAAGCCCGGTAGTTGGCCTCTCCCACCGCGGCGGTGAAGAAGGTGAGGATCCCCACTCGGCGGCCGCCGATCATGCGGTGCACCGCCGGCACCAGCAGCAGCGCCGAGGTCGCCACCGGCACCGGGACCGCGGCGGCCAGCTCCTGCTGCATCAGCGCGATCAGGCCGCAGTTGGCGGTGACCGCCGCCACGCCTTCGCGCGCCAGCGCGCGCGCCGCCGTCACGTAGAGCGGCAGCATCGCCCAGGCTTCCTCGGCCGACAGCGGCGTGCGCGAGCCGGCGACCGTCCGGCGCAGCACCGGGTAGGGGAAGGTCGCCGCGCAGGCCATGCAGCCCGCGACCTGGGCCATCTTGCCCTCGAGCATGAGGATTCCGAGCGGCCGCCGCCGGCTTGCGTCGATGTTTGCCATGGCGGTCACGCTCCCGCCTTGCGCTGCAGCAGCCGGCGGGCGGCGGCGGCGATGCCAGCCGCGTCGAGGCCGTAGCGCCGCAGGTGCTCGGCGTGCGGCGCCACCCGCTCGCAGTAGGCATCGGGCACGCCGAGGATGCACATCGGCACCGGGCAGTCCTCGCCCAGCACCTCGGCCACCGCGCCCCCCAGCCCGCCGTACACCGAGTGCTCCTCGACGGTGACGACGCAACCCGTCTCCCGCGCCGCCCGCGCCAGCAGCTCGCGGTCGATCGGCTTGACGGTATGAAGGTCGATGACCCGCGCGGTGAAGCCGTCGCGCGCCAAAAGCTCGGCCGCGGCGAGCGCCTCGGCCACCACGGTGAGCCCGGCGGCGACCAGCGTCAGGTCGCGGCCGCCGCGCAGCTCGATGCCCCTGCCGATCTCGAAAGGGCAGCTCTCGCCGTAGACCTGCGGCGTCGCGTCGACGGCGAGACGGATGTAGACCGGGCCGTGGTGCGCCGCGGCGGCCAGGGTCGCGTGGTAGGCGGCGACCGCGTCGGCGGGCGCGATCACCGTGAGGTTGGGCAGGCTGCGCGCCACCGCCAGGTCCTCGATGGCGTGATGGGTGGGCCCGGAGAAGCCCGCCTGCAGGCCGGCGAAGGTGCCGAAGATCTTGGCGTTGGCGCCGTGATAGCAGAGGTCGAGCCGCACCTGCTCGCAAGCCCGCATCAGGGCGAAGGAGGCGAAGGTGTTGACCAGCGGGATCTTGCCGGCCAGCGCCAGGCCGGCGGCCGCGCCCACCAGGCTCGCCTCGGCGATGCCGAAGTCGAGATAACGGTCGGGGAACTCGTCGCGGAACGCGAAGCCGCCGAAGTCGCCGAGGTCGGCCTCGAGCGAGAAGAAGCGCTCGTCCCGCCGCGCCAGCTCGCGCTGCGCCAGGCGGCAGGTCTCGACCGCCGAGAGGCCATGGCGCTCCAGCCACGCCGGGCTGCCCGCCGCCGGCTCGCTTGCCGCTCCGGGCGCCACGGCCGCCGTGGTCACCGGCGCCACCCCGCCCGCGGCCGCCGCCGTCATGGCCGCTCCTCGCGCCCGCGGAGGGCGGCGAGATCGGCCAGCGCCTGTGCCTTCTGCTCGGGGTTCAGCTTGCCGTAATGCCAGGCATTCTTGTTTTCGGCGAACGAGACGCCCTTGCCCTTGACCGTCGCGGCGAGCAGCAGGGACGGCCTGCCGGGCGTGAACGGCACCTGGTGCAGCTCCTGGGAGAGGGCCGCCACGTCGTGCCCATCGACCTCGCGCACCTCCCAGTTGAAGGCGCGCCATTTCGCGGCGAACGGCTCGAGCGCCATGATCTCCTCGGTGGGACCGTCCTCCTGCACGCGGTTGCGATCGACGATCGCCACCAGGTTGTCCAGCCGGTAATGCGCGGCGGCCATCGCCGCCTCCCACACCGAGCCCTCCTGGCATTCGCCGTCGCCCAGCACCACGAAGACGCGGTAGGCCAGCCGGTCGTGCTTGGCGGCGAGCGCCAGGCCGTTGCCCACCGCCAGCCCATGGCCGAGCGAGCCGGTCGCGAGCTCGACGCCGGGGATGCTCTTCAGCGAATGGCCGGCCAGGCGGCTCCCCATCTGCTTGTAGGTCTGCAGCTCCTCGACCGGGAAGAAGCCGCGCTCGGCCAGCGCGGCGTAGAGCGCGGCGCTGGCGTGTCCCTTGCTGAAGATCATGTAGTCCCGCCCCTCCATCTTGGGCCGTTCGGGATCGACCCGCAGCACCCCGTCGAAGAACAGCACGGTCAGGATCTCGATCACCGACATGGAGCCGCCCACGTGGGCGCCGGGCGAATCGGCCGCCATGGCCACGACGTGGTGACGCAGGGTGTGGGCGATCTCTTGGAGCGCTGCCTGCCTGCCCGTTGCCCTGGGCACTGCCGAAACCGGAGAGAGGACCATCGCGTGATCTCCTGCTGTGAGCGGTGCGGCCTTCACCACAGGCGCACGGATTCCTCCCACGGCTCGCGGTAGTCGAGCGCCCGCCCGTAGGCGACCAGCTCGTCGCGGTGGGAGAAAACCTTGCGGAAGGCCGCGAGGTAGAGGTCGAGGTTGGCGCGCTCGAGGAAGCTGGCCATGCACAGGCGATGGCCGACCAGCAGCGTGCCGCGGATGACGTCCAGGGTGCGCGGGTAGTCGTGGATGTCGTAGCGGATCTCGCGGCCGGCGTGGCCGCAGCTCCACGGGCATCCCTTGCCGTAGCCGCGCCGCTGCTGGAACAGCAGCTGGCCGGGAACCGGCCGGTTCTGGTACTCGATGAGCGGCACGCCCTCCGCCGCCATCAGGTCCTGCACCGCCTTGCGGCAGCGGCCGACCGGCAGGTCGAGGCCGGCGGCCGCTGGATCGATGCGGAAACGGAAGTGGTGGTAGACGTGGGTGCGTCCCGCGGGCACGTGCGGCGGCACGAGGCCGGGGATCTCGGCGAGCCCTGCCGACAGGTACCGCGCCCCTTCCTGGACGGCCGCGGTGAGCCCGGGAAGCCGCCGCAGCTGGCTCGCAGTGAAGGCCGCGAGGATCGAGCTGAAGCGGTAGTTCCAGCCCATGGTGACGGCGTTGTACTCGCGCGTCTGATCGGGGCGCACGCGCTCGCCGAACATCTTCACCAGGTCGGCGGCGTCGCGCAGCGCGGCGTCGCCGGTGGTGAACAGGCCGCCCTCGCCGGCGGTCGCCAGGTTCTTGCCGGCCATGACGCTGGTCGCCCCCATGTCGCCGATCCCGCCCACCATGCGCCCCCGGTAGAGCGCCCCGGGCGCCTGCGCCACGTCTTCGATCACCTTGATGCCGCGCCGCCCGGCGGTCGCCAGGACAGGATCGAGGTCGACGGGCAGGCCGTGGAGATGGACCGCGACCACGGCGCGGGTGCGCCCGGTGATGCGCTCCTCGAGCAACGCCGGGTCCAGGGTGTAGGTCTCGGGATCGATGTCGACGAAGACCGGCAGGCCCTGGTGGTGGATCACCGCCGAGGCCGAGGCGAGGAAGGTCAGCGCCGGCACCACCACCTCGTCGCCGGGCTCGACGCCTGCCGCCGCCACCGCCGCGTGCAGCGCGGCGGTGCCGCTGTTGAAGGCGATGCAGTGGCGCGCGCCCACGAACTCCGCCCACTGCCGCTCGAGCGCCGGCACCGCGTCGTCGTTGATCCAGGACAGCCGCCCCGAGCGCAGGGTGGCGGTGACCGCGGCGACGTCGTCCTCGCTCACCAGCGGCCAGTGCTCGACGATCTCGCCCGGCGCCACCACCGGCGTGCCGCCGTGGATGGCGAGGCGCGAGCGGGCGCCGCGCCCGCCGCGGCCGCGGGCACGGGCGCCGCGGGAGGCGTTCGCCGGAACCGCCGCCGGCTCAAGCGACGACATGCAACCGCCGCTCGACGTCGCCGTTGGTGAGCACCTCGTGGCCGGTCTCGGTCACCAGCACGGTGTCGGAGAAGCCGACGTGCCCGTTCATCTCGGGGATGATGAGCGACGGGACGAGATGGAAGACCATGTTGGGTTCGAGCACCGTATCGTCGCCCGGATGCAGGTTCATGATGTGGCTCTCGTTCCAGCCCGGCGGGTAGCAGACGCCGATCGAATAGCCGGTCTCGTGGGTGTAGTCCGCGAAGCCGGCGCCGAGGATGGTGCCGCGGCAGGCGGCATCCACCTCGCCCGAGGTCGCCCCGGGACGGATGGTCTCGATCGCCCTGGCGAGCCCTTCGAGGATGACGTCGGCGGTGCGCCGCACGACGTCCGGGGGCTGGCCGAGGAACGCCGTGCGCATCATGGCCGCGCTGTAGCGCTTGATGCAGCCCGAGTGCTCGAGAAACACGATGTCGCCGTCGCGCAGCTCCCGGCCCTCCCAGGTGCCGTGCGGCAGTCCGGAGCGCTCGCCCGAAACCACGTAGGGCGGGCTGCCCGGATACTCGCTGCCATGCTGCAGGGTGGCGCGATAGACCTCGGCGGCGAGGTCGTTCTCGGTGCGCCCGCGGGCGATGGCGGCGAGCGCCGCCTTCATCCCCTCGCTCGCCGCCTTCGCTCCCCGGCGGATGTAGCCGATCTCGGCCTCGCTCTTGACCAGCCGCGCCTGCTCGACGGCGCCGCTGCCGTCGGTGAAGCGGGCGCGCGGCAGCAGCTCGACCAGCCGCTTGTAGGTGCGGATGGGGAAGAAGAAGCCGCTCTCCTCGATCGCCAGGACCTTGTCCTCGAGGCCCATCTCGCGCACCGCCTGCGCGGTGACCGCGACCGGGTCTTCGATCACCGAATAGGTGGACCAGCGGTCGATCCACGAGCGGCGGATGACGTTGATCTTCTCTTCGAGGTAGGTGACGAACGTCGGCTCGCCGGAGGCGGGGAGGATGAGCGTTTGATACATGTAATAACCGGTGCTGGTGAAACCGGTCAGGTAATAGATGTTCTCCGGGATGCTGACGAGGCTCGCGTCGATGCCGCGCTCGGCCAGGCAGCGCTGCACCCGGGCCAGCCGCTGTCGATATTCGGCGAGTGTGAACGGCAGGTCGGGATGGTCGCGCATGATCGGTCTCGGTCTCCTCCGGTACGCAGCGTTCAGATCTCGGTGCGGCTGAGCTCCAGCGCGTTGCTCCGCGCGCCGTCGCGGTGGACGAAGCTCTCCCCCTGCCACTCCCACACCCAGCCGGAGCGCTTCCGGCCGCCGTAGGGCGCGTGCAGGTTGCGGCCGTAGAAGTCGAGCCAGATCTCGTCGCGGAACACCTGGCCGTGGCAGCCGTCCAGCGCCGGGGCGGCGGCGGCGCCGCCGCCGTAGAGGTTGGCGGCGAGACCGTAGCGCGAGTCCGCCGCCACCGCGGTCGCCTCTGCCTCGCTCCCGACCGTCTGGATGGGGATGATCGGTCCGAAGGTCTCGTCCTGCATGATCGACATGGCGGCGGAGACGCCGGTCAATACCGTCGGCTGCACGAAGGTTCCGACCGTGCCGTCCGCCAGCGTGCAGCGCGTCATGCAGCCGCCCGCCGCCACCCGGGCGCCCTTGGCGCGGGCGTCCGCGAGCTGGCCGGCGATGCGGTCCGCCACCCGGCGGCTGGCGATCGGCCCGACGGTGACCGCCTCGTCCTCCGGGGCGCCCATCACCTCGCGGCGGGTGAGCTCGACCACCCGCTCGACGAACTCGGCGGCCAGCTCGGCGTGCACGTAGAAACGCTCGGGCGAGGTGCACGCCTGGCCCGAGTTGTAATAGCCGCCTCTCACCGCGTCGTTCGCCGCGCGCTCGAGGTCGGCTCCCGGCAGGACCAGGAACGGGTCCTTGCCCGGCCCTTCGAAGATCAACTTCTTGCGCGCGGCCCGGATCTCCGCCTCGTAGGCGGCAGCCCAGCGGTCGTCGCCGAACACCATGAGCACCGCGACCGCGGGGTCGGCGAGGGCCGCGCGGATGAAATCGGGTCCGCTGCCGTGAGCGAAGCTGACGCCGGGCAGATGCGTGGTGAACAGCGGCTCGAGCACCTCGCCCCAGCGCCGCAGCGCGCCCGGCAGCCGCGCCACGACGCGGTTGCCGGCCAGGAAGGCGGTGCCGAGGGTCGCCACCGGGTTGGAGAGCCCGACGTTGCCCGGCAGGAGGATGGCCACCGTTCCCACCGGGGCGCGGCCGGCGAGCCGCCGCTCGACGTCGCCGAAAGCGTGCAGCCGGGCAAGGGCCAGCTCCACCTCGCCCGCGGCGACGCGGCGGACCCGGTTGGCGTGGAGGACCAGGCCCGCGACGAGCTCGCCGCGCCGCGCGGCGATGGCGCCGGCCAGCGCCGACAACCGCGCGCGGCGCGCCAGGAGGCCCGCGGCAGCCGCCGTTGCTCGCTCCATCGCCATGACGCGTTCCACGACGGTCCAGGTTCAGGCCGCGGCGCCGTGCTCGCGGACCCGCAACAGGTAGGCGCGGCGGCGCGGATCGCGCAGCGGCCCGAATCCCGCCACCTCGTAGCCGCGCGCGAAGTAGTGCGGGAAGATCTCGCGGAAGGCGTAGAGCCAGCAGCGCGCCAGGCCGATGTCCGTCCGCTTGATGGCGTGGATGTCGGGGGGCGCCTCGACCAGCAACGCCGGCTCGTCGCGCGCCAGGTGCCAGCGCAGCGGGACCGGCAGGCCGGACGAAGCGTGGACCTTCACCTCGGCGACCAGCGGCGCGCGGTAAGGCAGCGGCGGCAGCTCGCCGCGCAACGCCTGCTCGACGCGGGGTTCGCCAACCCGCCATTCGACCAGGAAGCGGTCGGTGGCGATGCCGGCGTTGATGCCGCCGGTGAAGAGGCCATAGCAGTTGGGCAGGTAGCGCGAGCAGACGCATCCCAACCGGCCGAGGTTCAGGCCGGCGTTGACGCTGGCGAGCGGGTCGTAGGTCCAGGTGATCAATTCGATGCCCTGTGCGAGGGCGGCGTCGCGCTGCCGCCGTTTCAGCTCGTAGGCGATGCCGCGGCCGCGGAAATCCGGATCGACGGCCAGCAGCACCGAGCAGAGCTTGGGGCGCCCGGTTTCGCCGCTGCCCAGGAAACCGCACACGAAACCCACCAATCGTCCGCTGCCGCCGCGGCCGCCGGAGCCGCCGGCGAAGGCGCCGAACGTCGCGCCGCCGTTCTCCTGCGCGGTGATCATCACCAGCGCCGAGACGCAGCCCACGTCGTCAGGCCCCCAGATGCGCTGCTGCAGCTCCTCGCAGCGCCGGTACTCGCCGATGTTGCGCAGCCGGCGCAGCTCGATCGCGGCCTCGCCGCCGGCGAGCGGCATGGTGAGGTCGTGCCGCTGCAGAAGAGGGATAGGCCCTTCACCTATTTCTTTAGTATACACAGGCGCGTCCATGCAGATTCATGTGAGACGTGAAGTCGAAACGTGACACATTCCTGGCCCGCGGCGGCCGGCGAAACGCGCGATGCAAACGCAGATGCTGGCGAGCGCCTCGCGCCTCGCGCGCGCGAAATCTGGAGCGATGCGCCTGGATCACGGATCGTCACGGCGCCTTGTCTCTGCGCAGCGGCGAACATGCACAAAGTAAAATATCGACAGCCCGCCCACCCGGGTCAGCACCGGTCACCGCCGGCGCGCTCCCGGATGAGAGCCCTTGCGGGTTGTGTGTGGAGGCAAGGGTTTGCACAGGGAAGCTCCTGCTGCCTGGCGGGATTTTTCGCTGGTCTGGGCCGGGCAGACGATCTCTTTGCTGGGCTCGGAGATCACCACCTTCGGGCTGGGCGTCTGGATGTATCAACGTACCGGCTCGGTCACCAGCCTGGCGATGATCTTCGCTTTTGCCGCCGCCCCCGGCCTGCTGCTGTCGCCGGTCGCCGGCGTCCTGCTCGATCGCTTCAGCCGCCGGCGAGGATTGATCCTGACCAACCTGGGCGCGGCCCTGGGTCCGCTGTCGCTGCTGTCGCTGCTGCTCTTGGGCCGCCTGGAAACCTGGTGCGTATATGTGATCGTGGCGGTTGCCACCGCGTTCCTGGCGTTCCAGGTTCCCGCCTTCAGCGCCGCGGTGACCCTGATGGTCTCCTCCGCGCAGCTGGGGCGCGCCAGCGGCCTGCTGCAGTTCGGCGGCGCCGGCGCGCAGATCCTGGCGCCGCTTTTGGCCGGCGCGCTGCTGCCGCGTGTCGGCCTCGCCGGCCTCGTCGCCATCGACGCCCTGACTTTCGGCGCCGGCATCGTCACCCTGGTCGCCGCGCGCATCCCGGACCCGCCGCCGGTCCCCGCCGATGCCGCCGCCGCCGGCTTTGGCCTGGCGGCCCAGGTGGCGGTCAGCGTGCGCTATCTAAGGCGGCGCCCCGGCCTGCTCCGGCTGCTGGCGTTTTTTGCCGTCGGCAATTTCCTGCTCGCCATGTGCCAGGTGCTGCAGACCCCCCTGGTGCTGGCGAGGTACTCGCCCGCCAGGCTCGGGCTGGTGGTCTCGGCCGGGAGCTTCGGCCTGCTGGCCGGCAGCCTGGTGATGAGCGCCTGGGGCGGCCCGGCGCGCCGCGTCCTGGGCATCCTCGGGCTGTTCCCGCTGCTCGGGCTCGGCGCCATCCTGATGGGCGTGGCGCCGTCGGCGGCGCTGATCGCGGCCGGCGTGTTCGGGATCCTGCTGGTGGTGCCGATCATCAACGGCTGCGACCAGGCGCTGTGGCAGTCCAGCGTCGAGCCCGGGCTCCAGGGGCGGGTGTTCTCGACCCGGCAGCTGCTCGAGCAGTTCACCGCGCCCATCGCCTACCTGGCCGCCGGCCCGCTCGCCGACCGCGTCTTCGAGCCCCTGCTGCGTGTCCACGGTCCGCTCGCCGGCAGCGTCGGCAGCCTGGTCGGCGTCGGCCCGGGCCGGGGCATCGGGTTGATGTTCGTGGTGATCGGCGTGCTGTTGCTCGGCAATGCGCTGCTCGGCTTCGCGTCGCCGCGGCTGCGCGGCGTCGAGCTGCAGGGGAGCGCGGCGGCGGCGGGGCCGCCGGCGGTCGGCGTGGCCGCGGCGGAGAAGGCCTGAGCGGCATGGCCGAGCCCATCCAGCCGCCGCCCGGCGCCGCCGCTGCGGCTGCGGCCGCCGCGGGCTCCCCCGGTGCCGCTCCCGACCTGGCCGGCCGGCGCTCCAACCTTTCGCACGCCAAGCGCGACCTGCTGGCGCGCTGGCTCCGCGGTCAGCCGACCGCCGGCGCCGGCGCGGCGGCGCCCATCCCCAGGCGCGCGGCCGGCGAGCCGGTGCCGCTCTCCTTCGCGCAGCAGCGCATCTGGTTCCTCGACCAGCTGGACCCGGGCAGCCCGGCCTACAACCTCGGCGGCGCGCTGCGGCTGCGCGGCGAGCTGGACGTGCGCGCCCTGGCCGCCGCCGGCGGCGAGCTCGTGCGCCGTCACGAGGTGTTGCGCACCGCGCTGGTGGTCGTGGACGGAGAGCCCCGCCAGGTGGTGCATCCGGCGCGGCGCGGCGCGGGCCTGCCGCTCGTCGATCTCGGCCTGCTGGGCGGCGCGCGCCGCGAGGCGGTGCTGGCAGGGCTGGCCTGCGCCGCGGTGCGCCAGCCCATCGACCTCGAGCGCGGGCCGCTGCTGCGCCTGGGGCTGGCGCGTGTCGCGCCGCACGAGCACGTCCTGCTGCTCACCCTCAGCCATGCCGCCGGCGACTCCTGGTCGCTCGGCCTCCTCATCGGCGAGCTGGCCGCCCTCTACCAGGCGTTTGCGCGGCGGCGGCCGTCGCCGCTGCCGGAGCTGCCCATCCAGTACGCGGACTTCGCCGTCTGGCAGCGCCGGCGCCTGGCGGGCGACCTGCTGGCCGAGCAGCTCGCCTGGTGGCGGCGGCAGCTGGACGGCGCGCCGCCGGCGCTCGAGCTGCCCGCGGACCGGCCCCGGCCGCCGGCGCGCAGCGGGCGCGGCGCGCTGCTGCCGGTCGCGCTCGAGCCGGACGTCGCACGGCCGCTGCGTTCGCTGTGCCTGGCCGAGCGCACGACGTTCTTTGCCGGGCTGCTGGCCGCCTGCCAGCTGCTGCTCCACCGGCTGAGCGGCGAGCGCACGATCGTGGTCGGCACGCCGGTCGCGAACCGCGGCCACGTGCAGCTCGAAAAGCTGGTGGGCTTCTTCGCCAACACCCTGGCGCTGCGGCTCGACGTCGCCGCCGGGGCCAGCTTCCGCGAGCTGCTGCGGCAGGCGGGCGAGACGGTGCGCGGCGCGCTCGCCCACCAGGATCTCCCCTTCGAGCGCCTGGTCGAGGAGCTGCATCCGCGGCGCGACCTCGCCCGCACGCCGGTGTTCCAGGTGATGTTCGTGCTGCAGAACGCGCCGATGCCGCCGCTCGCCATGGCGGGGCTGACGATGGAGACGCTGGACCTCGATCCCGGCACCGCCAAGTTCGACCTCACGCTCACCCTCGCCGACGCCGCGGCGGGCGGGGCGGCGGGCACCCTGGAGTACAGCTCCGATCTCTTCGACCGCGACCGCATGCTCCGCCTGCGCGGCGTGTTGGAGCGCCTGGCCGCGGCGGCCGCGGCCAGCCCGGACGAGCCCGCCGGCGAGCTGCCGCTGCTGTCGGCGGCGGAGCGCCACCAGCTGCTGCGGGAGTGGAACGACAGCGGGTGCCGGCTGGCCGGCGCGGCCACCGTCCACGGCCTGGTGGCGGCGCAGGCCCGGCGCACGCCGGAGGCGGCGGCGGTGGTTGATCGCCAGACGGTGTCGAGCTACGCCGAGCTGGTCCATGACGCGGCGCGGCTCGCCGACCGCCTGCGGGCCGCGGGGGTCGGCCGCGGCTCGCTGGTGGGGATCGCGGTCGAGCGCAGCCGCGAGCTGATGGTCGGGTTGCTGGGCATCCTCGAGTGCGGCGCCGCCTACGTCCCGCTCGATCCCGACTACCCGGCGGAGCGCCTGCGCTACATGGTCGAGGACTCCGGCATCGCGGTGCTGCTCACCGCCGGCGAGCGGCTGGCCGGGCTCGGCGGCGAGCGCGTGCGGCGGTTCGACCTGCGCGGCGCGGCGGCGAGCGCGGCCGGCGCGGCCGCGGCACGCACCGCCGGGCCGGCCGGCGGCGCGGCCGGCGCCGGCGACCTGGTGTACGCCATCTACACCTCGGGCTCCACGGGGCGGCCGAAGGGCGCGCTCAACGTCCATGGCGCGGTGGTCAACCGCCTGCTCTGGATGCAGGAGACCTACCGCCTGACCGAGCGCGACCGGGTGCTGCAGAAGACCCCGTGCGGCTTCGACGTCTCGGTCTGGGAGCTGTTCTGGCCGCTCGCCGCGGGCGCCGCCCTGGTCTTCGCCGAGCCCGGCGGCCACCGCGACAGCGCCTACCTGGCGCGCCTCGTCGCCGAGCAGTCGATCACCGTGGCGCATTTCGTGCCCTCGATGCTCCAGCCGTTCCTCGAGGAAGAGGAGAGCCGGCGCTGCGCCAGCCTGCGGCAGGTCGTGGTGAGCGGCGAGGCGCTGTCCGCCGCGCTGCGCGACCGTTGCCTGGAGCGCCTGCCGGCCGCCGCCCTGGACAACCTTTACGGACCGACCGAGGCGGCGATCGACGTTTCCGTCTGGCCTTGCCGGCCGGCGGCCGCGGATGCGCCGGTCCCGATCGGCCGCCCGATCGCCAACCTGCGGCTCTACGTGCTCGATCCGGCCCGGCGCGAGGCGCCGGCCGGCATCCCGGGAGAGCTCTGCATCGGCGGCGCGGGCCTGGGCCGCGGCTACCTGCGGCGGCCGGATCTCACCGCCGAGCGCTTCGTGCCGGATGCCTGCGGCGAGGAGCCGGGAGCCCGTCTCTACCGCACCGGCGACCTCGCCCGCTGCCGCCGCGACGGCGCCATCGAGTTCCTCGGCCGCCTCGACCACCAGGTGAAGGTGCGCGGGGTGAGGATCGAGCTGGGCGAGATCGAGGCGACCCTGTTGCGCGAGCCGGCGGTGCGCGAGGCGGTGGTCGCCGCCCGGCCGGGGCCGGCGGGAGAGACGCGGCTGGTGGCCTGGGTGGCCGGTCCGGACCGCGCCGCCCTGCTGCCGGAGCGGCTGCGCGCGGCGGTCGCCCACGAGCTGCCGGAGGCGATGGTGCCGGCGGTCTTCGTGGTCCTCGATGCGCTGCCCCTGGGCGCCCACGGCAAGGTCGATCGCCAGGCCCTGCCGGACCCTGTCCCGGCTGCCGGAGCGGCGCCGGGCGAGGCCGGCTTCGAATTGCCGCGCAACGCGCGGGAGGCGGCGGTGGCGGCGATCTGGACCGAGATCCTGGGAGTCCCGCGCGTCGGCATCCACGACGACTTCTTCGCACTGGGCGGCCATTCGATCGCCGCCGCCCGGATGCTGCAGGCGCTGCGCCGCGCGTTCCGTGTCGAGCTGCCGCTGCGCCTGCTGTTCCAGCGCCCGACCGTGGCGGCCCTGGCGGCGGCGATCGCCGCCCCGCGGCCGGGAGGCGCGGCGGCCGCCGCCCCGGGGCTGCCCTACATGGGCCGCGACGAGCTCGCGGCCCAGGCCCACCTCGGCTCCGACTTCGTCGTCGCGGCGGCCGTGCGGGCAGTGGCGCCCATGGCGGCGGCCGGGCCGGGGTCGCCGCCGGCGAGAGTGCTGCTCACCGGCGCCACCGGGTTCCTCGGTCCCTTCCTGCTCCACCAGCTGCTCGTCCAGCTCCCCGGAGCGCGGATCGATTGCCTGGTGCGCGCCGCCGACCCCGCGCTCGCGGAGCAGCGGGTGCGCTCGGGGCTGGCCGCGTGCGGGCTGTGGGAGGAGTCGTTCGCCGGCCGCCTGCGCGGCCTGCCGGGAGACCTCGCCCGGCCGCTTCTCGGGCTCGCCCCGCAAGAGATCGATCGGCTCGCCGCGGACGTCGACGCCATCTATCACAATGGCGCCTGGGTCAACCTCTTCCTCGGCTATCCCACGCTCGCGCCGGCCAATGTCGCCGGCACCCGCGAGGTCCTTCGCCTGGCGGCACGGGGCAGGCCGAAGCCCGTGCACCACGTCGGCACGGTCTCGGTCTTCGCCTCCGCCGGCGGCGCCCCGCTGGCCGCGGTGGACGAGACGACGCCGCTCGACGCCATCCACGGCCTGCTCGGCGGCTACAGCCAGAGCAAGTGGGTCGCCGAGAGCCTGGTGCGCCAGGCCGCCGAGCGCGGGGTGCAGGCGACGGTCTACCGCCTCGGCCGGGTCGCCCCGCACAGCGGCAGCGGCCGCGGCAACTTCGGGGACCTGCTCTTTCGCATGCTGCGCGGCTCGCTCGAGATCGGCGCCGCGCCGGACCTCGAGACGGAGGTGGAGATGGCGCCCGTCGACTACGTGAGCGGCGCCCTCGTTCACCTGTCGCGGCAGCCTGCCGCCGCCGGCGCGGTCTATCACCTCGTCCATCCCCGCCCGGTCACCTGGCGCCGGCTGCTGGATGCCCTGGACGCCGCCGCGGCGCCGCGCCGGCCGCTCGCCCGGCTCCCCGCCACGGCATGGGAGGAGGCCATCCGGCGGGCCGCCGAGAGCTCGGGCAGCGATGCTCTCCACGCTCTCCTGCCCTTCCTCGGGGATGCCGCGGCAGCCGCCGGCGACGCTCCGGTGGCGACCCAGCCGGCGGTCAGGTGCCGGCGCACCCTGGCGGCGCTCGCCGGCAGCAGTTGGCGCTGCCCGCCGCTCGACGACCGCCTGCTCGGCCTCTACCTGCGGCGTCTCACGAAAGGAGTGACGACTTGAGCATCGAAACCGCCTTGCCCGACTTCCAGCCCACCGCCGCCCTCGAGCAGGTCGACGGCGAGCTGCAGCTGAAACTGCCGCCGCCCGCCGCGAGCGAGCATCTGGATCTCCTGGTCGGCGACTGGATCGGCACCTATCGGGCGGCCGGGCAGGAGTTCACCGCCCATGCCACCAACCGCTGGGTCTTCAACCACCAGTTCGTGCAGGGGCTCAACCGGACGCAGGGCTCGCTCGGCCTCACCGAGTCGCAGGAGATGTGGGTGCCGACGGCGGAAGCCGGGGTGTACAAGCTCTACTTCTTCGACGCCTTCGGCGGCCACGGGGTGGCCGACGCCAGGTGGTCGGGCAGCGGCTTCTTGGTGCATGGCGACGACCCCTCCGCCGGCCGCTTCCGCAACTCGATCACCGTCACCGCCGAGGGCGACCTGCTCTTCCACCTCGAGCTCGGTCCCGACGATCAGGGGAGCTTCAAGAGCCTGGGCGAAGGGCGGTACAGCCGTCCGCCGCGAGGGTCCGCGGGGTGACCGGCCGCATGGCCCGGCCGGCGGGCGACCCGGCGGCCCGAGCGTCGAGCGGCCCGCCGCCGCTCGTCGCGGCGGCCCGCGACCGGCCGCTGCCGCTCTCCTGGTCGCAGCAACACCGGTGGCGGCAATGGCGGTGCGGCCGCGAGGAAGCCGTCGCGGCGGCCTATGAGCTCGCGGGTCCGCTGCGGCCAGCGGCCCTCGCCGCCAGCCTCGCCGCGGTGGCGCGCCGTCACGAGGTGCTGCGCACCCGCTTCGTCGAGGTGGCGGGCGAGACCCGGCAGGAGGTCCAGGCAGCGGGGCCCGTGACGCTGCCGCTGGTCGATTTGAGCGCTCTCGCCGCGGCCGCGGCGGAGCTGGCGCGTCTCGCGGGCGAGGAGGCGCCGCCGCCCGGCGATCCGGCGAGCGCTCCGCCGTGGCGCGCGCTCCTGGTGCGGCTGGGCGGCGAGCGGCACGTGCTGCTGCTTGCCGCGCATCCGCTCATCGCCGACGCCCGCTCGCTCGACCTGCTGCTGGGGGAGGCGGCGGCCCACTACGCGGCGGCGCTCGCCGGCGACGGCTCGCCGCGGCCCGGCCTCCCCGAGCTGCCGATCCAGTATGGCGACTTCGCGGCCTGGCAAGCCGCCTGGCCCCCCCAGATGCTCGCCGGCCAGCTCGCTTACTGGTGCCGCGAGCTGGCCGCGCTGCCGCCGCCCCTGGTGCTGCCCGGCGACCGGCGGCGACCGGCCGGCCGCCGCCGGCGCGGCGCCCGCCGCGAGCTGCCGCTGCCGCCGGTGGTCGTGGCGGAGCTGCGGCGAGCGGCGCGCCGCGAAGGGGTGACCCTGCACACGCTGCTGCTGGCCGCCTGGGCGGCGCTCCTCGCGCGCTACACGGGGCGGCGAGACCTGCTCATCGGCATGCCGGTGGACAACCGCGTGCTGCCGCTGACCGGGCGGTCGATCGGACCGTTCGCCAACATCCTGGCGCTGCGCGTCCGGCCGGACCTCGCGGCGGATTTCCGCCGCCTGCTGGGGGCGGTGCGCGAGGCGGTGCTTGCCGCTTCGGCGCACCGCGACCTCCCTTGCGAAACGGCGATCGATGGGCGGGCCGGGGGGGACGACGGCCGGCCCATCGAGGTGACGCTGGCCTGGCACGGCAGCGGCGGTGCGCCCGCCGCCGGCGCCGGCTGGCAGCTCGGCGCGGCGCTCCGGGCGGCGCCGCTGCTGCCCGCTGCCCTGGCAGCCGCGCCGAACGACCTGGCGCTCACGGTCGAGGAGCGCGGCGCGGAGGTGCTGCTGGCGCTCGCCTTCGCCGCCGACCGTCTCACCGGCGCCGCCGCGGCGCGCCAGCTGCGCCATTACGCCGTGCTGGCGCTCGCCGCGGCGGCGACGCCGGAGCTGCCCCTGGCGCTGCTGCCGCTGCTGCCGCCTGCCGCCCGCCACCAGCTGCTGGTGGAGTGGAACGACACGCGCACCGGCTATCCCCGCGAGCGCACGCTGGCGGAGCTGTTCGAGGCGCAGGTGGAGCGCACGCCGGACGCCCCGGCGGTGGACTGGAGCGGGCATGGGGGCCGCCGGCTGAGCTACCGCCAGCTCAACCGCCGCGCCAACCGGGTGGCGCGTTTCCTCGGCCGGCTGGGGGTCGGGCCGGGCGCGCGCGTCGGCATCTGCCTCGAGCGCTCGCCGGAGCTGATCGTGGGCCTGCTGGCGGTCGTCAAGGCGGGCGCCGCCTACGTGCCGCTCGATGGCTCCTATCCGCGCGAGCGGCTGTCCTTCATGGTGGAGGACGCCGGCCTGACGGCGCTGCTCACCACTCGCGAGCTGCGGCCGCTGCTGCCTGCCGCGGCGCCGCCCACCGTGCTGCTCGACGCCGACCGCCGGCGGATCGCGGCCCAGGACGGCGCCAACCTGCCGCGGCAGGGGGAACCGGCGGGCCTGGCGTACCTGATCTATACCTCCGGTTCGACCGGGCGGCCGAAAGGCATCTGCATCCCGCAACGGGCGGTGGTCCGGCTGGTCTGCGACACCAACTACCTCGCGGTGTCGCCGTCCGACCGGATCGCGCAGACGTCGAACGTCTCCTTCGACGCCGCGACCTTCGAAGTCTGGAGCGCGCTGCTGCACGGCGCCTGCCTGGTCGGCATCCCGCGCGAGGTCACCCTGGTCGCGGAAGACCTCGCCGCCGCCCTCGAGGCGGACCGGGTGGACGTCATGTTCCTGACCACCGCCCTGTTCAACCAGATGGCGCGGCAGGCGGCTTCGGCGCTCGGCCGGCTAAGCTGTGTGCTGTTCGGCGGCGAGGCGGCGGACCCTGCCGCGGTGCGCCGCCAGCTCGCGGCGGGCGGGCCGCGGCGGCTGGTCAACCTCTACGGACCGACCGAGAACACCACGTTCAGCACGTGGCACCAGGCCGGCCCGGAGGCGGCGCGCGCCGATGCCGCCGTGCCCATCGGCCGCCCGGTCTCGAACAGCCGCCTGTTCGTGCTCGACCGCAACTTCGAGCCGCTGCCGCCGGGGGTGCCCGGCGAGCTGGTGCTGGGCGGCGACGGGCTGGCCTGGGGTTACCACGGACGGCCCGATCTGACCGCCGCGGCGTTCGTTCCCGACCCCTTCGGCGGCGGGCCCGGCGGCCGGCTCTACCGCACCGGCGACCTGGTGCAGCTGCGCGCCGACGGCCAGGTCGAGTTCCTCGGCAGGATCGATTTCCAGGTCAAGGTCCGCGGCTTCCGCGTCGAGCCCGGGGAGGTGGAGAGCGCGCTGCTCGGCCATCCCGGGGTGCGCGAGGCGGCGGTGGTGGCGCTGCCGGACGGCGCCGGCCGCCGGCTGGTGGCCTGCTACGCGCTGGCCGCAGGCGGCGCAGGCGGCGCAGGCGGCGCCGGCGGGGCCGGCGGGGCCGACGGCGGCGGCGCGGCGGCGCCCGGCGGCGCGGAGCTGCGCGCTTTCCTCCACGCGCGGGTGCCGCACTTCATGGTGCCCGCTGCCTTCCTGCGGCTGCCGGCGCTGCCGCTGACGCCCAACGGCAAGCTCGACCGCCAGGCGCTCGCCGCCATCGCCGTGTCGGGCGCCGGCCAGGCCGCGGCCGCTGACGCCGCGGCCGGCACGGCCGGCCCGGGCGCTGGCCTGGCGTCGCGGCGCACGCCGTTCGAGGAAGTGGTGGCGGCGGCCTGGGCCGAGGTGCTCGGCCGCGAGCCGAGCGACGGCGGCGACGACTTCTTCGAGCTCGGCGGCAACTCGCTCGCGGCCAGCCAGGTGGTGTCGCGCCTGCGCCGGGCGGTGGGGCTCGAGCTGCCGGTGGCCACGCTCTTCGAGGAGCCGACGCTGGCGGGGCTGGCGCGGCGGCTGGCCGCCGACGTCGTGGCGCGGGAGGGGCGCGAGGGCCGCGACGGCGGCGGCGCTGGCGGCGCGGGCGAGGCCGGCGGCGCGGGCGAGGCCGGCGGCGCCCACCAGGGTGGCGAGCCGCCGCTCGCGCCGGTGCCGCGCACCGGGCCGCTGCCGCTCTCGTTCGCCCAGGAGCGGCTGTGGTTCCTGGCCCAGCTGGTGCCCGACAACCCGTTCTACAACGAGCTGGTGGTCTGCGACCTCGCCGGGCCGGTCGCTCCCGCCGCCCTGGCCGCCGCTTTGAACGGCGTGGTGCGCCGCCACGAGGCGCTGCGCACCGTGTTCGTGGTCCGGGACAACGTGCCGTTGCAGGCAATCGTGCAGCGCCTGGGCGTGCCGCTGCCGGTGATCGACCTGGGTGCGTTGGCGCCCGGTGCCGCCCGTGCCGCCGCCACCACAGGGGCCTCCGGTGCCGCCAAGGCCGGCGGCGACGGCGGGCCGGCCGGAGTGGCCGAGCGGGCCGCGGCGCGGGCCGCCGAGCGCGAGGCGGCCACCCCCTTCGACCTCGCGCGCGGGCCGCTGCTGCGCGCGCGGCTGCTGCGCCTGGCGCCCGGCCGCCACCGCCTGCTGCTGGTGCTGCACCACATCGCCTTCGACGGCTGGTCGGCGTCGGTGCTGGTGAACGAGCTGGCGGCGCTGTATCGCGCCGCCCGCG
>Ga0307479_10000163_pt1 | contig 62111 bp, 53 predicted proteins | sample atmos_gasesECM4C_FD_203743 | JGI IMG/M metagenome (GOLD analysis project Ga0307479, IMG submission 203743) | Hardwood forest soil microbial communities from Morgan-Monroe State Forest, Indiana, United States - atmos_gasesECM4C_515 | ecosystem: Environmental > Terrestrial > Soil > Temperate... | reverse complement strand
TCCGCCGAGGCGACAACGACGCCGCCCGGCAGCGATCCCGGCCGAACCAACAGGCTGCGAATCGCGTACTCGTCACCCAGCAGGAAACCCGACATGCCGAGCCCGATGACCAGCAGGAGCCAGCCAACCCGGTTGGCGGGACGCCGGCTCGCGACGAAGGCGCCGACGGTGGAGTACCCAATCGCGACGCAGATCTCGGTGATCACCGACGAGGCATCGTTGGACGTCATCGGAATTGGATCGAAAAGCCACAACACAGCCCATCCACCAAGTAGGCCGAAGGCCAATACCAGGAAGGCCGGAGCCAGCCGCCGGGTCATAAGACGCCAACCTCGGCACCAACTGGTACAGACCCGGCGATTCCGGAGGCGGATCGCGCCAGGGTGCCGCCAAGCGCCTCGACGCGATCCCGAAGTCCTTCCAACTGGCCATCGAGGGCGGCCACGCCCTCGATCGCAAAAGTCAGGACGCCGTCACCCGCCCTCAGGTGGACCGTTGCCGGCCCAGCGGCGGCGCGTAGTGCCTCGGTACAGCAGAAGTAAACGGCTGTCTCCACGCCGGGGTCGAACCGAGTGCTACCCAGCTCAGCCGGGCTCTCGACTGATGCGTGGACCGCCGCCTTTCTCGTGTGCGCCTGGAGCGCGGCGACGATGCCCTTATCGGCGAGAAGCGGTGGAAAGATGCCGCGGGCCAGGTCGCGCAAACCATCGAGGGTTCGCTGTGTCTCGATGGTGAGAACCTCGAGTTGCGCGGCCGCGGCTACGCCATCATCGACCAGCAGACGTTCCACCTCATCGAGCTGTTCGGAGGTCGCCTCGAGCTCACGCTGCACACCCACGCGGATTTCGTCCCCCAACCGCCGGCGCTCAGTCTCCTGCGCGGCCACGATGCGCTGACGCGAGGCGCGGAGTTCAGCGGCCTGCGCCGAGATATCGACCAGCCGCCCCTGCAGCTCCGCGGTCAGTCGCACGTTGTGCAGCACCGGGCCTGCCTGGGCGGCGAGGTCGGCGAGCAGTCGGCCCTCCCCGGGTGTGATCGGCTGACCCGGGCTTTCACGCACTGCGATCTCACCGACCAGTTCACCGCGATATGACACGGGCAACGTGCGCTCGAACCGATCTGCGCTCGCCGTAGGCGGCCACACCGTCGAACGCCTGCCGCCACCTGGCAGGACCAGAATCACACGTGCCGCCTGCGCGCCGACGCCCCGGGCAGCCGCTTCAGCCATTTGCGGTAAGACGTCGTCCGCCGATAGCGTCCCGGCCATTTGATCGGCGAAGCCGGCCATCACCTGATACGGCGTGGCGCGCTTTCCGTAAACGAGGCGGTTGGCGAAGCGTTGCACGCGCTCGCGGATCGGTTGAAAAGCCACAGCGACCACAGCGGTTGCCACGATCGACAGCGCGAGGTTGGGCCGATTTCCTGATCCCACTAGTCGGCCGACACCAACAACAATGGCGACGTAGACGGAGCTGATAAAGGCGGCGAGCACCCCGTAAACCAGGGCGCGGTTGATGACGACGTCGATGTCATAGAGCCTGTAGCGGAGGACGGCAATCGCGATGCTGATTGGCAACAGTGGCACGAATAGGACGAGGAGCACATTCGCCAGGACGCTGTTGTTGTTGTTGTGCAGCAAGAAGGGTATGGCCGCCAGAACCAGCGCAAAGAGAAACCACCGCAGTTGATGGCGCTGTAGACCGTCGCCGCGACGATAGCGAGCGACGACGGAGGAGACCGACCCTATGAGCGCGACAAGGCCAAACGGCACGGCCAGATTTATGAGCGGCTCGAGCATCCGCGCCAGCGACGAATTCCCAAGGGGGTTTGCTAACCCTGGGCTATCCACTGTGCCGTTCGTGGGAACAAACAGGTTGCCAAGGAGTGCCAGGAGAGCGAAGACGAGGCCGCTGATGATGGGAATGAGCCAGCGGCGGGAGAGGAGCCGCCCATCGGGAAAGAGCATCGGGAGGAAAAGCAGGAGCATCAGGATGAAGGGGAGCCAGACCGTGGCCGCTAACACCAAGAAGACCTGGGTGATGGGAAGCGGGCCACGATAGTGCGCGGCGGCGGCGGCGGCGAAGTGCCCGCTGTTGAAGATGAGGAAAACGCTCAGGCCGATGCCAAGGAGCAGCCAGCCGATCGCATTGGACGATTGGTGGCGAACCAGAAGCAGGCCCATCGAGGGAAAAATGAGGAACGTGACAATGCCGATCAGGCCAATAGCGCCCGGCAGGCCCGGCGCACCTGAGGTGGCGAGGTTGTCGAGGACGCCGCCGAGGAAGAGGGCAACGGTCAGACCCGCGATCAACAGGGCCGCGAAAAGGCGCGGCCGACCTCGAACTGTCATGCACGGATGTTCCCGCATTGGGCGCCTGCCGTCGAGGGGGCTGCCCTAGTGGACAGGGTTCGGTTTTTCACACTCGAGAGGGGGTACCCTCACGCCTGAGATGGGAAAGAGTCCGGTTTCGGGTCGCGTGGCGATCTCATCCGCCGTGGCCGCCTTCGCCCTCGAGCTGGTGGCGGGCCTGATGTACGCGGCGGCCACCGGTTTTGCCGGCGGCCTGAGCGTCGACCCATCGAAACTGCTCGGGTCGGGTCCGACCGGCGCCGCGTTGATCCGCTGGGGCAGCCTGATCGACATGTTCGGTTACCTGAGCCTGGCTCCGGTCGTCGTTTATCTGCGCGCCCGCTACGCAAGCGCAAGCTTTTCCGACCTCTTCGCGGCGGCTGGCCTGGCAGTGGTCGTGATCGGATCGATCGGAGCCGTCACGATGGCGACCGCGGCTCCGCCGTTGATCAACGACTATGCGACGGCCAGCGGGGCGGCGAAGCAGGCCCTCGTGCCGGTATTCGCGACGCTCTACCGGGCGGTCGTGCTCGGCCTCTGGCAGACGTTGGAGACGATCCCCTGGGCAATCTGGCTTCTCGGCAACGCCTTCGCCGCGAGGCGGGAAGGGCCCCGTCTGCTTGTGTTGATCCTCGTTGTCGCGGGTGTGCTCAACGCCGCCATCGCGCTCTACCGCCTGGTTGCCGCCTAGGGAGAGGTCGACGGACTGACGGTCGGCGTCGGCGTTGGTGTGGCAACGATCGGGGGAGTCGGTAGCGGCGGCACCGTCGGAAGAATCGTCGGGACAATGGCCGTTGGGCTCGGCGAGGGACGGACCGCCGAGGGCCGTACCTTAGGCCGGGCGGAGGCCGTCGCGACCGGTGTTGCGGATGCTGGGCCCGCGGCTGCGGCCGACGGGGGGCTCGGCGATGGGGTGACGGTGGCGGTTGGTTGTGGTGTCGGGCTTGGTGCGGTTGCCGCGGGAGCCCGGCGATGGGGGCTCAACTGCAGAATGACCACCGCAAACGCAGCGACCATGACGACGAGAGCGAGTGTGGATGCACCTTCGGCGGTCCCGAACGATGTTCTGAGCGAAAGCCAGCGGGGCTTCCTTGGCATGGCATCGGTCCCTCCTTGCGAGCCGTTGCCCGCCGGGGCATTTTATCCGCGGCCCGGCGGAAAAAGCGAATCTCGGGGACGGTCAGTGATCAAGAATGGACCAAGCGCGAGATGTGCGATGGATTGCCCTTCCCCGTCCCCTCCCAGCTTGCGGGGGAGGGGTCGGGGGGTGGGGCCTTCTCAGCTCGCCTTGTTGGCGAAGTCGTTCGTGTAGGTCTCGCTGAGGTTGACCTGGATACCCTTGTCGCTCGAGACGTAGTTCTGCAGGATACTGAGCACGGTCTGAGGACCGGCCGATGGCATCTTGCAATCGGTGCCGAAAATCGACAACTGGTTCTTCAGCGCCGAGACATACAGGTCCGTGCTCGGAACCAGATAGTCTGCCGGCATCTTGGCGGCGATCTCCTCAGCGGTATGCGCCTTCATCCACTTCAGGGTCTTGACGTAGACGTTGACCAGCCGCTGGGCCACGTCCTTGTGGCTGTTGACCCAATCGTTCTTGGCGAAGATGCCAATGAACGGATAGTCGCCACCGAGCGCCGCGCGCGTCGATTCCGGGGTGCGGAGATCGATGAGGACCTTGGCATCCCCGCTCTGCAGCAGCCGAGTGATGGTCGGCTCGGTCGTCATGCCGGCATCGATGGTGCCGTTCTTGATGGCCGCGATGAAGGTGTTACCCGCGCCGACGGCGACGAAGTGGGCGTCGGATCCCTTGTAGCCTGCCTTACCCAGGAGCGCCAGGGTGATGGTGTGCGTGCCAGAGCCGATATCGGTTACGCCCAGGTTCTTGCCCTTGAGATCCGAGGCGGAGGTGATCGAGCCCGCCTTCTTACTGGCGACCATCTCGGCCTCACCAGGCGCAATGCCGAACTGGCAGATCGTTTCGATCTTCTTCCCCTTGGCGTTGAGCTCGACCGGGTGGCTGTACGCGCCCGATCCGGCGTCAACGTTGCCGGCGACGACCTCGTCCTCGGTGCCCTGGCCTGAACCCTCATCGACGAGCGTGATGTTGATCTTCTGGTCGTCGAAATAGCCGAGCTGCTTGGCGAGCATGTTCGGCAGGTAGATCTGCTTGTTGAGCCCACCCACCATGAGCTTGAGGTCGACCGGTTGGACTGCCGCCGGCGAACCGCCGGACGCGGCGTTATTCGACCCGCCGCACGCGGCCAGCGCAATGGCGAGCGCGACCGCCCCCCCAACCGCAAAGAACACCCGACGTCTAGATCCGTGCATCAATCGTTTCTCCTCCCTAAATTGGTATTTCGCCGCTGACGCGACTGGGTCGCCACTTGGTGAGCCGGTTTTCGAGCGCACTGATGATTCCCTCCGCAATGAGCGCGAGCACCGCGAGCAGGAACATGCCCGCGAACACCCCGTTGACATCGAAGGTATGGCCGGCGTTATAGATGAGTTGACCGAGGCCGGCCGTCGCCCCGAACAATTCGCCGACGACCGCACCGACGATCGCCAGCCCGAAGCTGATGTGGAGGCTGGCCAGAATCCAGGAGAGCGCCGACGGGATGATGATCTCGGTCGTCAGGCGGCGGTTGTCGGCGCCGAGGATCCGCGCGTTGGCAATCAGGTTGCGGTCCACCTCGCGCACACCCTGGAAGGCGTTGAAGAAGACGACGAAGAACACGAGCACGACGGCGGTCGCCGCCTTACCCCAGACGGACAGGCCGAACATGATGGCGAACAGCGAGCCGAGCACGACGCGCGGGATCGCGTTCGCCGCCCGGATGAACGGTGAGAGCACCTCGGCCAGCACTTCGATACGGCCGAGCACGATGCCGAACACCACGCCGAGGACCGAGCCGATGATGAAGCCGAGGACCGCCTCCTCCATCGTCACAGCGGCTTGAAGCCAGAGCGGCCCGAGTGCCGTCCCGTCGGTGATCCAGGTCCAGAGCCGCGCCACGACCCCGCTCGGCTGGCCTACGAAGAAAGGGTCGACCCAGTTGAGACGCGTCGAGACCTCCCAGCTGCCCAGCCAGATCACCGTGAAGACGAGGCGCAGCCCGTAGATCGTGAACCGCCGCCGGCGCGCCATGCTCGAGCGGCGCGCCATGAGATCGGCGTCCAAACGGTTTTCCTCCCCCGCCTGCGGGGGAGGGCCGGGGCGGGGGCCGGGCGCCCCATCCAGGCGGCGGACGTCCGCGCTGGAGAACGGCGGCACGCCGCCCTCCGTGGACACGCTAGACGGCGGTCGCGTGCTTCTGACGCTCATAGCTCACCAACACCTCGTCACGTAGCTGGTTCCAGATGGCCTCGTAGATTTGCGCAAAGCGCGGCTGGAAGCGGATCTCGGCCACGTTGCGCGGCCGCGGGAGGTCGACCTCGAAGGTGCCCTTGATCGTTCCGGGGCCGGCGGTCAGCAGCAACACCCGATCCGCGAGCGCGATCGCCTCCTCGAGGTCGTGGGTGACGAACACCACCGACGCGGATGTCGACGACCACAGCTGCAGCAGCTCGTTCTCCATCAAGGTGCGCGTCTGCACGTCGAGGGCGGAGAAGGGCTCATCCATCAGCAGGATCCGCGGCCCGTTGATCAGGCTCTGCGCCAGCCCCACGCGCTTGCGCATGCCGCCGGACAGCTGATGAGGATAGCGATCCTCGAACCCGGCGAGCCCCACACGCGAGATCCAGTCCCTGGCTCGGGCCCGGGCGTCGCCACCGGGCGTGCCGCGGTAGCGCGGTCCCGCAGCTACGTTCTCGAGGACGGTTTTCCAGGGAAAGACCGCGTCGGTCTGGAAGACATAGCCGATCCCCTCCGGGATGCCATCGACCGGCTTGCCCATCACCGCCACTTCGCCGGCGCTCGCCCGCTCGAGCCCCGAGATCAATGCGAGGGTGGTCGATTTGCCGCAACCGGTGGGGCCGACCACAGCGCAGAACTCCCCCGGGGCCACTTCCATGTCAAGGTCGTGGAGCGCGGTGTAAATCCCACCGTTGGGAGTGGCGAATCGCTTCGTCACACCACGCAGTCCGATCGCCGCCCCAGCCATCCCCGCAACCGTAAATGGGCCGGACGGCCGCTGAAAACCCTTGCGAAGTTTGCGACCGTTGTGGTCGTTGTGGTCGCTTCCTGTTCAGTCGTGGACCCGATACGATGACATCGGTGCGCCGACCTCGCCTCAGCTTGGCGTCGCAGATTCTCGTCTTCCAGCTCGCGATCGTGCTGGGAGCGCTCCTCATTGGCGCCCTTGCCTCGTACCTCAACGAAAGCCGGCAGCTCGACCAACGCTATGAGAAGCGGTCGCTGACCATCGCCCAGTCGGTGGCGGGGATGCCATCGGTTGGGGATGGGCTTCGCGACTCGGATCCGTCACGCACCCTCCAACCGCTGGCCGAAGGGATCCGCAAGGCGTCAGGCGCGAGCTTCGTCGTCATCGCTGGCGCGAACGGGATCCGCTACTCGCACCCCAGGCCGGCGATGATCGGCAAGCCGATCGACGAAGACTTCCATACCGTCCTTGCCGGAAAAACCTGGACTGGGGTCGAACATGGCACGCTCGGCGTCTCAGCCCGCGGAAAGGCACCGATCTTCGATGGGCAGAACCGGGTCATTGGCATCGTCTCGGTCGGCTTTCTCGAAGCGACGCTCTCGCAGCAACTTGCCGCCATGCTCCCCCAGCTTGCCCTCTACCTGCTGGTGGCCCTCGCCCTCGGCGTGGCCGGGTCAATTTTTCTCGCTCGCCGGCTCAAGCGGCAAACCTTCGGCCTGGAGCCGGGCGAGATCGCAACCCTCTTGGAAACGCGCGAGGCGAGTCTGCACGGGATCCGCGAAGGGGCGGTAGCAACCGATGTCAACGGCCGCATCACGCTGCTCAACGACGAGGCCCGGCGGCTCCTTCGCGTGTCGAGCGACAGCGTCGGGCAGCGGTTAACGGATGTTCTTCCTCCCGGCCGGGTCCGCGACCTCCTGATCGGTGAAGCGACCGGCGCCGACGAGGTGGTCCTCGCCGCCGATCGGGTCCTGGTTGTGAGCCGGATGCCGGTGGTGGTCCGGGGTCGCACGATTGGACATATCGCCACCTTCCGCGATCGCACTGAGCTCGAGAGCCTCCTGCGCGAGCTCGACGACGCACGCAGCGTCAGCGAAGCGCTGCGCGCCCAGGCGCACGACTTCTCCAACCGGCTGCATACCATCGCCGGCCTGATCGAGCTCGGCCGTCAGGAGGAGGCGATCCAGCTGACGACCGAGTCGTCCTCCGTGTCGCAGGAGCTCACCGAGTCCCTGTTGGAGCGCGTCGGCGACCCGGTGCTGGGCGCACTGCTACTCGGCAAGTCGGCTGTGGCGGCCGAACGTGGGATTCAGTTCCGGCTGTCGCCCGACAGCCGACTCGACGGCGATGCGGGACACCCGCGCGACTTGATCACCGTCGTCGGCAACCTGATCGACAACGCCCTCGACGCGGCGGCGACCTCCCCTGACGGCGGCCCGCGCTGGGTCGAGGTCTCGATCCGCCAGGAGAACGGTGACGTCCTGATCCAGGTGCACGACTCGGGCCCCGGCATCGCCGTGGGTGAGACCGAGCGCATCTTTTCGGAGGGCTACACAACTAAGATGGCGAGCCCTGGGTCACGCCGCGGGCTCGGCCTCGCGCTCGTCAAGCAGGTTGCGGCTCGCCGCGGGGGCGAGGTGACCGTTCTCAACCAGGGCGGTGCGCTCTTTCTTGTGCGGCTGCCATTGACGGCGAAACGGGTTCCGGTGGCAACCGCATGATTCGCACCCTGATCGTCGATGATGACTTCCGCGTCGCCTCGCTGCACCGTGCCTACGTCGAGAAGGTCCCGGGCTTCACCGTGGTTGGTGAGGCGGCGACCGGTGCAGAAGCGCTTCGCCTGGTCAATTCGGCCAAACCCGACCTGGTCCTGCTCGACATCTATTTGCCGGACATCTCCGGGTTGGAGGTGATGCGAACCATCCGGGAGGCCGGTGTCGCGCGGGTTGACGTGATTGCCATCACCGCGGCCCGCGACGTCGAGAGCCTACGAGCCGCGATGCACGGCGGCGTCGTCCATTACCTGATCAAGCCGTTTCGATTCGCGGCGCTGCACGAGAAGCTGCAGAGCTATGCGGCCATGCATCAGCGACTGAAGCAACTATCCGAGGCAGACCAGCACGCGGTCGACACGCTGTATCACATCCTCCGCCACGGTGGCGCGGAAGAGACGCTGCCGAAGGGACTGTCGAGGCCGACGCTGGAGCTGGTGACACGCATCCTTCAGGAGGCGGCGCGTGACGTGACCGCGGTCGAGCTCGCGGAGCTCGCCAGTCTCAGCCGGGTCACGGCCCGTCGATACGTCGATCACCTCGTGCAGCTGGGCCGGGTCGAAGTTGTCATGCGTTATGGCTCACCGGGACGCCCGGAGCATCTGTACCACCTGGTGGCGCGAACCGCTAGGGTCCGATAGGCGCCAGCTTCATCGCGGCGGCGGTGCGGGTCCGCACGCCGACCTTGTCGTAGATATGCTCGAGGTGCTTTTGCACGGTCCGCGGGCTGAGCGCGAGGCAGGCAGCGATCTGCCGGTTCGTCTTGCCGGCCGCCACCAGCGCAAGCACCACTTGCTCTCGGCTGGTGAGCGAAGCCATACTCGCTGATGAGGCCGACCAGAGCGCACGCTCGGCCGCTTCCGTCCGTTCCTGTAGCGCCGCTCGTTCGATGGCGTTGCGGTAAGACTGCGCTAGGTGCGGGCGGATGACGTCGAGCACAGCGCGATCGCGCTCCGAGAAATCACCCCTGGTCCGGTTGAGCGCGATCCCGATCACGAGCGAAGTCGAAGACGGGATGGTCACGGCCATCTGGTAATTGACCGCCACCTTACGAAAGAACTCCTGGTACAGGTCGAGCTGCCGGAACTCCGTGAGATTGAGAAAGTCGGAGATCTTCCGGGGTTGAGTGTCTCGGGTGAGCGCGTAGTGCCGGATCAGGGGATGCTGATGGGCCAGGCGCTCAAAGGTCGTGACCTGCGAGGCGGTGACGACGCCGACCGGTTGCTCGACCATGTAGGCGCGATGCCGCTGGGTATCGATCTCGTTGTAGGTCACGATGTCGCTTGGGATGAGGGCGCTGATCCCGGCGATCGCACGCCGCGGGAATGCATCCATGTCCCCAACGGAATGGACCTGGCACACGAAGTCCAGCACCGCCTCGTAGTCCGACGGTCCCAGCCGCTCCATCGGCCCCTCTTTCCCGAGGGCAGCATACGCCTTCTGGCGTATTGACGAGCCTCTTACCCCGGCCTTAGATAGGTGGCGAGAAGACCACGCTGGGTGGTGCCCTTAGGGCAGGGTGCCGAGGAGGGAACGCATGCGCTTGAATCGCGAAATCAAGACGCGTACACGTCGATTGGTGGCCGCAGCGGCGGTGCTCACGCTTGGAGCCGTCGTCGCTCTACCCGTTTCGGCCGACTCGGGTGGCGGCCAGACGCTCAGAATCGGGGTTGGCCACACCGATCCGGACAACCAGCAGTTCAGCATTGCGACCAATGGTCCCGTCCCCGGCGGCCGCGTCTGGAGCTACACCGATTTCTTTACTCGCGACGTGACCATTACCAGCGGGACGACCCTGGACTTCCAGACGCCGCCTAACGAGTTCCATCTTGTAGCCCTCGCCTCAAGTGGACCCGGTCTGCGGGCCGCGCTTCCGATCTTTCGCCCAGACAATGAGCCGGCGCCCGAACCGTCAGACCCGGTGGCTCCAGGCAGCGGCGTGGCGAAAGTCTTATTCGGGCCGGGCGCTTTTGCGCTCATGGCGCCGCCCACCTGCGGCGTGACACTGGCCGGCCAACCAAACTGCACCTTTGACGGTAGTACACCCGTGATTGCCGGCGGTATCGGCGGGGGCCATATCAAGAAGTTGTTGCAGTCCCTGCCTCCGCTGAACAAGAAAGTCACTCCGGCCAATTTCAACGGCACGGTCGATTGGAACGTCACCGTGAATGCTGCGCCGGGCGACTACAACTACCTGTGCCTGATCCACCCGGATATGAACGGCACGCTCCATGTGGTGGCCGCCGGCGCGTCGACCACGACGCAGGGTGCGATCAACGCACAGTCGCTCGCGCAGTTCGCTGCCGACAAGGCCGAGGGCCAAGCCCGCTACGCGGCCGATAACGCGCCAACTGTCGAGTCGACCGACGAAGCCGGCCACAAGACATGGGCCGCTCACGCCGGCGACAACACTGCCGATGGGAAAGTCGCCTTCTTCGAAATGATGCCGAGGAACCTCAACCTTGCGGTGGGTGACAGGGTCAACTGGCACTGGGGGACCGAAGCGGAGCTCCACACAGTGAGCTTCCCGGCCAACACTCCCACGCTGCCGCCGCCATTCGCACCCGACTGCGGTTTCTCTCCCGGTACGGACGACATCTTCCTGCCGCCGGACGCCACCCATCCCATGCCTTACTGCGGCGATTTCCCACCCTCGTTCGCCAACTTCGAGCTCGCTGGTGATCCCGGAAACGCGCGACCCGGGAACCTCAACAGCCCGACGGACTTGGTTGACTCCGGTGTGCTTGTCGGAGCTCATTACGATCTGACGCCGTCCGTGCAGGACTGGTCAGCGAACGCGAGCGCGCCGGGGACCTTCGCCTATCAGTGCACCATCCACGACTGGATGCAGGCAACCGTCACCGTCGGTTAGTCTTCGACCGATCGGTTCGCCAGGGCCCCGGCGCGAGCCGGGGCCTTTCGCTTCTCGAGAACCTTAGATCCAGCCAGCGGCTCAAGAAGCTCAGCAATTAGGCGCGCAGCGAACTCGACGCATTGACAGCGACCTCGTTTTGGTGGTCGCATAGAGACAATCGGTAAGCAGCCGCCCGACGCCTGTCCGTATGCGCGTCCTTTTCCCAAGGACTTTGCCGACTGCACCGCGTTTCAGCCGGTCGAGTTCAACGCGGCATCGGATGATGTCCCGCCGCAGATGCTGACCTCGTGCGCGAATCTCGGGATCGGCACGTTTTGGGACGACAACAAGCACCATTACGCTCGCTGCGGAATAGGCGACAGCGCTGCGAGGCTGGCACGGCTCAAGACGCAGGTCGAGGTGAGTGAGGCATACGTCCTCGATCATGCCGACCTGGACGATCTGGCTCTCGCTCCGCCGCCGATCATGCCGCCTCGATAACGAGTCAAGACAATTTGCGACCGCAAGTCATCCGCGGCCACTGTCTAAGATTGCCCTGAGACCAGATGCCGGTTACGCATGGCGCGCCGACGATCACGATCAACCATGACCACCAGTTCCTGGTCAGCGACCCCAATGCCACCATGGTGCCGACCGCCGGGGTCGGTTTCTTCGCCCGCGACACCCGCTTCGTGTCGAGCTACTCGGTGACCATCAACGGTCGGCAGCCGCTTCTCCTCGACGCCAGCACCATCGACCACTTTTCGGCGCGTCACGAGTTCACCAGTCCCGAGCTTCCGCTGGCTGGGACACGGGACGGTGCCGAGCACGACATCATCCTCCAGGAGCGTGCGATCGGCTTCCGCCTCGACCGCACAATTTTCGAAGGGGTGCACGAGGACTATGACCTGGTCAGTTTTGCCCGCCACCCGGTCCGCCTCATCCTGGAGGTCGCGATCGAATCGGACTTCGCCGACATCTTCGATGTGCGCCGTCGGCGGCTGGTGCGGCGCGGCGACCTGCAGAGCTCGTGGCACGAGAAAGCCGGCGAGTTGCGCACGACCTACACCAACGGCTCCTTCAAGCGGGAACTGATCGTTGGCGTCGAGCGCGAAGACTCGCCCCCGGAGTTCGCCAACGGCCGACTGCAGTTCGTCATCAATCTCGCGCCCAAGCAGGGCTGGCATGCCTGTGTGGAGTGGATACCGGTAATCGATGGCAAGCGCGCCCGCGTGCTCCCCTGCTCTGCGGTTCAGAAGCGCGACCCGGAGATGTCAACTGGGGTGCTGCCGGCGGTTGCCGTCGCCACCAGCCATTCCACCCTGCCGCGCATCTGGCGCCAGGCGGTCGCCGACATGGAGGCGCTGCGGATGTCGGACTTCGCGGTGCGCCGCGGCGTCTATGTCCCCGCCGCCGGCATCCCGTGGTATGTGACTCTCTTCGGCCGCGACTCGCTGGTCGTCGCGATGGAAAGTATCAGCGGCTTTCCCGAGTTCGCCTTCGGCGCGCTGGACCGGCTGGCGCGAGTCCAGGCGACCGACGACAACGCCGAGCAGGACAAAGAACCGGGCAAGATCCCGCACGAAGTGCGCTATGGCGAGCTGGCCAGCCTCGGGCTTCTCCCCTTCACGCCCTACTACGGCACCGCGGATGCCACCCTGCTTTTCTTGATCGTATTTTCCTACGCGTATCAATGGTCAGGAGATCGAGAGATCCTCGACCGATACCGACCCAACGCCGAGGCCGCGCTTAAATGGATGCTCGAGTACGGCGATCGCGACAAGGACGGCTTCCAGGAATACAAGACGCGCTCGCCGGTCGGCTTCTACAACCAGGGCTGGAAGGATTCGCACGATGCCGTCCAGCATGAGGACGGCACCATCGCGTCGTTACCGATCGCACTCTGCGAGCTCCAGGGCTATGCCTTCGACGCGCTGCTGCGGATGTCCGAGGCCTATGCGATCTGGGGCGATGTTGAGCGTTCGGCGGAGATGCGGCAGCGGGCCATCCGCCTCTACGAAGACTTTAACGAGCGGTTCTGGTGGGAGGAAGAAGGCACCTACTATCTGGGCCTCGACGGCCACAAGCGACCGATCCGATCGGTGGCCTCGAACGCCGGTCATTGTCTGGCCAGCGGCATCGTGCCGCCGGATCGCGCCAATCGCGTGGTCGATCGCCTGATGCAGCCCGATATGTGGAGCGGCTGGGGCATCCGCACACTCTCGACCAAGCACCCTTCCTACAATCCCTACTCCTATCACCTGGGATCGGTCTGGCCGCACGACAACGCCACCATCGCCGGCGGGTTTCGGCGAGCCGGTCGGCACAAAGAAGCCCAGCAGCTCGCCGAGGGTATCTTTGCCGCTGCCGAGCGCTTCGACCATTACAGCTTGCCCGAGCTGTGGGCGGGGGTGGCCCGCGAGCCGGGCGCTTACCCGGTCCCCTATCTTGGGACGAATGTCCCGCAGGCCTGGGCCGCCGCTGCCGTGTTCCGCCTCGTCGCGATCCTCTGCGGGATACACACGGCCGGTCACGACAAGGTCATCTACATCAATCCCGACCTGCCCGACTGGCTGCCCAACCTGACGCTGACGAATCTCCGCGCCGGCAAGGGCTCGGTTGAGTTGCGCCTCAAACGTGACGAGGTGGAAGTGCTGAGCAACACGACCGGGTTCGACGTCGTCCACGGGCGTATTCCGCGACCGCCGATCCAAGAAACGCCGCTCGCCCGCGGTTAGGGCGACCCGAGCGAGCCGGTCACGTTGCAGAACATGTTCTTGACGGTGTTGCCCATGATGATGAGGATCACGAGCACCACGATGACAACGAGCACCATGATCAGCGCATACTCAACCATCGCCTGACCCCGTTGGTCACCGCGAGGCAAGCGGGTGACGAACTGTTCGACAACTGCGGTAATCATCCACGACTCCTGCGCCCCACACTGCTCCAGCCACGTTGCGAAATGCCTTATCCGTACGGGGGCGGTCGTTTCGTTGCCCAGGCGTCATTCCGAGTCAGGGCCAATTGACCAACCTGTGACGAGCCCTACGGGAGCCGTAACACTGGCGTTCGCCAGCAGGCCACAATCCCTCCCCCGCTTGCGGGGGAGGGCAGGGTGGGGGCTCTCGTTCGATAGAGTTCGACCATCGCACGCGAGCTCACGATCGGCTACCAGGGGGAACCGGGTGCCTACTCCGAAGAGGCGCTCCACGCCACCTTTCCTCTCGCGACGCCGCAGGCCTTCCGCACGCTGCGGCATGCCTTTCACCGGGTCGCCGACCAGTCGGTCGACTTCGCGCTGGTCCCGGTCGAGAACTCGCAGGGCGGCAGCGTGCTGGAGACCTACGATCTCCTGCTCGAGTATCGCGCGCTTGTGGTTGCCGAGGTGGCACTGCAGGTTGACCACTGCCTGCTGGCGCTGCCGGGCACTCGTCGCGAGCAGCTGAAGCGCGTTCTCTCGCATCCACAGGCGCTGGCGCAATGCGAGGCCTTCATCGTCCGCGAACATCTCGAACCGGTCCCCGCGTACGACACGGCGGGAGCCGCGAAGCAGATCCAGCAAGAGGGTCGTCACGACCAGGCGGCGATCGCCGGCCGGCGCGCGGCCGAGCTCTACGACCTGGAAATCCTGGCCGAGCGCATCCAGACGGTGCAGGAGAACATCACACGCTTCTTCTTGATTACGCGTCGCGGACCGCGCCGCCCCAAGCCGCCACCGATCAAGCGACCGCGTTACGGCAAGAAGACCTCGCTCGTCTGCGCCGTCGACAACGAGCCGGGCGCGCTCTTCCGGTTGCTCAAGTGCTTCGAAGAGTTCGGCGTCAACCTCACCAAGTTGGAGTCGCGGCCGCGGCGCGACCCACCCTGGGAATACCTCTTCTACCTGGACCTCGATGGCGGCCGCTCGGAAAAGCCGGTGGCGGCCTCCTTGCGCGCGGCGCGGCGCGCGACGACCTTCATGCAGGTGTTGGGGACGTACACCCGCGCCCTTCCGCCCTCGGCTCCGCCGAAACGCCGCAGCCGCAAGCGACGCTCGCCGGCCGAACCCTAGTCGGTTAGCGGTGTTCCGAGGACCAGTAGCGCTGATCCGGCGTCAACGGTTCAAGCCATTCGGTGACGAAATTCGCGTTGTGGTGGATCGCCGTCAACTGGAGCCGATCGCTGCCCGAGTTGACGAACCGATGGGCTGTCCCCGCTGGCGCGACGACGATGTCGCCCGCCCTCGCCTGCAGCTGCGATCCGTCCACGAAGAAGAAGCCGGTTCCGGCGTGCACCACGAAGATCTCTTCGTATGGATGACGATGCAAGGCTGGGCCGTGGCCAGTCTCGATGCTGACCAGGATTAGCGTGAGCCCGGCGCCGTGCGACTTACCCTCGAACTCGCGGGAACTGGTGTTTCCCGGAAGCTGGTTGGCGTGAAACAGTTGGTCCATGCGATGGCGTGATGTTAGCCGGTGTTCTGGAGCCCGGCCGCAATGCCGTTGATGGTTCGAAGAACGGCCTGAAGGTGGGCGGCGCGGCGCGGATCATCGGCCGGCAGGCGACGTAGCTCGCGTAGCAGACGAACCTGGAAATAGCTCATCGGGTCGATGTACGGATCCCTGAGCCGCAGGCTCGCCAGGAGTTGCGGCTGCCGCTCGAGCACGGAGTCCTGCCGCGTGATCTGGAGGACCGCGTCGTGGGCCCGCTGGAACTCGGCCTCGATGATCGAAAAGAGGCGGTCGCGCTCTCGCGCATCACTGACGAGCGTCGCGTATTGGCGGGCGATCCGCATGTCGGCCTTGGCCAGCACCATCTGGAGGTTGTCCACCAGCGATCGAAAGAACAGCCAGTGCTGGTACATGTCGCGCAGGCATTCGAGGCCGCCAGCTCGCTGCGCAAAGTCCGCAAAGGCTGAACCGGCCCCGAACCAGGCCGGCAGCAGATGCCGATTCTGCATCCAGGCGAAGACCCAGGGAATGGCGCGCAGGTCCTCGACCGCCAGGGTCCCGCCGCGGCTCACCGGTCGTGAGCCGGTATTGAGCTGGGCAATCTCCTCGATCGGAGTCGCCTGCTGGAAGTAGGCCTGGAAGCCGGGGTCTTCATAGACCAGCCCTCGATAACGTCTGCGGCTGGCGTCGGCCATCGCGTCCATCGCCGCTCGCCAGCTGGGATGCGGCTCGCGGACCTCCGCGGCAAGCAGGACGTGCTCCAGCGTCGCCCCCAGCACCAGCTCGAGGTTGTGCCGCGCCGTTTCCGGACGGGCGTACTTTCGGTGGATGACCTCGCCCTGCTCCGTGATCTTGATCATCGCCTCGGGCGCGCCCGCCGGCTGCGCAAGGATCGCCTCGTGGGTCGGGCCGCCGCCGCGGCCGACCGTTCCCCCGCGCCCATGGAAAATGCGCAGCCGCCGGCCGTGCCGGGTGACGACCGCGGCGATGGCTTCGTGCGCCCGGTCCAGCGCCCAGGCAGCCGAAAGATATCCGACTTCCTTGTTGCTGTCCGAGTAGCCGAGCATCACCTCCTGGATGCCGCCGCGGCCATCGAGTTGACGGGCGTAGATCGGGTCACTCAACAGGCTCTCGATGATCGCCGGGGCACGGTCCAACGCCTCGGACGTTTCGAAGAGCGGCACGATGTCGAGGCCGCTCCCCGGCGGATCGGCGGAAAGATTGTGGAGTCCCGCGAGTCCGGCGAGAAACAGCGCCTGGAGGATGTCGTCGCCGCTTTCGGTCATGCTCAGTATGAAGGTCTCCGCCGAACCGGGCGCCGCCTGCTGCGCCGCCGCCATCGCCGAGAGCGTGGCGAGCAGGTTGCCCGTGGCCGGTGACCATCGACTGGCATCGAGCGAGATCGGCGGCGGATTGAGCGTCGCGCTTCGACGCCGATCCGCTGACGCGCCGAGCCGGTTCACCACCTCGAGTGCGGCGGCGCGGACCACGGCGCGATGCTGCCGGACGTCGAGGCGGGCGCCGATGAATCCGAAAACACGCACCTGCCGGCGCAAGCGCAACAGGTCGCCCTCGGCAACGGCGGTGCCGGCATTTTGGCGAAGGCTAGCGTCGAGCAGGTCCAGGTCCGCCACCATGTTGTCGACGGACGCGTACGCCCCGGCTTCCCCGTCCAGAGTCGCACCCAGCCGGCGCCAGATGAACGAGAGCTTTCGCCGATAGGGTTCGTCGTGCGTGCCGGGAGAGAGCGTGTCCGCATAAGCCTCGAGCTCACGGTCATCACGCGCGATCGAGGCGGTCAGTTCGTCGCTGACTGGCGTCAGGCGCGTCGATTGACTCAGGTCTCGCGCCAGCTCACGAACCCGCTCCCGATAGCGGATCAACAGGGTCCGGCGCTGGAGCCGCAGCGTCTCCGTCAACATGGCGGCGTTGGCGTTCGGGTTGCCATCCTGGTCGCTGCCGACCCAGGAGCCGAGGCGAATCGGCGGATCCAGCGGCACGCCGATGCCCGGGTAATGTGCGGCCAGCGCCTCAGTCAATTGCTCGTGCACATCGGGAATGGCATCGAAGAAGGTGCGTTCCAGGTAGAAGAGCGCATTCCCAACTTCGTCCAGGACCCGCGGCCGAACCGATCGCACCTCGTCCGTATGCCACAGGATTTCGACCTGGGTCGCGACCCGTTCCCGAACGCGGTTGCGCTCTCGGGTCGAGAGCGGTGCGCGCAGCGCCGCCAGCTCCTCACCGATGCGATCCTGGTGGTCGAGGATGCTGCGGCGGACGGCCTCGGTGGGGTGCGCCGTCAGTACCGGGCGGACTTCGAGTTGCTCGAGCATGCGGGCGATACGCTGAGCTGGGACATGCTGCGCCGCACAGGCGGCCAGTAATCGATCGAACTCTCCCCGCTCGTCGCCGCTCTCCTGGACCGATCGCGCCTGGCGTTCCAGCTCGGCCAGGTTGACCAGCTGAAAATAGGTGGCAAACGCCCGGACCAGGCGGGCCGCGTCCTCCAACGGGATCCGATCGAGCTCAGCCACGAGCGCTGCCTCGTCGGCCGAATCGTGGTGCTGACGGAGGGCTTTGGTGCGCAGCCGGATCGACTCTTCCAGCTCATAGAGCGGCAGGCCCTCGTGCTCACGTAGCGTCTCGCCGAGCAGCTGCCCGAGCAACCGGATTTCGGCCCGAAGACCAGCCTCAACCAGGGTGGCCTCGGTCGTGCTGGCGCTCATCTCGGTGCTGTCCTCCCTCCGTGTCGTCGCATCGTACCGGTTCGGCCGGTAGAATCGGGGCTTCGAAGGAGGGTGTCCATGCCGGATCCCAACGGCGCATCGCCGCTGAAGCGGCAGAGCGCGCGATTAACGGAGGGCGACGACCGTGCGCCGGCGCGGTCGATGTTGCACGCCATCGGCTTCACCCGCGAGGACCTGGCCAAGCCGCTCATCGGTGTCGGGCACAGCTGGATCGAAACCATGCCCTGCAATTTCAATCACCGGCGGCTCGCTGAAAAAGTGAAGGCGGGGATTCGCGCCGCCGGTGGCACGCCCATGGAATTCAACACCATCGCGGTCTCCGACGGCGTGTCGATGGGCACCGAAGGCATGAAAGCCTCGCTCGTCAGCCGCGAGGTGATTGCCGACTCGATCGAGTTGGTGGCGCGAGGCCACCTCCTCGACGGCCTGGTCTTGATCACGGGATGCGACAAGACCATCCCCGCCGCTGTCATGGCCCTGGTGCGGATCAACATCCCCGGCTTAGCTATCTACAGCGGCACCATCGCCGCCGGCCGGCATAAAGGCCGCGACATCACGTTGATGGAGGTCTTCGAAGCCGTCGGCGCGGTCTCCGCCGGCAAGATGAGCCGGGACGAACTGCGTGAGATCGAAGACAGCGCCTGCCCCGGAGCCGGCGCCTGCGGCGGACAGTTCACCGCCAACACGATGTCGATGGCGTTGGAATTCCTGGGGATCAGCCCGGCCGGGACGAATGACGTCCCCGCGCTCGACCCGCACAAGGATGAGGTCGCCGAGCGAGCCGGTCGGCTGGTGATGGATCTGGTGGCGAAGGACATCCGGCCGCGCCAGATCGTGACCAAGGCCGCGCTCGAGAACGCGATCGCCTCGGTCGCCGCCAGCGGTGGGTCGACCAACGGCGTGCTCCATCTGCTCGCGATTGCCCGCGAGGCCGGCGTGCCCCTGACCATCGATGACTTCGACCGGGTCGCAGGCCGCACGCCGGTCGTCGCAAGCCTCAAGCCGGGTGGCGCCTATGTCGCGAAAGACCTCCACGATGCGGGTGGGATTGCCCTGGTCGCACAGCGATTAGCCGAGGGTCGGTTGATCAACAGCGACGCCCGGACCGTCGATGGCCGGACACTCGGACAGGTCGCGGCGGCCGCAGTGGAAACGCCGGACCAGAAAGTCGTGACGCCGCTCGCGAAGCCGCTGAAGGCGACGGGCGGTCTCGCGATTCTTCGTGGAAATCTCGCGCCCGAGGGGTGCGTGGTGAAACTCGCGGGGCACGAGCGCCTGATGCATCGGGGGCCGGCGCGCGTCTTCGACAGCGAAGAGGCGGCGTTTGCGGCCGTTCGCCAGCGTCAGATCAAGGCCGGCGACGTCGTGGTGATCCGCTACGAAGGTCCGGTCGGCGGCCCGGGGATGCGCGAGATGCTGGGCGTGACGGGCGCGCTCGTCGGCGAAGGCCTCGGCGATGCCGTGGCGCTCATCACCGACGGTCGGTTTTCCGGCGCGACCCACGGACTCATGGTCGGCCACATCGCGCCGGAGGCTGCTCGCGGCGGCCCGATCGCGGCTCTCCGCGATGGCGACATCGTGGTCGTCGACGTCAGCAAACGCCAACTCAACGTCGAGTTATCCGACGCCGAGATCAGCCAGCGGCTGAAAGCCTGGAAGCCACCCGCCCCGCGTTACGCGACCGGCGTGTTCGCGAAGTACGCCGCCCTGGTCTCCTCGGCCAGCGAGGGAGCGATTACCCGGCCACCGCACTAGCGGTTAGCCAATCGAGAAACCGCCGGACATTTCGGGCGTTCTTGCCGTAGTCGAATAGGGTGGTCGGCAGCCGGCTCGAGCTCGTAATGCGCACGAGGGCTCGATTGTCGACCCCGGTGACCTCTATCAAAATGTTCTCTCCCCAGGAGACAAAACTCATGGAAATGGTGCCCTCGATTTTTCCCGAGGCCGGATCTTCCTTCTTGACCTTGCCACCGATCACATTCAAAGCCTGCGCCGACCGGCGGTACGCCTCAGAAAGAGGGGCGCTTAGCTGGATCTCCCCCTTTTTTACGACCATCGCCGCAAATTATCTATCGGCGGCGGCGTTAGCGAGTGGGGCTTGGGCTGGGGCTCGCAGTCGGAGTCGACGTTGGGCTCGGACTGGGCGTCGGCCACGGCGGGAAGGCGACGCGCGGCGCGACAACAGGATCCCCGTTGAGATGCCGCTGCGTCAGCGGGTAGGCGTTGGTGATGGGCTTGCCATCGGCCCCGGTGGGGTAACTCGTCTGGGCATCTGACTGCTGCACCGTGATGGGTTGGCCGTCCTGGTCATAGAGGAGGATGTTGCTCAACGGCTTGCCGTCTTGCGAGTAGGGATAAATGTTCGTTGTTGGCCCGGCCGCGAACGCTGCGTTGAAGGGCGCCTGTTCAGGCGTCGACGTGCCGATGAGCTCCGAGTAGGAAAAACTGTGCATGTGTCCCAGGACCACGACGGCGACGAACGCGATCACGACATTCGCCGACACCGTCAGATACCGAGCCCCCTGGGGAAGGCTGCGACTGCGGCGCCCGATACGAACCGACAGCCAGATCGCGACCCCGGCCGCCAGGATTTCGGCGAGACCGCGTTTCGCCGCTGGATTTGGAATCGGTCCCAGGGCGTAGCCCGGGCTAAACGCTGCCGTCAGAATTAGGGCTGCCAGGTACCCGCGAAGTACCCACCATGCTGGTCGCAACTCCGGAAGAAACGCCACAATCTGCCGCGCCCAGTCGGAGTCGATGACTCGAGCGGCCGCCGCTCGCACGCGTTCGGCGACATACGCCCCGTTCGTCTGCGTCTTCTGCGTGGTCTCTGTGGTCTGATGCCCCGCCCGGTAGGCAGCGCGCAGTTCCACCGCGTAGTCCTCGGCGGGACCGAGTCGGTCGACAAGCGAGCCCTCGCCTTCGGCGGCCACCTCGGCAAGATGTTGCTCGAGGTCTTCGAGCAACACGTCCCGCTCCGTTGCGGGTAGATCGGCCAGTTGAGCGCGGACAGTTGCGGCGTAGCTGGTGACGTCGTCCGCGCGCTCGTTACTTGCCATGATCGTTGCTCCTCCCGTTCAGCAGGTGGTTGAGCGCCTTGCTCAAGGAAGCCCACGTTTGGGCGGATTGATCGAGAGCCTTCCGGCCCCGGTTGTTGAGGCCGTAGTACTTGCGATCCGGCCCCTCGTCTGAGGGCACCACATACGAATTTAGGGCGCCCGCCTGGTACAGGCGGCGCAGCGTGCCGTACACAGACGCATCGCCGACGTGGTCGAGGCCGTTTTCCCTCAGCCGGCGAACGACGTCATAGCCGTAACTGTCTGCATCCGCGAGCACGGCCAGCACCGCCAGGTCGAGCACCCCCTTCAGGAGCTGGGTGGTATCGACTTCCGCCTGACTCACTGGACGGCATACTACTACGGATTACGGAGTAGCGCAACTACGGCTTTAGGCGACCTTCGAACAGCCGTCGAGAAAGCCCCAGAGCGCATCGCTGGCGCGTCCTGCCGCGGCGACGACCGGCTCGGGATCCTGGATCAGTCGCACTAGCAGCTCGCGCTCCCAGGCGCTGTGCAGCTCGTCGGCCTGCGCGTGGACCGACCAGAAATCGGTTCCATCGCCCGACGTGAGCCCGTAGCGGCTCATCAGCGACTCGGTCTTGCTGGCGGCGACCTCGGCGGCCTGCGACTCGTACGCATACAGCGTCACCAGGCCCTCGGCCGGCGACCCATCGGCAGTGGCGACGGCGAAGGTATCGAGCAGCACGCGAGTCGAGTCCTTCACCGGCGCGCTTTCGAGCTGCTCGCGGCTGAGGCCGAGCGCGTTGCCGAAGCGGGTGAACATCTCGAGGTGCGATTCGGGCCCGCCCTCTTCGTCGACCAGGTTCTGCAGCAGCACCTTGCGGTCCGCTGCGGTGTCGAGCTTCGCCAGCACTTTCGTCAGGTATCCGGGAAAGGCGGCCTCGAATTTGAAGTACTGACCCGCATACGAGCGAAGGTCGTCGAGCGTCAGGTCGCCGGCAAGCCAGCGCTGATAGAAAGGATGCGCGAGGAGACGCCGGCCGGTGATCACCGCGTCGATCTGGGGAATTACGTCCTGTCCAACCACACCCTGCTCCTTGCTGAACGCGTCGACTCGATACGGACGGAGCGTACCAGACTGCAGGAGCCGCCCCGTAGGCTAGGCGCGTGGGTTTCATCGAGCTGGTCGAGGTCGGCTACGCGTTTCCCGGTGGTCGGACGCTGTTCGACAAGGTGTCCTTCAAAGTGCCAGATGGCCAGCGTGTCGCTCTCGTGGGCGCGAACGGCGTGGGCAAGACCACGCTGCTGCGGCTGATTGCCGACCCGGATGAACGGCCGAAGGGTTTGATTCGCGTCATCGGGCGGCTGGCGCGGATGCCGCAGCTCATCCACGATCCCCGCTCCCCCGCCACGCTTCGCGAGCTGCTGATCGCCCAGGCTCCGGTCGCGCTGGCGCGAGCGGGCGCCGCACTGGTGGCGGCCGAGCGCACGATGCAGGCCAGCGCGACGCAGGCCGCCGGCATCGCCTACGCGGAGGCCGTCCATCAGTGGGGCGAGCTCGGTGGCTACGACCTCGAGGTGGGGTGGAGTGCCGGCTGCATGGCGGCCACGGGCGAGCCGTTCGATGCGATCGGAGCGCGCGTGGCCAACACCTTCTCCGGCGGCGAGCTGAAGCGCATTTTGCTCGAGGCGCTCTTCCGCTCCGATGCGGAAGTTCTCCTTCTTGACGAGCCGGACAACTTCCTCGACGTCGTTGGCAAGGAATGGCTCGAGGCCACCATGTCGACGAGTCGCAAGACGCTCCTTTACGTCAGCCATGACCGCGAATTCCTTGGGAACACCTCGACGCAGATCGTGACGCTCGAGGCGCACGGAACCTGGACCCATCCCGCGTCGTTCACCAGCTACGAGGAAGCTCGGCGCGCACGAATCGCCGGCCTGGAGGAGGATCACCGCCGCTACCAGGAGCAGCGGTCGGCGCTGATCGCGACCTTGAAGGAGTACCGGCGCCGGGCGCAACAATCCGATGCATGGGGCCCGAAGGTCCGAGCGGCACAGAGCCGGCTTCGCCTCTTCGACGAGAAAGCCGAGCTCGTCGAGCGGCCGCGCGAACAGAAAGTCACCATCCGGTTGGGTGGGGGTCGCACCGGGACCATCGCCCTACGCGTCAAGCAGCTCACCTTCCCAGGGCTTACGAAACCCTTCAGCACCGAGGTCCTCTTCGGCCAGCGCGTCGGCGTGATCGGGAAGAACGGCACCGGGAAGAGCCACTTCGTCCGGCTGCTCGCGGGTCACTCCGTCGATCACACCGGCGACTGGATGCTGGGCGCCCGCGTCAACGTTGGGTACTTTTCGCAGCTCCACGACTCGCCGCACCTGGCGCGCGCCGCGCCCCTCGCCATCCTCACGCGCGAGGGGCTCGACCGCACCGCCGCCATGGGGACGCTGCGCCGCTACGAGCTCGACGGCGCCGCCGATGTCCCCTTCGAGAAACTATCCGGCGGCCAGCAGGCGCGCTTGCAGATCCTCGTGCTCGAGGTCCGCGGATCCACCATGCTGGTGCTCGACGAGCCGACCGATAACCTCGACGTGGCCTCGGCCGATGCGCTCGAGTACGCGCTCTGGCAGTACGAGGGGACCATCCTCGCGGTCACCCACGACCGCTGGCTGCTGAAGTCCTTTCAGCGCTTTCTCGTGTTCGGCTCGGACGGCGTGGTCAAGGAGTCTGACGACCCGACCTGGGTCTGATCCATCACACCGCTTTTACGAATCGCTGCGTGGCGGCATCGGCTCAGGATCTTTGCCGGCGCTGAGGCTATCGGAGAGCGACATCGTTCGGCGGTAGGCGGCCCAGACCGCATCGGCGAGTACGGTCCGCAGGCGCCCGCGCTCCAGCTCGTGCAATGCCGCCGCTGACGTGCCGCCCGGTGAGGTGACCATGTCCCGCAACTGCGCGGGGTGTTTCTGGGTCCGTTCGGCGAAGGCCACCGATCCCTTGATGGTTTCGAGCACGAGGTCGTGCGCCATGTGCCGTGGAAATCCCAGGTGCACCGCGCTGTCGATCAGTGCCTCCATGACGAGGAAGACATAGGTCGGACCGGTGCCGCTGACCGCGGTTGCCATCGCGACGAAGCGTTCATCGGCCACCTGCAGCTCGTGGCCGAGCGCGCCCAGCAGCGCCTTGGCCTGTTCGCGATGCGCCGGGGTCGTCTCCGGGGTCGCGTACCAGATGTTGACGCCCTCCCCGATTTGCGCCGGGGTGTTCGGCATTACCCGCACCAGCGCGGCGTGGTCGAGGCCCTTGCGCAGTGTCTCCGTGGTCGCGCCGGCGATGATCGAGATCACCAGCTTCTCCGGTGCGAGGCTTTCCCGAATTTCGCCGAGCACCCCCGGCATCACCTGCGGCTTGATCCCCAGAACGACGGTGTCGCCACGCCGGGCCGCCTCCGCGTTGTCAGCCGTCACGTGGATCCCGTACTTCTCGCCAAGCGCCTGGCGGCGGTCGGCCCGGGGATGACTGGCGACGACCGAACCCGGGGCCACGAGTTTGCGCTCCAAAACCCCGGCAATGATCGCCTCGGCCATCACACCGGCGCCAATCACGCTCAGCGTCGATCCCTGGAGCGGACTCATCGTCGGATTGTACGAAGCCGAGGGACCGGACGCTACATCGCGCTGAACGCCTCGTACACGGCGATCTGTCGTCCAGCCTGCAGCAGGGGACAACCCTTCGCTAGGTCGGCGGCCGCAGCGACCGACGGTGCCTCCACGATGTTGAAGCCGGAGGCCTGCGAGCCGATCGGGCCGTCTTTGATGCCGCGCTGGCTCACCGTCTTGACGCTACCGGTGAAGGGACCGCCAGGATCGACGAGCGCTTGACCCAACGTCCGGTACCAGGCAGCCATCTCGGCCATCCCTGCGGCCCGTTCCGCTTCGTTCTCCGCCATCGGTCCATAAACGAGCAGGACGTACTTCATCGTTCCTCCTTGAGTGCGGGGATGGGTGTCTGCCGCCCGGCTTGCGCCGTGCCGGGTAGCGCTTGAAGCCCGTCGCCGGTCAGCATGTACGCTCCCGCGGCCTCCGCGCCCGTGGCAAGGCTGACAAACGCCCTCCCGGCGCCTTCCGGCGTCACCGGCTTTCCGAGTTGTCGAAGGTACTCGTCTTCGTCGATGCCCATCCGGGCCGCATAGGCGGCGGTCGCCGCTTTGCCGAGGTCGGTTAGCGGAGTTAATCTCGGCAGCACCGCGCTGACCGTGATCTGAAGATCGGCGCGCCGCGCTTCCTGGTCTGCGTAATCGGCCATGAAACGTTGGGTTGCCTTGGCTCCGGCGTATCCGCCGCTCAGTGGCGACCCCATGATCGCTGCCCCGCTGCTCATGACGATGACCCTGCTTCCCGGTTGCAGCGGAAGGCGGAGCGCTTCACTCAGCCAGTAGAACGTCATGCGAACATCGGTGTTCCAGTTCGCGGAGAATGACTCCCAGGTGTGTTGGTGCAGAGGGCGCAACGATGGCGCAGCGCCGGCCACCAGGGCGACAATATCCGGGCGATACTGCTGCAGCAGCTTGCCGGCCACGCCCGGGTCAGTCGCATCTTCGGCTTCGAGCTCCAGGCGGTTGTTGTCGGCGAGCTCCGAAAGCGGGCCGGTATCACGCGCCACGGCTACAACCGAGGCACCTTCTGCCAGGAATGCTTCGGCCACACCTCTCCCCAGTCCGCGGCTGGCGCCTACGACGATCGCTCGTTGGTTGGCGAGTTGGTTCATGCTTGCCTCCTCTTATCGACAATGACGCGAGATCCTGACAGGCCTCCGACTGTCAGGATTAGGCGTCTAAGGGACGAGGCTATTGGTGCCGCCGCCGAACACAACCGACAACGACGATGCGCTCCTCCGCGCGCTCGGTGAAGGAGAGGTGCATGCCGTTGCGCTCCTCTACCAGCGTCACGGTGCAAAGATGACGAGCTTCGCCCGACGGTACGTCCACGATGAGACCGCGGCCGACGACGTGGTCGCGGAGCTCCTTGGTCGCTGGCTGGAGCGCCCGCCCACGGTTCGGGACGCGGAGCGGCTCGCCGCCTTCCTCGCGCGTAGCGTCTATCACGCCGCGATCGACTGGATCCGCCGCGATCGGGCTGCCCAGGGACGCCCGCCTCGGAACGATCTGGCGACCGCGGTCGAGGATCGTCGACTCGCTGGGCCCGTGGCCGACCCGGGCACCGAACTCTCGAAGGAGACGCTTCACGACCGGCTGAAGATCGCGCTCGACCAGCTTTCGGCGGCCGACCGGCTGCTCCTCGAAGGACATTACGCGCAGGTGCTGACGCCGGCTGAGTCGATGCGCCTGCTTGACATCAATCGAGCCGCCTTTGACCAGCGGCTCCATCGCGCGCGCATGAGGCTGGCGCGTCTCCTGGCAGCCAACCAGCCTGCAAAACGCAAGGGAGAACGATGAGCGACCAATCGACGCCGCTGCTGGCCGAGCTCGACGCGGCGATTGCTGCCGGCGGCTTCCCCCTGCGCCCCAAAACCCTGGAACAGGTCTGGAACCTGACGGACGAGACGCTGCCGTCCGAGCGCTTCCACGAGCGGGTGCACCAAGCCCTTGACCAGGCAATCCCGGTAGGCGAGCTTATGCTGCTGGTGACCCTGCGGGCTCGTCGAGGGCGTGAGCCGGAGTTGGTGCGGGCGACCGAGGCGTTCGTGAGCGCGAGCCGCCAATTGCCCGGCATGCTCGCCTCGATCTTCTACCGTTCCGCGACGGATCCGCAGACGCTGACGCTGGTCGAGCGCTTCGCCGGGAGGCATGTTCTGGAACAACACATGGCGACGGAGTACTTCCGTCGTTTCCAGCTCGTTCAGCCGCCCCTTTTGGTCGCACCCGTCGAGGCCGTCTTCTATCAGCGCACCGAATAGGGCCGGGTTTCAATTTCCCCTCCCCAGCCTCCGGGCGAGGGCAGGGTGGGGGCATGCGCTACGCTGTCGTGCGAGTGGGTCCGCTCGACAAGATCGACCGCCCCTCCCGCCTGGCGCTCCTCGGCGTCGGGATCCTGACGATTGTGGGCATCGCCGCGACGCTCCTGACGGGCTCAGGCCGGCCGGCAGCGAACGCCTCGACCCCAGCGGGGGTCGTCACGACCTACGTCCTGGCGGTCCAGGCGGGCGACGCCAATAAAGCCTGGGCGGTGCTGGCGCAAAGCGGGCAGCCGACCGCTGGCGAGCCGCCACGACCGGTCCTCTCCGAGAGTGATTTTCGTAGTCAGGTCCAGTCCACTCGTCAGCCAACCAGCCCGCGCGTCCGAATCTTCGCCCTGCATCAGTCATCCGACACGGCCAGCATCCAGCTGGAGGTCAGCCATGCGTCCGGGAATCCATTAACCGGCACGGCCACCCAACAGGTGACGCTCGACCTCGCCCACCAGGCCGGCGGCTGGCGGATCACGTCGGATCCTCAGCCATGGCAGTTCCAGTGAGATGATCCAGCGCCGCCTCTACATCTATATTGTCGCCGCCGCCAGCTTCGGGATGGTGCTGGTCGGCCTGATCAACCTCGGCAGCACGGCGCTCAATCAACTCCTGAATGCGACGCCGCCGTATACAAACGTTCGGGATGCCTACGCCGGCTTCGGCGCGGTGATCCTGGTCGGGCTGCCGGTTTGGGGATTCCATTGGTGGCTCGCCCAGCGATTCGCGGCGCGAAATGCCGATGAGCGCACTTCCGCGATCCGCCGGCTCTACCTCTACGTCGTCCTCGCGGCCACCGGCATCGCGCTGGCCGTCTACCTTCGGCGCCTAATCGAGGCTGCGGTCGGATTCGTCCTCGGTACGTCGAGCGATGGCGCCTCGATCACCCGCGCCCTCTGGGCGACGCTGGTGGTGACCGCCTTCTGGCTCTATCACTTCCGCACCGCCACCGTCGATCGGAACAACGTCGGCGAGTCGGGCGTCTCCGCGACCCTCCGCCGCTGGTACGCCTACGGCCTGTTGTTCCTCGGCCTTGCCTTTCTGCTGTTCGGGGCTCGCAACCTGCTGCAGCAAATCTGGGTCTTGCTGGTCGACCGTGGGCAGGTGATCGCTCCGGGTGGACTGGTTCCGACCGCGATGGCCACGATGCTCACGGGGCTGCTGATCTGGGGATTCCATTCGCAATGGACCGCCCGGCCGCCAATCGCGCAGGACGACCAGCGTTCGACGCTGCGCGCAGTGCAGCGCTTCCTCGCGCTGACCGGCTGCGTCTCCCTCGCGCTCTTTGGCGCGAGCCAGCTGCTCTACTACGCCCTGGCCCGGATCCTGGGCATCGAGCATCCGGGTGGCGTGACCACCAGCATCGTGGTGGCGGTCGCCAGCCCGGCTGCAACAGTCATCGTTTTTGGCCTCGCCTGGCTGTGGATTCGGCGGCAGCTCGCCGCCGATGCCGGCGCGACCGAAGCCGCCCGTCAGGCCGGCGTGCGCCATTTGTACACGCACCTGGTCGCCTTCCTCGCACTGGCGACGCTGGCCATCGGCGCGGCCGGCCTCCTCTGGACCCTCTCTGATCAGATCCTCAATAACGCTCTCCATCCACCCTCGGGAGGGCAGGTTGGAGACTGGCGGGATAAGGTCAGCCTCTTCATCACCCTGGTCGTGGTGGGTGCTCCGATGTGGTTGACGCACTGGCGGCAATCCCCCGAGCTGGTCGAGCGCTACACGCTCAGCCGCCGGCTCTATCTCTACGCAACCCTGTTGGGCGGCGTGCTGGCGGGGCTGATCAGCGGCGCCATCTTCGTGTATCGGCTGCTGGCGCTGGTCCTCGGAACGAGCGATGCCGCCAGCGGGGCGCCCGTCATCGACATGGGCCGGGCGCTGTCGGTCATCCTCGTGGCGGCCGCCATCGGCCTCTACCACTGGCGCGTCTTGCGGTCCGATGCAGCCGCCCGCCCTGCTCCCTCGCCATCAGGAATTTCCTCGCCTACAGGAGTTCGCTCCCCCGCAGGAGTTCCCTCCCCCGTTTACGGGGGAGGGCAGGGTGGGGGCGTGCTCGTCACCATTACGGGCGCGAGCGAACAACAGATCCGGCAGGCGCTGTCGACGCTTCCGGAGGGCGCGAACTTCACGATTCAGCGGTAATCCCCTTCGTTTGTAGGGGTGCCGTCAGCTATCGCCGCAGGACGAACCCCGATCGAGGGGGCGGTAACGTGGGGCTGCCGTGAGACTGACTGCGGTCGGCGCCCAGAGGTCGACGGATGAGAACGTGCTGGGGTCGGCCACGTCACACAACCCGATCGACGTCTTGCTCGTCGAAGACAACTTCTACGACGTCGACCTGACGACCCACGCGCTGAAAGACGCGATTCCTCCGGAGCGCATCAAGGCCGTCCGCGATGGCGCCGAGGCGCTGGATTTCATTTTCTGCACGGGTGATTACGCCAACCGCGACCCGCGGCAGCAGCCGAAACTGATCCTCCTCGATCTCCAGCTCCCAAAGGTGGACGGGCTCGAGGTGCTGCGTCGCATCCGGGCGGATCCGCTCACCGAAGACATCCCCGTTGTCATCTTCACCCATTCCAAAGAGGACCGCAACATCATCCAGGGCTACAAGCTCGGCGCCAACAGCTTCCTGGTGAAGCGCCACGACTTCGATGAATTCATGAAGGGGATCCAGGCGCTCGGGGTCTACTGGCTGGTCATGAACCGGCCGCCTCTGAATGGCAGCGATTAGCGTTCCGGGTGCTGCCGGGCGGCTTCCCGGCAACCTCGATCAAGCGATTTTCCGCATCGCCGCCCTGGCGTTTTGCTCGCTGAGCTCGCTGGCGCTGCTCAGCGATTACATCGGCTCCGACCTACCGGCCGACTACGCCGCGGACTGGGCGATCACCGGTCTTGCCTTCGCCGGTGCTGCCGCCAGCTGGTATCTGGCACGCCGCCGCGCCCCGGTCATGCTCATCCTTCCGCTGGCCTTGCTCGGGATCGTCCTCATCACCATGGAGGAGTCCTTCACCGGCGGCACCCACTCACATTTGTACGTCCTCTATGTCGTGCCGGTGATCTTCACCGCGGCGCTCCTCGAGCTGCGGCTGACCGCCCTGGTCATCGTGGTGGCGCTGGCCGCCGCTGCGCTGCCGCTGCTCGGTGGCTGGAATGATTTCTACGCGCGCGCGCTCCTGGTGCTGGGCGGCGTGATGGCGCTGTCGGCCTACGTCGAAACCCATCTCCTCGGTACCGCGGTCAAAGAGAAAGCGGCCGCCGACCATCAAGCCCTCTACGACGACCTCACCGGCTTACCGAACCGAGCCCTCTTCTACCGCCAGGTGCGCGAGCTGATCGGGTCGGGTGCCGGCGAGCAGTCCGCGGTGCTGCTGATGGACCTGGATCACTTCAAGGACATCAACGACACGCTTGGCCATGACCAGGGCGACCTCGTTCTCAAAGAGGTGAGCGGCCGATTGCAGCGAGCCGTGGGCGCGTCCGACACCGTCGCCCGTCTCGGCGGTGACGAGTTCGGCATTCTGCTTCCTCGGCTGCCGCACGGCGCTGGTCGCCACGCCGCCGAGCAAGTGCTCAAGGTGCTGACCCCGCCCGTCGTCGTCAAGGGGCTCGACATCGACCTCCAGGCAAGCGTTGGTGTCGCGCTCTTCCCCGAGCATGGGCAGGATGTCGATTCGCTGGTTCAGAAAGCGGACGTCGCGATGTACCAGGCCAAGGCGGCAGCCGGCAGCGATTACAAGGTCTACACGCCGGAACGTGATCCGCACTCGACCCAACGGTTGGAAATGACGGGCGAACTACGGCGCGCGATCAAGGAGGGCGAGCTCGTCCTCCATTATCAGCCGAAGATCGACCTGCAGACCCGCAAGGTGACGGGGGTCGAAGCCCTGGTCCGCTGGCGGCATCCAAAGCTCGGGCTTCTCTCTCCTGAAACGTTTCTCCCGCTGGCTGAGCGCAGTGGGCTCATGAAGGCCCTGACGGGCGAAGTGCTCCAGATGGCACTCCGGCAGTGCCGGACCTGGCGCGGCACGGGCATCGATCTCACCATGGCGGTGAACGTGTCTGCGGCGGACCTGCTGGACCTGCAATTCCCGGATGAAGTGGAATCGCTGCTCACCCATCGAGGCCTGGCCGCGTCAGCGCTCGAACTGGAAATCACCGAAAGCACCATCCTGGCTGACCCGGAGCGGGCGCAGGCAGTGTTGACTCGGCTGCACGCGATGGGCGTGCGGCTCGCGGTCGACGACTTCGGGACCGGCTACTCATCGTTGATGTACCTGAAGGAACTGCCGGTCGACGCCGTCAAGATCGACCGATCCTTCGTCCGCGACATGGCGACCAAGAGCGACGACGAGATCATCGTCCGGGCCATCATCGACCTCGCCCGCAATCTCAACCTCCAGGTGGTAGCGGAAGGCGTCGAGAACGAAGCCACCTGGAACCGATTGGGCGCGCTTGGGTGCGACCTGGCGCAGGGCTACTACCTCAGCCCACCGCTCGCCGAGAAAGAACTCGCGCTCTGGCTCGCGCACTGGGCGCAACTGGCGGCCTCCGTAGCCACCCCGCAAAAGAAGCTCACCCTCGTCGCCTCGTAATCCCCGCCGCCTTTGGGCTCAGGGCGTCATCCGGCTGGCGAGGTCGAGGATGCCCTCGACGTACTGCTGCGTGTCGGGGAACATGCCATCGGCCTTCAGGCTGGTCGGTCCCTGGTAGTAGGCGGCGAGTCCATTCACCGGGCCGTTGAAGGCATCGAGATCCTGGCGCAAAATCGCCACCCCCACGTCGGCGTTGTCGTACGGGTCATCGAGGTCAACCTCGCGGCCGAGCAGCGCGGGTCCGGCTTCTTTTGCGGTTTCGGGCTGAACCTGCATCACCCCGACCGCGCCCGTTTCTGAGACGCGCGACTGATCCCAGCCGCTTTCCCAGTACGAGAGCGCGAGCACCAGCTTCGGGTCCACCTGGTGCCGGGCCGCAGCCTCCACCAGGATTTTGCGCACGAGGGCGCGGCTGTAGAGATGCTCGGGCCGGACCCGCGCCTCATCCCCGACGATCGAGGAAGCCGGCTCAATGGCGGCCTCCAGTCGAGCTTTACCTTCATCGGGGGGCCCGCTGATGGCAGCTTTCACCGTCAGTGCCGTCGCGGCTGCGCCCAGGATCGCGGCATTCACGGCCTGTTTCTTCTTGAAAGGCATCCGCCCATGAAACCCGAGGGCATCCTCTGCTGGCAAGCTCGAGCGGGACCGAAACCGTATTGACAAACGAACACATGTTCGGTAAACTGATACAAAATTGTGGTAGTCGAAGAACCGATCGGCCCGTTGCATCCCGCCGTCGAAGCCGTCCTTCGCGCCATCGACCAGTTGCGCCAGCGCCCCAGGAGCCATCGCGAGCCCGATGCACTGACCGCCGAGCTGCGAGCCCTCCGCCGCGGCCAGGATCTGCTTGAACTGGAGTTCGCCGCGACCGCCGCCCAGTTCAGCCGGACGGAGGAGTACGAAGAACAGGGGTCCGTCAGCCCCATCGATTGGATCCGCCACCACTGCAAGATGTCCAGCTCTGCCGTGTGGAACAGCGTCGCGGTCGGCGAGCATCTCGCCGAGCTCCCGCGTAGCGTCGAGGCTGTCGAGAGTGGCGAGATCGGCTACGCCCACCTGACGCTGATGGCCAGGACGGCCGAGGCCCTGCAGGGATCCTCCACGGCCGCGCCCTTCGAGGAAACGGAGCTGCTCGAAAAGGCCCGTGAATTTAGCGTTGGCCGCCTCTGGCACTTCTGCCACCACCTTCGGCATGCCCTCGACCCGGAGGGCTTCACGGCCGAGCAGAAACGGGCGACCGAGGAACGCAGCCTCAAACTCAGCCCCTGCGAAGACGGCACGCTGTTGCTCGAGGGTTGGCTGGATTCCGTCGGCGGCGCGGCGCTGCGAAGTGCGCTCGAGCCGCTGGCGCTTCCCCACGGTGATCACGACGAGCGCGGCCGCGAACACCGAAACGCCGACGCGCTGGTGGAGATCATGACCCACGTGCAGGACACCGGCTCCCTGCCGCAGCGGCCGCATCTGCAGGTTACGGCCTCGCTGGACACGCTCCGCGGGCTGGCAGGGTCGCCCGGCGGTGACATGGAGTACTCGCTCCCCGTCTCGGCCGAGACCGTGCAGCGATTGGCGTGCGATGGCACGATCACGCGCGTGGTGCTGGCGCCGGAGTCGGTCGTGATCGACGTCGGCCGCGCTCGGCGCGTGGTTGCCGGCGCGACTCGCCGCGCCCTATCCGCCCGCGATGGTCACTGCCGCTGGCCGCATTGCGATCGGCCGGCATCCTGGAGCGACGCGCACCACGTGATCCACTGGAGCAAGGGCGGCGAAACGGACCTGTCGAACATGGTGCTCTTGTGTCACCGACACCACTGGATGGCGCACGAGGGCGGCTGGCAGCTGGTGCAAACCGCGGAGGGTGAAGTGCTGACCGTGCCACCTCGCCCGCCGGGACTGGCCCGTGCCGCGGACGTTGACGATCCCGTCGAGGCCGCCCGCCGCTTCGCCCAACAGCTCAGCAGTCCAATTACTCCTCCCCGGCTTGCCGGACCGGCGCTCTCTCCCCCTCCCCCGCTTGCGGGACAGCCGCTCTCTTCACCTCCCGCGTTTAGCGGACAGGCGCTCTCTTCCCCTTCCCCGCTCGCGGGGGAGGGCAGGGTGGGGGCGCCTTCCGAGGCCGCGCCGCGGACGGGCGCGGATCGCCGAGTTGCCAACGAACCCGTGGATGAGGGTGCTGGAACAAAGGTGCTGGGGGATCAAACTGATTCGAATTTAGCTGACCGGCCCGTCGAGCACTTCACCCAACAGCTCACGCCCGCCCGCGCCCCCTGAGCCGAACCTTCCCCCATTCCTGCGGGAGGTTCTATGCGGCGGTTCACTACGAGCGCCGCTGGCTGCGGGAAGGCACCCCCTCGGGCGCGCCGCAGACGGGCCGGGATCGCCGAGTTGCCAACGAACCTGTGGATGAGGGTGCTAGACGAAAGGTGCGGAGGCGTTTACGCCGGCTGGGTTCGAACTGATTCGAATTTAGCTGACCGGCCCGTCGAGCACGCTCGAGGGGGTGCCGACCTCACCGCCAGCGGCGATAGTTCCTGGGGCCCGTGGCTAGGCTCTTGAGGCGACCGTGCCCTCCTGGGCGTTCTCGATTCGCGCGACGTCGGCTTTCGGGGCGACCCTCCAGAACCGATGCAACGCCGCGTGCCAGTCATCGAGGATGGCCCGCGCCGCAGGCGACCCGGTACAGCTCGCATGCTCCTCGATCAGCCCACGCAACCGTAGGACCTGCTCGCCCAGCAGCTGGTGCTCGCCGCTGAGCCGTTGGGCGTCGACCAGCTCGGCGTTCACCATCGCCGGCAGCCCGATCCCGCTGTCGTAGACAAAGACTTCGCCACCCGTCATTCCGGCGCCAAGGTTGTGTCCCACGGGGCCGAGCACCACCAGGGTGCCTCCGGTCATGTACTCCGCGCAGTGCTCCCCCACGCCCTCGACCACGGCCGAGGCACCGCTATTGCGCACCGCGAAACGTTCGCCGGCCTTTCCTGCGCAAAACAATTCCCCGCCGGTCGCGCCGTAGAGGACGGTGTTCCCGAGTAAGTAAGGATCGCCCGCATCGTTGGCAGGCGGCCTCAGGATGATCCGCCCGCCGCCCATCCCCTTGCCGACGTAATCGTTCGCCTCCCCAATCAACGCGAACTCGATCCCGTCGGTGAGAAAAGCCCCGAAGCTCTGACCGGCCGCGCCGGTAAACACAAAGGATGCCGATCCAGCCGGCGCCGACGCCCCACATGCCCTGGCCAGCGCGCCACCCAGGCGCGCCCCGACCGAACGGTCACTGTTTTGGATCGAGTAGCTGGCGCGGACATCGGCGCCCGCCAGCACCGCGGTCAGGGCATCAAGGCAGACGCGATCACCGAGCGACGACGACGGCCGCTGCAGTGTGATCGAGCCGACGAATCGGCGCGGCTCCGAACCCTCGTCGCTCAGCAGCGGCGAAAGGTCGAGGCGGTCGGCTCGTGGATCTCCGGTGATGCGCTGCGACAGCAGGTCGGTCCGCCCGATCGCATCGTCGAGCCGTCGCAGGCCGAGGCCGGCCAGGATGTGGCGGATCTCCTCAGCGACGTGGGTTAGATAAGCCTCGAGCATCTCGGGAGTCCCAGCGAATTTGGCGCGCAATTCCGGACGCTGGGTGGCGATCCCAACCGGGCAGGTGTCCAGGTGACAGGTGCGCACCATGATGCATCCCTCGGCCAGCAACGCCGCGGTGCCAAAGCTGTACTCGTCGGCGCCCAGCAATGCCGCGATGACCACGTCGCGACCGGACTTGATGCCGCCGTCGACGCGCAGGCGAACCCGGCCGCGCAGATCATTGATCCGCAGGGTCTGTTGGGTCTCGGCCAGTCCGATTTCCCACGGCATGCCGGCATTTTTGATCGATGAGAGCGGGCTGGCCCCCGTCCCGCCATCCATGCCCGCAATGTGCACCACATCGGCCAGGCCCTTGACCACGCCGGCGGCGATGGTGCCGACGCCAGATTCCGAGACCAGCTTCACGGAAACGGCCGCCAGGGGATTGACCTGCTTGAGGTCGTAGATCAACTGCGCGAGATCCTCGATCGAATAGATGTCGTGATGAGGCGGCGGCGAGATCAAGGCGATGCCTTGCTGCGTGTGCCGGAGCCGGGCGATCTCTTCGGTCGCCTTGTGACCGGGTAGCTGGCCGCCCTCGCCAGGCTTCGATCCCTGAGCCATCTTGATCTGTAGCTCGTCGGCGAACACGCAGTACTCGGGCGTGACGCCGAACCGCCCCGACGCCACCTGCTTGATGCGCGAGTTGCGGTCGATCGGCAGTCCCCTGGTGCGATAGCGGGCCGGGTCCTCGCCGCCCTCGCCGGTGTTGCTCTTTCCGCCCAGGCGGTTCATGGCGATCGCGATCGTCTCGTGCGCCTCGGCGGCGATGGAGCCATGCGACATGGCGCCGGTTGAAAACCTTCGCAGGATGGCGACGGCGGGCTCTACCTGATTGAGTGGGACCGGGGCGGCCGCCGGACGAATCGCCAACAAGTCCCTCGGATAGGTCGGCGAACGGTCATTGACCAACCGGGCAAACCGCTCGTACGAGGCGTAGCCGTTCCCGTCTGGTCCAGTCGCGACCGCGCGTTGGAGCGCGTGCGCCGCCGCCATTTCGGTTCTTTCCCCTCCCCCTCTCGGGGAGGGCAGGGTGGGGGCCGCCACCGACTCGTGCAGCGCGTCGACGACATCGGGGTTGGTCGCGTGATATTCGGTGCCCTGCTTGTGATGTTTGAAGAAGCCGGGGCTCCTGAGGGCGGGCTCCGCTGCCGTCAAGCCCTCGGCGTGCCGTGCGAGGACTTGCTCACCGAGGTCGATGAAGGTCGCGCCACCGACCGGCGAGGGTGTGCCGGCAAAGGCGAAGTCGACCATGGCGGCGTCCAGCCCGATGATTTCGAAGACCTGCGCCCCCTGGTAGCCGTCGAGCGTCGAGATACCCATCTTGGCGAGCACCTTGAGGGTGCCGTCTTCGAGCGCCGTGACGTAGTGCTCCTGGGCGTCGCGCCCATCCGCCGCCTCCCCTTTGAGATGGCCGGCCGATGCCAGTGCCTTGATCGATGCCAGGCCGAGGCGAGGACAGATCGCCTGCGCCCCATACCCGAGCAAGCACACGACGTGGTGTACCTCGCGCGCTTCGTCCGTCTCGACCACCAGGCTGGTCAGCCCGCGCAGGCCGCGGCGCATCAGGTGGTGGTGCACGGTTCCCAGCGCGAGCAGCGCCGGGATCGGCGCGCGCTCGCGGCCGGCGTCACGATCGGACACGATGAGGATCGAGGCGCCGAAACGAACGGCCCGCTCGGCGTCTTGGGCCAGCCGCTCGCAGGCGGCCCGCAACCCGCCGGGTCCGTCGGCGACCGGGAAGGTGGCGTCGAGATCGCTGGACGCGAACGGGGTGCCCATGCCGCGGACGGCCTCGAGCCCCGATGGATAGAGGACGAATGAATCGAGCTGCACCAGTCGCGCGGCGGCCGGACCGGCCGCGAGCAGCGGAGCCGGCGGCCCGAGATAGCTGCGCAGCGACATGACGAGCCGCTCACGCAGATGGTCGATCGGCGGGTTGGTCACCTGCGCGAAGCGCTGCTTGAAATAGCTGTAGAGGAGGCGGGGCGAGTGGGCCAGCACCGAGGGCGCGGTGTCGTCGCCCATCGAGAAAATCGGCTCCTTGCCCTGCGTTGCCATCGGTCGCAACACGTAGGTGAACTCTTCCTTGGTGTAGCCGAAGCTGGCCTGGCGCGCGACCAGGTCGGGCATGACCTCCTCCGTGGGCTCCCCGGGGTCGAGCGACGTCAGGTTGTCATCCAGCCAGCGACCGTATGGCTCCTGCGCCGCGAGCCGCCGTTTGATGCTGTCGTTCTCTTCCAGGCCACCGCTTTCCGGATCGACGCAGATCATCTCGCCAGGCCCGAGCTTGCCGCGCCGGACGCTGCCGTGCCCATCGACGTCGACGGCGCCGGCTTCCGAGGCGCAGGCGATCAGGCCGTCCTCGCAGACCGCGTAGCGCAGCGGCCGCAGACCGTTGCGGTCGAGCACGGCGCCGACCCGGGTCCCGTCGGTGAACACCAGCCCGGCGGGCCCATCCCAGGGCTCCATCAGGCAGGCGTGAAAGCGGTAGAAATCGCGGACCGCCGGGTCGACATCGAAGCCCTCCCAGGCTTCCGGCACCAGCATCGCCAGCGACTGCCGGATGTCGCGGCCCCCGCGCACCAGCAACTCGAGTGCGTTGTCGAGCATCGCCGAGTCGGACCCGGTTTCGTCGATGACGGGCGCCAGCAGGCCCTCGTCGGCCGATTCCGGGGCACCGAGCCGACCCTCGCGGGCGCGCATCCGGTTGACGTTGCCCTGAATGGTGTTGATCTCGCCGTTGTGACAGAGCATGCGGAACGGCTGAGCCCGCTCCCACGAGGGCGCGGTGTTGGTGCTGTAGCGCTGGTGGAAGATGGCGAAGGCAGCGGCGAACCGCGGGTCACGCAGATCGGGATAGAAGGCGGCCAGCTGGTCGGCCGCGCACATCGCCTTGTAGGTCAGGGTGCGAAACGACACCGACGCGACGTAGGCGCGCAGTCCCTCGTCCCGCACGCCACGCTCGACGCGCTTGCGCGCCCGGTAACATCGGGCCTCGGCCTCAGCGCTCGACAACGAACCGTCTGCGGCGATGATGGCCTGCTCGATCACCGGTGCCGTGGTACGGGCGAGGTCGCCCAGCGCATCGGGCTCGACCGGGACCGGGCGCCAGCCGATCAGGTCAAGCCGCTCCGCCCGACACGCCTCATCGAAGAGGCGGCGCGTCAGCCGCCGCTGCTGGTGTCCATCCGCCCCCGGCGCGTTGGAGAGGAATACGACGGCAACCCCGAGCTTGACGGCCGGGTCGACGTCGATGGCGGTGCGCTGCATCCACTCCCGCAGAAGGGATTGCGGGATGGACACCAACAAACCGGCGCCATCGCCCGAACGATGGTCCGCGGCCACCGCTCCTCGATGACGGACACGATGCAGGGCTGCGAGAGCGGCGTCGACGATACCTCGACTGGCTCGCCCTCCAGCGTCAGCGACGAAACCGATCCCGCAGGCGTCGTGCTCGTAGCGAGAGTCGTACAGGCCTGCGTGTCGCAAGAGTCACAAGGGACGCTACCGGTTACCGCTGCTCCAAACCTCAGACGATTGCACCAAAAGTCTGGCGCCCCGTCGTGCCGTCCACACAAGCAGTCACATCCCGTTTCCCTCCCCCGCTTCCGGCGGAGAGCAGATCAGCGAGCCCCGGTGTGGAAAGGCGAGCGTGTCAGGTGGGGGCTTGTTCGCCCCCGTAAAGCACACGCTGCGGCATCCGGTGCAGGCTGACCACCCCGCCGTCCGTCACCCGAACAAGCTCGCCGACCTGGACGCCCGCTCCCCGATCGGTCGTCACGACATTCGGTTGGATCACCAACGTCATGTTCCGCTCGAAGACGAAGTCCGGTACTGGCCCGTGGCTGCTCCCGGGAGTTCGGAGGATCGGCGGAAGGTACCCGCCACCATAGCCGTGGACGAGGTCGTCGCAGATCGTCAAGCCGTGGGCGTCGATCAGCGATGCCGCCTCGACGACGGCCGCCGCGGAAATCCCCGGCGCGATGACGCGGGCGACCTCGTGAAATGCCTGCCAGGCGACGTCGTGGAGTCGCCGGTAGGTCTCGGTGAGCTCGGCTTCGACGGTCACCGTCCGGAGAATCTGGCCCGAGTAGGCGGTGTGGGCCGCGCTCAACTCGAGGATGATCGCGTCGCCGGCTTGCAGTCGACGATCGGTGAGGTCCTGCTGCGGCACGATACGGTCGGGATTGGCCATCGGCGTCGAGCTCAAATAGAGGAAGTGCGGTTGCCCACCGGCGCGGATCGCGGCAGCAACCGCCTCCGCCTGCAGTTCGAGCTCGGTGGCGCCGGGCACGGCCGCACCAACCAACGCGGCCAACGCCTGGTCGGTGATCGCCGCAGCGCGCGTCATCCACTCGAGCTCTTCGTCACTCTTGACCAGCCGCAGCCGGAGAAAATCCGCCGTTGCATCGACAAAGGTCCGGTCACCAAGGCGGCCGATCAGCCGTTGGTACTCGACGTACGGCACCGGCCCCACCAGTCCGACCCGACGGGCACGCGGCAAGCCAGCGAGCTCATCCGCAAGCGCGTCGACCGAGCGTGCGCCGCCCCACCGGACGTCGGCGCGGGCCACACGCTGGGCATGCGGCACGTGGTTGAAATATTGGACGAACAGCACGGGGTCGCGGCCGGGCGCCCAGACGGCGTAGGCGTCCTGGTGGCCGAGGAATCCCGTGAGGAAGTGGATCTGCGCCTGCCCCTGCCGCGCAGTGACCGAGGTGCCGAAGACGACGATGACATCGAGACGCTGATCGGCGCAGAGCTGGTCGACGGCCCGGCGCCGTCGCTCCCACTCGCCGCTTGAGAAGGCCGGCGGCGAGCTAGCCGAGGCGCTCCTTCAGCCAATCGGCCATCAGCGGCCGGTACTTGTACGAAATGTTGTTGCAGACGTGCGTCCCGTCCGGGTACATCACGAGCGTCGCGTTGGGGGCCTCCCGCGCAATGCGTTCGGCGTCGGCCGGCGGAAAGAGGCCGTCCCTGGCGCCGTGGATGACGAGCAGCGGCTGGGTGACCTTGTCGAGCACGCCCTCGAGATTGAGCGTGTAGGCCTTGCGCCTGGCTTCGGCCTCATCCGCGGACTTCGTATAGAAGATGTACCCGCCCCTGGTCAGGGGATTCAGGTTGTCCCAACAGTCACCGAGGTTGTACGGTCCGGACAGTCCCACCACCGCACGCAACCGCTTTTCGTAGGCGGCCGCGCGCGGACCGTAGATGGCGCCCATGCTGATCCCCATCAGGCCGATCCGGTTGAGGTCGACGCCGAGATCGCGTCGCTCCAGTTCATCGATCACCGGGATGATCACCGATTCCCAGTTGACCCGGATCGAGAAATCCACGGAGTTCTCGGACTGGCCGGGGCCGTCGATGGTCAGGGTCGCCATCCCGCGCCGCAGGAACTCTTCCTCGATGAGAAAGAGCTCTTCTTTCGACGAGTCCAATCCCGGGACCAGCAGGATGAGCGGGGCGCGGGTGGCCTCGCGGGGACGACGCAGGTGACCCGGAATGATGTGGCCCTCGAAGGGGATCTCGAGGCGCTCCGCCGGCGGATCGAGGTGCGGCAGTGTCTTCCGGTAGACGGCGACCGACCGGTCGCGTAGCTCGGCGTGCTGGCGCGGGTCTTCGAACCAGAGGAACTTCCCGAGGTGATAGCACCAGGAGGCCCGCTGGTAGCCCGCGGTCGCGGACACGGTTCGCCCGTGTTGCTCTGCCTCACGACCGATCGCCTCGTGGACCTCGCCCACCGCCCGCCAGTTAGGTCCCCAGTCCTTCCACTCGGTGGTCTTCCCCACCGTCCGGTCGAAGTCGTTGACGTCGATGCCGTTTGCGACGAAGCGCGCCCGCCAGTGATGCGCCGCGACCTGGACGCGGTTGCTCGTTTCCACGCTCATCTAACCCCCTCTTTTTGATGGATAGCCTCGTGCAGGCTCGAGCCGAGATCCTGCAGTAGGATCGCGGCGCAGTTGCGGCCCGGAAGGCCCGAGACCGATCCGCCGGGGTGGGTACAGGCGCCTGTTTGGTAGAGGCCTTCGACCGGCGTTCGGTACGTCGACCAGCCTTCGACCGGACGGAAATAGCCACTCTGGTCGGGGGTGCTGGCGCCGCCATGACAGGATCCGCGCCAGTTGGCCGGGTTGCGGCGCTCCATATCGAGCGGGCTGTTCACATAGCGTCCGAGCACGATGCGGTCCGACAGGTTGGTCGTCAACGGCGCCAACGCCTCGAACAGCCGATCGGCCATCACGTCTTTTACCTGGTCCCAGTGCTCCGGCCCTTCCACGTGTTCGTAGGGCAGAAAGCTGATCAGCTTGAAGGTGTGCTTGCCGGCGGGCGCTCGGGAAGCGTCGATGACGGTGGGTGTGATCGCCAGGAACACCGGGTCCTCGAGGTCGAGCCGTCCGGTCCGGTAGGCCTGCAGCATTCGTTGCAACGATCGGAGTGATTCGAGTCCGCCCATGGTGACGCTTTCCATCGGGCCGCTCTCCGTCCGAAAGCGTGGCGCCTCGCTCAGCGCGTAGTGGGCGGCGAACATCGACAGGCTCGGTTTCCAACGGTCGATGCCGGCGCGGAACTGGGGCGTGAGGTTCTCCTCGCCGACGATGGCGGGCAGCTGGGCGATGTGAATGGTCGAGACCACCGCCCTGGAAGCGGCGTAGGTCGAGCCGTCGGCGGTCTCGACGCCGGTCGCCCGTCCACCCTCGACCACGATCCTCGTGACCGGCTTCGATGTCAGGATGGTCCCGCCGTTTTCTTCGATGATCGCGGCGAGCGCGAGCGGCAGGCGGAGCGAGCCACCCTCGGGCAGGATCCAGGAAAAGCGCTGCCGGCCCGCGACCAGCGAAAACGCCAGCAGCCCGGTCTCGGGCTCATCCAGTGGCTGCAGGGTCATGAAGGCGATCCACGCGAAGAAGGCGCGGACGTGCTCTTCGCCGAAGCGTTGCGTGATGATGTCGAGCGCTGTCGAGCGGCGAATCTCCTGCATACGTTGGCCGAGCTTGCTTCCCACCGTGCGGGCGGCGATCTCCTGCGGCGGCCGCGGAGGATTCTCGCGCTCGTCGTTGACAATCGGCGCCATCGCCTGCCAGTCGTTGAGCAGCTCGCGGTATGCCTCCGCATCAGCCGGCGAGAAGCGGGCCAGCTCGGCGCAGGTGCGGTCCAGGTCGCGCCACATCGTGATGCTGCGGCCGTCGCGGAACGGCATGGTGAAGACCGGGTCCGGGTACAGGTAGCGCAACCCATACCGGTCGAGTTGCAACTCGTCGTTGCGCATCAGCGGGTTGCTCTGGATCAGGTTGTGCGCGGTGGAGCAGGGATCGTGGATGAAGCCGGGCAAGGTCAGCTCTTCGCAGGTGGTGTCGCCGCCGATGCGCGGCGCCCCCTCGAGGACCAGCACTTTGAAGCCCGCCTTGGCCGCGTAGGCGGCGGTCAGCAGGCTATTGTGGCCGGCGCCGGCGACCACGATCTCCCAGTCGCTCATGCGCTGGCTCCCAGGTAAAGGCGCCCGATCTCCGGATTGTTGAGCACCGCCGAACCCAGGCCTTCCAGCCGGACCCGCCCGCTCTCCATCACGACCCCGTGGCTGGCGAGCCCGAGCCCGGAGCGGGCGTTCTGCTCGACCAGCAAGATGGTGCGGCCGGCCTGGTTCATCGCGCGAATGGTGTCGAAGACGATGGTGCGCGTCTTCGGATCCAGTCCCATCGATGGCTCGTCGAGGATGACCAGCGACGGATCGAGCATCATCGCCCGCGCGAACTCGACGATCTTCTGCTGGCCACCCGACAACGACGCGGCGGGCTCGTGGCGCCGTTCGCGCACGATTGGAAAGCTCTCGCACACCGCCTGCAGGCGTCGCTCCACGAGCGCCCGGTCATGCACGGTGTAGGCGCCCATGCGCACGTTTTCCCAGACGGTCATGGTGGGAAAAAGGCTTCGCTCCTGCGGCACCTGGACGATGCCGCGGCGCAAGATTTGTTGCGGGCTGAGCCCGGCGATCGACACCCCACGGAAACGCAGGCGCCCGAGACGCGGTCGCAGCAAGCCGCTGACGACCCGCAGCACCGTCGACTTCCCGGCGCCGTTGGGTCCGACGATGCAGGTGATGGCGCCCTCCTCGACCGCGAGGTCGAGCTCGTGCAGGATGTCGCCGCCGCCGTAGCCGGCAGTCACCCCCTGCAGCTCGAGCAATGCGCTCACCTCAAGTCCCCAGGTAGGCGTCGAGCACGGCCGGGTTCTCGCGCACTTCACGAGGATTCCCCTTCGCGATCGCGCGGCCCTGGTGCATCACGACGACCTCGTGGCAGAGATTCATCACAAAACCCATGTTGTGCTCGACCAGGAGGAAGGTCGTGCCCTGCCGGTTGAGCTCCTGGATGCGCTCAGCGATCCGCTCCAGCAGGGCCGGGTTGACGCCGCCAGCGGGTTCGTCGAGCAGCACCAGCTCCGGCCGGGCCATCATGACCGCGGCGAGTTCCAGCAGCTTGCGCTGCCCGTAGGAAAGAGCGCCGCCGAGCGTGCCCGCCACCTGGCTGATGTCCATGAACGCCAGCATCTCCATCGCCCGTTCTTTCTCGTGTCCCCACTCCCCGCGGGAGAGCAGCGCCATCAGCCCCGCGCGGCGCACCGGCACCAGCATGTTCTCGAGCGCGGTCAGCCGCGGAAAGATGCGGGCCAGCTGGAAGGTGCGTCCGATGCCCATCGCGTAGATGCGGTCGGGGCCCATTCCGGCGATGGAGCGCGCTTTGAAATGGACCTCGCCGCCATCCGGCGCAATGAAACCCGTCACCAGGTTGAAGATGGTTGTCTTCCCCGAGCCGTTCGGACCGATCAGCCCGGTGATGGTGCCGGCCGGGACCGAGAGCGAGCAGGAATCGACTGCCACCACGCCACCGAACCGCTTGGAGAGGTCCTTGACCTCGAGCAAACTCATGGTGTCACGGCCTTGACGGCCTCGCGCGATCCGCGAGCTGTCGTTGTGGGTCCGGCCGCGCCCCGCCGCCGGCGGTGCACGAGGTCGGTGACGGATGGCACGATGCCCCGCGGCAGCAGGAGGATGACGATCAGGAAGACGGCCGAGTAAAAGACCAGGTACAGCCGGCTCGCACCGAATCGGTAGGCAAACTCCATCTGCGCCGGCTCCAGCAGCAGCGCGCCGACCACCGGCCCGCTCACGGTCCCGAGCCCGCCGAGGAAGGCCATCAACACCATCGAGATCCCAATCAGAGGGTCGAAGGCGAACTGCGGATAGAGATAGGTGACGTAGTAGCCGTAGACGGCACCGATCATGCCCACCAGCACGGCGCTGATGACGAACGCCGTCAGCTTGAAGCTGCGCGTCGGGACGCCGACGGCGAGCGCCTTGTCCTCGTCGTCGCGGATGGCCAGCAAGCCAAGGCCGAACTTTGACCGGCGGATCGACCAGGAGATCACCAGCGCGAGCACGGCCAGCAGCAGCATCGCGTAGTAGTAAGGGACGTTGAAGAAATCGCCGCCCCAGTCGTGCGAGTACGGCAAGGCCAGGCCGGCTCCGCCACCGGTCAGCTTCACGAGGTTCTCGCCGAGGAGCTGCAGCATGAACATGAACGCGATCGTGACGATGACGAAGGTCGCCGCCCGGGTGCGGAGCGCGACCCACCCGATCCCGACCGCGAGCGCGGCCGTGAGCAGGCCGGCCACCGGTACGAGGACAAACGGGAGGTAGCCGGGCGCCACGTGGAGGTGGTTCAGCAGCAGGCCAAAGGAATAGGCGCCGAAGCCAAAGAACGCCGCGTGACCGAGTGAGATGTAGCCGGTGTAGCCGCCCATGATGTTCCAGGCGCTGGCCAGCCCGACGTACATCACCGTGAACACAGCCATGCCGGTGGTCGCGGGATCGGGCGCGATCAGCGGCAGGATGAGCGCGAGGATGCCGACCAGGACCAGACCGAGGCCCTTGACCGCCCTCAGGCGACCGGCCTGGATCGCTATGGTCGGAATCCCGCTCATATCCGATCACGAACACGAACGCCGTAGAGCCCCTGCGGCCGGACGATCAGGATCGCCACCAGGATGACGAAGAACACGAAGTTCGCCCAAACCGGCGAGATCAGCACCTGGGTGATGTCCTCGCTGACCAGCATGATCAGCGCGGCGATGATGGCGCCCCGAAGACTGCCGAGGCCGCCCAGCACGATGATGGTCAGCAGGCGCGAAATCAGGTCGTAGTGGCTGCCGGGGTTGAAGGCATTCGTGATGCCGAAGACGACACCGCCGGCTGCGGCGGTGGCCACCCCGATGCCGAAGGCGATTGCCGCCACCCGGTCGACGTCGACGCCGATCAGTTGCGCCGCCGTGCGGTTCAGCATGGTGGCGCGGATCGCGCCACCGAACGAGGTGCGATAGAGCATCAGGAAGAGCGCGCCCAGGATCGTAAGGCACAGCACGAAGCCGAAGACGTAGACCCAGGTGATGTGAAAGCCGAAGACCCCGAAGCTGGCCGTTTCGTACCAGGCGCGCAGCTCCACGAAGTTGGTGGTAAAGACGTAGCCGAGCACGCCCTCGATGCCCAACGCGAGCGCATAGGTCACGAGCACAGACAGCGCCTCGCGGTCGGTCTTGAGCGGTCGGATGAAGACCAGCTGCAACACCACCCCCAGCAAGAACATCACGGGCATCGTCACCACGAGGCTCAAGAACGGATCCATATGGAGCGAGCGGAAGAGCGCGAAGCTCAGGTAGGCGCCCAGCACCACCAGGGCGCCATGGCCGACGTTGATGATGCGCATCACGCCGAAGATCAGGGTGAGGCCGGAGGCCATCAAAGCATAGACGCCACCCGTGAGGATGCCGAGGACCGCCGCCTCGAGAATCAGCGTCATGCGGCGATCAACGCGACGAAGAGGGACGGCGCCGCGTGGTCACCGTCCCAACTCTTCTTAAGGCCAGTTCGGCTTGGGGTACTCGGGCTTGGCGGCGGCCACACTCGGCGGGTAGACAAAAACCGCCTGTGCACCCTGCCACTGCTCGAGGTAGACACCAACGCCGCCCTGCGGCTTCCCCACGCTGTCGAACGACATCGGCCCCTGGATCGTCTGGTAAGTGCCGGAATGCAAGGCGGTGATCAGGGCTTTGTTGTCGATACTGTTTGCCTTCTGCGCCGCCTGGTCGACCACCTGCCCCACACTGTAGGCCTCGGCGGCGTCGGCGCTGATGTCGCCGAACGCGCCGCCATACTTGGCCACGAATTCGATGACGAATTTGTCGTTGCCGTAGGCCTTGGCGCTCGAGGTCCAGCCGGCGGGAACCATGATCCCTTCCGTATTCTTGGCGCCGACCTTGTCGGCGAAGTCCTTACCCTGGTCTGGCCCGGTTGTCTCGATGATGGACTTTGGATTGTAGTGCTGCTGCTGGAAGACCTTGACGAAGGCCACCGCATCTGGTTCCTGGGTGCCGAGGATGGCGACGTCCGCCTTGGAGTTGACCACCTGCAGCGCCAGCGCGTCCCATGAGGTGGCCTCGGCCGGGTACACCTTGTAGGACGCGGTCGTGATGCCGCCGGCTTCGAGCAGGCTTCTGGCTTTGTCGATCTGCGGCTGGGTGAATGGATCATCCTGCGTCGCATAGGCGGCCGTCTTCGGGCGCTGGTCGCTGGGTAGCGAGAGCAAGTATTTGGTGTAACTCACGAGGTTGTCTTCGACCGCGGCCGGCTGCACGAAGAAGATGGAATGCAGGCCCTGGGCGAAGACCTTCGGTCCGCCGCCGGCCGGCTCCGGGAACGCGTAGCCATAGCGGTCGGTGACGGTTGAGGCTGGGATGGTCAGCAGCGAGCTGAAGGGACCGAAGACCAGCGCGACCTTGTCCTGCGTGATCAGGGTCTGGTAGTTGGTGACGACCTGTTGTGTGCTGCTGGCGTCATCAACGTATTTCATGGTCACCTGGTGACCGAGGAGTCCACCCTTGGCATTGATGTCCTGCGCCCACAGGTCGTACCCCTGCTGGAGCGCTTTTCCGTCGCCGGAAAAGTCGCCGCTGAGCGAGAGCGACACACCGATGGTGATCGGCGCCGCCGGCGCCGGCGTGCCCCCCGCATTCGTCGATCCGGTGCCGCACGCCGAAAGTACCAGGGCGAATCCCGCCACGATCATCACGGGTTTGCGCATGCTCTCTCCCTTCCTGTTAGCGCCGATTGAACCAGTTGGCGGCGTTGTCTTGTTCCACTTGTTCCTTGCGTTGAACAAACGATTGCCCTATGTTAGGCACGGGTGAAAGGCTTGTCAATGAGGTCGTGGCGATGCCGGTAACGCTCAAGGAGCTGGCTGCGCGCGCCCGGGTCCACCCCTCCACCATCTCCCGGGTGGCCAACCACGACCCCAACCTGCGGATCGCCCCGCCGACCCGGGAGCGGATCGAGGCGCTGCTGCGCGAAACCGAATACCAGCCCAACGGCGTCGCCCGCGGGCTCAAGCTCCGCCAGACCCTGGTGCTGGCGGTCGTCATCCCGGACGTCACCAATCCCTTCTTTGCGGCGCTCTTCCGCGGGGTGGAAGACGCCGCCTCGCCGCGCGGCTACAACGTCTTGCTCTGCAACACCGATGGCAGCCCGGCCCGCCAACGCTCGCACCTGCAAAGCCTGCACGCCCGCCGGGTCGATGGCGTCATCATGGCCAGCAGTTTTCTCAAGGATCCGACCGTACGCTGGCTGCGCCACCAGGGCATCCCCTACGTGCTGGTCAATCGCTTCAGCGACGACGGCCACGACCCGTTCGTCGGATCGGACGACCTGGTCGGGGGCCGGCTTGCCACCGAGCACCTCGCCGAGCTCGGCCATCGCCGAATTGGGCACCTGGCCGGCAAGCTGACCGTGAGCACCGGGGTGATGCGGCGGCGAGGATACCTGGCGGCGCTCGCCGCGCGGGGCCTGACGCCCGACCCCCGACTCATGGTGGAATCGGGCTACACCGAAGAGGGTGGCGCGCACGCGGCCGAGCGCCTACTCGCACTCGCCGATCGCCCAACGGCGATCTTCGCAGTGACCGACATGACAGCCGTTGGTGCCTTCGGGGTGGCACGCCGCATGGGCCTTCGCGTTCCCGAGGAGCTGGCGATCGTCGGATACAACGACATCCCGCTGGCAACCCGGATGGTGCCGTCGCTGACGACGGTGCGTGTCCCGATCCATGAATTCGGAGCAGCCGCCGCGCGCCTCTTGCTCGAGCAGATCGATACCGGCGAACCGTCGCGGCGGCGCGTGATCTTCAACCCGGAGCTGATCGTCCGAGGATCGACCCTTACCGGCGCTGGCAGCCCGGCGAACCCCCAGCTTGTGCCGGCATTTGCCACCGAATGAGGAGACTGCCATTGTCAACAAACGTTTGCGCACGCCCCCGATCGAAGGGACCGCGATGACGACGGCCGCGTCTGACCGCCGCACCATCGGCTGGATCGGGACCGGACGCATGGGATTCGCACTCGCCTCGCGCCTGCTCGAGCAGGGCTGCGACCTCTCCGTCTACAACCGCACCCGCGCCAAGAGCGAGCCGCTGGCGACGCGGGGGGCGCGCCTGGTCGATCGGCCGGCGGAGCTGAGCGACCGCGACATCGTGCTGACCTCGGTCGCGGGGTCGAGGGATTTCGCCGAGGTGATGACGGGGCAGCATGGACTGCTGTCCAACGGCAGCCGCGTGCCCTCGATCGTGATCGATACCTCAACCGTCTCGATGGACGCCTCCCAGGCGATCCGCCGGACGGCGGAGCGGCTGGGGTCGGCGCTGCTGGCGGCACCGGTCAGTGGCAACCCGAAGGTCGCCCGCGCCGGCAAGCTCAGCCTGGCCGTGTCCGGCCCTCGCGCGGCGTTCGAGCAGGCGCTCCCCTACCTGCAGATGCTGGGCAAGACCGTGACCTTTGTCGGGGAGGGCGAGGCAGCCCGGCTGGTCAAGATCTGCCACAACCTCATCCTGGGCGTAGTCACCCAGATCCTCGCCGAAACCACGGTGCTGGCCGAGCGAGGCGGAATTGCCCGGGCCGACTATCTCGAGTTCATCAACGGCAGCGTGATGGGATCCATCTTCAGCCGCTACAAGACACCAGCCTTCGTCAACCTCGACTTCACGCCGACCTTTACCGGCCACCTGCTCCGTAAGGACTTCGAGCTCGGCCTGGACGCCGCCCGCCAATTCAACGTCCCGCTCCCGGTGGCGGCGATCACCCACCAGGTCGTGGTGAGCCTGATCGGCCAAGGCCTTGGGGATATCGATTTCGCGGCCCTGCTGGAGCTCGAGGCTCGCGGGGCCAACCTGGCGCTGAAGCCCGAGCATCGCGACATCTCCGATGGTCTCGAAGCTGCAGACGGTACGAGGGGCGAGGCCTAAGAAGTCTCTTCCGAAGCGGAGCGGCGCTGCTTCCACGGTCTGCGCCAGCTTCGGCATCGCCGCCCCTATCCCTACTCTACGGCCTTGCAAACGTTTGCGCCAGACCGGACTCGGTGACAACGGGTTAACGTGTGGTCGGGCGGTGAAACCGCCTGGGCGTATGCAGCGAACGGGTGGCGGAGGCGGCGGGCGCGACGGGCCTGGGGGGCGGACGATCATGACCCTCGCGGATGTCGCACGCGCCGCGGGCGTGCACTTCTCAACCGTCTCCCGCGCCCTCGATCCCGTCTCGTCGGCTCAGGTCAACCTCGAGACCCGACTACGCGTGCAGGCGCTCGCGAAACGGATGGGCTACCAGAAAGACATGGTGGCCAGCGGGCTGAAACGAGGCCGAACCCAGACCGTCGCGGTGATCGCCGGCGACCTGGGGAACCCGAACCTCCCTCCGGTCCTGCGCGGCATCGCCAACGGGCTCGAGCCGGCGGGGCTGATGACGCTGATCTCGGAGACGCAATTCGATTCGGAACGTCTCGAGCGGATCCTGAATCACCTGATGAGCCGCCGGGTCGACGCCATCATGATGACCGCCGCGCGGCCGCGCGACGCGACAACGCTCCGCCGGATCCGTCGCCAGGGCATTCCGCTGGTGCTGGCGATTCAGACCGTGCCCGGGATCCGTTTGCCCGCGTGCACCAATGACGACTACCTGGGGGGCGCACTAGCCGCGCGTCATCTCCTCTCGCTCGGGCATCGGCGTCTCGCCCAACTTCGCGGACCGATGGACTTCAGTTCCTGCTTTCTTCGCGCCCAGGGGTTCAGCAAGACGGTCGCAGCCGCGGGAGCCAGGGAAGTCGTGGTCAGGTCCACCGCCCTCTGGGCCTCCCCCGAATTGGGCGGAGCCCTGATGCGCGAGCTTCTCGATAAGAAGGGGGTTCGCCCAACCGGCATCTTCACGCACCATGACCTGACGGCGTTCGGCGCGCTGACGGCGGCCGAGGCGCGCGGCTTGAGGTGCCCCCGGGACCTGTCGATCGTCGGCTACCACAATCTGCCGCACAACGATCGCGTCGCGCCGCCGCTGACCTCGATCGGTCAGCCGCGCGAGGAACTTGGACGGAGCGCGGCCGAGATCCTCATCGCCGTGCTCACCAGGCCTGGGCGCACGCCGGCGCCGCGCCTGGTCCGGCCGTTCCTGGTGGTGCGGGAGTCGACCGGGCCCCCACCGGGGGCGTCGTCTTAGCCACCGGTCAGCGCCCTCGGCCGCTGCAAACGATTGCGGCAAACCCGGTCGACTGACAAGCGGTTAACGTGTGGTCGGGCGGCGAAAACGCTCAGGCGAATGCAGCGAAGGGGCGGCGGGGCGGGTGGACGCGATGGGCCGGGGGAGCGGACGATCGTGACCCTCGAGGATGTCGCACGCGCGGCGGGCGTGCACTACTCGACGGTCTCGCGAGCTCTCGATCCCGACACGGCCCGACAGGTCAACGTCGTCACCCGGAAGAGGGTCGCGGCTCTCGCCAAGCGAATGGGCTACCAGAAAGATATGGTGGCCAGTGGCCTGAAACGAGGTCGGACCCAGACGGTGGCCGTAGTCGTCGGCGACCTGGGAAATCCCAACATTGCGCCGGTCCTCCGGGGCATCGCGAACCGGCTGGAGCTCGCTGGGCTGATGTCGTTGATCTGCGAGTCGCAGGATGACTCAACCCGCCTCGAAAGGATCCTCAACCACCTGATGAGCCGCCGGGTCGACGCCGTCATCATGACCGGCGCGCGACTCGGCGACGGTCCGAAACTTCGCCGGATCCGCCGCCAGGGGATCCCGGTGGTCCTCGCGGTCCAAAACGTGCCAGGAATTCGCTTGCCCGCCTACACCAACGACGACGACCTGGGGGGCGCGTTGGCGGCGCAACATCTCCTCTCGCTCGGGCACCGGCGGGTTGCCCAGCTGCGCGGGCCCGCCGACATGTACTCGTGCTTGCAGCGCGCCCAGGGCTTCAGCCGGACGATCGCGGCCGCCGGCGCGATGGAAGTCGAGGTGCGGTCCACCGCCCCCACGGGCTCACCCGAAGAAGGCCACCGCATGATGCGCCAGCTGCTCGATCGCAAGCGGGCGCCGCCGACCGGCATCTTCGCCCACCACGACCTGATGGCCTTTGGGGCGCTGACCGCGGCGGAGGAACGCGGCCTGGTGTGCCCGAGGGACGTCTCGATGGTGGGCTATCACGATTTGCCCCACGTGGAGCGCGTCATCCCACCGCTGACTTCGATTCATCAACCCCGTGAGGAACTTGGCCGACTCGCCGCCGAGGCCCTGGTCAAGATGCTTTCCTCGGCGGATGGGGTACCCGCATCACGCAAGCTCGCCCCCACCCTGGTGGTCCGCCAATCCACCGGACCACCTCGCGATTTTCGTTAACCTTGTGCTCGGTGGCACGAACGAAATCGGAATTCACCGTGACGTCCGTGCCAGCACCCGGGCGGATGCAGGTCGATTGGGAGGAGCGCGTCGACTTCCGCCGCCTCCACGAGTACCGGTTGGGGCGCGCCCGCCAGGCGATCGCGAACGGCGGCCTGGGTGCCGTGCTGGTCTTCGACATGAACAACATCCGCTACATCACGAGTACCACCATCGGCGAGTGGGCTCGGGACAAGGTGGCGCGCTTTGCGCTGCTGACCCGCAGTGGCGATCCCATCCTCTGGGACTTCGGCTCCGCAGCGAAGGCGCATCGACTGCACGCGCCCTGGCTCAAACCGGAGAATTCGCGCGCCGGGATGACCGGCTTGCGGGGCTCGGTCGCGCCCGAAGCCGGCCTTTCGGATGACGTCGCCAAAACGGTCAAGGCTCTGATGCGCGAACAGGGTGTCGCCGGCGAGCCGCTCGGCGTCGACATTGCCGAGCTGCCGATGGTCTTTGCCTTACAGAATTGCGGCATCAAGGTGGTCGATGCACAGCAGGCGATGCTCGACGCCCGCCAGATCAAGTCGAAGGACGAGATCACGCTGCTCAGCATGTCGGCGGCACTGGTGGACGGCGTCTACCAGACGATCTACGAGGTGCTCAAGCCAGGTATCCGCGAGAACGAGATCGTCGCCATCGCCAACAAGCAGCTCTATGACATGGGCTCGGACGACGTCGAGGCGATCAACGCCGTGTCCGGCGAGCGCTGCAGCCCACACCCGCATGTCTTCTCCGATCGCTTGATCCGGCCCGGTGACCAGGCCTTCTTCGACATCATTCAGGCCTACAACGGCTATCGCACCTGTTACTACCGGACCTTCAACGTCGGCCGCGCGACGCAAAGTCAACGCGACGCCTACAAGAAGGCGCGCGAATGGATCGACGCTGGGATCGACATGGTCAAGCCCGGGATCACGACCGACATGATCGCCAGGGCCTGGCCGAAGGCGCAGGATTTTGGCTTCGACAGCGAGATGGAGGCTTTCGGCCTGCAGTTCGGGCACGGCCTCGGCCTGGCGCTGCACGAGCGGCCGATCATCAGTCGCCTCAATTCGCTCGACCACCCGGTCGAGCTGAAAGAGGGGATGGTCTTCGCCCTCGAAACCTACTGCCCGGCGTCCGATGGCCATTCGGCGGCCCGCATCGAGGAGGAAATCGTGGTGACGGCGACCGGGCACGAGGTGCTCACCCTTTTCCCCGCCGAAGAGCTCGTCATCGCGAATGCCTATTGAGCACCCAGGTCGTAAAACCGGCGGCGTCTGACGTCGATCGCCCGACGCGGTTGCGGCTCTACCAATTGATGGTCGAACTGCGCGACTTCGAGCAGCGCGCCTACGAGCTCTTCCTCGAAAACCTGGTGCGCGGCACGAGCCACCTCGCGCTCGGCCAGGAGGCGATCGCCGCCGCGTACGGGGTGGCGATGCGTCCCGACGACTACACCTTCTGCACCTATCGCGGCCACAACCACACGCTCGCCCGCGGCGCCTCGATGGCCGCCGCCATGGCGGAGTTACTCGGACGTCGCAACGGCATGCTGCACGGCAAGGGCGGCTCGATGCACCTGACCGACGTCAAGCACGGGGCGATGGGGTCCTATGCCATCGTCGGCGCCCACCTCCCGATCGCAGCCGGGGCGGCGTGGTCGGCGCAGGTGCGTCAGTCGGGTCAGGTCGCGGTTTGCTTCTTCGGCGACGGCACCACCAACATCGGCGCCTTCCACGAGGCCTTGAATCTCGCCGTGGTGTGGAAGCTGCCGGTGGTGTTCGTCTGCGAGAACAACCTCTACATGGAATACACGCCGATCGATTCCGTGACGGCCGTCAAGCATCCGGCGGCGGATCGCGCCTCCGCCTACGGGCTCGAGTCGATCCTCGTCGACGGCAACGATGCCGACATCATGTATGGCATCGCGCGCCGGACGATCGACAAGGCACGCGCCGGTGGCGGCCCTTCGCTGGTCGAGGCGTTGACCTATCGCCACGGCGGGCACTCGCGCGCCGACCCCGCAAAGTACCGCCCGGAGGCGGAGGTGCGCGAGTGGATGGCGCGCGACCCGATCAAGCGCTACCGTCCTCGAGTGCTCGAGGCCGGCGTCGACGAGGCGGAGATCCGCGACATCGAGACCCGGGCGCAGCAGAAGGTGGATAGCGCGACCGAAGAGGCGCGCAATGGGGCGCCGGCGACGATCGACGAGATCGAGCGCCAGGTGTGGAGCGACGGGAGCGCGCGATGGCGGAACTGAGCTATCGCGAGGCGATCGCCGCGGGGATCGCCCAGGAGATGGCGCGCGACCCCATGGTCTACTTCATCGGCGAAGACATCGGAGCGGCCGGCGGCGTCTTCAAAGCGACTGTCGGCTTGTTCGACCGCTTCGGCCCGGACCGCGTTCGCGACACGCCGATCTCCGAGCAGGCGATCATCGGCGCGGCGATGGGCGCGGCGATGACGGGACTGCGGCCGATCGCGGAGATCATGTTCTCCGACTTTCTCGCCACCTGCTGGGACATGATCGCCAACCAGATCGCAAAGACCCGCTACATGACCGATGGCCAGGTATCGCTGCCGCTCGTGATCCGTACCGCGAACGGCGGGGGTACGCGCTTTGGCGCCCAGCACTCGCAGAGCCTGGAGAACTGGGCGATGGCCGTCCCGGGCCTGAAGGTGGTGGCGCCGTCCAACCCCGCGGACGCCAAGGGCCTGCTCGCGGCAGCGATCCGCGACAACGATCCGGTCCTGTTCTTCGAGCAGAAGTCGCTCTACGGCGTCAAGGGCAACGTGCCTGACGGCGACCACATCGAGCCGCTCGGCCACGCGAGCATATTGCGCAATGGAAAGGACTGCACGATCGTCGCGCTGGCCGCGATGGTGCCGAAAGCGTTGGCGGCGGCCGAGCAGTTAGGAGCCGACGGCATCCAGGCCACGGTCGTCGACGTCCGCAGCCTGGTGCCGCTCGACACCCGGACGATCCTTGGGGAGGTCGTCAAGACCGGCCGCCTGTTCACCGTGGAGGAGAACCCGCGCCTTTGCGGCTGGGGCGCCGAGATCGCGTCGCTCGCGGCCGACGAGTGCTTCGACGACCTCGACGGGCCGATCGTCCGGATCACGACCCCGCACGTGCCCCTGCCCGCCGCCGACGTGCTCGAAGATGCGGCGATGCCATCCATCGAACGGATCGTGCAGACCGTGCGAGAATCAATGCGATGACCCCGGTCAGTGAGCTGATCTCCGTTCGCCACACCGACCTCTACATCGACGGCACCTGGCACGCCGCCTCGGACGGGCAGCGGATCGAGGTGACGGATCCCGCCACCGGCGAGGTGATCGCGACGGTGGCGAGCGCATCGGTGCAGGATGCGCTCGAGGCGGTCGCGGCCGCCGAACGAGCCTTCCGAGGCTGGGCCGCGCGGCCGCCGCGGCAGCGCGCCGAAATTCTCCGCAAGACCTTCGAGTTGATGCTGCGCGACCAGGAAAAACTGGCCGAGTTGATGGTGCGCGAGAACGGCAAGCCGATGGTCGAGGCGCTGGGTGAAGTGGCGTATGCGGCCGAGTTCTTCCGCTGGTTTTCTGAAGAAGGCGTCCGCAACATCGGCTCGGTATCGATCTCCCCCAGTGGCACCAACCGGATCCTGGTCGAACACCAGCCGATCGGCGTCTCGGTGCTGGTCACGCCCTGGAACTTCCCGGCGGCGATGGCGACGCGTAAGATCGGGCCGGCGCTGGCCGCCGGTTGCAGCGTCATCCTGAAGCCCGCCTCCGAAACGCCGCTCACAGCGCTGGCGATCGCCGACCTGCTCGAGCAGGCGGGCGTACCCAAAGGCGTCGTCAACGTGATTCCCTCGAAACGCTCGTCCGAAGTCGTCAAGGCGATGCTCAAGGATCCGCGCGTGCGTAAGCTCTCCTTCACCGGCTCCACCGAGGTGGGTCGCCTCCTGCTGGCCCAGGCGGCGGAGAACGTCATCAGCTGCTCGATGGAGCTCGGCGGCAACGCGCCGTTCATCGTGCTCGCTGACGCCGATCTCGATGCGGCGCTGGAGGGCGCGATGGTGGCGAAGATGCGCAACACCGGCCAGTCCTGCATCGCCGCCAACCGCTTCTACGTCGAAGCCCCGATCGCGGAGAAATTTTCGACCATGCTGGCGGGCGCCATGGGTGCGCTCTCGGTGGGGTCCGGGCTGGATCCGAACGTCAAGGTCGGCCCCGTCATCAATCAACCGGCGCGCGAGAAGATGCTCGCCCTAGTCGATGAGGCGGCGGGACACGGGGCTCGGGTGCTGACCGGCGGCAGGGCGCCGAACCGCCCGGGTTACTTCGTCCCACCGACGGTCCTGAGCGAGGTGCCGCCCGACGAGCACATCCTGAAGGAGGAGATCTTCGGTCCGATCGCGCCGGTCGTCACCTTCCGCGAGGTCAACGAAGCGATCGCGTTCGCCAACAAGACCGACCGCGGCCTCGCCTCCTACGTCTATACCCGTGACCTGGCGAAGGGGCTGGCGATCGCCGAGGCGATCGAGTCCGGCATGGTCGGCCTGAACCGCGGCTTCATCTCCGATCCGGCGGCGCCCTTCGGCGGCGTCAAGCAGAGTGGCGTCGGCCGTGAGGGCTCGCACGAGGGGCTCATGGAGTTCCTCGAAACCAAGTACATCGCTACCAACTGGTAGCGTTGACAATCCCGCCTGTTGGGGACTAGCTTGTAGGCGGGATTCGGGTGGGAATATCGATACGGCTGACTGGGGGCGTACTGGCGATTGCCATCGGATTGAGCGCGTGCGGGGGTAGTGCCAGCACGGCAGCGACGCCGACGCCGGAACCGACGCCCTACGTGGCCACGGATTCCGGCTTCAGCGCCGTCTTCCCGGCCACGCCGGCTCGGTCGACGCAACAAATCAACCAGGCCGGGGTCAACGCCAGCTTGACCCTCTACCAGGCCACCACCAACACCGAGCAAGTCGCGGTTGCCTTCGAGCAGCTTCCGGTGGCACCCCAGGGCGACGCCATCCAGACGAGCCTCGACGGCGGCGTGGCCGGGTCAGCAAAGAATGTCAATGGGACGGTCGTCTCGAAGTCCAACACCCAGTTCCTCGGGCAACCAGCGGAGGATGCGCTGATCCAGGCGCAGGGAACCGTGATCCGCGAGCGCATCTTCTTCAACGGGTCGAAACTGTACGTGCTCGAGGGAATCACCAGCAGTATGGATGCGAAGCATCCGGGCTACGACAAGATGCTCGCGACCTTCAAGACGCTTTAACGGTAGTCGCCGTCTAAAACGCGAAAGTCAGGAGGGGCCGGGGGAGCCGAAGGAGGGATTGCCTATACGTCAATGAGCGGCGTCGCTTGTTCGCGCGATCACCCGATTTGGAGGGAGGAACCATGCGCCGAACATTCGCCACGTTGACGATTGCCGCCGTCGTCCTTGCGGCGGGCATGATAGCTGGCTCAGCAGCAGCGCCGTACGCGCGACCGAGCAAGCAGGAGATCGCCACGCGAATCCTCGGCACGGTGGCCGGCAAGAGCCTGACGCCGACGGCCCGCATCGCGTTCGAAGCCTTGGCTCGCGGAGACCACCGCGCCGCTCCCGATTCGAGCGGCATCAGCGCTCCCACAGCCGGCCGGCAGGCCAGGGGTGCAAAACCAGCCGGCGGACCATTGCCCAATGTCCGCGTGAACAACCCCGGTGAAGACAGCAACGCGGTCGATCAGACCACGCAAAGCGAGACGAGCATTGCCGTCTCCGGGTCCAACGTCGCGGTTGGCTTCAACGACTCGCAGCAGACCCTGCTGTTCTTGACGGCCGGGAGCAACCTCAGCGGCGTCTCGTACTCGACGGATGGCGGCCAGACCTTTACCGACGGCGGATCGCTCCCGAACGCGCCAGGCAAGAACAACTTCGGCGATCCGTGGCTGGCGACGGACCAGAACGGCGTGATGTATTACTCGAACCTTGTCTTCGATCTCGCCAACTTCAACCTCCTCGTCGGCGTGGCCAAGTCGACCGACGGCGGCAAGACCTGGAGTCAGGCCACCCCGATTCCACCACCGGCCGGTAACGAGTTCGGCTACCAGTCGGACAAGGATGCGCTGACGACCGGTGGCCCCGGCAATCTCTTCGACGTCTGGGACGACTTCACGACGAGCTTCGATCCGGTGACAGGGATCACAACCGTATTTAGCGGCCTGCCGGTTGCGCATTCGGCCGACGCTGCCGGCAGCTGGTCGATCAGCTATGCCGACAAGGCCGTGCTGGCCTCGTTTGGCCCGCCGGGAGGTCCCCCTTCGAAAAGCTGCTCATTCCACCAGTACATCGGGGCGCAACCGTTCGTTGCTTCGGATGGAACGGTCTACGACGCCGCCCTGAAAGTCGGGGTCGACGATCCGACCTGCTCGGGCGCGCCCTTTACCGAAGAGGAATGGATCTTCGCCTCGCACGATGGCGGGCAGACCTTCCCGCAAAAGGTGAAGATCGCGAGCGTCTCCCCGTCGACCGGCGCGCCATTCGGCGCCTTCCAGCTGGGACCGGGGCAGTTCATGCGGAACACGGAGTTTCCGACGCTGGCGGAGCGTAGCGGCAATCTTTATGCCGCCTGGAACGATGGCGCATCCGGGCACAGCCATGTCGTCCTCGCCAGTTCGAGTGACGGCGGGGCGACCTGGTCGACGTCGCAAGTCACCTCAGGCGACAACGACGAAGCGCAACCGGCGTTGAGCGCGGACGCGAGCGGGTTACACCTCCTCTACTACGAGATCAGCCCTGCCGGAGACGGCACGAGCCAGCTCGACGTCCTGGTCGCCAACTCGAAAAATGGGAACAAGTGGACGACCAGCCGCGTCAACAGCCAATCGTTCCCGGGGGTCTATACCCTGCCCCAGTTCGACCCGATCATCGCCTTTACCTATATGGGTGACTACATCGCCAACGTCAGCGACGGCAGCCACCAGTACTTCGCCTGGGGCGACAACCGCGATTCGGTGAGTAACTTCCTGTGGCCCCAGGGCCGGCACGACCCGAACGTCTACTTCGCCCGCCAGTAATTCGCTTGACGAACATGGAGGGCGGCCCGGTGCCGCCCTCCCTTCACCGTCGGGTCAGCCAGCGACCGGCAACCAGCCAGGGCGCATTGATTCGTAGCGAGAAATCGCAGCGTCCTGGCGGAGAGTGAGCGCCACCTCGTCCGAGCCGTTGAGCAAGCACTCGCGGAAGAACGGGTCAAGCGTGAAGCTGGCCTCGAAACCGGCAGCGGCAACCCGCTGCCGCTCGAGGTCGACGGTGATCTCCATGCCCGGTTCCTGCAAGGCCAGCTCGATCAGCTGACGGACCGCCGCGTCGGGGAGCTCGACCGGGAGCAGGCCGCAGCGGAAGCTGTTGCTCTTGAAGATGTCGGCGAAAGAGGGCGCGATGACCGCGCGGAAGCCGGCGTCGAGCAGCGACCACGGCGCGTGTTCGCGCGAGGATCCGCAGCCGAAGTTCGCACCCGTGACCAGCACCTGGGCGCCGCGATACTCGGGCCGATCGAGGATGAAGTCGCCCTGACGTCGCCAGTCGTAAAAGAGGAACGGACCGTAGCCCGAGCGTTCGATCCGTTTGAGGAATTGCTTGGGGATGATCTGGTCGGTATCGACGTCGGCTCGATCGAGTGGAGCCAGGACGCCGGTGACCCGGGTGAAGGGGTCCATCAGTTGAACTCCCTGACGTCGACCAGGTGCCCGGCGATGGCCGCCGCCGCCGCCATCGGCGGACTGACCAGGTGGGTCCGGCCGCCACTCCCCTGCCGGCCCTCGAAGTTTCGATTGCTGGTCGAGGCGCAACGCTCGCCCGGGCCGAGGATGTCGGGGTTCATCCCCAGGCACATCGAGCAGCCGGCGTCGCGCCACTCGAAGCCGGCTTCGCGAAAGACCGCGTCCAACCCTTCGGTCTCGGCCTGACGCTTGACGCTTGCGGAGCCGGGCACGACCATCGCCCGAACCCTGGGGTGCACGCGATGGCCGCGGACGACGGAGGCGGCGATGCGGAGATCCTCCAATCGGGCGTTGGTGCAGGAGCCGATGAAGACCCGGTCGATGGGAATCGACTCGATCGCGGTGCCGGGCTCGAGCGCCATGTAGCGCAGGGCGCGCTCGTCGGTCTCGGTCCGCGGCGCCGGCACCCGGCTGGTCACCGCCACCGACTGGCCGGGATTGGTTCCCCAGGTAACGTACGGTTCGAGCTGCGCCGCATCGATCGCGACCTCGGCATCGAAGTGGGCGTCAGCATCCGTCGGCAGCGTGCTCCAACGCGCGAGGGCCTGTTCCCACTGCGCCCCGCCGGGTGCATGCTCGCGTCCCTTCATGTAGGTAAAGGTCTTTTCGTCGGGCTCGATCATGCCGGCACGGGCGCCGCCCTCGATCGTCATGTTGCAGACCGTCATCCGACCCTCCATCGACAGGCCTCGAATGGTGGAGCCGCGGTACTCGATGACATGCCCCCGTCCGCCCTCGACGCCGATGCGCCCGATGATGCCGAGCGCCACATCCTTGGCGGTCACGCACAGTGGCAGCTCGCCGTTGACGGTCACCGCCATCACCTTCGGCCGCCGCAGCCGCAAGCACTGGGTGGCGAGCACGTGCTCGACCTCCGAGGTGCCGATGCCGAAGGCAAGCGCGCCGAAGGCGCCGTGGGTCGAGGTGTGCGAGTCGCCGCAGGCGATCAACAGCCCCGGTTGGGTAAGTCCGAGCTCGGGCCCGATGACGTGCACGATGCCCTGACGCGAGCTGCCCATGCCAAAGAGCGCGATGCCCTCCCGCCGGCAGTTCTCCTCGAGCGCCGACATCTGCCGCTCCGCGATCTCGTCGGCGGCGGCCCGTCCACCACGCGTCGGGACATCGTGGTCCATGGTGGCAACCGTCAGGTCGGGCCGGCGCACCCGCCGGTTGTTGAGCCGCAGGCTCTCGAAGGCCTGCGGGGAAGTCACCTCGTGGACCAGGTGCAGGTCGACGTAGAGGAGATCGGGCTCGCCCTCGAGGGCGGCCACCACGTGGTCTTCCCAGATCTTCGCCGCCATGGTCCGCCCCATCGCTTGCGGCCTTACTTGCTCTCCGCCAGCGAGCGGACCCGCAACGCCAGCAGCAGGTCGAGCCGGGCATCGGCGTCCTTCAGGTCGAGGCCGGTCACCTCGCCGATCCGCCGCAAGCGGTAGTGGAGCGTGTTGAGGTGGATGTGCAGGTCGCGCGACGACTGCCGCAGGTTGCCATGCCGCTGCAGGTAGACCTCCAGCGTTTTCAGGAGTGGCGTGCCGCGCGCCCGGTCGTAGTCGATCAGCGGCGCCAGCATGCGGCCGGCGAAGGCGTCGAGGCCGGCGCGATCTTCGACCTGGGCCAGCAACCGGTAGACGCCCAGGCGCTCGTAGTTGATGATCTGCTCGCGCTTGCCAAAGCGCACCATCAGGTCGAGCGCGCGCTGTGCTTCGACGAAGGCGGGCTTGAAATCATCCGGCTTCACGCACAGCCGGCCGATCGACACCGACACGGTGATGCCGAGCTCCGACTCGCCAACCGCCTCCCGGATCCGCGCCGCGAGCCCCTCGCCATCGGGGTCCTTGGTGTCCGCTGGCTGCGGTACCAGCACGATCACGCTGTCACTGTGCGCGCTGACCAGGTGGCGAGGATGCTGCCGCCGGACGGCGCCCGTCACCACCTGGAAGAGTTGATGCTTGACCGCGATGACCCGACCTTCCTCGTAGCGCCGCTCCTTGATGAACTGTCGAAAGTAGTCGACGTCCACCACCAGCAGCCGGTGCGGCACCGAGAGGTCGTAGCGAAGGTGTCGGGCGCGACGCTGGACGTTGGCCTGGTCACCGAAGGTGCCGTTGAGCAGGTCGTCGACC
>Ga0307479_10000162_pt1 | contig 62199 bp, 59 predicted proteins | sample atmos_gasesECM4C_FD_203743 | JGI IMG/M metagenome (GOLD analysis project Ga0307479, IMG submission 203743) | Hardwood forest soil microbial communities from Morgan-Monroe State Forest, Indiana, United States - atmos_gasesECM4C_515 | ecosystem: Environmental > Terrestrial > Soil > Temperate... | reverse complement strand
CAGGAACGAGCGAGGTTCGACAACAACTACATCGAAAATTGGTCTCTTATGGAGGACGTCCGGATCATTCTCCAAACCGCCGGGGCCCTCGCTCGATGGGTCTTCCGCCCTACCATCGAGGAGTCTAAAGGCGCATTAACCGAAGGCACCAGCGAGGAAATTCTCACTGGGGAACTTCACCCCCTGGGCGTGAACCGGACCCCGGACCCGATGGTCAAGAACCTGAGCGTTAACCTCGTCAGCAACCAGATGCCAGAGCCCGGAGGACGAACCGCTTACGGCGGTCGGCGCCCGCGCCGACGGCAGTTACTCACGGCGCAACGTGTCGATAGGCGAGCCCCGTCTTAACAGCTGCGACCGAGGCCCGTAAATCCGTCAACCAATCGAGTCCAGACACGCACGACGACATGTCCTGGTGGGAGCGTTCTGCTTTGACTGACTGAATGGCGGAAACGGCTGTGTACGAACCGCACGGCTCGGAGCGACATGGTTCTTCTGAGGGCCGCCATGGCGGTCTCGGGAGCTCGGTTGCAATGAATGCTCGACTCGGTTTATTGAAGCGGCACCAGCTCCAAAAGGAGCGCGACGCAGCTGAGCTTCCGAGCGGCCTATCCAGGCTCGCCTTTGGCCAGTGGCCAGCGCTCGGAGTCGACTCTGTGCCAAACATCTGGGAGTTGGAGCAAGCCACCCGGGCCGCATTGGGGTCAGGGCAGGAGCCTGCCGTAGGGATTGCAGGGAAGGATATGCGTCGCTTGGCCGGTCGTAACCGCTAAGGCAGCAACTCGGCCAGCCTTTTCGAACTGGGCGGAAGCGGACCCACCACGGCGGCGACCACTTCGCTACCGCACTCCGCCAGCCCAAACCGTCACGCCGTGAGGTCAGAAGGCCTCACTCCGTCCACACACCTTGGCGTGAACAAGCATGTGTGGCAGCTGCGAGCCCATCCACGAATCGCCTCGCCGCCGAGGGACGTCACGATCGTGATGAGGCAACTGGCTTGCTTTGATGAGGAGCCACGCAGTCTCGCTGAACCAGAGCCGTAAACAATGTCGAGGCGGCGCCCCGCAATATCCGCGTGTCAGTTCTGGTCGAGTAGTAATTTTTTCGCCACCGCGGCGCCAAAGAAGGGCGGGCTCATGAAAAAGGCCACCGGGTATCGGCTGCGAGCATTGGTGAGGACGGGTTTGGCTGCGAGCCTGGGAGTCTTGGCTTTCGCAGCCCTCCCTACGGCATCGTCAGCGATCAAACTGGCGGTTCCTCCCAACCGCGTCATCTCAGGCGAGCCAGGCAATGCCATCCACGGTCGGGGCAATGTCAGTTCGGCTTATGGCTGGTCATCCTCCAACTGGTCCGGATACATCGTGACGGCGACGTCCAAGCCGTTCACCTCCGTCACTTCGACTTGGGCGGTGCCGGGGATCCAAGGCGGAAGGCACAAGGACATTACGTACTCTGCCGCGTGGACGGGAATAGACGGCAATAGTTCCAGCAATACCGCACTCATCCAGACCGGAACCGAGCAAGACGACGAGTTCGGGGTAGCTGTCTACCGAGCCTGGTGGACCACATCAGAAGATGGATATTTCGAACAGGTCATCAGTCAGGGCTGCACGGGTAACGGAACCTGCGGGAACGTTGTGCCCGGTGACCAGATGTCGGCATCCATCTCGGAAACGTCCAACGACCTCTGGAACATCAGCTTGGCCGACAGCACACAGGGTTGGAGCTACTCCACGACTGTGGCTCACAGTGGTCCTGGCCAGTCGGCGGAATGGATCATCGAGGCGCCGTCTTCGGTCTCAGGCCCTCTCCCATTGGCAAATTACGGGTCCACGCAGTTCGACCTCGGAACGGTCAATGGAAGTTCTCCCTCCCTTGTGTCATCGGACGGTGGAGACATGATTCAGAACAGCCGCGCGGTGTCGAGCCCTTCGGGCCCCGACGGAGATGCATCGCCCGACGGTTTCGCCACCGCCTATGGTTTGACGCCACCCCCAGCGCCGGGGTCCTAGCTACGCGGGTGGTAGCCCCAGGCTCCAGAACCTCAGGAGATGGTTGAGTGGGCTGCAGAGGAAGGTTGCCTACATCAAGACCTCGTCTCCCAGTTCGAGGGGAAACCGGTGGCGACCGTTGCTCGTGACGGAGCTACGTAACCTGGATGCAAGTACTGACACCATCGTCTTAGGCGTCGAGCCGATCAATGTCGGTCAGGAATGATGTTTCTTTCTCACGCTGCAGGCTCATCGAAATAACGAGTTCGAACCCCTCTTCGTCTGTAGCCCCTTGACCAGTTTGCTGAGGTCGATGGCGAGCGCCTTAGCCAGCCGAGCCATCAAGTCGAGCGAGGGTTGCGCCGCCCGGCCTCCAGACTGGCGATGTAGGCCCGGTTGACCCCTGCTTCAGAGGCCAGATCACCTAGGACCACACAAAGTGTTGATTGTGGCGACAGATGCGGTCGCCACAGCCATTGCAGCCCATCTGCGGCGGACATTGGCAACGAACCTTGGGACGTTGTTCCCTATGGCTACCCCCTCTCCAGGTCGTAGCTTGCGTCGCTGGGGGCTCAGCAAGACGGAGGACGGTCACATGACCGATGTATCCGAAGAGCCCGACGCCACCTCGCCGGTACGTCTCAACGGACACCCCCCACCTTCGGGGGCGAAGTTCTGCCCTGGGTATGCTTCTGCGGCACCTCCCTTGCCCGCTCCGTCGACTGACTCGGCATGACCGAGCAAGGGCAGACGTCCAGAGCGAAGACTCGTACTGGTTCTTTAAGAGCTGTTGACAAGTCGGCGTCCTTGGCAAGATGTCAGCGGCTCCACGGCCTCGCCATGATCGGCATGACAGGGATGGCTGGCATTCTCGCCTTCGTGACCCTTGCCCTTGTTGGATCTACCCAAGCCTGGGCAGACAACTCGATCATGGTCTGTCCGACATGTACGTACAAGACCATTCAAGCTGCCGTCGACGCTGCAACAGCGGGGACCACGATCCAGATTTCATCCGGCACCTACCACGGACCCGTGACAATCAACACGAGCCTGAATCTGGTGGGGGCAGGTGAGGCTCAGACTGTTGTGAGCGGAGGTGGTCCGGTGGTCACAATAGGGTCCGCAGTCTTCGTCCAGATAACTGGTGTGACGATTACCGACGGCTCTACCTCTGGCGACGGAGGTGGCATTTACAACATGGGAACACTGACCCTGACCGGTACTGCCGTCAACGGTTCGCTTTCGGGAAACGGTGGAGGTATCTACAGCACGGGAGCGTTGACGCTGAACACCAGCTCCGTAAGTGATAATGAGACCTTCTTTGGCGCTGGAGGAGGCATCGACAATGCTGGAGGTACGCTGAAAGTAAATAGCAGCTCGGTGAGCAGTAACGGCAGTTTGGTTGGCGGCGGCATTGCCAACTCCACTGGGAATGCCGTCCTCAATGACAGCTCGATCTTCGACAACGGGACGCTCGGCTACGGCCCTGGTAGTGGGATTTCCAACACCGGCACGCTGTCCTTGGTCAACACGTCGGTCTTTCACAACTTCGGCGGCGACGGCGGCGGTATTGCCAATACATCCGTCGCTCGGCTGGTCAACAGTCCCGTGTATGACAATGGGACCTGCGGCCACTGTGGAGGCGGAGGCATCGCCAACGATGGGACGATGAGCATGGACAACAGCCCCGTTTACGCCAACACGTCGGAGTTTGCTGGTGGGATCACCAACGGTGGGACGATGAACATGAATAACAGCCCGGTCACTGGAAACGGGTCTGCCTCTGTAGGTGGAGGCATCGCCAACGGCGGGACGATGAACATGAACAACAGCCCGGTCAGCGGCAATCTCGCTGGAGGCGGAGGGGGAATCTACCTGTTTTCCGGGATGATGACGCTTAGGAACAGCTCTGTAAGCGACAACACCGCATCAAGCGGAGGAGGTATCTACATCGTCGGTGGCACGTTGGTACTGAGGAACAGCTCGGTCAGCAACAACACCCCGGACGATTGTGTCCCAGTCGGCTGCTGAAGCCAGCTGGCAGGAACAGTAGCTCAACGGTGATATGTCAACTGCACTGGATCTGCTTCAGCAGTGAAACATCTGAGCCTGTATTTTGGGCCTGTAATTCGGCCTGTATTTGGGCCTGTATGTGACGCTACCTGGTGGAGGTGAGCGGACTCGAACCGCCGACTTCTACGTTGCGAACGTAGCGCTCTGCCAACTGAGCTACACCCCCGAAAGGGACCTTCAGGATACCCATGGGTTCAGGCCGCCCTGCCACTAGCCAGTCCTCCAGCGTGGTGCAGAGTGCGACGTTAAGGGGCCACGGCTGACCTGTGCTTGCGATGCGCACCCGCAACCAGCCAAAGAGGGCTGGTCACGAGGGCGGCCATCCCGGGGATGACCGCCACCACCGGGGCAAGGCACACCACGCCGGCGAACAGGGCCACGTCGCCGGCTCGCACCGGGTAGTCCTCATCCAGGCCGAGTTCCTCACGGAGCTCGGCGACGGAACGTTGGCGCACTTGCTCAATCTCGCCGCCGTACAGGTTCCCAGTGCGGCGACCGCGTGCAAAGGCCCGCAGCAAGCGGGCCGGTGCCCTCACTACTCCCGGCAGCATTGCCGACCAGTTGAGGATCCAGGCCGCCCAGTAGTTCTTGCAGCCACCGCCCAGCTCCCAAGCCCCGATCTCCGCCTCGCCGAGAGCATCGTGGCCATAACCGCTCAACACGTGGTTCAGGTCATGGATAGGCGTGGCCAGGCGCCGGGCCTTCGTGTTGGGAAAGCAGATGGGAATGGGCCCGAGGCCCACCACCACCCACCGTTCGCCAATGCCGCCATCGGGCGGAAACCCATGCTCTACGAGATGCAGCTCGACCGCACGCTGCAGGGAGACGCTGTCTCGGTCCATGGCCGGACCTCCTCGTCATCGTCCCCTCTCCGCCGAACACGAGCATAGAGCGTTTGCTCGAAGCATGGTTCACTGTGCCCATGGACGGCTACGAAGCCTCGACGTACGGCGATCGGATCGCCTCGGTGTACGACGCCTGGTACGAGGAGAGGCTGGACCCCACCTCCGCCGTCGACTTCCTGGCCGCATTGGCGAGCGGGGGCCGGGCGCTCGAGTTGGGAATCGGGACCGGTCGTGTGGCTATCCCCCTCAAGCGGCGCGGAGTCGAGGTGCACGGGATCGATGCCTCGGAGTCGATGCTCGACCAGCTCCGTGCAAAATCCGGCGGAGCGGACATCCCGGTCACGGTCGGAGATTTCACGGAGATTCCGGTTCCCGGTCAGTTCAAGCTCATCTATGTGCCCTTCACCACCTTCTTCGCCCTGGAGAGCCAGGAGCACCAGATCCGGTGCATGCGCCGGGTCGCCGAACATCTGGTGCCAGACGGGCGCTTCGTCATCGATGCGTTCGTGCCCGACGTGAAGCGGTTCACGGACAACCAGTCCACGACGACCGTGAAGACCAGCCTCGGGCACCTCCTCGTCGACGCCGTGCGCCATGATCCATTGGCGCAGACCATCGAAGGCCACCACGTCGCCGTGGAGGAGGAAGGCGTCAAGCTGTACCCGCTCCGGGTGCGCTACTGCTGGCCTTCAGAGCTCGATCTGATGGCCCGGCTGGCCGGTCTTGCCCTCGAGGAACGCTTTGCCTGGTACGACCGCTCTCCCTTCGAGGCGACTTCCAAGAGGCACGTCTCCGTCTACGTCAATGAAGGGTCTTCTGCAGACACGGGGAGTCCGGCGTGAACCAGGGTCACCTCGAGTTCCTTGCGAGTCCGGAGTGGGCGGAGATGCTCCGAACCGACGTGCTCCCGTGGGTGGAAGCCGCCGGTGATCTGGGCGACGACGTCCTCGAGATCGGCCCCGGACCAGGCCTCACGACCGATCTGCTCCGTCAGCGCGTCGACCGGCTCGTGGCCGTCGAGGTCGACCCCTCCTTGGCCTCCCCGCTGCGGGAGCGCCTGGCCGGGACCAACGTGGAGGTGTTGTGCGCAGATGCGACCGCCTCCGGCTTGTGGCCTGACCGTTTCTCAGCGGTCACGTGCTTCTCGATGCTCCACCACATGCCATCGTCCGAGCTCCAGGAACGGTTGTTCGCCGAGGTGCACCGCGTCCTCAGGCCCGGCGGGATCTTCGTCGGCATCGACTCGCTGGACCTCGACTTCATCCGCGAGGGCCACGTCGACGACACCTTCATCCCGGTCGACCCGGGGAACTTGGGGGCCCGGCTCGAAGCGGCCGGCCTCGGCGATCTGCAACTCGACGTCGGCGACTACCAATTTCGGTTCATCGCCAGGAAGCCAAGGGGATAAGGCCGCCCCTGGCGGACTTCGACGCTGCAGAGGGTTGGCGTCGCTCTCCGGCGAATCCCCGGGGGCCGGGTTTGCGGCTGTCAGCGCGCTACTGGCCGTTCCAGTACTGGGGGATCATGGCGATGCCTGCGATCAGGTAGTTGCCCCAGTTCCCTCCCTGAGGCACTCCTGAGACCGTGCCCGTGACGGTGAAGTTGGCACCGTTCTGGGTGGCACCGTTCGTCCGCGTCGCATGCAGGCCGTAGTAGTTGAACTGCGAGGTGTTCCACGTCCCGAACAGGCCGCAATACGTCGGACAGTTGTTCCCCACGGTGATCTGGGTGTTGGTGAAGACGTCATTGACGGAGTCGCCGTTCTGGCGGGCGTCGCCCTCGACGCTGAAGAAGAGCCGTGGGGTGAGGGCGACGGGGATGTCGGCCACCGGCGTGCCGCCTTCGTAGAACACGGCGGTGTTACTCCCCTGCCACCACGACAGCGTCACCTGGTCGTTCCCGGCCGGCGCCGCTCCCAGGTACGCGAAACTGAAGTTGCCGTTCTGGACCAGTTCCCAGACGTAGTACGGCTGGCCGTTGGAGCTCGGGTCGGTGACGTCGCTCTGGATCCCCACGGCCACGGCGTCATTGTTGTTGTCATGGCCGTTGATGTACGCCGAGTATCCGGTCCCTGACCCGCCTTCGCTCATCGTGGCCGAGAAGGTGAAGTACGGCGTGCCCGACGGGATCGTGATCGACGACGGCGGCGGACCCACCGTCCAGTTGCCGTTCACATACGAGTAGTTCTCGGGTGTGCTGTCGGCCTTCTGGTAGAAGACCGTCGGTGCCCCGTTCGGCTCGTTGATGACACCGGGCCCCGAGAAGGCGGTGCCGTTGCTCTCCACCGTGCCCGCCCCCCAGTTGCCCTGGGCAGGGATGTACCAGTAGTTGAGGATGGCGTTACCGGGCGTTCGGACGAAGACACTCGGGACGTCCCCGGCGTCGACTTGGGCCACGACGGCAGGCGTCGAATTCGCCGAGCCCTGAGGGGCCACCGTCCCCGCGCCCCAGGCGCCCTGGGCCGGGATGTACCAGAAGTTGAGCAGCGAGTTCCCCGGGCCCTGCACGAAGACACTGGGGGCGTCGCCGGCGTTCACCTGGGCGAGAACGGACGCCGAAGAGAACACCGAGCCCCCGGGCGCAGCCGTTCCCGCGCCCCAGGCGCCCTGGGAGGGGATGTACCAGAAGTTGAGCAGTGAGTTGCCGGGTCCCTCAACGAAGACGCTGGGTGCGTCGCCTGCATACACCTGCCACAGCACGGCCGGCGAGGAGAACGTGGTGCCGGGCGGTGCCGCCATCCCGGCGCCCCAGCCACCCTGGGAGGGGATGTACCAGTAGTTGATGAGGGAGTTGCCCGGTCCCTGGACGAAGACGGTGGGGGCCCCGTTGGCCTGGAGGACGACGGCCGGGGTCGAGGACAAACCGCCGGAGGCGATCTCGGCCGCACCCCAGTTGCCGTTGGCGTACCAGTAGTTCCACAGCGACCCCCCGGCGCCAACGAAGAACACGCTCGGGGAACCGTTCGGCTGGTTCACGGCGACAGGGCTGGACACCACCCCGCCACCCGCGATCTCCGCCGAGTTCAGGATCCCGCCCGAGTACCAGTAGTTCCACAGGGTCCCACCTTGCTGCACGAACACCGACGGCTGTCCGTTCGGCTGTGCGACCACGTTCGAGCTCGCCGATCCGCTCATGGCAAGAGGAGCGACGGCCGAAGTGAGGGCGGCGTGTGCCAGGGGAGCTGCGCCGGGCGCCGACGTCGCCGACTGGGTGGCACTCAAGCCGGCCGACAAGGCGCCGACGGTGAAGGACAGGGTCATCACCACGCCGACCAGTGCCGCGGCGCGCCGCGACCGGGCTTTGCGCCTGAGGGCGAGAAAGCCGCCGCCAAATTCCGCGGGACACGACATGGGTTCGTTCTTCATCGGGGGCCGACCACATCTGTTGTCGGCCACCAAGCTCCACCCCTTTAGGAGCCCTGGTGGCGGCCGGTCCCCCCCGGGGCTGGGTGGCGCGAAGAGCCCGGGGGCTTGGGGGCGGGCGGAGTCAGTCAGGCTGCTGGGCCGACTCGATCGACCGCTGCAACCGGACTTGGAGAACCGTTGTGGTCACGTCGGCTCGGCTGCGCTCGACGACCGCCCGCAAGGCGTCGGCGCTGCGGCGAAGGCCGCCCGTGATGGCGTCGGGATATTCGATCGTGACGAGAAGGTCGTAGACATCCTCCATGACTCCGAGGAGCTCCTCCGCTCGGGCAGTCTCGCCGGCCCGAAGACGGTCGAGGAGGTGCCGGCGGAGCTCGGACGCTGCTTCGGCCATGCCGTTCAGCCACGCCGCCAACCCCACCCCCATGGCCTCGGCACTCTCGAGGTCGGCACCTGTGACCATGGCCTCGGTCAGCCAAGCCTCGGCGTACTCCTTCTCGGCGTCATGGAGGAAGCCGGCTGCCGCCAACGCCGGGAAGGGCGCCAGCACCTCCTGGGCCCGGCGCAGCGAGGCGTCAGCTTCGGCCCGGCGCTCGGAAGCAGCGGCGAAGTCGAGGCGGTGCACGGCCCGGATGGCGAGCCCGCAGGCGCGGATCGTGCTCCTACAACACGACAGCGCCTCTTCACGGGCTCGATGCGTCTGCTCGAGCCGGGCCCGTGCCGCCTCGCCGAAATGGGCCAGCTCGTCGCCGCGGGCGAGCACCGGCCGATGATGTGACGTCAGCGAACGGCGATGCGTCGCACGACCGCCGACGCCTCCGCCTCGACGGGCCCGGGCAGATACCGCAACTTGACCTCACGCTCGAGCGCCAACGTGCGCAGGTACACGAGGAGCCCCACATACGCCGCCACCATCACGGCACCCACGATCGTGACGAACAGCGCGGGGCGCATTGCCGGAACGGCGCCGATAAGTCCGGTGAACACCAACATCGAGAGCAACCCGACGAGGACGTTGCGCCGGCGCCGGCAGGCGTCGGGGCGGAAGTACGGATCCGGCCGCCGGGCGGCGCGATTCGGCACGCGGCCCGCAAACGAACTGGCCTCCGGCCGCACGACGAACGTCGCGCCCTGCGCGCTGGAGACGCGGAACGGGCTTCCCGATGGATAGGCGGTGTCCAAGCGATGTGCCGGGTCCACCGTGGTTGGACCGGCGCGCTCGAGCACGCGCAAATGTCGGTGGAACGCACCGATGGAATCCGTCGACCGTTCGGACCTACGCCGTAGCAGGCTCGGTCCGAGAACCGCTGCCCATACGATGGCCAGGATCAGAAGGACCACTGTTGTCAAGACCCCTCGCCCTACCTTCCGCTTTCGAGGACCCTATCCACGGGCCCTGCTCGATTGGTGGATGGTCGGGAACCGTCCGTGCCCCCGCTGACCCTGGGATCGCTCGCACTCTCTAGTTGACCGTTGGGGACGATGCAAGTGGGTTCGGATGCCCGTCGCAGAGCGTGTCGCGGAAGGCGGAAACGACGTCGCAGCGTGACCCACAGAATCCGCAACGGCACCGGCGACTCCTCACCGTAAGTATCGAGAGAGGTGCGTGCCGTGGCACCGTGCCAAACGTGTGAAATTTGAAGGAAACCGCCCGAATTCCGGCTCGGCACGGGCGAGCGGATGCCCATAGGCTCACGCCGGGTGGAACCACTTCGCCGAGCATTCGAGCATCTCGATGGGTGGGGGTTGCCTCCCTCTCGAGATCGCCGTCGCCTGTTGCGCCGATTGACGACGAGCGTCCGAGAGCGGCGGCATGCGCTGTTGGAACTCGCTCCTGCGCTGCCGGGAGCTCGAGGGTGGCGTGCCGTTCCAAGGCTGGGAAGCCGCTTGGCCCTGGGCGTGGTGCTGGGCGGAGCCGCCCTGAGTCTGGGTGTCGGGCTCCTCTTGGGCGGGGCCTTCCAGGGCGTGGACGTCGCCCTGGCGCCCACCGGTCAGCCGACGACGGCGCCGACCATCGATTACGGGACGCCGTCTTCCGGCCGGTCGACGGGCCACACGCCGCACTCCCAGTCGGCTTCGAGCGCGTCGTCGCATTCCGGCTCGCCGAACAAGACCGGGACCCAGGGCGCATCCAGGTCCCCGTCATCGACGACCTCGACCAGCCAAACACCCAGCTCGTCGGGGACGCCCCCGACCACTTCGTCGACGTCCTCCGGCTCGTCAGGGTCGACCGGAACGACCGGTTCGACCTCACCCTCAACCTCCGGTTCAGGTTCAACCTCGAGCTCCGGTTCAGGGACGAGCAGCGGGTCGGGCTCGACGTCGGGGACCGGCAGTGGCTCCGGGTCCGGCACGAGCAGTGGCTCCGGGACCAGCAGTGGCTCCGGGTCCGGCTCCGGCAGCGGGTCCGGGAGCCCGCCCCCTTCGTCGTCGCCGCCTCCGCCTCCTCCTCCGACCAATCCCTTCACCGGCCTCGGCCAGTTCCTGTTCGGCGGCTAGCTGGGATTCACACCAGCGCCTCGCGGCGCCGGCGCAGGTTCGCCCTCAGCTGGTGCTGGTGGACCGAGCCGTGAAGCGCCCACCGCGCCGCTCGACGCGCACCGACAGCGCGAAGCAGGCTGACACCGCGCTCGACGTGAGCACCTCGTAGGCCGGTCCGAGAGCGAACAGACGGCCGGCGCGCATCAGCGCGGCGTGCGTGATGCCGGGGGGGATCTCCTCGAGATGGTGTGTCACGAGCACCAGGGGAGGGGTCCGCACGTCGGCGGCGACGTCGGACAGGCGACTGACGAGCCGCTCGCGGTTGGCCAGATCCAGCCCGGCGGCGGGCTCGTCCAGGAAGAGCAGTTCCGGCTCGCCCATGAGCGCTCGGGCCAACAACACCTGCTGGCGCTCGCCCTCTGACAGCATCTCGAAGGTGCGACCCGACACGTGCGTCATGCCCGCCTCGGCGAGAAGTGCCTCGGCCCGGGCGTGATCGGCTTCGTCGTACTGGTGCCACCACGGCTCGAGATCGGCGAAACGTCCCGTCACCACGATGTCGTGGGCGCTGATGGTCGGGCGCAGGGAACGGAGCACGGCGCCGCTCACGAACGGTACCCGCCTGCGCAGCGCCCGGGCATCGGTGCGCCCGTACGTCTCCCCGAGCACCTCCACCGTTCCCCGGGTGGGGAGCAGTCGCATCCCGGCCACCCGCAACAGCGTGGTCTTTCCCGACCCGTTCGGACCGATCACCACCCAGCGCTCTCCGGGACCCACTTCCCAGTCGATCTGGTCGAGGATGGTCGTCCCGTCGCGCACCACGTCGACGTGGCGCAGGCGTAGCACCGGGCTACCGGGCGGCGGGGAGGAGGTGCGCTCGCTCAGAACGTCCCCGTCAGGACGAGGGCAGGACGCACCCATCGGGGCGCCCGGTCAGGACGAACAAGTTCAGGCTGTCGGCAGGCGACGCTGGACGCGGCCGGCCAGGCCTTCGACGGCCTGCCGCCACGTGCGCTCCCCCACGAACCAGAACCACAGCTCGCGTTGGTAACCGCCGACGATGGCGTCGAATTCGCTCCTGTCGAGCCCCGTCGTCTCGAGGGCGCTCCCCCACCGGTCCCACAGCAGCGCTCCCACGGCGAGACCGCCACCGAAGGCGCCGTCCCAGTCCTCGCCCGCCACCACCGCCTCGTGCATGGCGTCGCGCAACTCGACAGGCTCGGGCGGCACGACCAACGCCGGATCGGCAGGATGAGACGGGAGCTCGCTCCCCACCGTTTCAGCGGTCACGGACGACCGGCGCCCTGTCGGTGCCGGCGTAGGCGCTCAGGTGCTCGGCGTAGTCGATGAAGAGGGGCCCGTCAGGATCGAGCTTGCGCTGAAGCGAGCGTTCGGCGATGCGCTTGTCCAGGCGGTCCAGCTTCTCGAGAGCGGCCACGTCGTCCAGGTCGCGCACGTCGAGACGGCCCCGTGCCCGATGGAAGGCATCGAGGCCCGCCTCGGTGCGGATGAGCAGGCTCGACCAGCCCGTCATCGAGCCCACGCTGCCCACGGACAGATCCGCCCCTCGGCCGAGAAAGTCGGCGCACTCGTCGCATCCCTTCAACGCCGCCCCATGAAAGTCCTTGACGGGCTCGTCCACGGCCACCCTTCCGTCTCGGTACTCCACCATCAGGCGTCCGTGGATGACGTCCACCTTGCTCACCCGGTCGAGGTCGACGCCGCGCTTGTCGCGCAGCTCCCGCAAGGTGAGCGCCTCGTAATCGAAGTTCTTGGTGCACATGAGGGCGATGGCGAGGACGACGGCGTCGATGCGATGGGCGCCGGTAGGCCAGCGGCGGGCCTGCATGGCACGCAGCCCCTGGATCTCACACGGCGTGCCCACCACGGCGAGCCTGGGCTTGGCGGGAAGGTCATAACGCGCCAGGTCCAGCTCGGCGAGGGCCATCGTCTGGTTGTAGTAGCTGCCCGCAGCGGCCACGATCTCCTTGGCGGTCGTGGCCACGGTGGCCACGCCCTTCCACGGCTCGTCGGGATCGTCACTGGGTTTGGTGATGAGGGCGCCGTCGATGTCGCCGCCGGCCAGGGCGGCCAACAAGATGGCGCTCACCACCCCCCCGTCCTGGGAGTCGTCGGGCCGCGCCCCGGCCCGCACGGCGTATCGCTCCCGCACCGCTCCGAGTCCGTCGCCGGGGGGTCCGCCCGTGATCTTCCAGTAGGGGTCGGCCGCATCGGACTTCACCACCACCGGGGCGTCGTCCTGACCGCTCGGTGTGGACGGCGGCCACAGCGCCTCGTACCGCAACCCGCCGCGTGGACAGAAGTCCCAGCACAGCGAGCAGCCCGTGCACATCTTCACCAGCTCGGGCAGTCCGGTGTCCCTGCCCACCCCGATGGAATTGGACGGGCACACCGCCACACACGTGCCGCACTGGATGCAGCGGTCGGCGAAGATCACGCCCGCCTCGAGCTCCCAGAACCACGTCTTGCCGGGCGGCTCCTCCACCCCGTTCATCTCGTCGCGGATGGCGAAGCCCTTCACGACGCGTCCCCTCCCCCTTCGTTGCCGTGGACGGCCAGCCCGGCCAGCGTCGCCCGCAGCTCGGCGTTGGGGGTGCGCCGGGCCCACTGGTGGAACGACTCCTGGCGACGTCGCTCGTCCCGGAAACGGTGCAGCACCCGGATGAGCGCCTCGGGCACGTCGTCGACGGGCCGGGCGTTCTCGACCCAGTCGATGAACCCGGCGTCAGGACCAAGGGAACCCCCGAAGCCGATGTCGACGGCCTCTTCGATGTGCTCGTCGACGTGGGCGGTGTCTCCCCGGAAGCCGATGTCGGCGATCTGGGGCTGGGCGCACGATGCCGAGCACCCCGAAAAGTGCATGCGGATGATGCCGGCGTCCGTCGCCGTGGAGCCGCCGTTGACGTCGCCGGCCTGCGATCCGAGCTCGGTGTCGGCCAGGGCGGCGTCGAGACGACGGGCCCAGGTCACGGCGCGCTCTTTGGTCTCGACGACGGCGAAACGGCAGAACTCGTTGCCCGTGCAGGCCACCACGCCCCGCTCGAAGGGTCCCGGCGTCGGCGAGAACTTGGCCAGAAGCGGCTCGGCCAGAAGGTCCTCCAGCCGGTCTTGGGGCACGCCGGTGAGCACGAAGTTCTGGTCCGTGCCCAGGCGCACCGTGCCGTCGCCGTAGATGGAAGCCAGCCGCGCCGCCTCGACCAGCTCGATGCCGGTCATGCGCCCCACCGGGACCGAGCACCCGACGTAGTGCAGCCCGGGCTGGCGCTGGGGGTGCACGCCCACGTGATCGCCCCGGTAGCGACGGGTGAGCTCCTCACCGGCAGGCTGGAGCTTCAGTCGGGTGCGGGTGGCCAGCTCGGCCCGGAATCCTTCGGGGCCGAGCTCCTGGGCCAGATAGCGCATGCGGCAGATGCCCCGGTTCTCGCGGTTGCCGAGCTCGCCGTAGACCTGGGCGATGGCGCGGGTGACTTCGGGCGCCTGGTCGGGCAGGACGAAGACGTCGATGTCCGATGCCATCCGCTCGCCGTCGCCGAGGCCACCACCCACGAGGACGTTGAAGCCGACGTCCCCGTTGTCGGCGCGCGCCGGCCACAGCCCGATGTCCTGGATCTCGGCCTGGGCGCAGTCCTCCCGGCACCCGGTGACGCTGATCTTGAACTTCCGGGGGAGATTGGCGTACTCCCGGTTTCCGGTGAAGAACTCCGTGACGGCGCGCGCCGCCGGCATGGCGTCGAACACCTCGTCGGCGTCCACGCCCGACACCGGACAGCACAACACGTTGCGCGCCGAGTCGCCGCAGGCCTGGATGGTGGTGATCCCCACCTCGGCAAAGCGCTTCCAGATGCGAGGAACGTCCTCGATACGGATCCAGTGCAGCTGGATGTCCTGGCGGGTGGTGAGATCCGCGTAGCGGTTGCCGAACACGGCGCTGTCGTCGGGCCCTTCACCGAAGGCCTCGGCCACCACCCCGATCTCGCGAGCCTGGGCGGCGGTGAGCAGCCCACCGGGCACCTTGACCCGCATCATGAAGGCGTCGCCGCCCTGGCGCTGGGGATAGAGACCCACCCACTTGAGCCGCTCGGCTTCCCCCTCCACGGCGCTGATCGCCTTGGGACCCTGCTTCGAGTAGGTGGCGATGACGTCGTCGGCCACTTGCAAGGGGTGACGGTCGAGCTTCCAGCGCTCGACCTGGTTCAGCTCGCCGATCGTCCGGTAGGGGTGGACGAAGGCCATGGGCCGCTCCGGGCCCCGTAGAAGGACGCCGTAGGGACTGTCTGGGTCGAACGTAGAGGGCATGCGGCGTCAGCCGTGCAACCCGCACTCGGTCTTGTCGCTGCCGGCCCAGCGCCCCGCCCTCGGGTCTTCGCCGGGCGCCACCGGTCGAGTGGTCGGCGCGCAGCCGATCGAGAGGTACCCGCGCGACAGCAGCGGGTGCACGGGAAGCCCGTGGTCCGCGCTGTAGAGGGCGACGTCGTCGTCTGTCCACGTCGCCATGGGGTTCACCTTGACGAGCCCACGCTGCTCGTCCCACGACAAGATGGGCGCGTCGGCCCGAGTGGGGGCGTCGACTCGCTTGAGCCCGGTGAGCCAGGCGCCCTTTCCCTGCAGCGCCCGGTCGAGCGGGGCGACCTTGCGCAGCTCGCAGCAACGCTCGGTGCCGCACGGCCACGCCGCCGCCTCCGGTCCCGGTTCGAGCACCCGCAGGTTGAGGTCGTAACGGGACCGGACCTGCTCCACGTAGGCGAGCGTCTCGGGAAAGTGGAAGCCGGTGTCCAAGAACAGCACCTCGATGGCCGGGTCCACCTGCACGGCCAGGTCCACCACCACGCAGTCCTGGAAGGAGCAGGCGAGGGAGACCTCCCCGCCGAAGCGATCGTGCGCCCAGGCGATCACCGCCGTGGCGGGGGCCTTCTCGAGCTCGGCCGACCAGGCAGCCAGCTCGTCCACGTCGACTCGAACACCGGCGGTGCTGGGCATTTGCTCCTCCCCTCGGGGACTTGAGGGTCCGGGTGGACGGGTCCGGGACCGATACGTCTACTATAGGTGACTAATCAGATCAGGATTTCGCCCTTTAGGCGGCCGGCACGGGGGCCGGGACGCCAGGGCCGAAAACGGAGCCCCCCCACTATGACCACCTTCGCCGTCGACGACCGGCCCCAGGCGCAAGCGGTCCGATCCCGGCCCGACCACCTGGCCCTTCTCGAGGCGCACGCCATCTTCGTCCTCAGGGAGGTGGCGGCCGAATGCGAGCGCCCGGCGCTGCTGTTCAGCGGCGGCAAGGACTCGGCGGTGCTGCTCCGGCTGGCTGAGAAGGCCTTCCGGCCCGGACGCTTCCCCTTCCCGGTGCTGCACGTCGACACCGGCCACAACTTCCCCGAGGTGCTCGCCTTCCGCGACCGCCGAGTGGGCGAGCTCGGCGAGGAGCTGCTCGTGGCGTCGGTGCAACGGTCCATCGACGAAGGGCGGGTGGCCGACCCCGGTCCGGGCGCCACCCGCAACCGGCTGCAGAGCGTCACGCTGCTCGACGCCATCGCCGAGCACGGCTTCGACGCCTGCATCGGCGGGGCCCGGCGCGACGAGGACAAAGCCAGGGCCAAGGAGCGCGTGCTGTCCTTCCGAGACGAGTTCGGCCAGTGGGATCCCCGCAACCAGCGACCGGAGCTGTGGCACCTCTACCACGGCACGGTGCGACCCGGCGAACATCTGCGCGCCTTCCCGCTCTCGGACTGGACGGAGCTCGACGTCTGGCAATACGTGCGCCGTGAGGGCATCGAGCTTCCCGACATCTACTACGCCCATCACCGGCCGGTCGTGGAGCGCGACGGCATGTTGCTCGCGGTGTCGGACTGGGTGGAGCCGAGGGCGGGGGAAGTGGTCGAGCACGCCCTGGTCCGCTTCCGTACCGTGGGCGACGCCACCTGCACCGGGGCGGTGCGCTCCGAGGCGCGCACCATCGACGAGGTCGTGGCCGAGGTGGCGGCGTCGACCATCAGCGAACGCGGGGCGACTCGGGCCGACGACAAGTTCTCGGAGACCGCCATGGAGGACCGAAAGCGCGAGGGCTACTTCTGATGCCCGGCCGCTCTTCCTGAGCCCGGAGGTGGACGGGCTCGTCCCGGGTGGACACGCGGCCGACACCGACCTGTTGCGCTTCGCGGCGGTTGGCTCGGTGGACGACGGCAAGTCCACGCTGATCGGCCGGCTCCTGCACGACACCAAACAGCTCTTCGACGACCAGCTGGAGGCGCTGTCGTCGGCCAGCCGGCGCCGTGGTGCGGCAGGGATGGACCTCTCCTTCGTCACCGACGGCCTGCGAGCCGAGCGGGAGCAGGGCATCACCATCGACGTTGCCTATCGCTACGCGGCGACTCCCAAGCGGAAGTTCGTCATCGCCGACTGCCCGGGCCACGTGCAGTACACCCGCAACATGGCCACAGGCGCCTCCACGGCGGATCTCGTGGTCGTGGTGGTCGACGTCACGTCGGGGCTGCGAGAGCAGACGAGACGCCACTGCTGCATCGCCGCGCTGCTCGGGGTGCGCCACATGATCGTGGCCGTCAACAAGATGGACCTCGTGTCCTGGGACCCCGCCGCCTTCAGGGCGCTGTCCGGCTCCGTCGAGGAGCTGGCGCGGCGCCTCGGGATGGAGAGCCTGGTGGTGGTGCCGGTGTCGGCCCTGCACGGCGACAACGTGGTCGACCGCTCTCCTTCCTCGCCCTGGTACGAGGGCCCGACCGTCCTCGCCGCTCTCGAGGAAGCTCCCGCCGGCGCGTGGGCCCGCGAGGGCGACAGCGGGGCCCGACTCCCCGTCCAGTGGGTGGTGCGCGTCACCGGCGGCGGGCGCGGCTATGCCGGCATGGTGAGCGGCGGGACATTGCGCGTGGGTGACGAGGTCGTGGTGTTGCCGGACGGCGGCCGCAGCCGTATCTCCTCCATCGCCACCTTCGACGGGCCCATGGCGGAAGCCACACCGTCGTTGTCCGTCACGGTCGAGCTCGACGACGACCTCGACGTGGGACGCGGCGACCTCATCGCTCCGGCCGACTTGGCGCCCGAGGCCACCGACGAAGTCCTTGCCACCGTGTGCTGGTTCGACCGTCGTCCGCTCACCGCCGGGCAGCGATACCGGGTGAAGCACACCACCCGGCTGACCCCGGCGCGGGTCACCGCCGTCGATGGACGCCTCGACTTGGGCACGCTCGAGCTCGGCCCGTCCGACACCCTCCTCGACAACGACATCGGCGTGGTGCGCCTGTCGTTGGCCACGCCCATCGCCGTCGATCCTTACCGGGCCAACCGCGTCACGGGAAGCTTCGTCGTGATCGACGAGGACAGCAACGCCACCGTGGCGGCGGCCATGGTGGGTCCGCCGGTCCTGGCCGCCGATACCCGCGTCTAGGACCGTGGCGGCTCTCGGCCCGCTCTACCCGGTCGGGCTCGTGGTGCGGGGACAGCGGTGCCTGGTGGTGGGGGGTGGCCGGGTGGCGGCGCGTAAGGTCGCCTCGCTCCTCGAGTGCGGCGCGGCCGTGACCATGATCGCCCCGGAGGTGCACGAGGCGCTGGGCCTGCTGTCGCAGGCCGGCGTCATCGCCGCCATCGAAGGACCGCCGCTCGACATCCAGCTGCGGCCCTACCAGACCGGTGAAGCAGCCAAATACCGCCTCGTGGTCGCCGCCACCGGTGACCCGGAGGTGGACGGCGTCGTCCACCGCGACGCCGAGGAGGCAGGGGTGTGGGTGAACAGCGCCGACGACCCCGCCCATTGCAGCTTCGTGTTGCCGGCGGTGTGGCGGTCGGGCCCGGTGTCGGTGGCGGTGTCGACCGCCGGTGCCAGTCCAGCCCTGGCCACGTGGCTGCGCGACGTCATCGGCGACATGCTCGGGCCGGAGCTGCCGACCTTGGCCGCGCTCCTAGCCGAGGCTCGACAAGACCTCCGAGGGCGCGGACGGTCCACGGAGGAAGTGGACTGGCGTGCAATTCTGCAAGGCCCCTTGCCAGGACTCGTGCGCACCGGGCGACTCGACGAGGCGCGAGCGCTACTTACCGAAGCGGTCGAGGTGGCCGAAGGTCCCGACGAAGGTTCCGAAGGACCCTTCTCGCCCTGAAATTGCTGTTTCGACAAGGCCTTTTGGGTGATACTTCTGCCGTGGGCGGCGCCACCGACGAAGACCTCACCGAGGCCATCCTCCTGGCCAGCAGGGCCATGGTGGGTGTGGCCGTCCGTTCGCTCGTCGACTCCGAGCATGAGGTGACCCTCCCCCAGTACCGGACCCTGGTGGTCCTGGCCTACAGCGGGGCGCACCGCCTGGCCGACCTGGCCGCCACCCTGGCGGTGAGCCCGTCGACGGCCACGCGCATGTGCGACCGGCTGGTGCGCAAGGGGCTCATCACGCGCAGCCGCGACACCGTCGACCGTCGCGAGGTGAGCCTGGATGTGACCGAGGAGGGGCGCCAGCTCGTGCATGGCGTCATGGAACGCCGCCGCAAGGAAGTTCGCACCATCCTGCGTTCGATACCGGAGGACGCCCGGATCCAGCTGGCCACCTCTCTCGAGGTCCTGGCCCGAGCAGCGGGTGAGATCCCCGATCTGCATTGGTCGCCCGGCTGGCACGACGGCAGCAGCGCCGACGGGCACACCGACAGCGACTTCACGACATCCAGCGCGTCCTGATCTCGCAGAACTCCCTGATGCCGTGGGCGGAGAGTTCGCGTCCGTAGCCTGAGCGCTTGAGCCCACCGAAGGGCAACTCGGGCATGGAGGCCACCATGGCGTTCACAAACACCAGCCCGGCTTGGATGCCCTCCAAGAACCGCTGCTGTTCGTCGGGGTCAGTGCTCCACACGCTGGCGCCGAGCCCGAAGCCGCTGGCGTTGGCGAGCGCCAGCGCCTCGTCGGAGTCGGAAGCCCGGTACACCATGGCCACCGGGCCGAACACCTCCTCGCTGTCCACCCGCATCGACGGAGAGATGCCGGCTAGCACGGTGGGCCGGTAGTACCAGCCCGGCCCCTCGAGGGCATATCCACCGCACAGCACCTCGGCGCCGAGCTTGCGGGCGTCCTCGACTTGCTCCTCGATGGTGGTCCGTCCCGAGTCGAGGGCGAGGGGCCCGACCGAAGTCGCCGGCTGCATGGGGTCGCCCACCACCAGCTCCTCCGTGGATTGCACGAACAACTCGACGAATCGGTCGTACACGTCTTCGTGCACCACGAAGCGCTTGGCGGCGATGCAGCTCTGGCCGTTGTTCTGCACCCGAGCTTCGACCCCGACCGCGGCAGCCCGCTCCAGGTCGGCCGACGGCAGCACCACGAAGGGATCGCTTCCGCCCAGTTCGAGCACCGACTTCTTGATGGCCCGACCGGCTGCGGCCCCCACCGACCGCCCGGCCCCTTCCGAGCCGGTCAGGGTGACGGCACGCACGCGGTCGTCGGCGATGATGGCCTCGACCCGCTCCGAGCCCACGAGCAAGGTCTGAAAGACCCCCTCGGGGAATCCGGCTCGCCGAAAGAGGTCCTCGAGGTAGAGCGCCGTCTGGGGAACGTTGGAGGCGTGCTTGAGGAGCCCGACGTTGCCGGCCATGACCGCGGGAGCGGCGAAGCGCGTCACCTGCCACATGGGGAAGTTCCACGGCATGACGGCGAGCACGGGCCCCATGGGCCGGTACACAACCCGGCTGTCGCTGGCCTTGGTGAGCACCGGCTCGTCGGCCAGCATGGACTCGGCCTGCTCGGCGAAGTAGCGCATGGCGACGGCGCACTTGGCGATCTCGCCCTTGGCGGACGAATACGTCTTGCCCATCTCGGTGACGAGCATGCGGGCCGTGTCGGGGAGCTCCGCTTCGAGCAGCTGGGCGGCCCCGACCATGAGCCGGCCCCGCTCGGCGAAGCTCGTGGTGCGCCACAGAGCGGCGACCCGATCGGCTCTGGCCAGGCGCTCCTCCACGGCGCCGTCGTCGTAGGGCTCGTAGGTGGCCTCGGTCTTCCCCGTGGCCGGGTTGACGGTGGCGATCGACATGTCAGGTTCCTCCCCGACTCGGCTCGGATGGACACCTCGGCGAGGAGTCGGCTGTGTCCCTCGCCTGGTTCTGGAGCTGCTCGGCCAGCTGCCGGCGCAACAGCTTCCCGGTGGACGTGCGAGGAAGCTCGGGTAACCGCACGTAGGTCTTGGGCCGCTTGTACGGGGCGAGATGCTCGTCGGCGTGCCGGCGCACGTGTTGCTCCGGCGCGCTGCCTACCACCGCCGCACACAGGCGCTGGCCCCAATCCTCGTCATCCACCCCGAAGACGGCCACCTCTTCCACGCCACTAACCCGGGCCAGCACCGCCTCGACCTCGGCGGGATAGACGTTGACCCCGCCGGTGATGACGAGGTCCTCGCGCCGGCCTTCCAGGTACAGATACCCGTCGTCGTCGAGCCTCCCGAGGTCCCCCACGGTGAAGGCGTCGCCCCGCCAGGCCTGGGTCGTCGCCTCCTCGTCGCGCCAGTACCGGAACCGGGCGAAGGAGGGAGCCTCGCACCACACCACGCCGGCTTCGTCGACGGTGAGCCGGCGCATGGGCCGGGCCCGGCCCACGGTGCCGGGGTGTGCCACCCATTCGTCAGGTGGGCACACCGTGAACTGCCCTTCGGTGGAGCCGTAGAACTCCCACAGGGCCCCGGCCGCGGTGCGCGCCAACGCCTCCTCCTTGAGCGGGCGCGGGCACGGGGAGCCGGCGTGAGCCAAGAGCCTGAGTGAGTCGATCACCGGCGGCGTGCCCGGATGACACAGGAGGCGTCCGAGAGCGGTGGGAGCCATGAAGGTGGTGGTCGGACGGTACCGAGCCAGGGCGTCAGCCGCCGAGGCGGCGTCGAAGTGCGAGAGGACCAGCAAGGTGCCGCCACGGAGGAGGGTTCCCGCCGCGAAGCGCACCGACACCGAGTGGTACATGGGCGAGCACACCAAATGGGTGTCGGCGGTGTCGAAGCCCCACACGTCGGCTTCGTCGTCGAACAGGTCTCGAGCAGCCTTGTCGTCGAGCAGGCCCGACCACACCCCTTTGGCCCGCCCGGTCGTGCCCGACGTGTAGTGCATGGGCCGCGCCAGCGGCACGTCGGCCAGGTCGTCCTCGGCTCCTTCGTCGAGCGCCTTCAGGGCCGGCGCGTCGAGCACGGTCAACGCCGGATCGGCGTCAGCCAGAAGCACATCGCGTTCTTCGGGCAGCAACGTGGCGTTGAGCAGCACGGGCACGATCCCTCGCCGCAGGGCGCCGACCACGGCGCACAGAAGCGCAGCCGACGACCCGAGGCAAAAGGCGACTCGGTCACCAGGGCCGAGCCCGGCGCGCCGCAACGCTCCCGCCGCCCGGCGTTGGCGCCGCTCGGCGTCTTGCGGCTCCAGGCGCTCGAGACGCGCCGGCGCGCTCATCACGACGGTGCCATCACGACCGTGGCGTATCCGACACGGCCTAGGGGCCGGCCGGAGCCGGTGTGGCAACCTCAGCCACCGGTTGGAAAGCGGACTCGGGGTCGTCGAGCGCCTCGATGGCGCCTGGCCGAAGACGCATGACCGCCAACATCAACACGAGTAGGAGGACGCCGGAGAAGACGGTCACCGACCGGATCCCGACGGCTCTGGCCAAAGCGCCCTCGGCGATGGCCCCGACCGGGTAGATGGTGCCGAGGGCCATCATGTACAGACCGAGGACGCGGCCGCGCGCCGCCGCGGGGGCACGCAGTTGGACCACGGTGTTGAGGCCCGACAAGACCCCGATATAGGCGGCGCCCACAGCCAAGATGGCGAGCGTCGCCGGCAGAAGTGACGACGCCCAGCCGTACAGGACGAGGGCAACGGGAAAAGCGAGCAAGGCACGCACGAGCAGCCGGCGCCGTCCGAGGACGCGGGCCATCGACGCCAAGGCCAGGGCACCGGCGACTGCTCCCACCCCTTGCGCCGTGACGAGCACCGATGTGCCGACCGCTCCCCGGTGCAGGCCCTCGATGGCAAAGGCAGGAACGAGGGCGATGAAGGGTGATCCGATCAAGGCCACGACGGCGATGAGCCCGATGGCGCTGCGGCAACCGGGCTCCGCCCAGGCCAGACGGGCGCCGCTCAAGGTGCGAGACAGGACGCCGGAGGTGTCGGCGCTCTCGGCGGGGGGTGGGAGGCGCAGGATGAGCAGCGCCACCACCACCGAGCCGAAGGAGACGGCGTTCACGGCGAAGGCCCACGCCGCCGATCCCGCCACCAGGACCACTCCGGCCAGGGCGGGCCCGACCACCCGGCCCAGGTTGAACTGCGCCGAGGACAGCGACACGGCGGCCAGAAGGTCCTCACGCGGGACGAGGTCGGGGAGCATGGCCTGGTAGGCCGGCCAGCCCACGGCTGCGCACGCTCCGCCGATGAGGGCCAAGAGGACCATCCACCCCGGGGCGGCGTGACCGGCGGCCAGCACGGCCAGCGCGGCGGCAGAGCCTGCCTCGCCGACGGTCGTGAGCAAGAGCCAGCGGCGCCGGTCGACCCGATCGGCGACAGCCCCGCCCAGCGGGGCGAGCAGCCCGAGGGGAACGAACGCGGCCGCCGCCACCAACCCCGTCCACAGCGGATCGTGTGTCCGGGCCGTGACCACGACCCCGAGCGCCACCGTCTGCATCCACGAGCCGACGTTGGACACGAGTGCCGCCGACCACACCAGGGCGAAATTGCGCGAGCGCAGCGGACGTAGCGCCGAGACCGTCACCAGGGTCGACGCTAGTGGGCCTGCCCGACACGACACCCAGCAGCGCGACACTCAAGGGCATGGACCGCTCCGACTCGCAGTCCGACCCGCTGGCTCAGGCAGCAGCGCTGCTCGGCCAGGCCCGTCGCATACTGGTGCTGACGGGGGCGGGCATCTCCACCGATTCCGGCATCCCCGACTTCCGAGGGCCGCAGGGTCTGTGGACCAAGGATCCGAGCGCAGAGCGCATGGCCACCTTCGACGTGTACGTGTCGGATCCGGACGTGCGACGCCGGTCGTGGCGACACCGGCTCGAGTCGTCGGCCGCCCAGCCGCAGCCCAACGCCGGGCACCGGGCACTGCTCGAACTGGAGCGCCGAGGGGTGCTCGACACGCTGGTGACGCAGAACGTGGACGGGCTCCATCTGGCGGTGGGTCACGACCCCAGCCGGGTGGTGGAGATCCACGGCACCAACAGCGCCGTGCAGTGCCTGTCGTGCGGCGCCCGCTGGCCCATGGCGGCAGTGGTGGAACGCGTCCGCCAAGGTGAGGACGACCCCGCTTGCACGGAGCCCGGCGGCGGCGGCGGCTGTGGCGGCGTCCTCAAAGCGGCCGTCATCAGCTTCGGCCAGAACCTGGTGCCCGAGGACCTGGCCCGCGCCGAGGAGGCGGCGCTGCGCTGTGACCTGATCCTGACCGTGGGCACGACGCTGGGCGTCTACCCGGCGGCGGGCCTCGTCCCCGTCGCCCGCAACGCCGGGGCGTCCGTCGTCATCGTGAACGGCGACCCCACCGAGCTCGACGCGCTGGCCGATGTGGTCGTGCGGGGACGGATCGGCGAGGTGCTTCCGCGATTGATCGAGGCGAGCGCCTAGCTGTTCTCGCGCTTGGCGCGCCGCGGCTTGAGGGCGAACCACCAGATGCTGGCGGCCGTGCCGACGAGACCCACTGCTGCGAGCAGTCGCTTCAGTCCCCGGTGGTTGCTCATCGCGCCGAGGCTATCCGGACCCGATACCGCTCTGCAGGCCGTGACGGGACGCGTCCCTCACGCTTTGAACTGCAAGTCGCCGTAGCGAGCGAGGAGCTCCTCCACCGTGCCGCGAGTCTTGGTGGCACCGGTCATGCCGTAGATGGGAGCCATGACGCCCTTCGAGCCGGGGAGGTGGCGCACGTCCTCCACCGACGCGTGCAGGTCGGCGACGAAGCGCTCGGCAACGCCGGGCTGGCAGTGGCGCAGAGTCACACAGATGTGAGCGGCGGGAGGATTCTGCAGCCCGTTCAGGCTCCAGCCCCTGGCGCTCATCCCGTCCATCACCGCGTACACGTCGACCTCGTCAGAGGCGAAGGCGATCACCCACAGCGGATCACCGAGCACGTACAGCTCCGGGACGGCGTCGATCCCCTTGCGGATGGTGGCGGCCGTCTCGAGCAGGGCTTGGGTGGCGATCATGTAGCCCTCCTCGCCGAAGGCGACCATGGCCGCCCACGCCTCGGCGGAGAGCGCCCCGGCCCGGCTGCCTGCGAATGTGGGCGAGTAGTACAGCCCGCCCATCCACGTGGCGTTGCGGTAGTACTGGTAGCGGCGTAGCTCGTTGGTGCGGTACAGCACCACCGACGAGCCCTTGGCGGCGTAACCGAACTTGTGGGTGTCGGCGGACATGGAGGTGACGCCAGGAAGCCGGAAGTCGAAGGGGGGCACCGGGTAGCCCAGACGCTCGGCCCACGGCAGGACGAAGCCGCCCAGGCAGCAGTCGACGTGACATCCCAGACGGCGGCGCCTGGCCATCTCGGCCAGCTCCTCGACGGGATCGATGACGCCGTGGGGAAAGCCGGGGGCGGACGCCACCACCGCCACCGTCCTGGAAGTCACGGCGTTCTCGGCGGCCTCGACGTCGGCCTTCCAGTCGCCGTCCAAGGGAACGGGGACCAACGTCAGTCCGAAGTACTGCGCCGCTTTGTCGAAGGCGGCATGGGCGCTGTAGGGCACGAGGATCTCCGGCTCCCTGATGCCGCGCTCCTCCCGGGCCTGGTCCCGGTAGGTGCGCATGGCGAGGAGGATGCTCTCGGTCCCGCCCGAGGTGACCGTCCCGCACACCGTCGACAGGCCGTCCTCTCCTCCGCCCAGCATCGACGCCGTCATGGCCACCACCTCGGCCTCGTACTTGACGGCGCTGGGCCACAGCTCGGGATGGAGGGGATTGGACTGGGAGTTGACGGCGTACACCTCGTTCAAGAAGGCGATGTGCTCGGCATCTCCGTGGTACACGGCCCCGGAGGCGAAGCCCGCTCGCCACTTGGGCTCCTCCCGTTGGGCCAGGTCGCGCATCTCGGCCAGGATCTCCCAGCGTTCGCGCCCGCTGGCAGGAAGCTTCGTGTAGGTGTGGTGCGTCTCCCGGTAGGGACGCAGCTCGGACTCCAGGGCGTCGACCAACGGGTCCAGGTCCGAAGGCTTCATGTGCCGCTCCTCTCGTTCAGCCGCCGGTGGATGGCCTTGGTGCGCTTGTACAGATTGACGAACTCGGCGTACAGCTCGTCGTAGGTTCCCGCCTGCGACGGGTCGGGCTCGAAGGTGCGCCGTACCTCGACGGCGGCGGCGATGTCGGCGACGCCCAGCGCGCCCAGGGCGTGCCAGGCCAGAAGGGCCGCTCCCCGCACGTTGGCGAGCACGGGGTCGGCGACCTGACGGATGCGCCTTCCGGTGACATCGGCGTGGATCTGCGCCCACACCTCCGAGTTGGCCCCGCCCCCGACGAAGGCGAGCGACTCGAAGCGCCGGCCGATGAAGTGCTCCACGGCGGCAAGCAGCCAACGGCTGTTGAAGGCCACGCCCTCGTACACCGCCCGTACGAGCTGACTGCGGGTCGTGGACAGTGACAGGTTGTGGAAGCCGGCACGGATGGTGTGGTCGTCGACCGGGGAGCGCTCGCCGTTGAGCCATGGCGTGAACAACGTCCGCCCCGCTCCGGCGGGCTCGGAGTCGGCGACGGCGTCGAGGCTGCGGTACACGTCGGGCGCGCCCACGTCGCCGGACAGCACGGTCCCGGCCAGGAAGGTGAGACAGGCGCCCGCCGTCTCGTGCTCGTCCGCCACCAGATAGCGCCCGGGCAGCGCCGAGGGGATCGAGGCCACGTTGCGCACCGGGTCGGTCTTCTTGAACGGGACGTGACACGAGATCCACGACGAGGTGCCGATGTACAGGTGCCCGTCGAAGTCCGACAGCGCGCCCGAGCCCACAGCCGCCGAGTGCAGGTCGCCGGTCCCGGTGGCGACGGGTACCCCGGGAGGGAGGCCCAGCTCCTTGGCGGCTTCGTCGGTCACGGTGCCCACCACCGTGGCCGGGGGCACCAGCTCGGGCAGCTTGGCCCGGTCCAGTCCGGCCATGGCGAGCAGTGCGCTGTCGTAACGCACCCTGTCGATGTGGCGGTTGTCGGTGACCCAGTGGGCCACGATGGAGTCGTACGAGGCGGCGAACCTTCCCGTCACGCGGTGCACGAGCCAGTCCACCGGCTCGAGGAACATGTGCGTGGCGGCGTACCGGTCGGGCTCGTTGTCGGCGATCCACAGGATGTGGGCGGTGGGGTCCTTGCCCGAGTGCCCCGGGGCGCCCCCGGTGAGCCGGATCCATCGGAACGCCTTGCGCACGTCGTAGCCGTACAGTCGCAGCGGCCCCGAGGTCCGGCGGCGGATGGACGGCGCCCCCCGAGAGTCCATCCAGATGATGGCGGGCCGCACGGGGGTCCCGTCAGCGGCGCAGGCCACCGTGCCCGACCACTGCGCCGTGCAGGCCACCCCGGCCACGGCGTCGGGCGCCACCACACCGGAGTCGAGGAGCTCCTGCGCGGCGGAGACGATGGCGTCCCACCACTCGGCGGGATCCTGCTCGGCGCCCCCGCCGGGAAGCAGGCGGGTGCCGACGGGGCGCGTGGCGTGTGCGGCGATGCGGCCCTGCGGGCTCACGAGGGCCACCTTGGGCCCGCCCGTGCCCAGGTCCACGGCGAGCACGTAGCTGTCTTCCCAGGCGGCCGCCGTCACGCGGCGAAAGCCTATCGGGACGCTTCGTAGCGAGACGGGGTCCTAGGCGGCGGTGGCAGGGTGGCGCGGTTCCGAGACGAGCTCGACTTCGGGAGGCAGGCCGCGCACGTCGACGCCGTCACGGTCGACCTCGACCGTCACCCGCGCCCCGCCCAGCGGGATCCCTTCGACCTTCAGGTGCTCCATCCCGGGCAACAGCATGGGCGCCAGCCAGGTACGCCCGTAGGGAATCCACGGGTCGAGTCGGAGCATGGTGCGCAGGCACAGAAGCGGCGACGCCGCCGCCCACGCCTGGGGAGACGAGGAGGTCGGATAGCCGACCGGGGCCGGGAAGTCGTTGCGGTCGAGGCCACTGAACAGCTCGGGGAGGCGGTTGCCTTGCGCCACGGCGGCATCGAGGAGTGCGGTGATGATGCGCACGGCGTGGTCCACGAAGCCGTACCGGGTCAGCCCGGCGGCGGCGATGGCCGTGTCGTGCGGCCACACCGAGCCACAGTGGTAGCTGATGGGGTTGTACCCGCCCATGGTCGTCCCGAGTGTGCGCACTCCCCAACCGCTGAACAGCTCCGCGGACATGAGCCGGTCGGCGACGAGGCGCGCCTTCTCCTCGTCCACGATGCCCGTCCACAGGCAGTGGCCCATGTTGGAGGTGAGCGAGTCGATAGGGCGCTTGTTGGCGTCGAGGCCGATGGCGTACCACCCCTTGTCCTCGAGCCAGAAGTCCCGGTTGAAATCGTCCTTGAGTCGCGCCGCCTTGGATCGGTACCGGTCGTACGTGGCATCGTCGCCCTGCTCGTTGGCGAAGTGGGCCCGGGCCAGATAGGCGCTGTAGACGTAAGCCTGGACCTCGCACAGGGCGATCGGCGCTTGGGCCACCGTGCCGTCGGCGTAGCGCACCCCGTCCCAAGAGTCCTTCCAGCCCTGGTTGGCCAGTCCCCGGTCGGTGGCGCGGTGGTACTCCACGTAGCCGTCACCGTCGGCGTCCCCGAAGCGCTCGATCCATTCGAGGGCCCGCTCGGCGTTGGGCAGGAGCTCCTCCACCGCTTCTCGGGCCAGACCCCAGCGGCGCAGCTCGCCGAGCAGCATGACGAACAGCGGCGTGGCGTCGGCGGTGCCGTAGTAGATCGACCCACCGCCGAGAGACAGCGACGGCGCTTCACCGAATCGCATCTCGTGCAGGATGCGCCCGGGTTGCTCCTCGCTGCGTGGGTCGATGTCGGTCCCCTGGAACCGGGCCAGGGTCTGGAGCACGCCGAGGGCCAGGTCCGGGTCGACCACGAGCGCCATCCACGAGGTGATGAGCGAGTCGCGGCCGAATACGGTCATGAACCACGGCGCCCCGGCGGCGAGCACCACCCGCTCGGGGAAGTCGGGGTCGAAGATGCGCAGCGCACCCAGGTCCTCGGAACTGCGCAGGAGCACGGCGCCCAGGGCTTCGTAGTCGGTCTCCACCTGGGGCACCTGGCGTCGCCACTTGGCCAGACGTTCGGCGGGGGCGGCCCGTTCGACGGGCTGGCCGCACAGGTAGCGGGGATCGACGACCTTGCCCTCGATGACGGGGTGCACCTCGATGCACGCCTGCCATTCACCTCGGGCCGGGACGATCGCTTCGAAGGCGACCACGTCCTCGCCCACCTTGGCGGGAAGGGGTGAGAACTGCAGTTCCACCCCTCGGCTCACCGTCCCCCGCCGGTACGAGATCTCGAGCCGGTCGCGATGGGGCTCGCGGCTGATGTCGCCTTCCACGGCAGAGCTGCGCCCCTCCTTGACGGCGAAGAGGTCGGCGAAGTCGGAGTCGACGAAGATCTCGAGCGAGCAGAAGGTGGCCTCGTCGCCGAAGTTGCGGATCTTCACGTCCTCACGCATGCCCTGGCCGACGTAGCGGCTGCGGACGACCATCAGCGTCGAGTCGGCCCGGCCGGGACGAGGATTGCTTCGGGTCACGAACGTGGCCGAGAACGGCTCCTCGCCGAGAGCGGCGAGCGGTTCGGGGTGCTCGCTGTTCACGAGCAGCTCGAGGCGCGACAGGATCCGGGTGTCGCGCACGAACAGCCCCTGGGCCGAGCCTCCCGGCGAGATGTCCCCTCCCCGCCCGCTGATGGCGAAGGTCGACTCCTCCACCAGGGTCACGGTGTCGCCGCCCTGGCCGATGGCCGTCACCTTGCCGGAATAGGTCCATGGGTCGGCCATCGCAGGGGTGAACCTACCGGACCGCCCGCTCGCCGCCCCAAGCGGCGTCTCCGGCACAGAACCGCAGGCCAGAGCGGTCGGATTCCCACTACGGCGATAGTGCAAATCCCGGTCCCAGGGTAGAGTGGGGGTCGTGGCCCCCCTCCTCGAGGTCGCCGACCTGCACGTGGCCGTGGACGGCGCCGAGATCCTGCGCGGCATCGACCTCGTGGTCCCCGAGGGAGAGCTGCACGCCCTCATGGGCCCCAACGGCTCGGGCAAGTCGACCCTGGCCAACGCCATCCTCGGCAATCCCGCCTACCGGGTGACCAAGGGAACGATCCGCCTCCGGGGCGAGGACGTCACGTCGTGGGCCCCCGACGTGCGAGCCAAAGCGGGGATGTTCCTCGCCTTCCAGTACCCAGAGGTGATCTCGGGGGTGTCGGTCACCCAGTTCCTGCGTCAGGCGGTGTCGGCCCGGGTCGGGGAGGAGCGCTCGGTCCTCGAGGTGCGCATGGCCATGGGCGAGTGGATGGAGCGGCTCGACATGGACCCGGCCTTCGCCGAGCGCTATCTGAACGAGGGGTTCTCGGGCGGGGAGAAGAAGCGCAACGAGATCCTGCAGATGGCCCTGCTCGAGCCCGACCTCGCCGTCCTGGACGAAACCGACTCCGGCCTCGACGTGGACGCCTTGACCGTGGTGGCCAAAGGGGTGGAGGCGGTGCGCCAGGCCCGGCCCGCGCTGGGCGTGCTCCTCGTCACCCACTACACCCGCATCCTGGAGTTGCTCGCCCCCGACGTGGTGCACGTGATGGTGGACGGCCGCATCGCCGATCGGGGCGGGGCCGAGCTGGCTGAGCGCCTCGAGCGCGAGGGGTATGAAGCGTGGCGGCAATGAGCAAGACCACGAGCGGCACGGTCCCCGAAGCCCTGGACGTGAGCGCCATCAAGAAGGACTTCCCCGTGCTGTCGCAGACCCCGCACGGCAAGCGGCTCGTCTACCTGGACTCCGCGGCGTCGTCCCAGCATCCCCAGGCGGTGCTCGACGCCATGGACGACTACTACGCCACCTCGCACGCCAACGTGCACCGAGGGGTGTACGCACTGGCCGAGGAGGCCGACCGCCGCTTCGAGGCGTCCCGGCTGGCCGTGGGCCGCTTCATCGGAGCGCCACAACCGGAAGTGGAGGTGCTGTTCGTCAAGAACGCCACCGAGGCCATCAACATGGTGGCGGCCACCTGGGGACGCGCCAACTTGCAGCCGGGCGACGCCTTGCTGCTCACCGACATCGAGCACCACGCCAACCTGGTGCCCTGGCTCATGCTGGCCGAGGAGCGAGACCTCGAGCTGCGCTGGATCCCCATGGGCGACGACTACCGCCTCGACCTCTCCGACCTCGACCGTCTCCTGTCGGGGGTGAAGCTCGTGGCGTGCACCACCATGTCGAACGTGCTCGGCACCATCACGCCCTTCGCCCGCATCGCCGAAGCCGCCCACCAGGCGGGCGCCGTGGTCGTGGCTGACGCCGCCCAGTCGGTTCCGCATCTGTCCACCGACGTGAGAAGCCTCGGCTGTGACTTCCTCGCCTTCAGCGCCCACAAGATGCTCGGGCCTACCGGCATCGGCGTCCTGTGGGGTCGGGCCGAGCTGCTCGAGGCCATGCCGCCCTTCCTCGGGGGTGGGGGGATGATCCGCGACGTCCGCCGTGACGGCTTCAGCCCCAACGTCCTGCCGTGGAAGTTCGAGGCCGGCACCCCGCCCATCGCCGAGGCCGTCGGGCTGGCGGCGGCGGTGCGCTACTTGGAGGACGTGGGCCTCGACCGTGTGCGCACCCACGAGGTGGCGCTGACGTCCTACGCCCAGGAGCAGCTGGCGGCGCGCTTCGGCGACGACCTCCGCATCTTCGGCCCGGCCGGCACCGACGAGCGCGGCGGGGTGCTGTCCCTCGCGTACCGAGACATCCACCCGCACGATCTGTCCCAGGTGCTCGACCAATCTGGGGTGTGCGTCCGAGCCGGGCACCACTGCGCCAAGCCGCTCATGCGCCGTCTCGGGGTCTCGGCCACGGCCCGGGCCTCCTTCTACCTGTACAACGACGAGTCCGACGTGGACGCCCTGGCCGACGCGCTCGAGAGCGCCGGTACCCTCTTCGGTTGATGCCCGGCCTCGAAGACCTCTACCGCGAGATCATCCTCGACCACTACCGCAGCCCCCGTAACCGCGGCGAGCTGCCGGAGCCGCCGGCGCACAGGGCGGAGGGTTTCAATCCGCTGTGTGGCGACGAGGTCGTCGTCTATCTCGTGGTGGAGGATGGCATCGTCAAGGACATCCGCATCGCCGGCCAGGGCTGCTCCATCAGCCAGTCATCGGCGTCGCTCATGTCGGCGGCGGTGAAGGGCAAGGCAGTGGGCGAGGTACGCGACCTGATCCGCACCTTCAAGGCGATGATGTCGATCCACGAGGCCCGGCTGGGAGACGGCGACGAGACGACCGCATCGGACGGCTCCGGGCCCGACGGCGAGGAGCCGGTCGACGTGAACCAGCTGGGGGAGCTGGCCGCGCTGCAGGGTGTGGTCAAGTTCCCGGTGCGCATCAAGTGCGCCACGCTGAGCTGGAACACGTTGTCTCAGGGTCTCGACGAAGCCGAACAGGCCTCCTGAGCACCCTGGCTGCCTGAGACGAGCGGCTCAGGTGGAAGCGGCGCGATAGGCGCTGTAGCCGACTCTGTCGACCTCGTCGGCGAGCTCCGGCCCGCCGCGGGCCACGATGCGCCCGTCCACCAGAACGTGGACGACGTCCGGCCGCAACACCGAGAGCAGCCGCCGGTAGTGGGTGATGGCCAGAACCCCGAGATTCCACTCGTCTCGTGCCTCGGCCACCCGCCTCGCCACGTCACGCAGACCGTCGACATCGAGACCGGAGTCGAGCTCGTCGAGCACGGCCACCGCCGGCTGCAGCACGCCCAGCTGGAGCGTCTCACTCCGCTTGCGCTCCCCTCCTGACAGATCCACGTTGACGGCCCGTTCCAACAGGCGAGTGGGAAGGCCCACCCGGGTGGCCTCGGCCGCCGCCCGTTCGGCCAGACCCGGCACCGAGGTGTCGGCGTCACCCGACAGGGCCGCCGCCAGCACCTCCACCATGCGTACGCCCCGAATCTCCGTCGGGTACTGGGGAGCGAGGAACAGACCCAGCCTCGCTCGTTGCCACGGAGCCAGAACGAGGAGGTCGTGACCGTCGAGGGTCACGGTCCCGGCGGCGATCTCGGCGCCGGGACGGCCCATGAGCACGTGGGCGAGCGTGCTCTTGCCCGAACCGTTCGGCCCCATCACGGCGTGGATCTCGCCGCTGCGCACGGTGAGGTCGATGCCCCGCAGGATCGGCCGCCCCGACAGCGACACCTCGAGGCCGGCCACGTCCAGCTCGTGGACGACGCGGGAGGTTTTCGTTTCAGGCACGGCGACGGGCGTCACGGGATCTCCACCAGCACGTCGTCGCCCTCGATCTTCACCGGGTAGACCGGAACCGCCTTGGTGGCCGGAAGCGATCGGGGCTCTCCGGTGCGCAGATCGAAGGTCGATCCGTGCTTCCAGCACTCGAGCTCGCACTCTTCGTCGAAGACCTCGCCCTCCGACAGCGAGTAGTCCTCGTGGCTGCACGTGTCGCTCAGCGCGTAGAAGTCGTCGTCGACGCGCACCAAGGCGATGGCGTGCCCGTGCACGTCGAAACGACGGGCGGTAGAGGGTTCCATCTCGTCGCGCCGGCACACCCGGACGAGCTCAGCCACGGCCGGCACCTGCACCGGCCGCACCGGCCGGCGCCGGCTCTGTGCTGTCGGGCTCGGGCGCCGTGTCGGCGGGGAGGCGGCCGGCCAGGCGGCGTTGCACGGCCTCGGACACCCAGGCGCCCACCTCGGGGAACGGTGAGCGGGCGGCGATGTCGAAGAAGAAGCCGTGCACGATGAGTCGCTCGGCCGTGGCGGGATCGATGCCCCGGGACTCCAGGTAGTAGCGCTGCTCCTCGTCGATGGGCCCGACGGTCGAGGCGTGACTGCAGCGCACGTCGTTCTCGTCGATGTCGAGGTTGGGGACCGAGTCGGCGTGGGCGCCTTCGGACAACACGAGGTTGTGGTTGGTCTGGCGGGCGTCGGCGCGCCGCGCCCCGTGCCGGATGCGGATGAGCCCGCTGTAGACGGAACGGGCCTGGTCGGCCACGGCGCCGGTGAACAGCAACTCGCTCTCGGTCCGCGGGGCGTGATGGTCCTGGAGGGTGCGAAAGTCGTGAACCTGCTGGCCCGTCCCCAGGTAGGCGGCCAGGAGCGCGCTCGTCCCGCCTTGTGCCTCGAGGTCAGAGTCGGTGCGTACCCGGGCGTAGCGCCCGCCTAGGCCGACCGTGAAGGAGCGAAAGGCGCCGTCGCGTCCCACCCGGCTTCGTTGGGTGCCGATCTGGGTGGTCCCGGCTCCGAGCAGCTGCAGGTTCACGTAGGCGAGCCGGGCACCGTCGCCGACCTCGAGATCGGTGCGGGGCACGACGAGGGCAGCGCCCGCCGACCTGTCCGTGCCGGCGGTGGCGTCGATGGCGGCCAGCGCCTCGACGACCCCTCCTTCGGCGTTGGGACCGAGACGTACCACCGTGTGCGGGAAGACGGCGGGCGCCCGAGCTTCGAGCTCGTCGACGAGATGGACGATCACCACCGGAGCGGCCAGTCGCGCTGCGGCGGGCACGTCCACCACCACCACGTCCCGCACGAAGGCGTCATGCAGGACGGCGAAGGCGTCGTCGGGCTCCCCGTCGCCGAGCGACAGCTCCGGCACCTCGACGGCGACGGGGCCGTCCCCGGCCACCCGGACCAGTCCTTCGGGTGTGCCGGCCGCGACGTCCACGGAGACCACCACGCCGAAGCGGCTCACCACCAGCGCCGAGCGGGGACCGAGACGATCGGCCAGGGTCACGGCGGCCTCGGGGACGGTCGCCGTGACGGCTTTCGCCGTGGCGGCGACGTCGTGGGCAGGGTCGAAGGGATCGAGCGAGAAGCCGTCGATACCGCTGTAGCGCCAGATCTCCTCGGCTTCGGCGGGAAGAGCCAGACCGGACAGGCCTTCGGCGGCCGCGGCGCGCCGTCGGACGAGCCACTCGGGCCCGGCCAGGGCGGCACTGCGTTCGGGAGTAAAGCTGCTCAGGGGGCCTCCCACACGCCTGGTCGCCGCTTCCGGCGCCGGCTGATGGACAGCACCGCCGATGGTACCGGCGTCCTGGCACCGCCCCGGTTGGAGGTTTCGGTCCCATGGGGGCATCGGGACGGCGCGCCGTAGGCTTGCCGACCATGGGAGAGGACGTCGTCTCGATCGAACGCCAGGCGACGGTGGCCACGGTGTGGCTCGACCGTCCTGAGGCACGGAACGCCATGGGCCCGGCCTTCTGGGAGCAGCTGCCCCGGGCCATGGCCGAGCTGTCGGAGGACGACGACGTGCGCGCCGTCGTCGTCGCGGCCCGGGGTCCCCACTTCAGCGTCGGCCTCGACTTGAAGGCGTTGGGCGAGATGCTGCCAGCGGCCACGGGCGAAGACGACGGGAGGAGCGCCGGCCCCTCCATGGCCGCCCGGGCGGTGGCGGCCCGTAAGGGCATCCTGCGCATGCAGGCCGCGGTGACGTCGGTCGCCGACTGCCCCAAGCCGGTGGTGGCCGCAGTGCACGGCTACTGCATCGGCGGGGGTGTCGACGTGATCAGCGCCTGCGACATCCGCCTGGCCAGCGCCGACGCCGTGTTCTCGGTGCGCGAGACGCGCATCGCCATCGTGGCCGACCTCGGCAGCCTGCAGCGTCTCCCCCGGATCATCAGCCAGGGGCACCTGGCCGAGCTGGCCTACACGGGCAAGGACATCGATGCCGGACGAGCCCGCGACATCGGACTCGTGAACGACGTGTTCCCCGACGCCGACGCCGTGCAGAAGGCGGCGCAGCAGCTGGCCGAGGAGATCGCCGCCAATTCCCCTCTCGCCGTGCAGGGCACCAAAGCGGTGCTGCGAGCCTGCGAAGAGAAGAGTGTGGCCGAGGGTCTCGACTACGTCGCCACCTGGAACGCCGGCTTCCTCCAGTCCGATGACCTCGTCGAGGCCATGACGGCCTTCCTGGCTAAGCGCCCTCCGGAGTTCCGCGGCCGCTGAGACCTTGGTCGGCTGCCCGGCTCGCGTCCGGGCGACGATGTGGCGACCCTCAGCCGCCCCGGCGCCAGCGCCAGCGACGCCGACCGCTCGAGGCTCGCTCTTCAGCAGAGCGTCGGCGCTCGGCCTCAGCCACCGCCTCGGGAGCAGAGGCGTTGACGATCTCCTCGGCCTGGTCGAGTAGCTCGGCCACCTGCGGGCCGCTCTCGGGCTCGTCCTCCACCGGTGGCTCCACGAGCGTGCCGTGCACCCAACCGGCGTCGGCCAGGCGTCGCTCGTAGGACGGACAGTCATCGGGGCACCGCCACGGCGCCTCGGGGGCCAGGTCCAGCTCACAGAACCGGGCCACCTCTCCGGTCGAGTAGGTGCGGCTCTGAAAGTGCTTGCACTCTTCGCGCATGGGCACGACGCCATACTCCCATTCCGAGGTGCCGAGCGGAGTCCGGGCGCACTCGCCCTGCTCAGCCGACCGCGCCCTCCATCTGCAGCTCGATCAGCCGGCTCCACTCCACGGCGTACTCCATGGGCAGGGTCCGGGTGACCGGCTCGATGAAGCCGTTCACGATCAGGCTCATGGCGGCGCTCTCCGACAGCCCGCGGCTCATCAGGTAGAAGAGCTGGTCCTCGCCGATCTTGGACACCGTCGCCTCGTGGCCGATCTGGGCGTCGCGCTCCTCCACCTCCATGTAGGGCTTCGTCTCCGATGTGGATTCCTCGTCGAGGATGAGAGCGTCGCAGCGCACGAAGCTCTTGGCGTGCTTGGCGCCCTCCTCGACCCGCACGAGCCCGCGGTAGGTCGACAGGCCGCCGTCCTTGGAGATCGACTTGGACACGATGGTGGACGACGTCTCCGGGGCGGCGTGGATCATCTTGGCGCCGGCGTCCTGGTGCTGGCCCGGGCCGGCGTAGGCCACCGACAGCACCTCGCCCGAAGCCTTGGGCCCGACGAGATAGACGGACGGATACTTCATCGTGAGGCGGGAACCGATGTTGCCGTCGATCCATTCGACATGGGCCTCTGCCTCGGCACGAGCTCGCTTGGTCACGAGGTTGTAGACGTTGTTCGACCAGTTCTGGATGGTGGTGTAGGTGATGCGCGATCCAGGCAGGGCGACCAGTTCCACCACGGCTGAATGAAGTGAGTCAGTGCTGTAGACGGGGGCCGAGCATCCCTCGACGTAGTGCACCTTGGAACCCTCGTCGGCGATGATGAGCGTCCGCTCGAACTGGCCCATGTTCTCGGCGTTGATGCGGAAATACGCCTGCAGCGGCATGTCGACCTCGACGCCGGGTGGCACGTAGATGAACGAGCCGCCCGACCAGACCGCCGAATTGAGCGCCGCGAACTTGTTGTCGTTGGGCGGGATGATCGTGCCGAACCACTTGCGCACGATGTCGGGGTAGTCGCGCACCGCAGTGTCCATGTCGCAGAACAAGACGCCGCGTGACTCGAGGTCCTCGCGGTTGCGGTGGAAGACGACCTCGCTGTTGTGCACGATGAAACCCTCGGCAACGAAATTGTGGTGCCCGGCGACTTCGATGTCGTAGACCGGCTCGATGCCAGCCCGCGTGATCGCCTCGACAGGCGCAAAGCCGTAAAGGCTGGGGACTACCCAGTTGGCTTCATCGGTGGAGCCCTCGAGAGTGAGAGTTGCCTTTGCAGAAGCCGCGGTTGTCGAGGTGACAGGAACCCGGGCGGCGTGCACCGAATCGTTGGCCGCCAGACGTCGCGGATTCGTCAAAGCATCGTCCTGGGGAGCTGACACGGCGACCGCGACCAAGTCTCCAGGGGAGAGCTCTTCAGCTGGAACCCAGACAACCTCGCGTTGCCCGCTGTGCCCGTGTCGAAGCACGAGGAACGGGTGATTGCCGGATGCACCGATGGTCCTGCCCCTAGCCGAGATCTCGTAGATCTCCTTCTCACCCGACTGGCCGCCGGCTACGACCGGAGCGGTCACCACCTGCTTGGTGGATTCGTCAAGGGCGAAGACCTCGTCGCCCGGGCCGATCTCCTTGATGGGCCGCATGCCACACGTCGTCCAAACTCGAGTCGAACCCCGCAAGCACTCGTACTGCGCCGTGACGCCGGCCAGGTACTTGCGCTCGGCCTCGGGGATGCCCAACTTGTCGTAGGTGGACTTGATGGCGTCGGGAAGATCCTCCCAGTCCTTCACCTGATTCTCGGTGGGCTTGATGTAGTAGTAGATGTCGTCGAACTTGAGGTCTGGCATGTTGACGGCGAACCACGGCGCCATGGGCTTGGCCATAAAGCGCTGCAAGGCCCGGAGCCGGAACTTGAGCATCCACTCCGGCTCCTTCTTCATGAGCGACATCTCCCGGACGATCTCTTCCGAGAGGCCCTTCTTGGGCTTGAACACGTAGTCCTCGACGTCGCTCCAGCCCAGCTTGTACCGGCCCAGATCGAGGTCGTTGGTGGTGCTCATAGGTCTCCTCAAGGGGCGGCTCAGAGGCAGCACGCCCTGGTCAACGGGATTTCTCCTATCTAGATAGTAACAACCCGGGGTGTCACCGGGAACAGGCCCACCTTCCCCTGCTCCGGCCATCCGGGCGTCGCCTCACGAAACACCCTGCCCAGACGCTGGGGCCGCCACGCCCCGCCTAAGAGGGCAGGTCAAGCGGTGAGAAAGGTGAGGTCGATCGTCGTGGAGAAGCCGGGCGGGAGGTGCACGGCCTGGCCGCTCACCGCCAGGGTGACGTTGAGGGCGTCCCCCAGGCGCAGCAGCACCTCTGAGGAGGCCGGCACGGCCTGGGAGTCCCCGGCGTGGAGCGTGCCCGTCCACAGCACCTGTCCGGTGGAGCTGTTGGTGGCCTCGACCCAGCACGGCCCGGTGGCGTTGAGGGTGAGCGTGTAGGGCGTCGACGGCACCCGGTAGGAGGCCGCCGTCGACGACGACGTGACCGGATCGAGCCCATTCGAGACGCCGTGAGTTGACGATGAGCCCGTCGAGGAGGTCGAGGACTTGCCGGACGAGCTCCGGGCGGGCGGGGCGGCGCTTCGAGGCACGCTGGTGGTCGATCGATGCGTCGAGGCGGCGGTGCTCGGGCTGTGCGACGGTGCCTTGGCCAACACCAAACCGATGACGACGCCGATCACGACGACAGCGGCGACGGTCCAGACAAGCGGGCTGCGATCGGTGCCACGTGGCGACGGCATGGTGGGGCGCGACGGCCCGGAGCCGTACAGGTTGCGCGCCGCCACGAGCTCGCGCACGGCGTCGGCGGCGGAGATGCGATGCGCGTTCGGAGGGCCGGGCGTGGTGCTGTCGGCCGGCGAAGCGACGGGTGGATCGACCGGTGCGGCTACGACGGGCTCCTCGACCGGCATCGAGACCGCCGGTGGACCAGATCGTTGGGCCAACACCGGCGCCCGTACCGCCTTGGCTCCGCTCGACGCCAGCAGCGTGGTGGGGCGCGCCCTCGACCCGCGCCGGGTTCCGGCACCGGCACGAACGCCGTTGCGCCCATCGACCGCAGCCGAGCTCTCGGCCGCTTGCGCCACGGGCGCCGACACGCCGGCGTCGACGGCAGCGGTGGTTCGGTTGGAGCGACGGCTGGCGACGGCAGGGCGGTTGTGCCGGGCAGCGCTGGTGCCGTTCGATCCTCGCGACGGCGAAGCGGCTGAAGCGCGCCCCGACGCCTCGACACTGGCGCGATTCTCAGAAAGGTGACGCAAGGTCTCGAGGGTCTGGTGGTAGTCGCGCACCGAGGACCGCTCGGTTCCGAAGCGACGTCGAATGGCACCGGCCGTCACGCCGAGCCCGACCACGACGAAGACGGCGACGAGGAGAGCTGAAGTCACCGCCCCCCATTCAACTCTTCTCGACTCCGCCCTGGTAACCGGGCCCCGCCATTCCCGGAGAGGCCGGAGAGACCGCAGGAGAATTGTCCAGGCCGTGGACCGGCGGCCCTCGAGCGTCAGAGTTGGGGAGTGGCGGGCACGGCGTAGTCGTCGGCCACGCGCCGAGGCGGCGGCCGGCGGGCCAGCGCCGCTTCTGTGGCCGGGGCAAGCCGTTTCGCCTTGGCGACCTCCAGGCCCTCGGCCCGGTCCTGGAACTCCGGCATCACGGCCTGGGCGAACAGCTCCAGGGACTCGCAGATGTCCTCGTGGCGGTTGCGGCCCGCCTGGCTCACGAAGATGAGCTGGTCGACGCCGGCGTCCTCGTAGGTGCGGACCAGGTCCCGGATCTGCGCCGGCGTACCCACCGCCCCCCGCAGCACCTTGGCCAGGTGAGCCCCCAGCTCCTGGCCCATCTGGGCGGCGACGGCCCGGTTGAACCCGAACCGGTCCCGGTTCTCCTCGAATTCCTGCCAGATGTCGGTCCGCCCTGGTCGGTGGGTCCCGAACCCGTAGTAGTGGGCCAGCGAGTAGCCGAAGAAGTGGGCGCCGTCGATGCCTCGCTCGATGGCGGTCGCCTCGTCCTCGTGGCACATGAGCGGGAGCACGCACGCCATGTTGGCGTTCACGGCGAACCCGGCAGGGACGCACTGCTCCGAGGCGATGGTGCCGTAGTAGTCGGCCACCCACGCTTTGGCCTCGTCCGCCTCCACGAACGAGAAGGACAGGGCGCCGATCCCCCTCGTCGCCGCCATGTGGATGGTCTCGCGGCGTGAGCAGGCCACCCACAACGGTGGGTGGGGCTTCTGGAGGGGCTTGGGCACCAGGTTGCGAGGCGGCATGTGCACGAACGCCCCGTCATGGCCGGCGAAGGGCTCCTCGACGAAGAGCCGGGTGACGACGTCCAGGGCCTCCTCCCACTGGGCCCGTTTGGTGGGGCGATCCACCCCGAATCCGCCCAGCTCCATCTCGGAGCTGGCTTCTCCGGTGCCCAGGTCCACCCGCCCGTTCGACACGAGGTCCAAAGTGGCGACGCGCTCGGCGACGCGAGCGGGGTGGTTGAACCCGGGCGGCAGCTGCACGATCCCGTGGCCGAGACGGATGTGCCGGGTGCGCTGGCTGGCGGCGGCCAGGAATACCTCGGGGGCGGAAGAATGCGAGTACTCCTCGAGGAAGTGGTGCTCGACCTCCCAGACGTAGTCGAAGCCGAGACGGTCGGCGAGCTCGACCTGCTCGAGCGCCTGGGTGAGGAGCACGTGCTCGTCGTCGGGCCGCCAAGGCCGCGGGAGCTGATGCTCGTAGAAGATCCCGAAGCGCACTGCTGCCTACCGGCCGTCGTGGTCGAGCATGGCGTCGATCATGTGCGTAACCCCCGATAGGGACGCCGACCGGGGTCGATGTCCTTGCGCCGAGGGTTGGACTGGTCGCGCTTGGACAGCACGGGGTCAGCGACGCCCCAGTCGGCGCCCACGTCCGGGTCGTCCCACGCCAGGCCGAGCTCGTCCTCAGGGTTGTAGTAGCCGTCGACCAGGTACCAGAGGAGCAGGTCGGTGTGGCTGGCAAACCCGTGGGCCACGCCGGGGGGGATGAACAACCCCCGGTCCTCGTTCCCGTCGAGGTCCACGGTCATGGTGGCGCCATCGGTAGGTGAGCCGACCCGCAGATCGTGGAGCACCACCCGGGCCCGACCCCGCAGCAGGTACCAGTAGTCGGCTTGGTGCAAGTGGTAGTGGAGTCCCACGACCGCCCCCGCCTGCTTCTCCGAGCGGTTCCCCTGCACCATCTCCCGTCCGAGCGGGAACCACGAGCGGCGATAGGTCTCGACGAACCGGCCTCGTTCATCGCCGTGGGCGTCGGGCTCGACGACCAAGACGTCGACGATCTCTGAGGACGGGGTCAGGACGGGCACGGGGCGTCAATCTATCCAGCGCCGGGCTTCCAGCCGTTGCTCAGGAGTCGAAACGGCCGAACCCGCCGCGGTAATAGAGCAGTGGGCGGCGGCGCTGGTCGACCCCCATCTCGTGCACCTCGCCCACGATCAGCTCGTGGTCCCCGGCATCATGGATGCGAAGGAGCGTGCACTCGACCCAGGCGAGGGCGTCGTCGAGGACCGGCGAGCCGTTGCCGGCTGGACGCCACCCGACGCCGGCGAACTTGTTGCCACCCGACGCCGCGAAGTCCCGGGACAGAGCCTCTTGGTCCTCGGAAAGGATGTTCACGCAGAACTTCCCCGCCCTGGCGATGCGGGGCCAGCTGGTGGACGACTTGCCCGGGGCCACCACCACCAAGGGTGGGTCGAGCGACAGCGAGGCGAAGGCCTGGCAGGTGAAGCCGACGGGTTCGCCGCCGTCCATGCCCGTCACCACCGTGACCCCGGTGGCGAAGTGACCCAGCACCTCGCGAAAACGCGCCGCGTCGAAGTTCCGCACACCGGACGGCGAGCTGTCCGAATCGTCGAGCGACCAGGCTCCCGGCACGTCCTGCACGTCGTCGTCGCTCGTCACGTCGTCCTCTTCAGCGACCGACGGGCAGCGCACCGCCGGAGTGCGCCCCTTTAGTGTGGCGCCAGTTCGAGCGACAATCCTTCCGCGGCGGCGGTGACGGCGTCGAGACGGGACGCTCCCGCCGCCGAACAGGCTTCGTCCACGAGCCGGTCCATCTCGGCGTCTCCGTGCAGCGGATCGTGATGGTAGAGCACGAGGTGCCTGGCTCCCGATTCGGCCGCCACCCGCACGGCATAGGCCACCGTCGAGTGGCCCCACGTGGCCTTCTCGGCGAACTCCTCTTCGGTGTACTGGGCGTCGTGGATCACGAGGTCGGCGCCGTCGCACAACTCGAGCACGGCGCTCGACACCGTGGTCAGGTCGTCAGGCGCCTGGTGATCGCTCACGTAGGCGACCGATGTGCCGTTGGCCTCGATCCGGAAGCCGAGGGTGGTGCCGACGTGCGGCACTCGGCGCACCGTGACCTTGGCCGACCCCACAGGCACCACGTCGTCGGCCACCTCCGAAAAGGAGATCGACCCGTGCAGCTCTTTCACCTGGACGGGGAAGAACGGTGGGACCACGACGCGGTCGATGACGTCGCACAACGGCGTGTCGCCCTGCGGGGGGCCGTACACCTCCATGTTGCCGCCGAGGCGCAGCAGGGGCCGGCAGAAGGGCAACCCGATGATGTGGTCCCAGTGCAGATGCGTGAGGAAGGCGGTGAGCTGGATGGGAGCGTCGACGCCGAAGCGCTCCTCGAGGTGGTGGCCGAGCGGCCGCAGTCCCGTGCCGAGGTCGAGGACGATGGGAGCCTCGGCTCCCACCTCCACCGACACACAGGACGTGTTGCCGCCGTAGCGCACGTACTGCTCGCCCGAGCAGGGACACGAGCCCCTGACCCCGTAGAACCCGACTCGCAGTGCTCCGTCCCCCTCCCCCAACATCCGCAGTCCGCCACTGGCGGCTCAATGGGGAGACTACCGTTCGACGGTGCTCGAAGGTCGGGTGGAGGCCAACGGGGTGCAGTTCGCCTACATCGAGGCGGGCCCGGTCGACGGTCCGCTGGCGCTGTGCCTGCACGGATTTCCCGACACCGCCCACACCTATCGCCATCTGCTGCCGACCCTGGCCGAAGCCGGGTATCACGCCGTGGCCCCGTGGATGCGGGGATACGCCCCCACCGCTGTCCCGGCCGACGGCGCCTACCAGGCCGGGGCGCTCGGGCGTGACGCGTGCGCGCTGCACGAGGCGTTGGGCGGTGACGACCGGGCGGTGCTCATCGGCCACGACTGGGGTGCCTTCGCCGCCTACTGCGCGGCGCCCTTCGAACCGAAGCGATGGTGCAAGGTGGTGACCGTCGCCCTCCCGCCACCGGCCATCGTGGCGCAGAGCTTCTTCACCTACAACCAGTTCAAACGCAGCTTCTACGTCTTTCTCTTCCAGACACCGCTGGCGGAGATGGCGCTCGCCACCAGCGACCTCCACTTCGTCGAAGGGCTGTGGGCCGACTGGTCGCCGGGCTACGACTGCACCTGGGACGTGGCCCGCGTCCAAGAAGCATTGGCTGCGGGGCCCAACCTTCACGCCGCCGTCGGCTACTACCGCGCCATGCTCGACCCCACGCTCCACCAACCGGCTTACGCCGCTGTCCAAGCGGCAGCGGGGACCCCACCGCAGCCGACGCTGAACCTCCACGGAGACAAGGACGGGTGCTTCGTCCTCGACCCGGCCTCCGACGTGGCTTCGGCGCTGTCGGAGGGGTCGCGCCACGTCCGAGTGGCGGACGCCGGGCACTTCCTTCACCTCGAGCGGCCCGACGAGGTGAACGACCTCATCCTCGGCTTCCTGTCCGGCTGAACCTGGTCCTTACGGCAGTCCCAGTGTCCCTCGGGCGCCCCGGCGGGCCAGCCCGTCGCGCACGAGACCATCGGCGGCACGCCGGGCCCGCCCGGCATCATCCGGCCAGCCGCAGGCGGTGGCGACGGCCGACGGCGCCACGGCGCCAACGCGCAGGGCGGCGAGCAAGCGTCCCCGGCCTTGGCGGTCCGAGCCCTCGAAGCGCCCTTGGCGCGCCGCCGAGGCGGCAGGGTCGGGCGCGGCGGGCCCGCTCCCCCGCCAGGCGCACAGGCGCCGAAGCGTGCATTCGTCGCAACGAGGGCGGCGGGCTGTGCACCGGGTGGCACCGATGTCGAGGATGGCTTGGTTCCACAACCACGCCCGCGACGCAGGGACGAGATCGTCGGCCAGCTCCTGCACGGCACGCGGCGACATCGGGGTGCCCGCCACCGCCCGGGTGAGCACCCGCCCCACGTTGACGTCGACGACGGCCACCGGGCGTTCGAAGGCGAATGCCAGCACGGCGCGCGCCGTGTAGGGGCCCACGCCGGGCAGTGCCTGCAGGGCGTCGAGGTCGTCGGGCACGATGCCTCCGTGGTCGCGCACCACGGTCCGGGCCACGGCGTGCAGGTGCACGGCCCGGCGGTTGTAGCCGAGCCCCGACCAGGCTCGCACCACTTCCGCCACCGGTGCCCTGGCGCAGGCGGCGGGAGTGGGGAAACGGCGCAGGAAGGCGCGGTAGGGGTCGACCACCCGGCTGGCCTGCGTCTGCTGCAACATGAGCTCGCTCACGAGCACCGGCCACGGGTCGCGCACGGCCCGCCAGGGAAGGGCGCGCAGCTCCTCGCCGGCGGCGAGCACGGCGCGCCGCACGGCGCGCCGACGCGCCGGCGTCAGCTCCAGATGTTTCCTTGGTACGGGCGCTCCCGGGCGGGGGCGGACTCGCTCTTCCACACCATCACCTTGCGGCGGAAGTAACACACTTCCTCGCCGCGCTGGTTGAAGGCCTTCGTCTCCACGGTGACGATGCCGCGGTCGGGCTTGGACGTCGACGCCTTCTTGTCGAGCACCCTGGTCTCGGCGTAGATGGTGTCACCGTGAAAGGTCGGGAACTTGTGCTGCAGGGTCTCGACCTCGAGGTTGGCGATGCACGAGCCGCTCACGTCAGGCACGCTCATCCCGAGCACCAACGAGTACACGAGGTTGCCCACCACCACGTTGCGGCCCTGGACCGTCTCGTGCTCGGCGAACCAGGCGTCGGTGTGCAACGGATGGTGGTTCATGGTGATCATGCAGAAGAGATGGTCGTCGTACTCGGTGATGGTCTTGCCCGGCCAGTGCCGGTAGACGTCTCCGGGCTCGAAGTCCTCGAAGTACCGGCCGAAGGGCCGCTCGTAGGTCGTCATGGCCGTCGGTGTAGTGGCGCATAGCGCTGGTCGTCCAGCTTGCGCGGCGGGTGTGCCCGCTCCCTGGTTATCAGATCGGTCACGTCGCCGGCCGGGGACGGGTGGTGAAGGCGAGGGCCCAGTGCTCGTCGGTGTCTCCGTCGATGGTGAGCCGCCACGTGAACCGGTTCCCCGGGGCGAGCGGCAGCGGACCGATGTTCACGGCCAGCGCCACGTCGATGGGCGTGCCCTCGGGCACGGTCTGGGGGCGGACCACGTTGAACTCGCCACGCACCTCGACGGGCTGCGACCCCTCGGGCGTCTCGATCATGACCGGCGCTCCGTCGGCATCCTCCAAGTAGAGCTCCCAGTGATGCGCGGACTCGGCCTCGTGCCAGCCGACGTCGATCTTCATGGCGATGGCCGAGGGCATGGGGTCGGGCCCGGTGAGCGACCACCCCCCGCCCAGGACGAAGAGCTTTCCGTCTGCCACCTGGGCCGCATCGCACAGCAGCATGGTCACCTTCATCCCGGCGACCCTACAGGGCGCCGCAACACCACCAAGTAGCGTCGTCGAAGTGCCCGACGCCTTGCGTGACGACGTCTATCGCCGGCCGCTGGCCACGGCCTTGGACCGTCTCGGGATCGGGCCCGGCTGGCGGTGCGTGGACGTGGGCGCCGGCGGTGGCGACGTGTCGATGGCGCTGGCCGAGATCGTGGGCCGCGACGGCCGGGTCTACGCCGTGGACAGCGACCCACGAGCCCGCGACGAGGCGGCGGCGGCAGCAGCAGCATTCAGCCAGGTCCTCGCCATCACCCAGGCCGGCGAGGACCTGCTGCTTCCCGAGCAGGTCGACCTCGCCTTCTGTCGCTTCCTGCTCATGCACGTGATCGATCCGGCGGTCGTGCTCGACCGCATGCGACGGGCGGTGCGTCCCGGCGGGTACCTCGTGGCCCAAGAGCCCATCACCTCGGCAGGCCGTGTGGACGGCGCACCGCTGTCGATGCCCGCCGCCCGGCACCCCGACGTGGGGGCGATGCTCCCGGCCCTCGTGCAGAAGGCGGGCGCAGAGATCGTGGACGCCTGGGCCGAGGCGCCGGCGGGAGCCGGCCCCGGACCGGTCGCCGACTACCTGTCGTCGCTCACCGGTGTCGACCCCGGTCACGACCCCGTGGTGCTGCCGCCGCTCGTCACGGTGGTGGGCCGCGTGCCGGGCAGCGCGGCGGGGGCCACTGGCTAAGTTTGGCGCCCGTGACCGACGCTCCCGAACCGGCGCTCGAGCCGGCGGTCGACGCGCTGCGCCTGGCCGCCGGCGTGGTGCAGGCGGGGGTGGGCACGCTGGCACAAGGCGACCTCGACGACGCCCAAGTGCTGGCGTACGACGTGGCCCATGCCGCGGCCGCCGTGCGCACCGCCGACGCTGTCCTCGACTACGGGGGGCGGGGCGAGGAGGAGGGACGGATCGCCTGTGCGTTCGTGGCCGACGCCCTGGCCGAGTTGGCCGGCCGGGTGGCCGGGCGAGAGACGACATGGGGGGTGTCGGCGGACTGGCCGGCGCCTGCGGCCGACTTCCTGTCCACGTGGCGGGCACCCGAGACGCTGGCCGCCATGGCGGGACGCGAAGGACCGCGCCATCTCGATCCCGACTTCGAGCTCGTGCGCGAGACCTTCCACCGCTTCGCCGACGAGCAGCTGCGCCCAAGGGCCGAGCACATCCACCGGGCCAACGCTGACATCCCCGAAGAGGTGATCACCGGCCTGGCCGAGATGGGGGCGCTCGGGCTGTCCATCCCCGAGGAGTACGGCGGCTTCGCCACGGGGGGCGAGAGCGACTACCTGGGGATGGTGGTGGCCACCGAGGAGCTGTCGTGGGGATCGCTCGGTGCGGGGGGATCGCTCATCACTCGGCCCGAGATCCTCTCCCGGGCCGTGGTGGCGGGCGGCACCGAGGAACAGAAGCGCCGCTGGCTGCCGGCGCTCGCCTCGGGCGAGATCATGAACGCGGTGGCCGTGACCGAGCCCGACTTCGGCTCGGACGTGGCCAACATCGTCACCGCCGCCACACCGTGCGCGGGTGGCTGGCTCGTGAACGGGGTGAAGACCTGGTGCACGTTCGCGGCGCGCGCCGACGTGCTCATGCTGCTGGCCCGCACCGATCCCGACCGCACCAAGGCGCATCGGGGACTCACGCTGTTCGTGGTCGAGAAGCCCCGAGCCGAGGGGACCGGCTTCGTGCTCACCCAGGATCCCGCCGGCGAGGGGCGCAGCGATCCGCCCGGCCGCATGGAGGGCCGCCCCATCGACACCCTCGGCTACCGGGGCATGCACTCCTACGAGATCGCCTTCGAGAATTGGTTCGTGCCCGAGGCCAACGTGGTGGGTGGGCCCGAGGGGCTCGGCCGCGGCTTCTACTCCCAGATGGCCGGGTTCGAGAACGGCCGCCTGCAGACGGCGGCGCGTGCGCTCGGGGTGATGCAAGCCGCCTACGAGGCGGCCCGGGACTACGCAGGCGAGCGGGTGGTGTTCGGCAAGCCCATCGCCGAGTATCAGCTCACCCGGGCCAAGCTGACCCGGATGGCGGTGCTCATCCAGGCCACCCGCCAGTTCTCGTACCAGGTGGCTCGGCTCATGGCCAAGGGCGAGGGCACCCTGGAGGCGTCCATGCTCAAGGCATACGTGTGCCGGGCCGCCGAGTGGGTGACGCGCGAAGCCATGCAGATCCACGGCGGCATGGGCTACGCCGAGGAGTACGCCGTCAGCCGCTACTTCGTCGACGCTCGGGTGCTGTCCATCTTCGAAGGCGCAGACGAGACCTTGGCGCTCAAGGTCGTGGCCCGGCGGCTGGTGGAGCAGTCGAAGGGCTGAGCCGAAGCTCGGTTGCTCAACCAGCCGAGCGACGAAGCCCGGCCCGTTCGCCGCGGACCACGAACTTGGTCGCCATCTTGCGGCTGGCCTCGTCGATCATCTCGTCGCCGAACATCACGGCGCCCTTACGCTCGTCATCGGTCGCCTTCTGGTAGGCGTCGAGGATGTCCCAGGCCCGGTCGAACTGCTCCTGGGTGGGCGAATACAGCTCGTTGAGGACGGTGACCTGGTCGGGGGTGAGGGCCCACTTGCCGTCGTAGCCGAGGACCCGGGTGCGCTGGGTGAAGTCCCGCAGCCCGTCCATGTCCTTCACCTTCAGGTAGGGGCCGTCGATGACCTGGAGCCCGTTGGCCCGCCCCGCCATGAGGATGCGGGAGAACACGTAATTGAAATGGTCGCCGGGGTACTCGGGGATCTGGACACCGCCGGTGAGAACCGGCATCTCCATCGAAGCGGCGAAGTCGGCGGGGCCGAAGATGATGGTCTCGAGTCGGGGTGAGGCGGCGCAGATGTCGTCGACGTTGATGAGCCCCCGGGTCGTCTCGATCTGGGCCTCGATCCCGATGTGCCCCAGCGGCAGTCCACTGCGTTTCTCCACCTGGGCGAGCAGCAGGTCGAGGGCGACCACCTCGGCCGCCGACTGCACCTTGGGGAGCATGACCTCGTCCAGCCGCTCCCCGGCATTGCCCACCACCTCGATGACGTCGCCGTAGGTCCACTCGGTGTCCCAGGCGTTGATGCGCACGCACAGCACCCGGTCGTCCCAGGGCTGCTTGCGGATGGCTTCGACGACCTTGGCGCGCGCCGCCTCCTTCTCGAGGGGGGCCACAGAGTCCTCCAGATCGAGGAACGACATGTCGGCGGGGACGGTGGGCGCCTTCTCGAGGAACCGCTCGTTGGAGCCTGGCGTGGAGAAACAGGATCGGCGGGGCAGGTTGCGGCTGCGTTCGGACATGGTCGGGATGCTATCGGCGTGCCTGTCCGTCCTCCAAGGTCGGATGCACGGGGTGCGACGGCGACGAGTTTGGCAGTGTCACGACGCGCCGAGGTCGGCAGGGGTCAGCTGCTCGGTCAACAGGCGGCTGAAGCGCGAGGGGTCGTCGCCGACGAACTGCCGGCACAACCGCAGCCCCTCGATGTAGCAGAAGATGTAGGCCCGCCATGTCGGGTGCATGAGGAACTCCACTGCCTTGGCGGCGCGCGCTCGCGGCAGCATGGCCCAGCGCGCCATGTCGTCGACAACGGTGTCAGGATCGGCACCCTCGGCGTGGAGGCGCAAGGCGGCGTTGCCGCGCACCCCGGCCAGTGCCTCGCCGGCCTCGGAGACCGCCCCCACCACTTCGACGTCGTAGCGAATCCCGAGCGGGCGTAGGTGCTCGGCGATGGTCGCCTCCGGGTGCCGTCCCATCACGACCTCCAGGCCCAGGTCGGCCAGGCCCTCGGCCAACAGCGCGCTCGGGGTGCCTACGAGAAAGATGGTCTCCTCCATGAAGTGGCGCCGATGCACGAGGCCCACTTCCTTTCGGGAGTGCTCGGTGTGATGTCCCGGGTAGGCCTCGTGCGCCACCAGGTGAGCCAGCGAGATCGACAGCACGGGCAAGTCGATGTTGATGTCGACGCGCGAGCGCAAACTCCCCATATACGTGTTGAACCCGGACCAGGGACGGCTCGTGACCAACTCGAAGTCGACGTGCTCGCCCTCGGGGAGCCCGAACAGACGCCCGGTGCGCTCGCGCAGGTCCTCGGCCAAGGACAGGATGGCCGACGGGAGCAGATCGGGGGCCACGGCGTGCGATTCGCGCCAGGCGACGAGCCGTTCGAGCACGGGGCCGTCACCGGGCACGGACTGCGCCAGCCGGCTCTGGGCCTCGGCGATGACCTCCTCGGGCACGGCCTCGGGACGCACGCCGTAGCACTGCTCGACCTCGTCGACGAAGGCGATCTCTTCCCCCGCCAGGCGCCTGGCCGTGGTGAGCAGACCGAGGGTCTGAGCACGTAACCACGACCGGCGTGCCCCATCTTCTGGCGCGCCGTCGTCGAGGGGGACGCCGGCGTCGAGCTCGGCGAGCAGACGCCGGGCGCTACCCACGAGCTGCGCCGGAGGCCGGGGCGGTTCGGCCGCCGTCCGGGCCAACAGCCCCGGCGGTCCGTAGTAGGCGTCGACGAGGCCGTCGACGTGGCGGCCCAGGGCCAGGCCGAGCTCGAGATAGGCGCCGACGCAGCCGCCGGGGTCTTCGCCGAGACCCGTCACCGATGGTGCTCGGTGGTCACCACCGCGCCACGAGCTCCGGCGGCTCCGGGCAGTCGCACTCGGCGAGCGCTTCGGACACCCCCACGACCCCTCGCGGGCCGGCCACCCGCCTGACGGCGGACAGCTCGGCGACGACGGGGGTTCTCGACACCGACTCGAACCAACTGGAGGCGGTGGTGCGCGACACCGGCGGGGGCATATCGGCGCGCTCGAGCAGGGCCTGCCACAGTCGCGGAGGCAGCACGCGGCCCGCTCCGGACAGCGCCCACACTTCGGCGTCGGCGACTGCCGCCGCCTCGAGCACGCCACGATCGTCGCCGTCGATGGTCATGCCCGTGGGCCCCAGCGCGTCCACGCTCACCACCACGACTTCGGCGGTGGTGGCCTCGGCCACACCACCGTGGCGAATCCAGCGCCGTCCGGCGAGCGCTTCCTCGAGCAGCTCCTCGGTGCGATCGTCCTCCAGCTCGCCGGCGCAGCGATCGGCTTCCTCGAGCGGATCGCCGGCGCACAGAACGCGGGCAGCCACCCACCACAGCGGGGCGAGGCCGGGATTGCGCTCCAGTAGCCGGCGACAAGCGGGGAGCAGGGCGGCGGGCTCCTGCTCGGCCAGTTCGGCGAGCGCATAGGCGGCCTCGACGGCGAGCTCGCTCGGGCCGGCCCAGCCGGCGCGCGCTACGAACCGAAGGCGCTCGATGGGATGCACCACGATCAGACGCTACCGGCCGCTTCGCGCCCGGCGGCGGGCGCCGTCACCGAGAGGCAAGTCGGGTCAGCTGGGCTGCTCGGCCAGCCATCCGGGCGGCACCTTGCCCCGCGCCTCGGGCAGGCGGGGACCGGGAGGATGACCGAAGCGGTAGGCCGTGGGCGGCCAGCCCAGCTGCACGAATACCGCTTCACCACTGTGGCCTTCGGTGACGCAGTAGAGCATGGCGTCGGCCACCGCCTCGGGGGAGATGAGCGGGAAACCGGCGGCGGCCAGCGTGTCGCGTATCTCGCCGTCGATGAGCGGGGTGTCCACGAGGCTGGGGCACACGGCGTTGATGGTGACCCCCTGCTCGGCCAGTCGCGGGGCCAAGGCACGCACGAACCCGACGACGGCGTGCTTGGTGAGGGTGTACACGGGATCGCCCGCAAAAGCGATGAGCCCGGCCAGCGACGAGGTGGCGACCACGGCCCCAGCACCCTTGGCCTGCATCTGTGGCAGGAGCGCCCGCGTGCCGAAGACGACGCCGTCGATGTTCACGCCCATGATGCGGCGGTACTGCTCGTCGCTCAGCACGGCGATGTCCTCCACCCCGGTGGTGACCCCGGCGTTGAGCACGGCGATGTCCGCTCCGCCGAGCGCTTCGGCGGCGTCGGCCACAGACCCCCACAACTCCGACCGGCTCACGTCGGCCGCCACCGAACGTCCGCCGAGCTCGTCGGCCACCGCCTTGGCCGCATCCCCGTCCACGTCGACGGCCACCACCTGGGCGCCGAGCGCCGACAGCCGGCGCGACGTGGCAAACCCGATGCCGGACGCGGCCCCGGTGACGACGGCGACCTTCCCCTCGAGCGACCGTTTCGGCATCGGCCGCACGCTAGTGGCACGACCTCGCGACGAGCATGCCCGCCGTCACCTGGTCCAGGCACCGCTGTCAGGCCCGAGACCGCTCCCTCCAGGCCCAGCGGTACGCTTTCGGAGCGTGCCGGACGGCCCGCGTCGCCCACCGAGGACACCGTGAAGCCCATTCCCGTGTCGTTCCACATCGGGCCGTTGGTGGTGCACACCTACGGCATCGGACTGGCCATCACCTTCTGGTTCGCCTACCGCTACTTCGAGTACCGCCTGCGCAAGCGCGGATATGGCACCGACTGGGTCACCGGGGTCTTCCTGTGGGTCGTCGTGGCGGCGGTGGTGGGTGCCCGGGTCGTGCACGTGGTCGCCAACGCCTCTTATTACTCCGCCAACCCCGGGCAGATCCTCGACGTCTGGCACGGCGGGCTCTCGTCGTTCGGCGGTCTGCTCTTCGGCGTGCCGACGGGGCTGATCCTGGCGCGCAAGCGCTACCCCGAGCTGCCAGCGTGGCGCGCCCTCGACATCATCTCGCCGGTGCTCATGGCGGCGTGGGGCCTGGGCAGGCTGCTGGGGCCACAGCTCATGGTGGGCGGCGGTGGCGCGCCCACCACAGCCTGGTACGGCATGTACTACGCGGGAGAGACGGGACGACGCGTCCCGGTGCCGATCATCCAGGCCATCGACAGCTTCGCCATCTTCGCCGTGCTGCTGCTCATCGAGCACTACGCCCGGCGCCGTCCCACCGGGCTCGTCCTCGCCGCCACCATGGCCCTGTGGGGACTGGCGCGTTTCTTCGAGGAGCACTTCTGGCTCGGCACGCAGGCCCAGGTGGGCTCCACGCAGTCGGAGAGCAGCGTGGGCCCCGTGCTCGTGCAGGCGACCGGCCTGGCGCTCTTCGTCGCCGGCGTCGCCACCATGGCGCTCTTGTGGCGAAGGGGGACCCGCACCCTCGACATCCCGCCGACCGCCGACGACGACAGCGCCGAGCCCGCTCGAGCCCTCGATCACCGCGAACGCCAGACCTCGGCGTCGCTGTCGTCCGGCGCAGCCGCTCCCGACCCGGCTTCGATCTGAACCGACGCGACGCGGCGCCCCACCGGCGCCGCGCTCAGGCCGACGAAGGCGCCCGGCCCGGTCCGGGCGAACCGGCGAAGGCCTGGGCCACCGCCATCCATCGCCGGGCTGCCTCCCCCTCCACAAGGAGGTCGGTGTCGCCCACATGGCGGCGCTGGGTCACGACCAAACAGAAGTCGAGGGCGCTCCCCCGCACCTGCGACGCACCGCCGGCGTCCTCGTCCCAGACCCACCGCTCCCCGTTCGGGCCCACCAGGTCGACCATGACGGTGCCGGACGGTGGGTCGAGCCCGCGCACGGTGAACGAGAAGGGGCGGGCGCGCACCCCGAGCTGGGCGACGTGCACAAGCCGGCCGGTGGGGTGGCGGGTCACGCCCAGGCTGTCGGCCACGTCCTGCCCGTGGGCCCAGGTCTCCATGAGGCGCGCCGAGAGAAACGAGAGCGGGCTCATGGCGGGCCCGAACCACGGCACCCGCTGCGTGGGCGACAACCGGGCCGCCACGTCGAGGAGGTTCTTCCGGGCGCGGCGCCACCAGGCGAGCACTTCGGCACCGGCCATCGAGCGACCGCGCTCCAGGTGCTCGGCCATCGGGTCGCCTCCGGCGACGGCCATCTCGACGGCCCGCCCCGCCATCTCGGCGAAGCCGTCAGGGTCGGTGATGGCCGAGGCGGCCGCCTCGTCGAAGAAGGCCAGGTGGCTGATCTGGTCGCGAATCGCCCAGCCCTCTGCCGGCGTCGGGCGGTTCCAGCCCTTCTCGTCGAGCGGGTCCACGAGCAGGTCCAGGTCGTGCTGTTCAGCGGCCAGATCGGCCACGAGCTCGGAAACAGCGAGTGCAGACGCCACCGAGCTGGCACGCTACTGATCGGGGCGCAGAGCGAGCCGCAAAAAAATCTGCTTGCGTTCGCAAAGAATCGACTAGGATGGCACCGTGACAGAAGTGAATTGGCTGGACGACGTGGAGATGCGGGCGTGGCGCTCGCTTCTCGGAGCACATCGGCGGGTGCTGCAACGCCTCGACGCCGAGCTGCAGGCCAGTCAGGACCTGTCGGTGTCCGACTACGGCGTGCTGGTCGAGTTGAGCGAGGTCGGTGGCCAGATGCGCATGAGTGAGCTGGCCGATCGGATGCTGCTCTCGCCGAGCGGCTTGACCCGTCGACTGGACACCATGGTGGCAGCGGGGCTGGTGGAACGGCATCGCTGCGCCACCGATCGGCGCGGTGCCTTCGCCGTGCTGACCCCAGCGGGGCGGGCGCGTCTCGAACAATCTGCCCCCGACCACGTCGATCAGGTCCGGCGCCACTTCGTCGATCGCTTGAGCCGCCAGCAGCTCGTCACCTTGACCGAAGCGCTGGAGGCCGTGGCCGGCCCCGACGTGGCGGAGACCTGCCCCCAGTCGGCCGTGACCGGGGGGCGCCCGCCCGAGCACTGAGCGGGCCTCACGCGCCCCGGAGCTGCAAGCTGGACGCCCGGCCACCAGAATGGCGCCGTGACCGTGGTGATCAGGAACGTGGCCGACGCCCGGGCCAGGGCGCGCCGGGTGCTCCCTCGTGTGGTCTTCGACTACGTCGACGGCGCTGCTGACGACGAGGTCACGATGGCCGAGAACGAGCTCGCCTTCCGCCGTCTCGCCTTTCGTCCCCGCGTCGGATTCGACACCGGCGAACCCCAGCTCGCCACGACGGTGCTCGGCACCGACGTGTCGTTCCCCGCGCTGCTCGCCCCCTGCGGCCTCGTCCGGCTCATGCATCCGGACGGTGCCTACGGCGTGGCTCGAGCGGCGACGTCGCGCCAGACCGCATGGGTCCTCTCCTCCGTCGCCGGGGTCACTCTGGAGGACGCCGCAGGAGGGGGCGGGCACCGATGGTTCCAGCTGTACTCGAGCGGCGGGCGGGATGAGGCGGCCGGCATCGTCGAGCGGGCGGAAGCGGCCGGCTACGAGGCGCTCGTCGTCACCATCGACACCCCGGCACTCGGCAATCGCGAGCGCGACGCCCGCAACGGGGTGCGCTCACCCCTGCGCCTGGACGCCCATACCGCTGTGGCGCTCGGGCCTCAGGTTCTGGCCAGGCCCCGTTGGGCCTGGCGCATGATCAGAGACGGCGTGTCGGTCACTCGGCGTCCGGGGCGCGGCGGCGAGTCCAGGGATTCGACTCCGTCGGGCGGGCTGGCCGCCGCCGGTGCGGTCGCCATGCTCGCCTCGCCGTTCACCTGGTCGGACGTCGAGTGGCTGCGGGGACGATGGTCGAAGCCCCTTCTCGTGAAAGGCGTACTCCGGGGCGACGATGCCCGCCACGCCGCTGACGCCGGCGCCGACGCCGTCATCGTCTCCAACCACGGAGGGCGCCAGCTGGATGGAGCACCGGCCACGGCGCGGGTGCTGCCCGAGGTGGTCGACGCCGTCGGTGACCGGGTGGAGGTGCTCATGGACGGCGGCGTCCGCCGGGGAGGCGACGTCGTGAAGGCGCTGGCGCTCGGGGCCAGGGCGGTGTTCGTCGGACGGCCCTATCTCTACGGTCTGGCCGTCGCCGGGCAACAGGGCGTCGAGCAGATCCTCGACGTGCTGCGCCAGGAGATGTCGCGGACGATGCGCCTGTTGGGCTGCGGGTCGGTGAAGGAGCTCGACCGCTCCTACCTTCAGGGCGCGACCAGTGAAGGGGCCTTGGACACTCTCACCTGAAGGAGGATCCACAGCGCCTCCACGCCGTCGCGCCAGGTGAGCTTCTTCCCCTCTTCGCGTCCACGCGCCTTGTAGTTGATGGGGACCTCGTAGGGGCGGATGCCGGCTTTCAAGAGCTTGCCGGCGATCTCGGCCTCGACACCGAAGCCTTCTTGGCGGAGCTGGAGAGAGCGGTACAGCGGCAGCGGCATCAGCTTGAAGCACGTCTCGAGGTCGCTCAGGTACGAGTTGTAGAGGATGTTGGCCGCCATGGTCACGGCTCGATTACCCACCACGTACCAGAACGAGAAGGCGGTGTGGCTCCCGAACGTCCGTGTGCCGAACACCACCTCGGCGTCGCCGGCGATCACCGGCGCCAACAGCGCAGGGATGTCGCCAGGTGTGTACTCGAGGTCGGCGTCACAGATGATGACGTAGTCCCCCGAGGCCAACGACGACGCCGTCTTGAGCGCTGCACCCTTTCCCCGGTTCGTCGTGTGCGAGCCCTTCGCGATGCGGGCGTCGTCCAGCCGCGAGATGAGCTCGGCCGATCCGTCACTGCTGCCGTCGTCGACGAGGACGAGCTCGACCTCGCACGGATAGGCGACGTCGAGGACGCGCTTCACGGCGTAGTTGAGCGTCTCTACCTCGTTGTAGACGGGCATCAGGATGCTGAGCTTCACGTTTCCTCCCGGGATCGCCGGGAGCAGGCGCCGCCGATCCCGCGGCCATTGTGGCAGCCGCCTCCGTGGGCGGGGGCGGACCGTGGGGGCGGAGGGACTCGAACCCTCACTGGGGACGGTTTAAGCGCCCTGCCTCTGCCGATTGGGCTACACCCCCGACTGGCCCAGCCACGGTAGGCACCAGCCGGCCGCAGGGGACGACCAGCCGCCCAGGGGTCACCCTCTGTAGACACAACAACACGAACAGGGACTTCCCCAGCTGGGCTGCGGATTCTACTGTTGCGAATGTGGCAAGTGGGGCCTATGTGATGCAGCGCGCCCGGGCGCTCGGTTGGGCGGCCGCGTTCTCGTTGGCGGCGGTGGAGGTGGCTGTCCCGGCGTCTCCGGCCGGCGCAGCGTCTTCGGCGTCGACCAGCTCGGCACTGAACGCCGCCCAGGCCCAAGCCCTGTCCTTGGAGGCCCAGATCGCCGCCGAGCAACAGCAGGTCAGCCAGCTGAGCGAGCAGTACGACCAAGCCACCGTGCAGCTGGCCCAGGTCCAGTCCCAACTCGGCCAGACCACGTCCCAGCTGGCCGACGCCCGCGTCCGCACCGAGACCGCGCACCAGCAGCTCCAGGCCGACGCCGTGAACGCCTACATCTACGACGTCCCCACCGAGGGCCTGGCCGACCTGTTCTCCTCCAACAGCGAGACGAACGAGCTGCACCGGCAGTACCAGGACACCGCCATCGGCAATGCCCAGCTCGCCGTGCAGTCGCTGCAGTCGAGCGAGCACCAGCTCGCCTCCTTACAGGCGGCGTTGACCGGCGAGCAGCAGCAGTCGGCTGCCCGGGCCCAGACCGTGCAGACCGCAGAGCAGGCTGCCAGCGCCGCCGGCGCGGCGGCGCAAAGCACCCTGGCCGGGGTCAACAGTCGCATCCGCCAACTCGTCGCCCAGCAGGCGGCTGAGCAGGCCGCTGCCGCAGCGGCCGCGGCCGCGGCGGCGACGAGCCGATCGTCCAAACAGCAAGCGGCGCAGCGAGCCGCCGAAGCGGCGCAGGTGGCGCAGACCGTGGGTGCCGGCACGCTGGCCGCCCAGCAGGCCACCAACTCGGCCAACCAAGCAGCGAGCGCGGCCAGCGGCACCCCGACCATCGGGACGGGCAAGCCCGAGTCCGCCACGGGGAAGGGCGCCGTGGCGGTGAAGGCAGCCGAGCAGTACCTCGGGGTTCCCTACCTCTGGGGTGGCGCCAGCAAGAGCGGCGTGGACTGCTCGGGGCTCACCATGCTGGCGTGGCAGGTCGCCGGGGTGTCGCTCGTGCACTCGGCCGCCTTGCAGTACGAGGAGTCCACGCCGATTTCGCTGTCGCAGGTGCAGCCGGGCGACCTGCTCTTCTACGACCTGGACGGCACAGGTATCGACCACGTCGTCATGTACGTGGGCTCGGGCCCCTACGGCGCCTCCACCATCATCCAGGCCGCCCACACCGGCACCGTGGTCTCCTTCGACCCCTACTGGACCTACGGCTTGGTGGGTGCCGGCCGGCCCTGACCCGGGCCGGAGGGACAGGACCCGAGGACTACCATCGGTCCGTGGCAGCGGGTAGAGAGACAGCGCAGCGCGCCCATCGCGCCGCCCTCGTGCCTCTGCCCCGCCCCGCCGAGCCGTCGGCCACGAGCCCGAGGCTCTCCGACGTCGACGAATGGGGCCGCTCGGAGCACATGCGGGAGGTCGCCCGCCGGGTCTATGACCCTCTCTACCGTCACTGGTTCCGGGTGGAGTGGGAAGGTCTCGAGAAGATCCCCCGCACCGGTGGGGCGCTGCTCGTAGCCAACCACGCCGGCGCCATCCCGTCTGACGCCCCGGTCATCATGCACGGGATCGAGGCGGAGCTCGGCCGCCCGGTGTACGGACTCGCCGACTACTTCTTCCGTCAGGCGCCGTGGATGGGCACCATGTGGGCTCGCGTGGGCGGCGTTCCTGCCCATCCCGACAACGCCCTCCGCATCTTGCGCGACCAAGGGGACCTGTGCCTCGTCTTCCCCGAGGGGACGAAGGGGCCGTCGAAGACGTACACCGATCGCTACCGCCTACGCCGCTTCGGCCGCGGCGGCTTCGTCGAGATCGCCATGCGGGCCGGGGTGCCGGTGATCCCCATCGCCGTCGTCGGTGCCGAGGAGTCGATGCCCATCTTGTTCCGCCTGCCGTCTGTGGCTCGCGCACTGGGCGTGCCCTACGTCCCGGTGACCGCCAACATGCTGGCCTTCGGCCCCGCTGGGCTCCTGCTCTACTTCCCGGCCAAGTTCAAGCTGCGGGTGCTGGACCCCGTCTCCTTCGACGTCCCTTCCGGCCAGGAGCGCTACTCGAAGAGCCGGGTGATGGACGAGGCCGAGAAGATCCGGATGAACCTCCAGGAAACGCTGTACGACATGCTGCGGGCACGGCGCAGCGTCTGGTTCGGCTGAGGATGGGACGGCGCGTCCTCATCACCGGGCTCGACACCTTCTGGGGCGGACGCATGGCGCAGGCCCTCGAGTCCGACCCCGAGGTCGACATGATCCTGGGCATGGGTACGAGCGAGCCCTCGGTGCCCCTGGAGCGGGCCGAGTTCGTGCGGGCCGACCAGACCTATTCGATCCTGTCCCGCATCGTGCGGGCCACGCAGGTCGACACCATCGTGCACACCTTCCTGGTCACCGACTCCACCAAGGCCCCGCCCCGGGCCCTGCACGAGATCAACGTGATCGGCACCATGAACCTGCTGGCCGCTGCGGGCCAGCCCAGCTCCTCGGTGCGCCAGGTGGTCGTGAAGTCGTCGTCACTCGTCTACGGCTCGGCCGCCACCGACCCGGCGTGGTTCCGGGAGGAGACGAGCCGCACCTCGCCCGCCCGGACGCGGGTGGAGCGCTCGCTTCTCGAGGTCGAAGGCTTCGTCCGGGACTTCGCCGAGGACAACCCCGCCACGGTGGTGTCGGTCATCCGTTTCGCCAACGTGCTCGGCACCGACATCGTCACCCCCATCAGCTCCAACCTTTCCCGCTCGTTGTGCCCGCACGTGGCCGGCTACGACCCGCTGGTGCAGTTCGTCGAGGAGGACGACGTGGTGCGGTGCCTGGAGCACGTGACCCGCCACCGCATCCCCGGCCTCTACAACGTGGCCGGGTCGGGCAAACTCCCCTGGACCGAGGTGGCGGCCCTGTGCGGGACGCGCCTGCTCCCCCTGCCGCCGGTCTCGACCCGCCTGGCAGCGGCGCCCCTCGTGCGCCTGGGACTGATCGACTTCCCACCCGAGCTCGAGGGCCTGTTGCGCTACGGCCGGGGCATCGACACCACCCGGATCACGAAGACCGGGTTCCAGTGCGGCTACACCACGGCGGGGACGGTCGACAACTTCATCCGCGCCACCCGCCTTCGCCGCAGCGTGGGGAAGGCGCCACCTTCCTACACCTACGAGCAGGACGTCGAGCAGTTCTTCCGCCGTTCGTCCGCGGTCGTGCATTCGAGCGACGCCACCAACTGAAAGCGCGCGCTCAGCGCTTGTGGAGCCACCCGAGCATCAGCTCGTCGCGCCGCTGCGCCCACTCCTCGGAGGTGACGGCGTAGCGGACGTGGTCCTCCCAGCGCCCGTCGATCTCCAGATAGCGCTGGGCCACGCTCTCCTCGCGCAGACCCAGCTTCTCCACCACCCGCCTGCTGGCCCGGTTGCGGGGCACGATGGCGATCTCCACCCGGTGCAGCCTGAGCTCCTCGAAGGCGAAGCGGAGCACCGTCACCGTGGCCTCGGGGACGAGGCCCTCTCCCGCCCGCTCCTCATCGACCCAGTAGCCGATGAAGGCATTCTGGAAGGGGCCGCGCTGGATGGAGGACAGGGTGATCTCGCCGACGAGCTGTCCTTCTACGAAGATGCCGAAGCCGTAGCCGGTGCCGAGTTGACGTTCCCGCTCGCGGGCCGCGCAACGGGCGACGAAGCTGCCCCGGTCCTCGGGGGCGGGCGGAGCCCCGGCCGGACGAGGCTCCCAGGGCACGAGCCAGTCGCGATTGCGGGCCCTGACGGCGTGCCACTCGTCGTAGTCGTCCTCGGTGAGGGTCCGCAGGCGCACCCTCCGGCCCAGCAGCTCGAGCGGCATCGTCCGCGACGTCCGGCTGATCACCGCCCGAGCACCTCGGCCAGGGCAGCCAGCAGCAGGGTGACGTTGGCCGGTCGGGCCGTGTGGCCCATGCACCCGATCCGCCACACCTTGCCGGCGAGCGGCCCGACTCCTGCTCCGATCTCGATGCGGTAGCGCTCCAGAAGGAGCCGGCGCACGTCGCCTTCGCTCGTCCCACCGAGCAGATCGGGCACGCGCACGGTGGTCAGCTGGGGCAAGCGGTGGCCCTTGGGGGCGAGCAACTCGAGCCCCAATGACTCGAGGCCGTCTTGCAGCATGTCCCCGCAGCGCTGGTGACGCGCCCATGACGTCGTCAGTCCCTCCTCGAGAAGGACGCCGAGCCCGGCGTGGAGGGCGAAGATCATGCTGACCGGTGCGGTGTGGTGGTAGGTCCGCCCCCCTTCCGATTCGACGTAGCCGGCGATGAGGCCGAGGTCGAAGTACCAGGACGACGGGCGCTCGACACGCCGGCGCCTGGCGCGTTCCCCAAGGGTGAGGGGAGCCAGGCCGGGTGGCACCCCCAGGCACTTCTGGGTCCCGGCGTAGGCGACGTCGACCCCCCAGCCCTCCACGTCGACCTCGATCCCGCCGAGCGAGGTCACGACGTCGGTGACCACCAGGGCATCCCCCTTGGCCGCCGCCACCGTCTCGACGTCGTTGCGCACGCCGGTCGAGGTCTCGGCGTGGACCAAGGCGATCACGTTCGGAGCCGGGTGGGCAGCCACCACCGCCGCAGGATCGAGAGGTTCACCCCAAGGCGCCTCGACGGTGATCACCTCAGCCCCGGCGCGAGCGGCGATGTCGGCCATACGGCCACCGAACAAGCCGTTGACGCCCACCACGGCGACGTCCCCGGGACGCAGCGTGTTGACGAGTGCAGTCTCCATTCCGGCGGAGCCCGTGCCGCTCACGGGAAAGGTGAGCCGGTTCGAGGTCCGGAACGCGGCGCGCAGGCGATGGCAGGTCTCGTCCAGGATGTCGAGGAACTCGGGGTCGAGGTGTCCGAGCATGGGGCGGCCGAGCGCAGCGACCACCTCCGGGTAGAGGTTGGCAGGTCCCGGACCCATGAGCACCCGATCGCCGATGGGCATTGCCGATGGTAGGCACGGGGAGCGACTGATCCGCCAGCCCGACCCTCGGGCCTCGAGCGGCCGCCGCGGTCGATCCTAGAGGTCGCCCTTTCTGGGACGGTAGGCACGCCGGGCACGCCGGACCTGCAATCGCCACCAGATAGTGAAGGTGTCGGCGATGATCCCGGCCACTGCTCTGGGAGAGATGGTGCTCACGAAGCGCCGTTCGATCCGGACGGGAAGTTCCTGCACACGGTCGAACCCATGGAGACGAGCCAAGACGAGGACTTCGAGGTCGAAGGCGAATCGCTTTTCGAAGGTCTCGGGCAACACCACCTCGACCACCTCGCGCCGGAGAATCTTCAGTCCCGTCTGGGTGTCCTGGACGTCGAGATGGAACAGGAGTCGCACCAACTGCTGGTAGGCCCAGGAGTAGAACCGTCGTAGCGGCGGATAGACGCCCGAGGACTCCCTGTGCCGCTTGCTGGCGACGACGATGTCGACCGAACCCGTGCGGATG